>Ga0265338_10010819_pt1 | contig 10633 bp, 9 predicted proteins | sample 42126metaG_FD_193579 | JGI IMG/M metagenome (GOLD analysis project Ga0265338, IMG submission 193579) | Rhizosphere microbial communities from Carex aquatilis grown in University of Washington, Seatle, WA, United States - 4-21-26 metaG | ecosystem: Host-associated > Plants > Roots > Rhizosphere >... | reverse complement strand
TTTGATTTGGGAAGCGCAGACTTCCGTGCCGCCGTTTTATAAAGGCAAAGCGCTTCTCGGCTGGGGAGGGACATATAAAGTCGTCGCCGTGCCGGAAGTTTATGAAAATGGCGCCGCGGTAGATCCTTCAAAACTCATATATACGTGGAGTAAGAATTATTCCGTGGACGCGAGTGAATCAGGTTACGGAAAAAATGTTTATCAAAGCGACGGGTCGATAAACTACACCCGTGGCGGCGACACTATAGGTGTCACAGTCGCCACTTCCGATGGCGCTGCAACCGCTCAGGGCTCAATTACCGTCTCCCCGGTATCGTCATCGATTCTTCTTTATCTCGACGATCCGCTTTATGGCGTGCTTTACAACCAATCTCTGGCGCAAACGACCCTTTCTGGGAGTTCTGTCTCTTTCCGCGCGGAGCCGTTATTTTTCTCAGACCTTTCTTCCGCTATCGGTTCTCTTTCGTGGACAATGAACGGCTCGGCGGTATCAGATTTCGCCGGAAACCCTTCTCTCACTCTCGTGAGACAGGATAAAACTGCCGGCACGAGCGTGATTGAGGCGAGTTTGAACAATCCTTACGCTCTCCTCCAAGGGGCTCAAGAAAGCGTTACAATAAACATCAATGCAGAGCAATAAACATATATACCAAATAATATTCTCGGTCTTTTTGTTCACGGCGCTCTCCGTTGGATTTTCTCATTCTGCCCACGCGCAAACGCTTTATCAATACACACCGCTCGCCACCGTGCCGATAGGCAATGGGACGACAAACCTCACACAGGCGGGAAAAGTCGTAACTCCGTCGACCTACATTACAAACCTATACACTTTTGCTTTTGGTATCGGCATAGTCATAGCGGTCGGTTCCGGCGTTTGGGCGGGAATCGAATGGATGTTTGGCGGCGACAATCCGTCAAAAATAGCCAGCGCCAAAAGCCGCCTTCAAAACGTCGGCTGGGGATTCCTCCTACTTCTGTGTTCTTATACGATTTTGGATATCATCAACCCCCAGCTCGTTACTTTTAATTTGAATTTGGGAGTAATAGATACAGCAAATTTAACGAATGACCTGAATACACAAACAGCGACTGTATCTCAGTTGCAAGCGTTGGCTTTAAGTTCCCAAAATACGGTCGCGGCACAACAGCAAGCTTCGAAAAATGCCGTTCAGAATTTGCAGACAAGTATAACAAACCTTACAAATCAGCTCGGTGACCAATCACTCACCCCAAGTCAAAAAGCTTCCGTTCAAAATCAACTAAATGAAGCAAACACCGACCTTTTATACCAGCAATCTCAACAAAGTTATTTAAATGTGGTCGGCGCGCTGTCTTCCGGCGTTAGTTCAGGTCAAAGTGGTCTGTCTACAGTCCCAGTTGTAACATCTTTACAAAGCGAAATAGCTAGTCTTCAAGCTTTGGCGGCTAAAAACCCGAACGACTCAACAATACAGACAATGGTGGGTGGTGATATACAAAATATCAATTCACAAATCGCTGATTTAAACTCCGTCACCAATGCTGTCGCCAGCACCGGCGGTCAAGCGGATGTGTACGCCCGCGCCATAACACTTATTCAGGCTGCACAACCAACGTCAGGGATGACGGGGGCTCAGTTTGAGACAAGCCTCGTCAACCAGCAACTCCTTGTGAATGGTACGATGCAAACAGCTTTTCAGGGCATTCAGGCTACGGCTCCAACCGGCATAATCAACCCGGAAGTTCAAGGATTGGCAAACACATATACTTCTACTGAGGCTACAAATTTAAATGCCACTATAAAAGCACAGTGTATCGCCAAACTCGGTGCCAATGCCGGTTGTTAAAAATATGTCCCGAAAAACAATTACATGGACCGCGATAATAATTCTAATAATACTCGGACTTCTCGCGTGGTGGTTTTTCTCTCGTGAAAGTTCCGCCGTGCCGGCTAGCCAACCGACGCAGTCAACCCAAAATCTTTTCCCGTACGGAGCAAACGGCACCTCTACGCCGGCTGCCACAAACACCGGTGGACAAGGCACCGTAGTCCTTGGTGGTTCAGCGGCTCCGCTCCCGGCGCTTGTTCAAATCACCACGACGCCCGTCTCCGGAATGACTTTCTTGCCCGAGGCAGCGAGTTCATCTTCCGCAACGCTTCGATACATAGACCGAGCGACGGGACATATATATGACTATTCCTTCGACACCGGCACGTCGACTGAGGTCACAAACACAACTGTTCCAAAAGTTTACGAAGGTTTATTTTCAAGTAACGGCACGCGCGTATTTTTGAGAACTCTTGGCGCGAGCAATCAAATAGAAACAATGTCTGCCGCCGTAAACGCGACTGGCACAGGTCCGGTCGCATTGGGCAGTATCGCTTTTCTGCCGACAAACATAAGCTCGCTCGACTTAAACGGTTCGTCGCTCTTTTATCTCGTCTCCGTGTCTAGTGGCTCACTCGGATACGAGAGCGCCCTCGACGGCACAAAGCCGGCGCAAGTTTTCAATTCGGCTTTGGGCGAGCTCGTCGCGCGCTATCAAGGGAATGTGACGCTTTTGACAAAACCCAGCGCGTCGGCAAACGGATATTTCTTTGACCTAAACACGAAAACAGGGGGACTTACTCCGATTCTCCAAAATATTTCCGGTCTCACGGCGCTTGAAAATTCAGCCGGAACATTTGTTTTCGGTTCTGTTTCGAATAACGGCGCCGTTCAATCTTTTGTCTACAACGAAAAGACTGGTTCAGCGCAGACCGTGCCGCTAGCAACCATTGCCGACAAATGCGTCTGGAGCAAAACAAACTCAAATTCAGTTTATTGCGCCGTGCCCGCTTACATTACCGGAACATTGCCTGACGACTGGTATCAAGGAAATGTGTTTCTGCCTGACGACAATATTTGGAAAATAGCGGCCGACACCGGAGTAACAAATGTGGTTGATTCCCTTTCGCAAAGAAACCCGAATATCGACGCGGAAAACCTCACCCTCGACGGAAAAGAAAATTGGCTGTCTTTTATGAACAAAGAAGACCTTACGCTATGGGCTCTGCGGATTTCGGAATAAGGGCGTTTGGATTTTTCTTGATTTGTCGTCTGACAAAAAACTCCTGACCTATCATAAAAAGGTTTGACACGGTCCAGTATATTGCGACGACGCCCGTGGTCGAGTAGGCGATGAAAAAAATAATCACCGGCATAACATATTTCATTTGAAGCGCCATATTCCTCGCGAAACTGTCTCCCATTGATTCTTTGCCGTCTTTTTTTGCAGGAGTCGGAGGAATGACGAGCTTTGCCTGAAAATACTGCGATACGGCGGCGGCAAAGGCGAGGATGTAGCTTTTTTGCGTAACATCCAAAAGACCGAGAAACATTACGTTGGTCGTGCCTGTGGGGAAAGGAACGAATGGGTACAAAATAGCGGCGTCTATATGGGAGAAGCCGGCAAATAGAAATATTCTGTACAGGGCGATGAGAATCGGTAATTGAATCAAAAGGAGTAAAACGCTGGCGAAAGGATTGAGTTTGTATTTTTTATAAAGAGCGAAAGTCTCGAGAGATTGTTTTTGTTTGTCGTTTTTATATTTTTCTTTTATCTCTTCCATCTCCGGATTGAGTTCTCTCATCAAGGCTTGGGTGCGGACCGATTTTTTCGCCAAAGGAAAAAGAATGAGTCTGATGATTATGGTGAAGGTGATGATTACGAGACCGGCGTCAAAAAAGGGAAGTGCGTCAATCAAAAGGACGAATGCGTTATAGAGCGGATAGAAAATGAATGTGTGGTATATGAATGTCATCAGAGTATTTTAGCACGAGCGAGGAAATCTTCGATTTCTTTTTTTAACGTTTCAAAAGGCATTCCTAGGACGTCTTTCTTCGGAGTAAAAACGACATGGGTGTTTGATTTGTATTTTTTAAACTTCGACAGGACGGAATATATCCGGCGGCGGATTTTATTTCTGTCCGAAGCGTTTTTCATAACCTTTTTTGAAACACTGACGCCGAAGGCTGTCCTGTCGGCGCCCGAAAGAAATGTCGCGGAAAAGAAAGGTGTCGCCTTACGCTGTCCTTTTTTAAAAACTTCTTCGACCTCTCTAAATCTGAGCCGGTCTTTCGATGGGAGCATTTGTTTATGCTGAGAGGCGCTTCCTTCCTTTGTGCATGCGTCGCTTTATCATCGCCCTGCCCTTGGCTGTTTTTGTCCTCGTATGAAATCCGTGCGTTCGAGCGCGTTTTCTTTTATTCGGTTTGTAGACTATTGCCATAAAATATATTCTTGAAAATTATTAACAAGTTGTTCACATATTATTAACATAGGAGAAGCTTTAAGACAAGTTCTAAAATATCCTTGCGCGTATATACTTACAAAACAATGATTGAACCAAAAAAACTTTGGGAGAGTGTCCTCGGCGAGATAGAACTTCAAGTCTCTCGAGCAAACTTCGCGACGTGGTTCAAAGACACTTTTATTCTCAAGGTTACCGACGGCACCGTATATGTGGCGGTGCCCAACCCCTTCGTCAAAGACTGGTTGGCGAGTAAATATCACAAACTCATCCTCAAAGGCCTCCGTGACTTCGGTGAAGACGTCAGAGTGCTCGAATACGCCATATCCCAGCACCCATCGAAAACGTTTAAGGAGGAAGAAGCCAGAAAATCTGTTGATGTGACCCTTGGAGCGTTACCGCTCAACGACCATTATATAAATCAGGACGACAATCTCAATCCAAAGTACACCTTTGAAACTTTTGTCGTCGGACCATTCAATGAACTCGCCTATGCGGCCGCTCAGGCGGTCGTAAAAAATCCAGGATTAGCTTATAACCCTCTTTTTATATACGGAGACACTGGCCGCGGCAAGACTCATTTGATGCAAGCGGTGGGAAACTACATAAAAAAGACGAGTCCGACGAAAAAAGTCTTTTACCTGACCTCTGAAAAGTTTACGGTCGATTATTTAAACTCCCTTACCGCAGGCAAAGCCAATCAGTTCAAGGAAAAATACAGAAAATACGACGTTTTGATTATGGATGATGTTCAATTCTTCTCCAGCACCGAAAAAACCCAGGAGGAGCTCTTTCATTTGTTCAATACTCTTCACGAAAACAATAAACAATTGATTTTTTCGTCGGACAAACACCCAAACCATATTCCGAATCTGGAAAATCGCATCCAATCGCGTTTCAAGGCGGGAATGATCGTTGATATAGCCGCTCCGGACCAAGAATCGCGCACGGTGATACTGCGAACCAAAGCCTTGCAACAAAACCTCAACCTATCCAGCGAGGTTGTGGAATATATCGCCCAAAACATGCCTAGCAACATACGTGAACTTGAAGGAATCCTCAATATTATAGCCATAAGAACGAGTACTCGTGGCGTGCCGGTAAATATTATGGATCTCAAAGAAATAATAAAGGACCACGCCAAACCTCAGAAAAATATGTCCGCGAAAGACATTGTTCGCATCGTTTCAGGTTTCTATAACATAGAAGAGCGTTCCATATATGAAAAAACCAGAAAAAAAGAGGTTGTGAAGCCGAGACAGGTGATTATGTATATACTCCGAGAGGATATGGGGGTCTCATATCCTTCGATTGGGGAAAAACTGGGGGGAAGAGACCACACGACGGTGATACATTCTTGTGAGAAAATAAAAAACGACATAAAAAGCAACCAGAGCCTCGTTCAGGAAATAAACCAACTTCGGTCGCTTATAGTTTGAAAAATAAAAACCAACATGAAATCAACAGTTAATGATAAAAATAAAAACTGTGGCGGCTTGCGTGGTAAGATTATATTTAGTTTATCAACGTATCCACAGCCATATTAGAAATAGTAGGTATTAAATTAAAATAAGTTATCCATATATGAAGATCGAGTGCATAAAAGAAAAACTTTCCGCCGCTCTATCCAAGGCGGAAAAAATAACGAGCAAAAATCCGACACTGCCCGTTCTTTCTTGTGTTATTTTGGAAACAAAAAGCCAAAACCTAGTTATTCGTTCTACAAACCTTGATTCCGCTCTTGAAATAGAGATTCCGGCGAAAGTCAGTGTTCCGGGAAAAGTTGCTGTACCGGGAGTGGTTTTTTCGTCATTCGTAGCGTCACTTAAGGAAAAGTCCGTTACGCTCGAAACAAAAGAAGGAAACCTACTTATCACGACTGAACATCACCAGACGACAATAAAAGCCTTATCCCATGAGGATTTTCCGGATGTTCCAAAAATAGAAAATAATAACCATTTTTCCTTGCCGGCAAAAATGTTTCTTAAAGCCCTTCGTTCTGTTTCTTACAGCGCGTCAGTTTCTTCGGTCAAACCAGAACTTGCTAGCGTCTACATCTACGGAGACGGAGACTTTCTTGTATTCGTATCAACAGACTCGTTCAGGCTTGCGGAGAAGCGCCTCAAACTCAAAGAAGCCAAAGATGTGAAACCGATGGTGGTTCCCATAAAGAATGTCGGGGATATTTTGAAGGTTTTTGACGAAAGCGACGAAGACTTAAAAATTTCGTTCGAAAAAAATCAAATATCCCTTTCCACAAGGTCGATATATTTTGTTTCCCGTCTCGTTGACGCGCCGTTTCCAGACTACAAAGAAATTATTCCAAAAAATCCGACCACGGAAACAACACTCCTGAAACAAGACCTCGTGGACGCCTTAAAAACACTCTCCGTTTTCTCCGATAAATTCAATCAAGCGAACATAAAAATAACGCCTGCGAAGAAATCGTTCATACTTACCTCAAAGGCAAATGACGTGGGCGAGTCGCAATCGTCGGTTGACGCCGCGGTTTCCGGCGAGGCCATAGATATGAATTTCAATCACAGATATATTTCCGAATGTCTTCAGTCAATAGATAGCGATGCCCTATCACTTTCTTTCAGTGGGGCTACGAAACCTTTGGTAGTAAAAGGCGTTTCCGATTCAAGTTTCACGTACCTCGTGATGCCGATGAATAGATAAATATGTTTAATATCTCAGGTTATCTGGAAAAGTTTAAGAAAATCGGTGAAGACAAGCAGAGGACAAAACAAATAATAGCCGACTCGTTCAAAAAAGAAACGGGAATAGACATTGATCAATCAACAATTCGTATTTCCTCCGGAGAAATTTCAGTTTCTTCCCCACCAGTCACACACGCGGTGATTTTTATGAAAAAACAACAAATTTTAAAGACAATAGCCGAACGTTTACCGAAGATTTCTATTGACCGGATACGTTGCCGTTAACATTTATTGTTGTCGTCGCGTCGGCTCTGTCGAACACGGAGTCGACAACCTCTATTTTTATCGTATTTGTCGGTGACAAAGAGTAGATATTTTTTATTGGAAAACGAAACGTCGATTGATTGCCGTTTAGTGTCGCCAATATTCCGCCGTTAGCGTATATGAGGATTTGTTGAATAGGATATTTACCCAAAGCCGATATGTTTATCGTCGCTGTGTCGCTTTGGTTATAAGGTTTTCCGCCATTCCCGTCACTCACGACGAGTGACGGGAAATTTACCGGAACATGAACGTCGTCATAACTCGTAGGAACAGAAGTTGTTGATTGATTCTCATATCCGTTTGTTGCCGCCCAATCGAGCACAGGCTTCTCCCAGTTTGCGAATTGGGAGTCTGATGATGGATTAGCCGGCGGCGGTCCAAGGGGGTCGTTTTTGTCCACCCAATAGAGAATTGAATGAACGTTGGTTATCGCAACCTCTTTTTTTGTTTCCGGCGGGGTATATGATGTTGCCAATTTTCCTGACACTGTGTCTATGGTGTATGTTTGCCCGCCTTGCCATATGCCGCGGAAAATAGGTTTGTCACCCGACAAATCTTCCGGAGCCGGTTTTATTAAACTATCAGCAGACGTGCTCGCCAAGGCGTCAGTCATAAGTGTGTTCCACATTGGAGCGATAATAAGCCCGGCGATTTTTTTAATCATTGGCGTATCGTCGTCATTTCCTCCCCAGACACCAACAACTACGTCAGGAGAATATCCTATGGTCCACACGTCTTTTGTGTTGTTCGTTGTTCCTGTTTTTGCCGCGACGCTATACCCAGGAATATCAAAAACCGAGTGAAGGCCATACTCCGCCGCTCGCGCTTGGTCGTCGCTCAATATATCCGATATCGTTCTCGCCACGTTCGCCGGCATCACTGATATGGGTGTTGGGTCGTTCGCTTGCTCAAGCACGTTTCCGCTCCCGTCAGTTACTTTTAGTATAGATCTATAAGGAACGTAGTTGCCGTCGTTTGCGAATACGCCGTAGGCGTCGGCCATTTCAAGTAGAGACACGCCGCCGCCCCCCAAAACCAAAGTCAGACCATATTGATTTGGGTCGGTTCCTAGAGACGTAATTCCCATTTTTTGTGCCAATTTCAAAGAATCGCCGAGTCCCGCGAGGTACGAAAGTTGTATGGAGGGAATGTTTATCGATTGTGCCAAAGCGTCGCGTAAACTCATGGGACCTCGATACAACCCGTCGAAATCGGCGGGCATATAACACTCCGATGGGTCGGTAGAAGAAGAAATTGGTTGACCTTCTGGAGAGCAAGATGAATCAAACTCCGTGGGTTCGTCGAAAAGAACGGTTTCCGGTGTGTAGCCTTTGATGAAAGCTTCGGAGTAGACGATTGGTTTGAATGTAGAACCGGGTTGGCGATTGTTGGTAGTCGCTATGTTGAAATTACCCGGCGTAGTAGTAGAAAAATAATCATAAGAACCAACCATAGAAAGAATATCTCCATTTTTTGGGTTGATAGCGACAGACGCGGCATTAGACATATTGAAATTAGATCCCTGATTGTCTATATAAGACTTAACAACTTGCTCAGATTTTTCCTCGAGCGGATAATCCAAGGTTGTTGTGACATTCAAGCCGCCGTTTTGTACAGCATCCGTTCCGTATTTTTGTTCCAGATATTGGATGACATACATCACGAAATGCGGAGCTTTTATGCTTTGCGATGAACCCGGCAGAAAAGTCACTTTTTCGTTTATTGCTTGATTGTATTGGTCGCTCGTTATAAAACCAAGACTCTCCATTTTCTGTAAGGTGAGATTTGCTCGCACTGTGAGGGCGGCCGTGTTTGTTCCATAAGGAGAGTAGTATGTCGGCGCCTGGGGAATTGACGCGAGATACGCCGACTGCGCGACGTCTAGATTACTTGCGTCCTCGCCAAAAAATTCTTTACTCGCTTCCTCGACGCCGTAAACGTTTCCGCCGTAAGGTACGTCGTTTAGATACAAAGTCAAAATATCATCCTTGGAAAAAACTTTTTCAAGCTTTATCGCCAAAATCCACTCTTTTATTTTTCTCGCTATCGTTTTGTCGTTCGTGAGGAGGGTGTTTTTTATTAATTGCTGGGTAATGGTCGATCCTCCTTGAGCGAACCCGCCGGACAAAACATCGTCGACCATCGCGCGTATTATGGAAAGTATGCGTATGCCCCCGTGACCGTAGAAACCGGAGTCTTCTATCGCGACCGTGGCATTTTTTATGTTCGTCGATATTTGGTCGGACGTGACTATCGTGCGCCGAGCGTTTCCTGACACGTCGTACAAAAGAACGGTACCGGTGCGGTCGTAAATTTTAGTCGATTGGACCGACTCCCTGTTTTGAAAAAGGCTTATGTCGGGAATCGAAAGCGACGAAAACCAGAAAAAAAATATACTGGCTACAATGAGTACCAAACAAACGAAAGCCATCAGGACGTCTCGCTTCGTGTGGGCCTTTAAGTGCGCCAAAAAGGCTCGGAAGAATTCCATATCAGAGTATCATAACGCCAAAATAGACTGGCTACAAATATTAAATTACCACTCGTCATCCTCTTCAAAACTGTCGTCATCGTCGTCATCGTCAGCCACGATTCCGTCGTCAACCTCATCATCGTCACTCGCGACTTTTTTCGGGTCGACATCATTGTCCTCTTTTTCTTCAACTTCTTCTTTATCTGGTCGTTCGTCTTCGTTTTTTATAGATTTTTTCGGCATGATCTTGTTCGTAAGTTAAGACTGACTATTTTTAGCAAATCAATATTTTTTTGAAAAGACCCAAAACGGCTTGCCTGTGGATAATTAAAACCTGCCAATCGCCGCCAAAGCTATAGCCACAGCCACCGCGTCGCATTCATCGTCTTTTGCGGAATCAAAGCTTTTACCGAGAATGATTTCTATCATTTTTCTGACCTGATTTTTGTCGCTCCCGCCGTGTCCGGTGACAGCTATTTTTATTTGTCCCGGACCAAATTCGGTAATCGGTATTTTACATCCCGCAATTTCCGAAAGTATTACACCTCGTGCCTCGGCGACCCCGAAAGCAGTCTTTTTGTTTTTTGAAAATAGCAGACTTTCGATGCCGACTGCTCCGGGAGAAAATTCATCGATGGTTTTTTTGATTTTTTCTTTCACGGAATTTAATCTTTCCGCGTGAGGCATCTTTGCGCTTGTTTCAAAACATTCCGAATGCACCAATATTTCTTTCTTACCTTTTTCGGCGTCGATAATTGCGACGCCGAGTCGACCGTATCCAGGATCTATTCCCAAGATTCTCATTCCGCGTTTGTAAAAACTTCCTGTACCTCTTCGCATTCTTCAAGATCGTTTACTAAATTTTCAAGCAAAGACAAATCGGCGTCGGAGAGCCCC
>Ga0265338_10010818_pt1 | contig 10635 bp, 5 predicted proteins | sample 42126metaG_FD_193579 | JGI IMG/M metagenome (GOLD analysis project Ga0265338, IMG submission 193579) | Rhizosphere microbial communities from Carex aquatilis grown in University of Washington, Seatle, WA, United States - 4-21-26 metaG | ecosystem: Host-associated > Plants > Roots > Rhizosphere >... | reverse complement strand
AGGACAGGTGCGATCAATTACATTCTAAATGAAGTATATCCAGGCTTCCGCTCGCGGGTGTTCCCTTTGAAAAAGTAGGAACAGCAGTGAACAGTGGGGAACACCAGGGAACACCCAAATTTTGACAGTTAAATGTTTAAACACTTAATTATTGCGTCTAATTTTATCGCATTGATTATTCGTATTTAAATAAAGGGTATGGAAATAGGAATTGACAGCTTTGCCGCAACAGGCGACCTTAACAACGCGCTCGACGCCAGAGGCAATATCAAAGCCATGGAACAGCTGCTGGCCAGGATAGAATTTGCCGACAAGGCCGGCCTGGATGTGTTTGGCATCGGCGAGCATCACCGCAAGGAATACCTGGATTCGGCCACTTCGGTGATACTGGCTGCGGCTGCCGCGCGCACCAGCAACATCAGGCTCACCAGCGCGGTAACGGTGTTAAGCGCCGCCGATCCCGTTAGGCTGTTCCAACAATTTGCCACACTGGATATCATTTCAAAGGGCCGTGCCGAAATGGTGGTGGGGCGCGGGTCGCATATCGAAGCTTTCCCGCTGTTTGGCTATAGTTTGCAGGATTATGATGCGCTGTTTGCCGAAAAGCTTGGCTTACTGCTGCAGGTAAGGGATAACGAAACGGTTAGCTGGTCGGGGCGGTTCCGTGCGCCTTTGAATAACCAGCCTATTTACCCGCGGCCTGTGCAGCAGCCCTTGCCCGTATGGCTGGGTGTGGGTGGCACCACGGCGTCGTTCGTGCGCGCGGGCACATTGGGCCTTCCGCTGATGGTAGCTATCATTGGCGGCGATACAGAACGCTTCAGGCCGTTGGTCGACCTTTACCGCAAGGTGGGCCGCGAAGCAGGTTTTGCCCCGGAACAGTTAAAAGTAGGCATCCATTCGCTTGGTTTTGTTGCCGAAACTTCCGAAGAGGCGGCCGATACCTATTACCCCGGCTATCGCGAAACCTTTACCAGACTGGGCCGCGAACGTGGCTGGCCGCCGGTAACACGCCCCGGTTTCGACGCCCAGCGCGGTACCAAAGGCGCCTATCTTATCGGCTCGCCCGAAGTAGTGGCCGAAAAGATCCTGCGGCATAGCGAAGCCCTGGGCGGTGTATCAAGGTTTACTTTCCAGATGGATAACGCCGGCCTCAGCCATGAGCAGTTGTTGAAGGCGATTGAATTGATCGGGCAGAAGGTGAAGCCGCTGGTGGGGTAAGCAGGTGAAATATCTTAAAATATCTGTGTTGATGTCGAACACCCAATATCGAATGATGAAGTAAGAAACTTCAGCGTTCGACATTCAAAATTCATTGTCCGATATTAAATTTCTTTACTTTCACCGCCGTGGGTAAATTCCCAATAGCTATATTTAGCTCAAAATTCTAAACCCAATGAAACAATTTATATGTATTGCCTGCCTGGGCGCTGTTTTGTTCTTGCAAAGCTGCGGGGGCGGTTTGATTAAAAATAAAGATGCCGACCAAGCCTCGTCAACAGGTGTAAAGTCAAACGTCCCCGTTCCGGTGGCTACTGACAACCGCATCGTAGGCGAAGAAAAGGACCTTACCGGCTATTGGGTAGGCACATTCGGGCCAGACGAAGCCGTGCCCGACAGTATTGAAGACGGCGATGACGTCGAAGAATACAATACCATAAATATTTCCATTGATGAGATCAACGGCAATAAGGTTAACGGGCATACGGTAATTGCCGGAAAAGTGCGCTTTTTTAAATGCAATATGAAAAAAGCCGGGTCGAAGTACCAGTTTACCTTTAAAGGGCGCGCCGATGAAAAAGCTGCAGGTACCTATAAATTCAGCATCGCCCAAGGCGACAGCTTGTTAAAGGGCCGATGGGATGCCGGCGACAAAATACCGGCGCATAGTTTTGCATTAGTTAAAAACCTGTTTAAATATAACCCCAACTGGAAACTGGTTACGGGCAGGTATGTTGATTTTAATAAGGGGAAAAAGGTAGCGATAAAGCCGGATAGCGGCGAAAGCTTCCAGGATGAAAGGTATTTCACCACTACAGGCGATGAATACAAACACAATGCTTCTACCGAATTGCTTACAAAGGACTACGTGGCCAATTTGAAAAAAGGCGATCTGCTGGTGCTCCGGAATTCCATCTTCGCGCGCCATGGCTATACCTTCAAAAAATCGCTGTTGAATTTGTATTTCAGCCAGGAACCCTGGTATGTGCCTTTAAATACAGATGTAACCGCCGAACTTACGCCTATCGAAAAGCAAAATATTGCATTGATGGTGCCTTATGAGAAACATGCAAAGGAATATTATGATGCTTTCGGGCGATAACCGCCTGACTCTTTAAAGCCCTGAAAGGACGATTATATAACGGCATCGGCCAAAAGCCTACGATAGGTAATGGAGAAATTATTTTCAAGCCCTGTAAGGGCGCTATATCGAATTGCCTTGCCGGTTTTGTTGTGTGCATGGTTTGCGATGGGCTGTACCCATCGCAGACACATTTTGCCCTTTCAGGGCTTTAGAATAAATATATCCGACCAATCAAACCCGCCCGGAGCCTGACTTTTACTTTGGGCAATTAGGACAGGCCGGCACAGACAGATGAAATATCGTCGATGGGCCATGTCCGCAATCGTTCACCGTTCGGGCCCATAAAACCTGGCTCGTGCCCTGGAGTCTTTCAATAGCTCCAACAAACGATTGCCAATTGGAATTATCGCTTGAATACTCGACGCCGCTGCCGTTAGAACTGGGGTGGAACGTAAAATCCGCGCTTCCGCCGTGATAGGCAGCCGTCATGGTGGGGTAGCCGGTTGGCGGTGTGGCTATCCGGCTTATTACCCGCGTATACGCCGGCGAATATACATTGCAGACAGACGAGTAATACTTCAGGGTGACCGTGATCGGATTATTGTTAGCAGCTATGCAGGTAAGAGTAGCATGAGAACCGGGGATATTGGTGTTCGGGCCGGCGTTTGAGATCGTGGCGTTTGTGCTCGACCATATATAATCGGTACTGCCCGTTGGCAAAACAGAGGTGGTTGTGAGTAAATATGAACGGTTATTATTGAGGCACAGCGAAGAAGGACAATTCATATAATCGGGTGCTCCCGAGACGCCAATATTTACTTGAAGGGACCATGATTCTGTATGCTTGATCATAAAAAAATCAGTAAAATAATAGGTTACCTGTACCCATGAGAGGCTTCCGCTGCCATTATGCCATTGCACATTTTGCAAGCCGAGATAATTGTCTGACCCTAACTGCGTACAGGTCTGGCTGCCATTGCTGAATTCCCCTGCGCCGCCGCAAGTCCACACGATCTTAGAGATATTAAAAAGACAAAGCCAGCAATTGGTTTCATGCAGGCCGCCCTCATAATGCGAAAGCTGACCGGGGCAAACGGTAGTAACGCTGTAAGAATTTGGTTGTTCCAGGCAAATTAGCGTAGCATAAAATGAACCGAAGCAAATTCTGGGAAATGCCAAAAGCAAAATGGCGATCAATACATACTTATTCATATCCTCTCATTATTAACTAGTTAAAAGTGTTGAATATTTATCGGATAACCCCCTGCCCGTCTAAGCGTGTCGCTTAAAGGAAATAACGGGAAGTATCATTCCGGCGCCTGTATGAAACTTATGCCCCGTTGACAGGTAGTCACTATAAATGCTTTCCCGCCTGCCGGGCAACATGTCTGGACGGGCGGAGATGCAACAGCGATAATACCTGTGGCTATTCTATTTTAATTGTTGTGTTGGCTATGTCCCATCTTACTCCACCAACGTTACAACCATAAATATAGACTATTGTAAGCGTTTTCCCCCTTAGCCTATCCGGGACCTCCCATTGATCTTTCAACCTTCCATTAGTTTCCCCGTGTGTAAACAAATAGCCTTCTTCCTTATTGTTTAGGCGAAATTGTATAGAATCATCATAAGGTTTACCATTTTCAACCTTAACTGAAACAGTTACGCGCTCACCAACTTTGTAAACAGGTTTATTAGGTGTGATGGTTACCTGCATTGGCTTAATTTTAAATGTGCTTTTTGCTTCTACCCTGGTTCCGAATTCCCAATACTGTGCTTCTATTTCCTGCCCATGTTGTAGAAATTTATCTGTGACGGGGTAGGTTGCCTCCAGTTTGCCCCTAATGATGCCATTTGTATCGGCCCACCATATTTCTTTTTTATTTTGATCGAAGAAACGGACCTTATCACGATTCGGATTATAGCCAAACGCTACCTCTACCAAAATTTCAACTTTCTCGCCCTGGCTGTATTCCGCCTTGTTCGTCCTTACTGTAGTTATACCATTCCTTACTTTGAACGAATGGATATTGTTCAACGGCCAATTTTTTCCGGTGGGGTTATAGATATAGGTCAGGGTGACAAATTGTTCGCTCATGGCTATTACCCTCCAGCCATTCTGCCCGTTCCGGGCCGGGAAGGAATGTAATAGCTGTCCCTCCCTGTTTTTGATAACAATAATATCGTCAAATCCTCCGGTACCATTTTCTGTTGCCCAGGAAATGTGAGCGAATGTTCCCGCCTGGTATTCCGGATATTGCGTTTTTAACGTTACTATCATCGGCCTGATTTCAAATGAATTGCTTCCGGTCACTGTCAGCCCGTATTGAAGGTATTGCAATGTTATTTTTTGCCCCGATTGTAAAAACGTGTCGCCTACAGTGTAAACAGCCGCTATTTTCCCCGAACGAATATCAAGGGTAGGAGCCCGCCATATCTCCACTCCTTTTTCATTGAGCAAACGAACGGCGTCGTTCTTACGATTGTTGGATACCTCTACCCAAAATTCAACGTTATCACCGTGTTTGTATGACTTAGCATTTGTTCGTACTTCAGGTACGGTGTGTTTTACGGTGAAAGAAGTTTTAGCCATTGACCAATTTTTTCCGGGTCTGTCGTAAATATAATGCAGGGTAATGAGCTGTCCCTGTTCAGCGGGTACCCATTCATAACTGGTAATACCGCTCGTATTAAACGAATGCAAGGGTTGTCCATCCTTATTCTCAATAACAATGGCATCATTGAACGGAACGCCGTGTACTATCGTCCATGAAATCCGCACAGGTTCGTGCGGTTGATATACATCTTTGTCGGTTTTTACTGTTACCGTTATTATTGGCATGATATGGAAAGAAGTACTACCCATAATTCTTCTTTCACCATTGCCGTCAAGAAGGTAGTCAATTCTTATTTCCTTTCCGGTTCGCAAAAACTGGTCTCCGACTAAATATTGGTAATTGGTGATCCTCCCGTTTCTCTCATTCCCTGTAAAAGTCCACCACAGTTCCCGGCCGTTATCGTACCTAAACACTATAGAATCGTCCTGTGTAGCCCCGTTTACTTCTACCCAAACATCAACGGTTTCGCCTTGTGCATAATCTTTTTTTCCGGTTCTTATCTTCATCCAGTATGCAGAATACTTCCATAAATTGTTCCAGTATTGATCAAGCACAATCTTTGCGGCGGCCTTGCTTTCAATAATACAACCAAACTCGTATAACCTTGGATGGCTGGTCGGCCAGGGCGCCGGGACGTACATATTCTGCGAACCAATATAAAACTGCTCATCATCAACCATTATAAATTTTGCATGGTTTGCGAAGCCAGTTTTGTTCGGCCATTCCAGTGCATTCGTAAAGTGGAAAGCACCAAGGTGCAGATGTTTACCGAACAACTCCTTTAACTTATCATCCGGCGGTACACCCGGAATCGCTTTGGCCCTAATAAACAGGGCGTCTTCCAGTTGTTTAAGCGATTGTTGCGGGTAATAAAGGCCTTTTGCTTTTTCATCAGACTGTACAATATAAATATCCTTCTTTTTGTTAACAATAAAACGGGCCATCGCATTCATAAGTTTTTCAGGCCATCTAACTGTCCCTGGAACAAGAACTTTAAATCCAATACTCATTTGAGAAATTTTAATTGATTCGCTGGCATTGTCTATTAGATATAATAACGCCCTTTCTCCTGGTTCTTCTTCCCATGCCAGGCCAAGCCGGCCCACGGCCAGGGCAGGTACAATCAAGTCAGTTGTGTTTTCAGGTTGATGGTCGGGTGAGCTTTTTGCGTTTGAAGTAGAAAATGGTAAGTCGGACAGTATTAATTCACTGTTCGTTGACTCTGTATCACTATTTTGCAATACAGGATAGACCGCTTCCGCTCTTGAAGGATCAGTAAAAGTATCGTATGAATTCCATGCGATGGTGAAAAATCTGTTCGAATAAGCAGCCGCTGCACCTGAAAACTTCATGGAAAGGTCAAATACCGGAAATTCCTGCAGATAATCGTCCTGGTAATAATTATGCCCGCCGGTTAAAGTCATTTTTTCGTCAACCACTAAAATTTTTGAATGGTTCCATTCCATCGCGGAGCCAAATACCCTAACTTTTAACGTAATCCTTGCCCCGGCAACATCTTTTAGATCACGCGTTAATTCATCCCGTAACCTATCAGCTTCTTTCTGGCGCAGGTATCCCGGGCTGTGGCCAACAAGCATTAAAATTGTAATGGGTTTACCTTTATGCCCGAGATAGGTTATCGCATTTCTTACGGCTGCAAGAAAATTTTCGTTTGGACCAGGAATCAGCGTACTTATATAAACCTTTTCTTCAGCCTGGATAATCATTGAGTAAAACTCATCGACAAACGAAGTAGAGTGGCCCAAACACAATTTCCTGGGTTTGTCGCCGGGTTTGGCAACGGTAGCCTTTAACTCTTTGCAATTACAATTTTCGGTTGCTTCAGTACAAACAGGCAGCCTGAAATCAGGGTCAATTCCGGGCTCTTTCGGATCGCGAAGCGGCTGCACCGGGATTTTTGAAATTTCCATACCCCAGATATCAGGCGTTTGCAACAGCCAACCGGGCCCTAACCGGGCTCCATTTTCGTTAAAACCATATTTTGTTCCATCCCAATCGGGAAACTCACTTTTTAAAACCTGGTATAATTCACGTAGATTTTTCATATAACTTATCTGATTTAAGGTTATCGGCAACAAGTTGAATACTGACTATGCTTGTAAAACGGCAAAATAAACTATCGCTTAAGACCATGGCTAAACCTTACCTCATGAAAAGATGGTGTTAGCGGTGGCAGGCAATGGTTGATCCGGCGTTGGAAATAAAGAACAGAATTGATTGTTAAAACTTGATTTTGAAAAGGAAGAGTCGATTTAGTTTTTAGGTTTTGTATAATTTTTAGGTTTAATAGAACTAAGCTAAATAAATAATAGTGTATTACCAATAAATAGTTAAAAAAACATAAACTATATCAGTTCTTTTTTGGTGATTTTCAGCTCATTAACCGTTCGGTTAGGGAGTTTCGTGTTAGCGGGCAGCGCGGATGCCGGCCATTTACAGTTTGCAGTTAGGAGTTGGCAGATAGCTTTAAGGAAAATGTAAGGTTGGGATACAGCGCCTAAGGCCATAAGCCGTATAAGCAGAGCACGCGGCCCCCTTTTCTACCAAAGTGGGAAACGCCCGGTTTTAAGCCCAAAGTTTTGAGTTTTTAGCCCTAAGTCGTTTAGGGATGCCGCGCTGTTATTGTCCCCTGAATGTTACCGCCACGCCCCGGGTTTTTACCAGATACCCCCTAAATATTTAATTATTTAATCCTAATTTTAACGCATGAACCAGGAACTTTTTGAATCAGTAGACAAATACATCAGTGACCTTTTTGGATACGAGGACGAGGTGTTAAAAGGCACCATCAAATCGATGGAAGAAGCTAATATTCCGGCCATCAGCGTGTCGGCCAACCAGGGTAAGTTTTTGCAGTTGATCGCCAGGATGAATGGCGCCAAAAGGATATTGGAACTGGGCACACTGGGCGGCTACAGCACCATATGGTTGGGCCGGGCGCTGCCTTATGATGGCTACCTGCTTACGCTTGAACTGGAGCAGGCCCACGCTGATGTGGCCCTGCAAAATATCATCAAAGCAGGTTTGGATCGTATTATTGAAATAAAGGTAGGACCCGCGCTGGAGCTGTTGCCCCAATTGGTAGCCAGCGGCGAAGAACCGTTCGACCTGATCTTTATCGACGCGGATAAACCACCATACGCAGAATATTTTGAATGGGCCCTGAAACTCGCTAAACCGGGCACGGTAATTATCGCTGATAACGTGATCCGCGAAGGACTTGTTTTGGATGATAACTGTACCGATGAACGCGTAGTCGGCGTGAAAAGATTTAATAAGGCACTTGCCGAAAATAAGCGTGTTTCCGCAACTATCTTTCAAACTATCGGGACGAAGGAGCATGATGGTATGGCAATAGCAGTGGTGAATTCCTGAAATTATCAGACCGTGTTCGAATCCATAGTCCCCCCTTACGAACCGCCAGGTTTTAAAGGGTACTAATATCATTTTTGGTTTCACTCAGAACCGCTGCCCGCTCATGGCCGCGGAGGCCTAGTTACTTTTGTCTTGGCAAAAGTAACCAAAACCGTGTCAGCAGATAGGCTTCTTTGCCGCCAAGGGCCTTTGCGCACAAAGCTGAAAAAACTGCGGGCTGCAAATCTTTTTGCCTGACTACCCCGTCGCTTTATTACCCTGCATGCAAAAATTTGCTATGCCCTGCCCACTTCACAAGGCCGGCAGTTTTTCCTGCTTTCTCCCGAAGCTTATCTGCTGACGGAAAAAAATCTCCTTTTTGAAACGTTTCCAGAATTAAAGAAAAGTGAAAAGCGGGCAAAGGCCTGACAGAAAAGCGGGCCAGGGAGTCTGGCCTGTAGCGCCGAAGCTTTTTTCTGTCTTGATTTTTTTGGTTACTTTTTGTATCAAGACAAAAAGTAACAGCCCCCGCGGCAATTGAGCGGCAGCGGCTCAGCGTGTACGAAAAATGATATCAGTACCCTGATAACCAGCTAACCAGACTCCGCGCCCATTGTTACACTACCACCTTTCCCATAAACGGATCACTAAAACTTGTTTTCCCTGTTTCAACCCTACCTGCATACCTTTGTTCAAAATGTTCATGCGCGACAACCTTCACACTGAAATCATACCAGCCAAAGCTTTTCTCCAGGTTTAACACCAAAGTAGTTTTCCCCGATGCCGGGATCACCCTTTTGCGGTTGGCACTTTTATAAGCATGATCGGTGATCTCAATTTCAACAGGCTTTGCCGATAGGTTAGCGAGCGAAATCGCTACATTACCGGTCAGTTTACTGCTGCTGGTAAGGCTGCGCTGGTAATCAAAATCAGCACTGATCTGCGGGTTTTGGGCATTCCCTTTAAACTCGCGGTAAAAACCATTGGGGCCGTAAACCCGCAGGTGATAATTCTTGTCTTCAAACTCATTCAGCGGCCAACTGTCGGCTATGCTGTCGCCGGCGGTAAGGCCGTAGGCCCAGGTGCGCACCGGTTCAAATATGGTCTCGTTTCGTTTTACATAGCTGCCCGGCGCATAAACATTAAAGGGCGCACCCAGGGCTTTGTCGCCAAAAACCTTATTGCCTGCTTTAAATTGGATCTCCACGGCCGTTTTATCAGCATTTAACTTTGCATCAGCATATAATTCGTAAGGCAGCGCACAGGCGGGGCGGATCCCTTTTTCCTGACTGGCCATATAGAGCGAGGCATGCGGATTGCGGTTGATCTCCGCTATCTCTTCGGAGCTAAGTAACTTATAATCCGAGGGCAGTTTTTTAAACTGCGCTTTATGGATGCCCTCAACAAATTCGTCCTTCTTTACAAATTCAGGGTTGGCAATCGTTTCGCCGTTATACGGCCTGAAAACCGAAGTAAGGTTGCCGCATATGGTGCGCCGCCAGTCGCTGATGTTCGGCTCATGGATCTTTTTGCCCGTTTTTTTACTTAAAAAATCTTCGAGGAACTGAAGGGTAGAGGTATGGTCGAAAACTTCGGAGTTTACAAAACCACCCTTGCTCCACGGCGAGGCGATGATCATCGGCACCCGGTAACCCAGGCCGATGGAGCTTTCCTTTTCAAACTTTTCAGGGAAATCCTTCCGTTCAAGTTCCTGTTCAATCGTCACAAATTCAACCCGGGTATCAATCCCCTTTGAAACCGCGCCCGTACCCGGCTTATGCGAATGCGGCGCGACAAAAGGAGGGACATGATCAAAATAGCCATCGTTTTCATCATAAGTGAGGATGAAAATGGTTTTTTTCCAAACCTCCGGATTTTGGGTAAGGATATCCAGCGCTTCAGAAACATACCATGCCCCATACCAGGCCGCGCTCGGGTGGTCCGAAAAATTCTCGGGAGCGGTGAGCCAGGATACCGTAGGCAAATTGTCCGTTTTAACGTCCTCCCTGAACTGGTGAAATACATCGCCCGCAGGTACTTGCAGTTCGCGTTCTGTTCCATCGTCATTGTATTTCAGGGTGGCCAATTTGTGTTGGTCGGGGTCGTTTTTATTGGTATCGAAGGCTTTGTTATGGATGCTTTTTTCCCTGTCGGATAGTTTTTCAAACATGCCCTGCTTCCAGGTCTCACGCTCTTTCAGTACGCCATCCAAATAGGATTGTGTTTCCCTTAACTGCCGTTTTAGTTTTTTAAGATTTTTGTCGTCTTCGGCCAGGGCCGCTATTTGTTTTTTTAATTCGTCGATCTTGCCCGGCAATTCGGCAGCTCTTTTTTCAA
>Ga0265338_10010817_pt1 | contig 10637 bp, 7 predicted proteins | sample 42126metaG_FD_193579 | JGI IMG/M metagenome (GOLD analysis project Ga0265338, IMG submission 193579) | Rhizosphere microbial communities from Carex aquatilis grown in University of Washington, Seatle, WA, United States - 4-21-26 metaG | ecosystem: Host-associated > Plants > Roots > Rhizosphere >... | reverse complement strand
GCGCAGATTTTCGAAATGGCTCCCCAGAAAAGTGAACGCAGGCTCTTCCTTATCGTGTGGGTGGTGAGACGCGAGGCGCGCAGTGACGAGGTCCGCCGTAATCACGCCTAAAATATTCAATCCTTCGACGGTGGTGGAGACGAGCGTGGAGTGGCTGTTATCTGCATCATTCTTGCTGCCGGAGACTTGCGTGGTGGCCGCGTCGAAAGATACTAACTCCTTGAACCGAAAATTCTCCACCCGCACAGAGCCGTAGCCGCCCGTGGGGGCAAGAGACATCCCGGCCTGGACTTCGATAATTTCGTCGAACGGCCTTGTGAATTGGCCGCTGAAAGCACTGCCATGGGCATTGTAATGATAGGAACGGTGGATGGAATCCATCGGCATCGCCTTTTGCTTCAGGATTTATTTAATTCGTGAACGCCAGGGTAAATGGGTAACGCGCGACTTCTGATTGGCCCGCCTTGGAGGTTTTGTCCAACTCCGCACCGCGCACGACCAGGAAATACTTTCCAGGTTTCAGCCGCGATGGGGGGACATACAATTCAACACCATCCGTAGCCTGTTCCGCCGGGACATTCACTGAGAACTCGGGCGTCCCGGACTCCGCTTCGACGACGCAATTATAGGACGGAAAATGCTTTTCCGGGGGGATATCCGCAGACAGCCCAAACATCGCATTCTTGGGCACGCGAATTGTCCTCACATCTCCGCCACGAGAATCTTCCGCTATCAGGGAAAAAGAGGAGATCACTTGCGGTGTAGTCGCCTGGGATAGGGCCGACTTCATCCGGGGAAACACAATTGCATTCTGATACGCGACAAAAGCGATGAGGAGAATCGCCAGAGCGGAGCTTGCGTAAGCAGGACGCAACAAATTTCCAAGCCAGCCCCGAGATTCTGGTTTTGGAGGGCGCGCGATGCGCGCTTCTTGTTCTTCCAGTTGCTCGTGGCCAAGGATCTGGCGCGCGGAATCCACGAAGATCGCGCCGGCTTCCACATCCTCTGCGCACTCGGAGCAGGAAAAGAAGTGCTCCTCGAATTGTTCGCGAAGATCGCCTGAGAGCTCGCCGAGTAAGTAGCGTTCGGCGGCTTTCAGCTGTATGGCTTCTTGATGTTCCATCATTCTCATCCTCCCAGTAGTGAAGTGGGAGTGCAAACCGTTTCAACCTTTTCGTCTATTGTTCCATTCCGGGGGCCTTATCCGGCTGACTTTCCATGTAGATAACCCGGAAATTCTGTTTTGCCCGGTGGAGCAGGACACGCAAATAATCGCGATCCACGCCGTACTCCTCGCAAACCTCGTCCTTATCGCGTTCTTCGAAGAAGACGGCGCGGAGCAGGCGGCGATCCTTTTCCGGAAGCCGTGCGAGGATCTCGCGGACGCGTTCGCGGATTTGATTGGTTACCAGCGCCCCTTCCAGATCAATGGTGAGATCGGGACGCTCGGCGATATTTTCGTCATCCTGCGTGGGTTTGGCGGAGGCCCTGTAAAACTCCAGTAAGACGTTGTTACACACGGAGTTAACGAAGGCCCCCAAGCCTCCAGGATTGCGAATGCCGGTCGCGCTCCGCAGGGTGTTGAAAACTCGGACGAAAGTCTCCTGCTGAATGTCCTCCACGGCACTTGAGGAGCGCAATCGGGACCGAAGCTTGATCATGAGAAGTTTTGTGAAATAGGCAACGAAGTGCTGCTCGGTCTTGAAGTCGCGGCGACGGAGCCGATCCAAATAATCATCATCGAAGGGGAATAATTGCACACGTCCCTCAGTGGGTTGCGCCAGTATATAGACCCGATGGGATGAGTGCAATTACAGGCTCGAACGGAGCACTGCTGGAATTTGGTACCACGGAATGTGGATTGCCCGCCAAACGGATGCCGATTTCCGCCAGGACTAAAATTTATTCCCAATGTGAAACGATTTGAGAGGAAAGCTCACTACTTGGGCGTAGTAACAGACGCGTCTGGTGCTGAGTCTGGGTTCCCAAAACCCGGACGAGGGGAGTACTAGATTTCCCCCACCCCTGAGGCGCATCCCGGGCCCCCCGAGGGTTTCATGAACCGGGATGCGCTCTCACCAGCCGCCGAGAAGTTGGGAAGAGAGAATTTGACCATGAGCCAGACACTGGAAACGGGAATTGAAGTTGGCGACGAACTCGATTCGCAATCGGATACCTGGAAAGTGGGGACACCATTGGAAACGTTTATGCGAGCGGGGACTTCCACGTCCAACGCGAGGGCTGTTGAGTTTATCGCCAAGCCGGGGAAGGCGGCGGAGTTGGAGGAATGCATCCGTGGGAAAGTGCTGGAATTCCTGAAAAAAAGAGCGGGGTTCCTGGGGGCTGTGGTACTGACCTCGCACAAAGAATCGCGGTTGATCCTGGTGATCAGCTTTTGGAGCACGGAGAGAGCGGCGGTGGAAAATCGATGGGAGGATTCACGCATCGTTCGCCAGATGGCGTATCCATTGATTGATGTCCGCGCGAAGGTGCAGACCTACATTGCGGCAATCCCTGCTGCGTCGAAATTGTCCGTGCAAGTGGCAGATCTGCAGGTCTGCTAGGGGATTTTGGATTCGGGCGAAACGGAGGATGAAGTGGCAGCAGGATCACCAAACAATTGGGAGACGAGGGAGAGAGAACTGATGTCAGAGAGTTCGTCCCGGCACATGGGCGGGAATCCGGACGTGGATTCATTTGCGCACAAACCAATCCGATGCGACGCGGAGCACTGCGGACTTCCGGCAATCTGCTTCGTGGAGATACGATTTTATTGCGTCGGACATTTCATTTCGCATTGCTACGACCGGTTGACCGCATGCAGCGCCGTGCCATTTCGAGAGTTGGACGAAACGACCGCAAGCTCCATCGATCGCTTTCTTCAGGAATGTTCCCAACAGGCGGCAAACCTTGTGCGGCCGATGCGGGGACTCGACAATCTGGAACGAGCAAGATTATTCGATATTTTTCTGTGGGCGTCCGAGGTAGCGGCGAAGCGAAGCGTGCTGACGAGAGCCGATGTGATTGACAGGGCCTACCGAATCAATCGCCGGGATTCTTAATCATCCTACACCGCCTTCGCGGAGCTCGATCTCAACAGATACCACAACAGACCCAGAACCAAATAAACAAGATAGACGTACGGCAGCTTTCCATAGGGTCCTTCGGGCACGGGATAGAGGTTTCCCACCAGCGCGAGCAACATCGCCGTGAACGCCATCCAGGGAATAATTTGCGCGCCGGGGCGGAAAACGCCGTGGTTGCGTAAATATCGTGGGAGAGCGATGCAGACCAGGGCATACGTCACGATGAAGCCGTAGGTGGCGAGCGAGCCCATCCAACCATAAACGTCGAGTCCGCTCGATCCACGAGCCGCCAACACTGCCGCGGGAAGCCCGGCCGCGATGCCCGTGACGATGATGGCGCGGCCCGGGGTTTCATTTCGCGCGTGGGTGATGCGAAGTACGTTCGGCGCAAGGCCGTTGTGCGCCATGAGCATTAATACGCGGGCGGCAGCGGTGATGCACGCCAACGTACCTGCAAACATGCTTACGAGCGCTCCGATGTCAATCAACAGGCCAAGGAAAGGTGCGCCGCCGACTTGCGCGATCACGTGCATCGGAGCTGGACTCGTTCCCAAGTCCTGTCCTACAACGTGAAATCCGAGCACTTCCGTGTAAGAGCAGACGACGAAAAATGCTCCGGCAATCAGGGCACTTTGGATCACGGCGCGGGGGATTGTTTTCAGTGGATTGCGAGCCTCGGAGCCGAGAGTGGTAGCGCTTTCGAAACCGACGAAACTGAACAGCGCAAGGACCAGTCCGAGGCGCAGACCGCTGCCGGTCATGCCGCGAAGTTGGAGTTGGTCCCAATCCAAATGCAGCCCGTGGCGCATGAGGACAAGAATTATGACTGTGAGAATCACAAGAAGTGAGGTGGCCTCGATCCAAAGCATGAGCCGCGCGGAGATTTTTACGTCGCGCCAGGCGATGCACATCGAGACGATCACGGCGCCGAGAGCAAAAAGCACAGCCCGAACAGGGCTAACCAAAGGATTGTGCAGGAGCAAGTTTGCAAAATGATAGAAGCCGCCGATGACGCTCGAACCGGTCGCGATGTAAGCCAGCAGCAAGCTCCATGCGGCGATCGCGCCACACCACGGCGGAAGAATCATCGCGGCATAGGTGTAGAGCGAGCCTGGCGAAGATGAGTAGCGCGCAAAGCGGCCGATGCAAACCGCTACCAAGAGAATTGCGAGCGAAGCGAGTACGTAGGCGAGCCATGTACCGTTTCCCGCGAGCGCGCAAACCAGAGGAATGGTGGCGGCGGGGGTGGTGGTAGGCGCGATTGTGGAGACGGACTGCGCGAGCGTCTCCATCGGTGAAAGGACGCTGCTGCGAAGACCGTACGCTGGCGATTGAGAATTCATTTGGGCGATTGGGTCCATGAAGGATCGTTTTCCTTCCCGCTGCCACGAGACTGGCGATTGAAGCGCGTTAATGGTGGCCTACAGTACAGGCCAAAGTGTTGCCGCGCAAGGAAGACCGGCGGCGTGTCGAATAATTTTTCTGACTGAGACGAATCGGAAATTCAAATCGAGCGGAATTATCGCGGAGCGTGTCCGCTTCTTTCATTGACGCTGCCCGGATCTGAGCCTATAGTTGCGCACATTTTCCTGGGAGCGAATCGCTTGCTCGAGAATCTCTTCCACATAAAAGAAAATCAGACGACCGTCCGCCGCGAGATGTTCGCCGGGCTCACGACCTTCATGACGATGGGGTACGTGGTTGTGGTGAACCCGCGAATACTTTCGGAAGCAGGAATGCCGGTGGATGGAGTGCTGTTTGCCACGTGCATTTCGGCGGCGATTGCGACGCTCATTATGGGTTTGTGGGCGAATTATCCAATTGCGCTCGCACCTGGGATGTCGCTCAACGCGTATTTCACGTATTCGATTGTGCTGGGGCGCGGAGTCCCGTGGCAGACGGCGCTTGGCGTTGTGTTTCTTTCCGGGGTGCTTTTTTTGCTGCTTACGTTGACCAATGTGCGGGAACACATCGTCAACGATATTCCCGATTGTCTAAAGCACGGAACGGCAGCGGGGATTGGACTTTTTATCGCGTTCGTTGGGCTGCGGAATGCGAAGATTATCGTTTCCAATCCGGTCACATTTGTGGGTATGGGAAGCATTAGGGATCCGCAGGTGCTGCTTGCCGCAGCGGGGCTGCTGTTTATCGCGATTCTGATGGTGAGGCGTGTTGGAGGCGCAATCCTAATTGGTATCGTTGCAATTACGCTCGCAGGAATTCCGTTTGGGTTGACACACTGGCCGAGCCCGCTGTTTGCCATGCCGCATCCTTCCGGAACTCTTTTCAAGCTTGACCTGCGCGCTGCGACAAAGCTTGGTCTTGGCGAACTTGTCTTTGTATTTTTCTTTGTGGATTTATTCGACAACGTTGGCACGCTCGTTGGCGTTTGCGAGCAAGGCGGCTTTCTCCGCGACGGAAAACTTCCGCGCGCCAGCCGCGCATTGCTGGCCGATGCATTCGGCACGATCGCCGGCGCGCTCGCTGGAACTTCGACGGTGACAAGCTACATCGAGAGCGCCGCGGGAGTTGCCGCGGGAGCGCGTACCGGCCTAGGCAATGTCGTGATCGCTGGACTCTTTGTCGTGGCGATGTTTTGCGCGCCGGTGGTTGCAGCGATTCCATCGTACGCGACGGCGCCGGCTCTTATTCTCGTGGGGGCGCTGATGTGCGGGTCTGTGGCCAAAGTGAAGTGGGATGATTTCAGCGAGGCGTTGCCGGCGTTTCTCACGCTGGTTGCCACACCGCTTACGTTCAGTATTGCCACGGGGCTGAGCCTTGGACTGATTTCTTACACACTCTTAAAGGTGGGCGTGGGGAAATACCGCGAAATTAGTCCGCTAATTTGGGTGCTCACGGTTCTTTTTCTGCTGCGCTACATATTTCTTTCGGGAGCCTTGTAATGCACTTCCGTTCGCAATCCGAGGACCGGCGCCAGACACGCGAAAAGTGCTCGCGGGCCCGCTCAGAGTTGCTATAGAAATTCGTGATTCGAGTTATCAGAAAATATTGCTTCGACATCCGGCAAAAGTAACGTACTCTCCCTTAACTTTTTGTTTGTCCTGACGGGCGTGGCAGAACGAGAAGATTCGCATCGCATAACAAGAATCAAGAATACAGGCAAACGCAAGAGCTTTTCGGGAAGATGGGAGACCATCTTATCTCCGCGTATTGGGAGGAATGAATGAGGATTAGAGTCAGGCTTTTCGTTTTTGCCGTGACGGCGCTGCTGTGCATGTCGCTCGCTTTCGCTCACCATGCATTTGGTCAACAGACACTTGGCGGTGTTACCGGCAACGTTACGGATGCTTCCGGCGGCGTGCTGCCGGGCACTACCGTGACGATCGTCGGCGACGAGACGAAACTGACTCGCGTAACGAAGGCCGGCGATAGCGGCGACTACTCATTCTCGAATCTTCCCATCGGCACGTTCACTCTTACGTTCACGCACGATGGGTTTCAAACGGAACGGATTCCTTCCGTTTTGGTGCAGGCGGACCGCGTCGCAACGCTAAACGCGACGTTGAAGGTCGGCTCTGTGGGCACCACAGTGACCGTGGAAGAAACGCCGCTGATGAATGCGGTGGATACAACGAATGGCTACGTTTTGGATACAGCGCAGCTCGAAGCCATCCCACTTCCAACGGGCAGTTTCACGGGCCTCGCGATTCTTTCTGTTGGCGTGAACGCGGAACTTCCCAGCGGCGCGGGCGTCAACACAGGCCTCGGCAACCAGCCCATCTGGGCCAATGGCCAGCGCGACACGAGCAACACGTTCCTTCTGAATGGCGTGGATGCCAGCAACCTTTTCAACGGCAAGAGCACAAGCTCGGTGGCCTCAGGCAGGATTTTGAACAATACCGGTGTCACGAATGCTAACAACACCACCGCGGAGCCCGTTCAGACCACTGCGTCGCCTTATCTCGCGATTGGACAGGCTTTGCCCTCGCCTGCACCAGAAACGCTTCAAGAAGTTCGCGTGAACACTTCGATGTACGACGCCCAGCAAGGAGCTACGAGCGGGGCGCACATAGACTTAAGCACCACGTCCGGCACAAACAGCATTCACGGCACCGCGTACATTCATCGCGGAACGAATGCGTGGAACGCTGCGCCGTATTTTTACAATCAAGATCCCAATATCCCCGACTCGGAAAAGGTTCCTGGTTTGCACCGCTTGGTTGGCGGCGGCGCCGTCGGCGGCGCGCTGAAAAAGGACAAACTCTTTGGCTACCTCTCCTACCAGCGGATGCACGTCACGGATGAAGAGATTGGGAGTTCCCGCATAGCTGTGCCGTATTACTTGACCGATGACCGCAGCCCGATGGGCTTGGCGAATGCAATCGAGCAGACCACCGCTGGGTCGAGTTGCTCAGGTCCACCCTGCCCATACTTTGCCTCGACGGTAAATCTGTCTTCTGGTGCGATGGTTGGCACGGGCCCCGGCCAGATCAATCCGATCGCCTACGGCCTCCTGAATTACAAATTGCCTAACGGCCAGTACATGATTCCTTCAGCCGATGGATTTACGCCTTCGATCAATTTTCCAGAAAACACCTTTACTGTTGGCACCGCTGATTTCCATTCCGATCAGGCGGTTGCCAATCTCGACTTCATTGCCACGCCGAAGGACACGCTGGCGCTGAAGTATTACTATCAGCACGATCCAACCGTCGCTCCCTACGCGTACTCAGGAGTTGCTGGTTTCTCACAGCACCTGGATGCAGGCAGCCAAGTGGCTTCGATTACCAACACTCAGACTCTCTCGCCAACGTTTAACGTTGCTGAGGTCTTTGGCTTTATTCGCGAAAAGGTGTACAGCACGATCCAGGAGCCTTTCACTCCGGCGAGCTTTGCCACGTATCTGCAGAGTCTCTTGCCCGGCACATCTACTGCGGACGCCACGATCAATACGTTTGGGTCTTCCTTTTTCCCTGGCATCACGGTCGCTGACAATTTCGGAAACCCGTCGGAATTCACGAATAGCTATCTCTATAACACTAACGATGTGTTCGGCGCTTCGATGAGCATTGGCGAAGGGGCGGTCTCGCAGAGCGCAAACACGGGAATCTTTCAGAACCGCTTCATGCCTTCAGCAAGCGCGATCTGGACCAAAGGCAGACACACTGTGACTTTTGGCGGCAGCTTTTCCTACACTCAACTGAACCCTCGAGACAATCGAACGAACAAAGGCATGATCGGCTTCAACGATTTCTCGGATTTTCTGACGGGCCAGAACGTCACCTATAACATCAACGGCTTTATCGCCAGCAGCTTCCTGCAGGGCAATGCCATCCGTCACTATCGTTCCAATGAAACGGGGGAGTACGTCCAGGACAAATACCAATTCCGCTCGAATCTGAGCCTCACGTTTGGCTTGAGGTACGACTATCATGGAGGCCTCAAAGAAAAGGACGGCGAACTCTACAATTTTGAGCCATCACTTTACAATTACGACGCGGCAAATGACGTGATCACTTCCAACGGTTTCATTATTGCCGGGAACAACAAGGGGTTTGGAACGAAAGGCGTGAGTGACTCGACACTGACGGGGCGCCAGTGGGGGATCTCTCCCCGCCTCGGCGTCGCCTGGAGTCCGAAGAAGTTCAACAACAAAGTCGTCGTGCGTGCGGGATGGGGGCTCTACTACGACCGCGGCGAACTCTTCACCTATCTCTCTCCCGGATTTGCTTCTGGCGTTATTCCTGGAGGGCCGTTCGGCGTCGTGCAATCGCCGCCCTACGTGAATTCGCAGTCCTGCAGCGCATATGCTTACACAATATGTGCGCCTTCCGGGAGCTCGTCGGCCTGCTTGGATTTCGGTGTGGTATGCGGGACGGGCTTTGAAAATCCATGGGGTACTACGCTCGGGCCCGCGCCCACTGGAGATCCCTCAACTCTGAACATTCCCAACGCGGCTACGATTTCTGGCGGGCTTCCGCTCTTCTCCTTCGCGGTTTACGACCGCAAGAACAAGCTTCCCTACACGATGAACCAGACGCTCGACATTCAATGGCAGCCGCGCAATGACCTTGCCATCGACATCGGCTATGTCGGAAATTTGGGCCGGCATGAAGTTGTTCCCATCCCTTTCAATGAAGCGCAGATTGCCACGCCGAGTAATCCGATCCGGCCGGGTACTCCGTTCGAGCAGGACTACACGTATGGATACACAGTTGTGGACGCTCCGGGCTCATTTACTCCGATCAACCTGCCTTCGGCATCTTCATCAAGTTCGTCAGGTGTGCCATACGCAGAGACGTTCGAGGGCGGCAACATCGACCTTCGCGTTCCCTACATCGGGTACTCCGCGGAGTCGGAGTCCTACACGGCGGCCGGCATCTCCGGCTACAATGCGTTTCAAGCGCACGTTGAAAAACGCATGAGCCACGGCGTCCAGCTTGGTTTTTCCTACACCTATTCGCACTCGCTCGACGAGCAGAGCGCGATGGGGCTTTTCTACAATGGCAACAATCCGATGGATCTGCACTCGGGCTACGGCAACTCGGACTTTGATCGGACGCATGTCGTTACATTTTCTTATCTATTCCGCGTGCACGATTACTTTTCCGAAGCATCGTGGCAGGGAAAGATAGCGGATGGCTGGGCGCTGGAAGGATTGACCGTGCTTCAGAGCGGCCAGCCCTATAGTGTGATTGACTATTCCGGAGCCGTCGGGAGCATTTATTTCGGAACTTCCGACGGCATCACAAACCCGATCGTGCCGCTTGCTGCGGGCTGTACGCCAAAGAAGGCTCTTACGGGCACGACCGGCGCCAACGGCCTGCCGGCGCTAAACGCGGCCTGCTTTACGTTGCCCTTGCTGAATCCCGGCGATCTCAACGGCGGGATTCCGTCCAACGACCCTTATGAGACGACATTTATCACCAACGGCCAGCGCAATATCTTCCGGCAGAGGTGGCAAAGTCGCGCAGACATTTCCATCGTGAAAGATACGCGGTTATCGGAACGACTCTTGCTGAAGTATATGTTTGAAGTTTTCAATCTGACCAATACGCCGAGCTTCGACATTCCCGTGGACAACGTCACGCAAAACCCGAGCTTCAGCGATTTCCCGTATCAAGGACAGGCGTCCTCGACAAGCCCGTGCGACACGACGTTTACGGCTCTTTATGTCTGCCCGTCGCTGGGTGGCCTCGGCATCACAAACAAGACAATTGGCAGCTCGCGGCAGATTCAGATGTCGCTTAGCTTGAAATTCTAGGTTCGTGCAGCATAACCAAAGACGAGAACGGCGGAGGCCCAGCCCGCCGTTCTCGTTTCTTTTTTTGGGGGCTTACTCTTGCCCGATGTCCTCGTGCCACACGGCGGGAAACTTGCGGATGTAATCAGCCAGAAGCGAGAAACATTCCTCGGAATTGAGATCGACCACATCAATTCCGAGTGAGCGGAGCCATTCCACTCCACCCTGGAAATTGCGGCTCTCTCCCACCACTAGCGTTTTGAATCCGAACTGACGCACCAGTCCGCTGCAATACCAGCAGGGCGCAAGTGTGGTCACCATTGTTAAGTTGCGATAGCTGCGTTGCC
>Ga0265338_10010816_pt1 | contig 10638 bp, 9 predicted proteins | sample 42126metaG_FD_193579 | JGI IMG/M metagenome (GOLD analysis project Ga0265338, IMG submission 193579) | Rhizosphere microbial communities from Carex aquatilis grown in University of Washington, Seatle, WA, United States - 4-21-26 metaG | ecosystem: Host-associated > Plants > Roots > Rhizosphere >... | reverse complement strand
CCGAGAAGCCCTCGGCGGTGTTGTGGTCGTAGTCGTAGCCCTTGCCGTAGCCAAGGTCCTTCATCAGCCGGGTGGGGGCGTTGAGGATGTGCTTGGGCGGCATCAGCGAGCCGGTCTCCTTGGCCGCCCGGCGCGCCGCGCCGAAGGCGGTGTAGGCGGCGTTGGACTTGGGCGCCGAGGCCAGGTGGATGCAGGCCTGGGCCAGGGCCAGCTCGCCTTCCGGCGAGCCCAGGAAGTCGTAGGTGTCGCGCGCCGCGACCGCGATCAGCAGGGCCGTGGGATCGGCCAGGCCGATGTCCTCGCTGGCGGCGCGGACCAGCCGGCGGGCGATGAACAGCGGATCCTCGCCCCCCTCCAGCATGCGCGCCAGCCAGTAGAGCGCCGCGTCCGAATCCGAGCCCCGGATCGACTTATGCAGGGCGGAGATGAGGTTGTAGTGCTCCTCGCGGTCCTTGTCGTAGGCCGGGCTGCGCTTCTGCAGCACCTTGCCGAGGCTGGCGACATCCAGGGGCTGGGCCGGAGCGATGTTGAACAGGGTCTCGGCCAGGGCCAGGACGTAGCGGCCGTCGCCGTCGGCCAGGTGCACCAGAGCCTGGCGGGCCTGGGACTCCAGCGGCAGGGGCCGGCCCTCGAAGGCCTCCGCGCGTTCCAGCAGTTGCTCCATGGCGCCGTCGTCCAGGCGCTTGAGCACGAAGACCTGGCAGCGCGACAGCAAGGCGCCGTTCAGCTCGAAGGACGGGTTCTCGGTGGTGGCGCCCACCAGGGTCACCACGCCGGACTCCACGAAGGGCAGGAAGCCGTCCTGCTGGGCGCGGTTGAAACGGTGGATCTCATCGACGAACAGCAGGGTCGACTGGCCCGCGGCCCGCCGCCCGCGCGCGGTCTCGAAGGCCTTCTTCAGGTCCGCGACACCGGAGAACACCGCCGAAAGCTGCTGGAACTCATAGCCCGCCGCCTTGGCCAGGAGGCGCGCGATGGTGGTCTTGCCGGTGCCCGGAGGGCCCCACAGGATCATCGAGGCCAGCCGCCGCGCCTCGGCCATCCGCCCGATCGGGCCGTCGGCGCCCAGCAGATGATCCTGGCCCACCACCTCGGCCAGAGACTGCGGCCGCAGCCGATCGGCCAGCGGGGCCGGCGCCTGGGGCTCGAGCCCCGCGGCTTCGAAGAGATCGGACATCGGGATGGTTTAGCAAACTCCCCTAGCGCCGGTCTCCCCCAACTCCCGCTTGCCCCCGGCGAGGGACCGGGCTGAGCGGTTGAGGGAAGAGGCCTCCTTCGGCTACAGCCTCCCCTTCGGTCAGCCCCGGTTCATCCGCCCACCGGCATCCAGATCATGAAGGGATTCACATGGCCGACGACCTGCAGGCTCTGAAGGACGAGGCGGCCCGGCTCGCCCGGCGCGTGGCCGTGCTGGAGGACGTCCAGGCGGTGCGCACTCTGCATTTCAAGTACGGCTACTACATGGACGCCTGCCTCTATGAGCAGGTGATCGACCTGTTCGCCGAGGACGCCGAGGTGAAGTTCCTGAACGGTGTCTATGTCGGCAAGACGGGCGTGCGGCGGCTCTACCGCGACTGGCTGAGCCAGGTCTGGACCGGCGGCAAGGATGGCATCCCGCGCGGCCTGCTCTATGACCATCTGCAGGTGCAGGACGTGGTGGACATCGACGCCGACGGCGTCACCGCCTACGGCCGCTTCCGCGCCCTGATGCTGGGCGGCTGGCACGACAGCATGGAGAACCCGCCGAAGGTGCCCCAGGAACTCTGGGAGGGCGGCATCTACGAGAACGCCTATCGCAAGCAGGACGGCGTTTGGAAGTTCTGGCGGTTCGACTACAACATGCTCTGGCAGGCCGAATACCAGAAGGGCTGGGGGCACTCCGAGGTGCACCTGATGCCCCTGACCAAGACCTGGCCCGAAGACCCGAGGGGACCCGACAGGCTCGATCCGACCACGCCCAAGTCCTGGCCGGACACGCGCATTGTGCCCTTCCACTACCCTCACCCCGTGACTGGAAAACCTTGGCGAGACCACGAATGACGATGCGAATTGTGCTGGGACTGGCGGCGGCGGTTGCGCTGGCCGGAGCCGCGGGCGCGGCCCAGGCCCAGGCCGCGCCGGGCGGCGATCCCGCCAAGGGCGCCGCCACCTTCAAGACGATGTGCACCGCCTGCCACTCGGTCGATGCCGGGGCGGAGAACGCGGCGCCGAACCTGCGCGGCGTGGTGGGCCGCAAGGCCGGGGCGGATCCGAAGTTCACCGCCTATACCCCGGCGCTCAAGGCGGCGAAGGTCACCTGGACGGCGGCGACCCTGGACACCTTCCTGAGCGGACCGGCCAAGATGATCCCCGGCACAGCCATGCCGATCACCCTGCCCGACGCCAAGACCCGACACGACGTGATCGCCTATCTGGCGTCGCTGAAGAGGTAATGCGCGGCCTCCTCGGAGGCGTGCGGAAGCTTGGCTGCACGGGACGCTGGAAGGCGCCCCCGGCCCTGGTCTAATCTCAAGGCCACGGGCTGGGCCGGCTCGCGTGTCCAACCTCTGGGGAAACGCCCATGCCGTCCAAGCATCTTCCGCTCGCCCTCGCCGGCGCCGCAAGCCTGTTCGCCACCGCCGCCCTGGCCCAGTTCGTCCCGCCGCCGGACACGCCGGGGCCCAAGGTCGACAACGCCGTGGTCAGGGGCGACACCATCGTCTTCGGCGACTGGAAGAAGGACGCGCCGGGCGTCCGTCACCACATCACCCCGTCCGACCTGCAGGCGCCGTTCACCTCGGTGGGCGTGGGCATGGCCAAGGTCGTCCCGCCGGCGCCGGGCGCCCTGCCCAAGGTCCCGGCCGGGTTCAAGGTGGCGATCTTCGAGCAGCGCCTGGATTCGCCCCACGTGCTGCGCACCGCCCCCAACGGCGACGTCTTCGTGACCGAGAAGGACAGGGTGCGGGTGCTGCGCGCCGGCGCCGGCGGTTCCCATCCGACCCAGAGCTCGATCTTCGCGCACGATCTCGACCAGCCCTTCGGCATCGCCTTCTATCCGGTGGGGCCGAATCCGCAGTGGGTCTATGTGGCCGAGACCGGCCGGGTCACCCGCTACCCCTACCGCAACGGCGACCTGAAGGCCCGCGGGGCTTCCCAGGTGATCATCCCCAAACTGGGCGCCTCCACCGGCGGCCACTGGACGCGCGACCTCACCTTCTCGGCCGACGGCAAGCAGCTGTTCGTCTCGGTGGGATCCAAGGGCAACCTCAACGAGGGCCTGCCCAACAAGCCCGTGGCCGAGGCGATCGCCTACGACAAGGCCCATGGCTTCGGCGCCGCCTGGGGTGAGGACGGGAACCGCGCCAATGTGCTGGTCTCCGACCCGCTGGGCCACGGCCTGCACGTCTACGCCGCGGGCATCCGCAACTGCTCGGGCCTGACCCGCCAGCCGGCGACGGGGGAGATCTGGTGCTCGGTGAACGAGCGCGACATGCTGGGCGACAACCTGGCCCCCGACTACGCCACCCACGTGCAGCAGGGCGCCTTCTATGGCTGGCCCTGGTACTACACCGGCAACCACGAGGAACCGCGGCTGAAGGGCCAGAGGCCGGACCTCGATGGCCACGTCACGGTGCCCGACGTGCTGCTGCAGGCCCACTCGGCGGCCGTGCAGATCCGCTTCTATGACGGCAAGGGCCCGGAGGCCTTTCCGGCCGAGTACCAGGGCGACGCCTTCATCGCCCTGCACGGATCGTGGAACCGCACCTCGCGCACCGGCTACAAGGTGGTGCTGGCGCCGATCAAGGACGGCAAGGCCACCGGCGAGTACGTCGACTTCATGACCGGCTTCGTGCTCAACGACTCCGACGTCTGGGGCCGTCCCTACGGCCTGACCGTCCTGCACGACGGCTCGCTGCTGGTCGGCGACGACGCCAACGGGCGCATCTATCGGGTGACGCCGGCGAAGTAGGCGCTTCTCGCCGGTCGGCCCGCGGACCGGAGATCAGAGCCGGAAGTTGCCGGAGACCTCCTGCTGGCCGCGCTGGATGGTCACCCGCCAGGCGGCGCCGGCGGCGGTGAGCGCCTGCTGCAGCTCGGCGGTGGACTTGATCGGCTGGCCGTTGACCGAGCGGATGATGTCGCCGGGTTGGAAGCCCATGCGCAGCGCCAGGCCGCCATCGGCGATGGCGGTGACCAGCACGCCCCTGGCGGCGAAGGGATCGGCGCCAAGCTCCTGGGCCGCGGCGGGGGACAGGTTGATCACCGTCGCGCCCGTCAGCGGATTGCGGCCGGTGATGGTGCGCTCGTCGCGCGCGGGGGTGGCCGGCGCCGCCTCGGCGCGGAGGGTGACGGTGTGGACCTCCTTGCCGTGTCGCACCTCCAGCTTGAGCGAGTCGCCGACGCTGCGGGTGCCGATGGCGTAGTCCAGGGAATTGGGATCGTTCACCGCCTGGCCGTCGACGGTCAGGATGATGTCCTGCGGCTGCAGGCCGGCCCGTTCGGCCGCGCCGCCCGGGTAGACCTCGGCCACCATGACGCCCTCGGGCTTGGGCAGCCCCAGGCTGGAGGCGATGTCGGGGGTCACCTCCTGGCCGCGCGCGCCCAGCCACGGCCGCACCACCGCATGGGCGCCGCCGACCGCGGCGTTCAGCACCTGGCGCACCATGGTGGCGGGAATGGCGAAGCCGACGCCGGCCGAGCTCCCCGACCGCGAGACGATGAAGGTGTTGATGCCGATCATGTCGCCGTTCATGTCGACCAGCGGACCGCCGGAGTTCCCGGGATTAATCGAGGCGTCGGTCTGGATGTAGTTCGAGAAGTCCCCCTCGGAGACCTGGGTCCGGTTCAGCGCCGAAACGATCCCGTTGGTCACCGTCTGGCCGACGCCGAAGGGATCGCCGATGGCCAGCACCAGATCGCCGACCTGCGGGTCGCCATGATCGTCGATGGCGAGGGTGGGCAGGGCTTCACCCTTGGCGTCGATCTTCAGCACGGCGATGTCGGCTCTGGCGTCGTCGAGCAGGATCTTGGCCGGGAACTGGCGACGGTCCGACAGCACCACCTGGATGTCCTGCCCGTCGGCGATCACGTGGTGGTTGGTCACGATCAGTCCATCGGCGCGGACGATGGCCCCCGAGCCCAGGGACTGCTCGACCCCCGAACGGGACCTCAGGCCGAACATCTCCCAGAAGGGGTCCACCTGTTGGCGCACCACGCGGCGGCTGAAGACATTGACCACCGCCGGGGCGGCCTTCCGGACCACCGGCGCGAAGGACATCCGCATGTCGCCGGCGCTGGCGGGAATGCGGCGCTCCGGCGTGGCGAGACTCCCCTGCACCCCCTGGGCGCTGGACTTGCCGGGCTGGCCCGAGCAGGCGGCGAGGACGGCCAGGGCCATGGCGGGGATGAGGCGGCGGCGCAGGCTCATGCGGAGATCGGCTCCCTGTGACACGGGCCCGAAGCTAGCGTCAGCTTTGCGGCCCAAGCATGGCGCTCAGATCCGGGCAGGCCGGCGCTGGCCCTGCATGGAGAGGAAAACGCCGATCATCAGGATCAGGCTCGCCATCAGGAACGGCGCGCCCAGCACGAACTTCCCGCGGTGGGATAGCTGGGCCAGGGAATAGATGCCCCCGAACAGCATGGGCGCGAGGATGCCGGCGATGGACTGCAGGCTGGTGTTGGCGCCCTGCAGCCGGCCCTGCTCCTTGGCGGAGACGCGGCGGGTCATGATCGACTGGATCGCCGGGCCCGCGATGCCCGACAAGGTCATGATCGGGATGCCGATCCAGAAGATCGCGCCCGTGGGCGCCAGGCCGAAGATGGCGGTGCCCAGCACCGCGCAGAGCATGCCGATGACGATCACCCGGGGCTCGCCCAGGCCTCGCACCAGCCGGCCCGACAGGCCCGCCTGGATCGCGAACGAGCAGATGCCGAAGGCGGTCATACAGGCGGAGATCTGGCCCATCACCTGCCAGCCGTAGCGGTCCTGGGCGTAGAGGACGAAGGCGGTGGGGAACACCATGGTGGCGAACTGGGCCAGGGCCAGGATCATCGCCAGGGTGAGCAGCCCCGGCTGGGAACGCAGCATCCCGAAGGCGTTGAAGGAGGCCAGCTTGAACTGGAATGGCGCGCGGCCCTCGCGGCTGAGCGATTCCGGCACCACGAAGAAGCCATAGGCGGCGTTGATCAGCGAGAAGCCCGCCGCAGCCCAGAAGGGTGCGGTTGGTCCCAGCACCGAGAACAGGCCGCCCACCGCCGGCCCCATGGCGAAGCCGGCGCTCATCGCAGCCTGCATCAGGCCATAGGCGCCCGCCCGCCGGTCGGCCGGGGTGACGTCGGCGATATAGGCGAAGGCGGTGGCGATGTTGGCCGAGGTGGCGCCGGTGAACAGGCGGATCAGCAGCAGCTGCCAGATCGAGGTGGCCATGGCCATGCCCGCGTAGCTGAGGCCCAGGCCGGCGATGGACAGCAGCAGGATCGGCCGGCGCCCATAGCGGTCCGACAGGGCGCCCAGGATCGGCGAGAAGACGAACTGCATCAGGGCGAAGACGGTCATGAACAGGCCGTTCATCCACCCGGCCGCCGCCGCGTCGCCGGTCATGCGCTTGATCAGCAGCGGCAGCACCGGGGCGGTGATGCCCATGGCGATGGTGTCGATGGTCACCGCCACGAAGATGAAGGCCAGGGCCGCGTTGCGTCCGCGCACGGCCGCCGGCGGCGTGGGCGCGCCGGATTCGGGCAAGGGCGGGGCGGCGTGGGCCATGAGGTCCTTCAGGGCGGAGGGGCCGGACACATGGCGGGATGCCTTGACTCCGTCAAGGCGCCCTTCGGGCAAGGGGCGCTATGACGCCGGCTCAGCCGCAGGCCCGGGCGCGCGGGTGACAAACCAGGCGGTGACCAGGGCGCTGTAGAGCAGCAGCCCCGCCAGGACGAAAGGTGCGCCGGTGACGGCGAGGTTGTGCTGGGTCAAGGCCAGGGTGAAGACCGCGCTGAACAGGCCCGGGCCGATCAGGCCGGCCACGCCCGAGACGCTGGAATTGGCGCCCTGCAGACGTCCCTGCTCGTCGGCGCCCACCCGGCGCGACATCAAGGCCTGGGCGCAGGGTCCGGCGAAGCCCCAGAGGCAGAGGATCGGGATCGCCGACAGGAACAGCCAACCCTGTCCCGCCAGGCCGCAGAGGCACTGGCCGGTTCCGCCCAGCAAAAGGCCGAGCATCAGCCCCCGCCGCTCGCCAAGGGCGGCGACCACCCGGCGGGTCAGGAAGGTCTGGATACAGGCGACCGAGAGCCCGGCCAGGGCCAGCGACGCCCCGACCCACAGCGACGACCATCTGTAGCGCTGGATGACGTAGAGCACCCAGACGCTGTTGAAGACGCAGTTCGCGAGCTGGGTCAGGAAATTGACGCTGGCCAGGCCGATCAGCTCGCGATGGCGGCGCAGCATCACCAGCGCCCCCAGGGGATTGGCCCGCGCCAGGGAGAACTTGCCCCTTCGGCCGGGCGGCAGGGATTCCGGCAGCACGAAAAAGCCGTAGAGCCCGCTGGTCAGGGCCAGGCCCGCCGCGGCCAGGAACGGCAGGCGCGGACCGAACTGCCCGAGCACGCCGCCCAGCAGCGGGCCCGCGATGTAACCGATCCCGAAGGCCGCGCTCACCATCCCGAAGGCGCCGGCGCGCTTCTCGGCCGGGGTCACGTCGGCGATGTAGGCGTAGGCGGTGGAAAAGGTGGCCGAGGCGGCGCCGGAAGCGATGCGGCCGATGAACAGCCACGCCAGGCTCGGGGACAGGCCCATGACGATGTAGTCCAGGCCCATGCCGAAGACCGAGATCAGGATCACCGGCCGCCGGCCGAAGCGGTCCGAGATCGAACCCAGCAGCGGCATGCAGAAGAACTGCATCAGCATGTAGACGGTGGAGAACAGGCCCAGAGTCGCCGAGGCCTTCAGGGTATCTCCGCCGACGAACCCCTTCACCAGTTGAGGCCAGACCGGCATCACCAGCCCCATGCCGATCACATCCAGGAAGACGGTGACCAGCACGAAGCCCATGGCGGCCCGGCGTGCGCCTCGTGGGGCTGTGGCTTCGGTCATTCCGCCAGCGCGGCCGACGTGCGGGTAGCCTGCCAGGCCATCAGCATGGCCAGCAGCATCAGGCCCCCCGCCAGGTCGAACGGCAGGCCGATCAGGCCGAGGCCTTGGTGCGCGGGGGTGGCGGCATAGGCCAGGGGCGCGGCGAACAAGGATGGCCCCACCAGGCCCGCGATGCTGGTCAGGCCGGTGAGGGCGCCCTGCAGACGCCCCTGCTCGTTGGGCGGGACCAGACGGGTCATCAAGGATTGCACACAGGGATTGGCCAGGCCCCAGAGACAGAGCACGAAGATCGCCGCCAGGAACATCCATCCCTTGGGCGCCAGACCGAGACCGACGAACCCGGCCGCTCCGAAGAACAGCCCGAGCATCAGCGTGCGGCGCTCGCCGAGCCAGGCGACCGCCGGTTTCACCAGCCCCATCGAGACGACCAGGGAGCAGACCCCTACCACGAACATGGAGATGCCGATCATCAGGGGGCCCCAGCCGTAGCGATCGGCGACATAGAGGGCCCAGACCACGGCGAAGACGGCATGCACCAGCCGGGCCATGAACCCGACCATGGCCAGGCCCAGGATCTGGGCCTGGGACCCCAGGAAGCCGATCGCGGCGAAGGGATTGGCCAGCCTCAGGGAGAAGGGCGAACGGTTCTCCGGCGCCAGGGACTCGGGCAGCACGAAGTAGCCATAGGCGGCATTGGCCAGGGTGAGGCCGGCCGCCACCCAGAACGGCAGTCGCGGGCTCACCTGGCCCAGGAGCCCGCCCAGCATCGGACCGACGATGAAGCCTATGCCGAAGGCCGCGCTCAGGACGCCATAGGCTCCGGCGCGCTTCTCCGGCGGCGTGACATCGGCGATGTAGGCGTTGGCCGCGGTCATGCTGGCCGAGGTAATCCCCGCGAGGGTGCGCCCCACGAACAGCAAGGGCAGGTTCGGCGCCGTGGCCATGATCACATAGTCGAAGCCCAGGCCCACGCAGGAGATCAGGATCACCGGCCGCCGGCCCAGGCGGTCCGACAAGGAGCCCAGGATCGGCGCGAACAGCAGCTGGGCCGCGGCGAACACCGTGGCGAACACATCGAAGACCAATGCCGAGCGGCTGGTCGAGCCGCCGAGGAAGCCTTTCACAAGGTTGGGCCAGACCGGCCCGATCACCCCGCCCGCGACGATGTCCAGGGTGACGGTGACGAAGATGAAGGCGACGGCGGCGTTGCGACGGCCCTGGCCCGCGGTCTGACTCATCCGACGTATTCCTTCACCGCTCCGAGCAGGGCCTGCCACCACTCGGCATGACGGCGCAGGAACAGGGCGTCCGGGAAACGGTGGCGCGCCACGTGCTCCTGGGGAACCGTGTCCCAGCCCCGATGCTCGACGGTGACCCGCGTTTCCTCGCCCACCGGCAGGAAGGTGACTTCCACCTCGGTGTCCTGATCCGGCCGGAAGGTCGCCTGGCGCCAGCCGAACACCAACCGGGACGGCGGCTCCCAGACCCTGATCCTTCCGATCTCGAACACCTTGCCGCTGGGCAGGGTCTCGGTGAAGCGGCCGCCGACGCCCGGTTCGAAGGCCAGCACGCCCGGGCTGCGCGGGGTGAAATTGAACAGCATGTTCGGCTTCCACCACAGGGCGATCTCGCCGGTGAAGGCTTCGAACACCCGCTCGGGCGCGGCCCGGATGCGAAGGGCCACCAGGACGCGGGAGCTCACTCCTCCTCCCGCTCCAGATAGGCCTTCAGCCCCGAGAGCTGTTCGGTCCAGAGGCGCTCGGTCTCCTCGAGCCAGGCTTTCAGGTGGGCCATGGGTTGGGGCCTCAGGCGATAGATGCGAACGCGCGTGTCGAACTCGGCGGGCGTCTCCTCCACCAGGCGGCTCTCGCGCAGGGTCTTGAGGTGGCGGCTCATGGCCGGCGGCGACAACCCCACCGCCTCGGCGAGCTCGCCGGCCCTGCGCGGCTTCTCGCGCAGGAGCTCGACCACCTGCCGGCGATGCGGATCGGCCAGGGCGGCGAAGGTGCGGTCGATCAGGCGCAGGGCGCTGTTCGAGGTCTTCAGCATATCAGCACACCGCTCGGCGCCTGCAGGCCCTGCGCCCAAAGAGACCACGAGCGTCCCTGATTCTGCGAGCCGTAGAGCGACCCGCCGTGGTCCACCACCGCCAGCGCTTCGCCCGTGGCGGCGACGCCATAGGTGTCGGCGATGCCGTCCAGCCAGCCGGGCAGACCGCCAGCCACCCGCTCCAAGGGCCCGTCGCTGTCGATCGGCCGGCGGTAGAGGGCGCCCTGGGCGGCGAAGTGGTCGCTGGAGGCCGCGAGGTAGACATGCTCTTCGGTCAAGGCCACCGCCGAGCAATAGCTGGCGTGCAGGCCAAGGGTGGTGACGCTCCAGCCCTGGCCGCCATCACGGCTGAAGCACAGACCCTGGGCCGAGGCGGCGGCGAGGATCTCCGGACGCGTGGGGTGGGCCGAGACCTGGTGCACGTCCAGGTCGATGGCGAGGGTCGGCCGCCAGCTCGCGCCGCCGTCGACGGACCTGGGAATGCCGCCCACATGGACATTGGCGAGCAGGGCAGAGCCATC
>Ga0265338_10010815_pt1 | contig 10639 bp, 6 predicted proteins | sample 42126metaG_FD_193579 | JGI IMG/M metagenome (GOLD analysis project Ga0265338, IMG submission 193579) | Rhizosphere microbial communities from Carex aquatilis grown in University of Washington, Seatle, WA, United States - 4-21-26 metaG | ecosystem: Host-associated > Plants > Roots > Rhizosphere >... | reverse complement strand
GTCGCCGCCGCCTTGTCCGCCATCGGTTGGTCCACGCGCAACACGGGCACGCCAATCAATTTCGCCGCCGCCTCGACCGCCGGCCCGATCGATGAGCACGTTACCATGATGTAATCCGCGCCCGCGAGTTCGGCGGATTCGAGATACGCCGCCACGCGACGGGCGATCGTCGGCGTCAAGCTGCCCGCCGCCATAATGCCTTTCACGAGACTGTCGTCCGCGATATTGAAAACGTTCACGCCCGGCAGTTTGTCTTTGCACAATTGCGCGAACACCGGCACGAGTGTTGCCGAAGTATGAATGAGACCCAGAGTTTTTTGCTTCATAAATTTCTCCCGCGCTTCACGGTTCCAAAATAATTTTCCGCGCCCACCTGTCCGCCCTTGAAAACAATTTCCAAACCGTCCGCCGGTGAATTCGGCGCAATCACGCGGCACAAAGGCGCGCCCGGTGTCAATGGCGCCGCCATCTCCAATGCTTCAATTCCCAATGCCCGCGCCGCAAAGCTCGATGTGTCGCCTCCTGCGATGCACAATCGCGGAACCTTTGTTTGCGCTAACGCTTCGCGCAAAACTGTGCCAAGTGCCGTGCCGAGAATCTTGGCAGTGCCGCCTTTCAGTCGGGCCGCAACACGCTTATTCACCCCGCTGCGTGTTGAGTGAATAATCAGGCTGCGTCCGGTTTTGAGAAATTTTACCGCTTGTGCCGTTGCTCGCCCAACCTCTTTCTTGCCCTTTTCGTTGGATTGAAAAGCCGCCGTATTCAGCGCCACTTCCGCAAAACCGTTCTGTATTGCCCAAGCGATTTGTTTTTGCGTCACCGGCGAACAACTTCCGGAACCGACGAGAAGTTGTTTGGCTGGAGGAGCGAGCGTCCTCGCGAGCCGTTTCTTAATCGGCCGTTGCGGCTCCCGAGAATGTTCGCGCCAACATGCCGTCAGCGCCGCCTCGATCCCGGATGAACCGATGGAAAACAGGGGTCGTTTCGCACTGGCAAATCCATCAATGAGTTCGCCGATGCTAGTCAAGTGTTCCGAATAAAAGGCGTCGAATAAAACCACGTCCGGTTTTTCTGTGAGGAGTTTCTTCAGCGCGGTCCGCGACTCGATTTCCGGCAGCGCGAGCTGCAAAATGTCAAGCAGCGCAATTTTTTTCTTCGTCTGTTTCGCCAGGTGCACCCGCAAATCCGCTTCCGTCATGGGCGTGATGGGATGCCGGCTGATGGATGGATGCCGATCCAGTCGATAAATTTTCCCTTCGCTGCCAATTCCGTATCGTGCGAAGTGTATTCCGAAAACGGTATAGCGTCCCAATGCGGGGGCAGCGACCAGCAGCGGCACAAACGGGGCGTGAAATATTTTGCCTGCGACTTCCAATACGCAACCAATGTTCCCAATCTTCGGCGATGAATCGAAGGTGGAACACACTTTGTAATGAACATGTCTTGCGCCGAGTGACTTTAATTTTTTCAGCGCTGGTTTCAATTCGGCGCGCATGTCTGCCGGTGCCAGCGCTCGCGCCATTCCCGCCACACCCACGGCTTGCAGGCCAGGAAACTGCTTCAGTCTCGTGGCCGTCGGTGGCTCAATGAACAACGCCGTGCGGACGCCTGCGAGCGTGAGTTGCTCCAACGCATCGGTCGAGCCCGTGAAATCGTCGCCGTAAAAAGCCAGCAGAAGTTTGCTCAAGCGCTTTTCTTTCCAAATTTTTCCATCGAGAGTTTCAGTTCCGGATATTTCGCCGCCGCCTGCTCCAGTGTGAGGCCTTCGACCGCGGCCTCCCACCATTTGCGCAACGAACCTACTCCCGCCGCCGGTCCATTCGGGTGCGCGAGAATTCCGCCGCCCGCAAGGTAAAGCAGATCAACGGTGTGCGTTCGCCGAAATGTCTCCGGCGCCTGCCCGCCCCATTGGCCCGACGAAACTACCGGCAATAACGTCGTGTCACCGGGAAACGGCTTGAGGCACGATTCAATCGATCGCACCACGGAATCGTCGCTCTCCCAAAATTTATTCGCGATGCCATTCACGTGAATCTGGTCGACGCCCGCCAGCCGCCACAATTTTTGATACGCCGGAAATTCAATCCCCAGCCACGGATGCCGATTCAGCGCGCCCCAGCCGTTGCGATGCCCATGAATCGCGAGCGCGCCGATATCGCAGATGGTTTTCGCGCCCGCGAGTCCCACACTGTTCAACGAAATCATCGCGCACGTCCCGCCGCTGCGCAGCACCTTTTCGTAGTGTCGCCGCATCGCGTCCAATTCGTCGCTGACGTTGAACGCATACATCACCTTCTTGCCGGTGCGTTCCGCGTGCGCGTTGATGACGCGCATCACGGCATCCACGCGCGCATCGAATGGCGAGTGCGGCGGATCGGCCATCAATTCGTCGTCCTTGATGAAATCAATGCCGGCCTCCACAAGCGTTTGCACGAGAGTTGCCGTTTGTTCGGGCGTCATGCCGATGCTCGGCTTGATAATTGTGCCAACGAGTGGACGGTTGTGGACGCCAGTTAATTTCCGGCAACCCGCCACGCCGAATTTCGGCCCGCGAAAATGTTTTGCAAACGAAGGCGGCAATTCCACGTCCATCAATTTCAATCCGGAAAATTGCGAAAGCTCGTAAAGATTTCCCTGAATGGTCGAGACCAGGACCGGAAGGTTGAACACAAAATTTTCAATCGACCACGAGACGACAATTTCCGCGCGTTGAAAAGTCCCTGCGCCTCGGCTGCCCGGCAGACTTGGCGCGCTCACCGTTTCGAGCGGCGTGATTTTTTCGACGCGTGCGGCAAAGCGCTCCTTCAACTCTGCCGTCTCACCGGGCACCGCCACAAACGTCCCGGAAGATTGCTCGCCCGCCAGCACAGCCGCGGCCTTTTCAACCGCGAGCGGCGTCTCGATATGGTAGGTGGCGAAAACGCGTTCCATGGGCAGCAAGGTCACGGATTCATCGGCAGGAAACAATCAAAACCAGCAGAAGGAAATCGCGAAACGCGACCGGCAAAACAGTGACTGGGAACGGGTTCATCAGGTGAAGGGAATGTTGCCGTAAACTGTCGCAATCGGTCATGTAAAAAACGCCAAAAGACTTTTGAAAACCGCCAACCTCAACTGCGTGTTGGCAAAAGCGCGGCGTAATATTTATACTTCGATTGCCACCCGTCGCAGGATTAAGTCACTGCTCGGCGAGGATTGGAAAATGTGACAAATTTTCACCCTCTCTCCGGGTGAGGGCGAGCGTAAAATTTTAACAGAATAGTTCCAGGCAGATTCAAATCGTTTCATGAATACAAAATTGTTTTCCCCCGTCCGGCAAATCACCGTCGCCGCTTTTTCATTTTTTACCTTTCACGCTGCGGCGCAGACCCATCTTTATGTGGCCCAGGACGGCAGCAAGCCATTCAAGACAGTTCAGTCCGCCATCATGTCCGTGCCTTCCGGCAGTCGCGACAATCCGGTCATCATTCACATCGCGCCTGGCACTTACAAGGAGTTGATTTATATTCAGCGCGAAAAATCTTTCTTCAGACTCATTGGTGAAGACCCGACCAACACGATTCTCAGCTTCAATCTCTACGCCGGCATCACCAACGCCGAGGGCAAACCCATTGGCACGTTCAAAACGCCGTCGACGACCATCGACGCCGACGATTTTACAGCGGAGAATATCACTTTCGAAAATTCCGCCGGCCCCGTTGGCCAGGCGCTGGCCATTCGCGTGGACGGCGACCGCGCCGCCTTTCGCAACTGCCGCTTTCTCGGCTGGCAGGACACGATTCTGTTGAATCGTGGACGCCAATATTTTGAGAACTGTTTTATCTGCGGCCACGTTGATTTCATTTTTGGCGCCGCCACCGCGTGGTTTGAAAAATGCCACATCAACTGCCTGCGCAGCGGCTACGTCACCGCTGCATCAACCCCGGTTGACGCGCCGTATGGTTTTGTTTTCTCGAATTGCAAAATCACTGGCGAGCCCGGCGTAAAATCTTTTCTTGGCCGTCCCTGGCGTATTTATGCCAGCACGATTTTCCTGAACTGCGAAATGTCCGATGTCATCAAACCCGCCGGTTGGAATGATTGGGGCAAACCCGAAGCGCACACCACCGCGCGTTATGCGGAATATAACAGCACCGGTGCGGGAGCAGATCCCACGAACCGGCCAGCGTGGACCAAACAATTGAAAAAATCCGACGCGCAAAAAATAAATGTCGAAACCGTGCTCGGCGGCGTGGATGGCTGGAATCCTGATTTAAGCCATTCATACAGCGCGAATCGTTTTGACGTCCAATACGGTGAAGCGGGTGGCGAAAAGCTCATGCTCGACGCGCATGTCCCCGACGGCAGTGGAAAATTCCCCGTGGTGCTGATCGTGCACGGCGGCGGTTGGATGAGCGGTGATCGTGAGAAAGACATCGTGCCGGTGTTTGCTCCGTTCGCGACGAATTTCACCTGGTTCACCATTTCCTATCGTCTTGCGCCCACGAATCACTGGCCAGCGTGTTTTGAGGACGTTCAAACCGCGATTCGCTGGGTGAAGCAACATGCCGCGGAGTATAAAGGCGACCCGAATCGCGTAGCGCTGCTCGGTTATTCCGCCGGCGGCCACCTTGTGACGCTCGCGGGCACGCATGCCGACGCGGACACGCGCGTCGAGGCCGTCGCCGCGATGGCGCCGCCAACGGATCTCGTTTGGGACAACGAACGCCGCGGCGGCTTGAGCACGTCCATGCGCGCGCTGTTCAATTACGATTCAACCAACATGACCGAGAGCGTGCGCGCCGTTCTGAAGGAGAATTCTCCAGTTACTTACATCAAAGCCGGGCTGCCGCCATTTCTCATTCTTCAAGGCAGCGCTGATAGAACTGTTCCTGCCGAACAATCACAAGCGTTTCAAAAAAAGCTTCAAGCGGCCGGTGTGGATTGCGAGATGATTTTGATCCCGGAAGGCCAGCATCGCATTGCTGACTGGCACCAATTTTATCCGGACTGGCAAACAAAGTTAATCGCGTGGCTCAACGAAAAGCTCGCTCCTAAATGAAGGGCAGCCGAGGTGACGCAGCTCTAATTTTTTTGTGGGGAGCCCACCAGCTTCTGTACTTCAATGCCCGCTAAAATGAACGGCCCAATTCCCTTCATGTCATTCTCCACGATTGGCTCGCTGACATAATACTCAAACGACCCATCGCGTGGGCCGCCGCGCGTCGATTTGAAACCCAGCCCCGCGACCTGGCAGCATTGGATGAGTGAGAGCGCGCCTGAATCATTCGTGCGCACAAATTCTTTCAACACGCCGCGATAGCCTTTTAAAATCGCCGGTACATAACTCTTCGGAATCTCTCCATTGTTCACGGCCTTCGCCAGCGCGTAAACGAACATCGTGGAAGCCGTCGCCTCGCGGTAATTGCCCTTCGCATTCCCTTTGTCCATCACTTGCCACCACACGCCTGTGTCCGCGTCCTGATATTTCACGATGCCGCGAGCAACGTCGTTTATCTGGCCGATCAGTTCCTTGCGCGCCGGATGATTCGCCGGCAGAAAATCGAGCGTGTCTACCAACGCCATCGCATACCAACCGACCGCGCGCCCCCAGAAATTCGACGACGTTCCCGTCTTTGGATCCGCCCATGCCTGCACTTTCGCCGCGTCCCAGCCGTGATAATACAGCCCGGTTTTGGCATCGTATAAATGCTCCTTCACCAGTGCAAATTGATGGGCCACATCGTCAAAATTCGTCGCCGGCCCATGAAAAACTTTCGTGTATTCAGCGTAAAACGGCGCGCCCATGTAAAGACCGTCCAGCCACATTTGATTGGTATACCGCTCCTTGTGCCAGAACCCGCCGTCGAATGTGCGCGGTTGGGTGGCAAACTGTTTCTCCAGCACCGAGGCCGCTTTCGCGTAGCGTTCCTCCTTCGTCAGCAGGTACAGCGCGATCACCGTTTTTCCGGGATTGATCGCATCCAATTGAAATTCCGCCGGATGATAATCCATTAGTTTACCGTCCTCCGAAATGAACGTGCCGATGGCGTTTGTCACAAACGCGACTTGCGAGGGATTCGGAATTTGCTCGTTTAATTTCAACAGCGACAGCGTGAACAAGCCCGCCGTGTAATCCCATTTGCCACCCTTGCCGCCAGCTTTCCACGCGAGCCGGCCATCGAGCCGCGCCATCTGGGAATCCGCCATCCGCTCCGACCATTGCAAGGGTGTCGCGCCGTTGAAATCTGCCGGTGAATCGGGCTCCGCGGCGAAGCTGGACGAAGCGCACAGAAAGGTGAGGACAAAAAGGGCCGCGCGTGGGATTGAAAACGGTTTCATAATTCAGAATGTGCCGCGACTCATCGCAGAAACAATGCTCAGATTAAAAGTTTTGCCAAAAAAAGAAAAGCGGCGAACACGATCGCGCACTCGTTCTTTTGGTGGGGGCGGCTTTATATCCAAAGTCATATAGACAGGCTTGAAATCAGCCAATAAATTTTCGGTCGCCATCAAACCTTCGGTAACATCGTGGCCGGCCCCGGCGTCAAAGCATGTGGCGGGCGTCACAAAATAAAATTATGCGTTTCTTATTCCTCTGCGGTATCGCCATGGCATCCTTCGTCACCGCGCGTGCCGCCGATTTGCCCTCGTTTCCCGGCGCCGAAGGTTTTGGCGCGACGACGCCCGGCGGTCGCGGTGGAAAAATACTCATCGTGACCAATCTCAGTGACGATGGCCCGGGCAGCCTGCGCGCGGCGTGCCTGGAGGCGGGGCCGCGCATCGTGGTATTTCGCGTGGCGGGAACCATTGCGCTGAAATCGCCCATCACCGTCAAGGAACCGTTTCTCACGCTCGACGCGCAAACTGCTCCCGGCGATGGCGTCTGCCTGCGTGATGCCACCTTTGGCGTCGCGACGCACGACGTTATTGTTCGCTACCTCCGCTGCCGGCTTGGCGATGTGACCGCGCGCGAGGCCGATTCGCTTGATGTGCTCAATGGTTGCTCCAATGTGATTTTCGATCATTGCACCGCCACGTGGTCCATCGATGAGTGCCTCTCGCTTTCCGGCAATAACCAGAACATCACCATTCAGTGGTGCCTCATCGGCGAATCATTGAACAACAGCAAACATTCCAAAGGCCCGCACGGCTATGGTTCGCTTGCCCGCGCGAATGGCCCGGTCTCGTTCCACCACAATCTCTGGTTGCATAACGATTCGCGCAATCCGCGCATGGGCGATTTCTATGGCCGTGGCCCGAATTTCCCCACCTTCGATACGCGCAACAATATCATCTATGATTTTGGCGGCACCGCCTCGGGGCTTACGCAGGGCAAGTTGAAGATCAATTACGTGGCGAATTATATTCGTCCCGGCCCGAGCAGCCGGGCCCGCACGCCGATCACCATCGGTCCGAAGTCGGACATCCAATTTTTCATTCGTGACAATATCTTTGAAGGTCACGATGCGATGACGGCGGACAACACCAAGTTTTTCAGCACCACGGAATTTGAGGAAACCAACACTGACGGCGGCACGATCATGAAACAGGAAGTCCGCACCGTGGACCAGCCATTCGAAGCTCCCCGGGTTGTCACCGTTCCCGCGAAAAAACTCCTCGATTATGTGCTGCCCACCGTTGGTGCGTCATTGCCCAAACGTGATTCGGTCGATACTCGCCTCATCGGTAACGTGCGGAATCACAGCGGCAAGATTATCGATTCGCAGACGCAAGTCGGTGGCTGGCCGGAGTTGAAGGCCGGCAAGGTCCCGCTCGATTCGGACAACGACGGTATTCCCGACGCGTGGGAAATCAAGCATGGTTTGAATCCCCACGATCCCGCCGATGCCTCACGCATCGGTGAGTATGGCTACAGCAATATCGAGGAATATTTGAATGCAGCCGCCAGGTGATCCATAGCCGCCCGACGTCAGTCGGCGGCGTTCCTGGCTATGTCAAAGGGGCCAAAAAGTCAGAGCTAACTGATCGCACCGCTGCTATTCAATATGAATAATCCCTCGCTTGATCGCCGTGGTGACCGCCTGCGTGCGATCGGCGGCGTGGAGTTTACTTAAAATATTTGTTACGTGCGCTTTCACGGTGCCTTCGGTGATGCCGAGTTCGTTGCCGATTTCTTTGTTGCTCATTCCTTTCGCGATTTTTTGCAGCACCAATAATTCGCGATCGGTGGGGACGGATTGGCGGAGGCGTTCGGCTAATCGATCCGAGATGCCGGGCGGAAAATAATTTTGACCCGCATAGACCGCGCGAATCGCTTCCACGAGCGTTTTCAGCGGCATGTCCTTCATTAGATATCCGGACGCGCCGGCCTGGATGGCGCGGTAGACGTCGTCGTCGGCGGCGTAGGTGCTCAGCACCAGCACGACCACGGGGCCGAACTCCTTGCGGAGCGCAGTGATTGTCTGAATGCCATCCATGCCCGGCAAGCGCAGGTCCATGATGACGACGTCGGGGCGATGCGTGCGAAAACATTCCACGGCTTCTTCGCCTTCCTCCACTTCGGCCACCAATTCGATGTCGGGTTCGAGTTGCGACGCGGTGACCAAGCCCATCCGGATTAAGATATGGTCTTCCACCAGCATGATCCGGATTTTTTTCTTCGTCTTGTTGGTCATGGTTAAGAATAATTCCCAAAATAAATTACCGGACAAAATAACGAGCGTGCACCGGGATACGTAGGACAGGCATCCTGCCGGTCTCTGACTTTTTCCGCGCACCCCGCAGAACGAATGGAGACAGGCAGGATGCCTGTCCTACGTCAATTGTGATTCACGCTGCCGTCCACCGTACCGCCGATGGGCACGTTGACTTCCACTCGCGTGCCCTGGGAGGGTTGACTGATCACTTCCAGCCGCCCTTTGATTTTCCGCGCGCGACTGCGCAGATTTCGCAGCCCGAAATGCCCGGCCGTGCTGGTCAAAACCGCGTTCGGCGCAAAGCCCCGTCCGTCATCGGCGATGGACAGTTGAACCGATTTCTCCAGGTAATTCAATGTGATCCGGATATTTTTCGCCTCGGCATGTTTAAACGCGTTGTTCAACGCCTCCTGGCATATCCGCAACAAATGATGTTCCGTCGCCGGCGGCAATTGCACGGCGTTTCCTAAAACCTGGATGGTGACCTGCACGCGATTGCTCGCGCTCATCTGCCGCGCCACTTCCGTGAGCGCCGCGCCCAAATCTCCCTTGGAAAGCAGTTCGGATTCGAGGTTCCAAAGGCTGTGCCGCACTTCGGCGCGGCTGAACCGGACCATGTTGCGAGCCATCTCGAGAAAATGCCGTGCGCCGTTCGAGTCTTCGTTCAATTTGGAATCGACGCCGTCCAACTGCATCATGATGCCGCTCAAACCCTGCTCAAGGCTGTCGTGAATTTCACCCGCAAGACGGTCGCGTTCGACCAGAGTGGCCGAGGTTTCGGTTTCTTTTTGTAACCGCGCCATGGCGGCTTTCAATTCGCGCGTCCGTTCCTCCACGCGACGGCGCAGCGTGCGAATCCAAATGAATGATACCGCAAAAATGACCGCGCATACGGTGCTGAGTCCGGCGGTGTATTTCCAATTCCACCACGGCGGCCGCTGGAGCAACACGACATCCGCGGGGCTGCGCAATAAGACGTCCACGGTGGCCGGCATCGAGTTATCCTGCTGGCTGGTGCGAGCGTTAATGTGGTTGGCGAATTGGACGCGATGGATGCCCGTGACGCGCACGCGACTGCCGACTGGAAAAGTGTTCAACCGCCCGGCATTCGTTCCCAGCACCGCCTGGAAAACCAATTGCCCCGCCTGCAACTCCAACGATTGCTGGCCTTCGCGAATTTTTTGTTCCAACAAAATTGCGTCGAGCCGCACGACCATGCCATTGAATCGTTCCTCCGTGACATTGTTCAACGCCAACACGGACGGCACCGGCGCTTTGCCGCGGGCGGTTTTGCGCACTTGCGCTTCGGTCAACGTCACCGCACCGGCGCGTCGTTGCGGGAAACCGATGGCTTCGACGCGATCGCCGACTTCCGCCGCATTCGCAGCCGTCGTCAGCACCGAAGCGCTGCTGGTGTCGTCCTGCACATACAACAAATTTTCGTCGCGATATGTCACCACGCCCGTGATTTTCAAACGATGCAACGTCTGCGGATTGACGTCGGATGTGCCGATTTGATTGATGGCGAACGAAGGAATGATGAAGGGGTTCTCGGGCGGGGATTCTTTCACCTGCACATAATCCAGCGAGGGCACCAGCATCATTGGATCCGATTGAATACGCCGGGAATAAACGCCGCGCACCTGCACGAGCGCATCGACATAACGTTCCAGCGAACTGGCCGGGGTGTCCTTTAACCACACCTTGACCGGACCATCTTTTTCCATGAGCAACAGCGTGCCGTCGTCATTGAGCGTCCGGACAATTCCTTCCGCCTGCACCCATTGGCCTTCGGTATCGGCGGCGAACGAGCGATCGGGATAGGGCACGGGCGCGGGCATTTGGCCGAGACCCAAAACCGTTGCCGATTGCACGCCGAACGGCGGCGCGCCGCGCGTCAATTTGATGGCGCCTTCCGCTTCGACAAATTGGCCGGCTTCAAGCGGCTTAAACTGGAACAACTCCGGCAGGACGCGCACTTGCGCGCCGCCCGAATCGTC
>Ga0265338_10010814_pt1 | contig 10639 bp, 7 predicted proteins | sample 42126metaG_FD_193579 | JGI IMG/M metagenome (GOLD analysis project Ga0265338, IMG submission 193579) | Rhizosphere microbial communities from Carex aquatilis grown in University of Washington, Seatle, WA, United States - 4-21-26 metaG | ecosystem: Host-associated > Plants > Roots > Rhizosphere >... | reverse complement strand
GCCCTATGCCGCTTCGCGCGACTCGCCCTGGACGCACGTCGCCTGGATGCAGGCCCTCGACCTCGAGACTCCCCTGCTCTCCGACTGGAACGGCGAAGCGACGCAGGGCTTCGGCATCGCGTTCGAGTACCGAGGGATGCGAGACGTCTCCGAGCGGTCGGCGTTCCTGATCGACCGGGACGGAATCATCCGCGGCGCGTGGAGCTACGAGACGGCGTAGATACCAGACTTCGACGTCTTGGTGGCCGCCGCCCAAGCGTTGTAGACGTTCAACCGAGCATTTGACGGAACTGTGCGCCGAGCGCAATCCGTCGCGGAGCCGAGCTTGCTCGGCGCAGCAGTGACGCGCCCGGCCGCGAGCACACGACCAGAAGGTGGCCCGCGGGGGAAACTGGTTTCCCCCGTGAAGCAAGCGAAGCGACGCGTCAAGAAGGGGGCCCACGGGGGAAACATGGTTTCCCCCGTGAAGCAAGCGAAGCGAAGCGTCACATCCCCATTGCGTGGTAGCCGCTGTCGACGTACAGCGTCGTCGCGGTGACGTTCTTCGCCCCCTCGCCGAGGAGGTAGCCCGCGGCGGCGGCGACATCCTCTGCGTCGATGTGGCGGTGCAAGGGGGAGCGCTCCTCGACGATCGCCTCCATCGTCGGGAACCCCGCGATCGACCGCGCCGCAAGCGTGCGCACCGGTCCGGCGGAGATCGCATTGACGCGGATGTTCTTCTCACCGAGATCGGACGCGAGATAGCGCATCGACGCGTCGAGCGTCGCCTTCGCCACGCCCATGACGTTGTAGTGGGGGACGACCCGCTCGCCGCCGAGATAGGTCATCGTCACGATCGACCCGCCGCCTGCCTTCTCCATCAGCGGCTCTGCGGCCTTCGCGCACGCGACCAGCGAGTAGGCGCTGATGTCGATCGCCATCCAGAACCGGTCGCGCGGCGTGTCGGTGAAGCGACCCTCGAGATCCTCGGCCGCCGCGAACGCGACCGAGTGCACGAGCATGTCGAGCTCCCCGCCGAACGCGTTGCCGACCTCGCCGAAGACTCGCGCCAGGTCGCCGTCGGAGCGAACGTCGCATTCGGTCACGAGCGCCGCGTCGACCGTGCCCGCGAGGTCGCGAACGCTCTTCTCGATGCGCTCTCCCTGGTAGGTGAACGCGAGCGTTGCGCCGCCGTCGGCGAGCAGCTTTGCGATCGCCCACGCGATCGAGCGCTTGTTCGCAACGCCCATGACGAGCGCGCGCTTGCCTGAAAAGGGGCCTGCCATCCGGGCGATCCTATCCGGAGTGCCCGCAGCCTCGGCTACCCTCGCTGCCTTGCGCCGCATGATCCCGCTTCTGGCCTGCTGCGCGGCGCTCATCGTCGTGCTGCCGGCCGCGGCGCAACTCCTCCCGGTGCAGCGCAGCTTCGACGGCCGATCGGTGCCGCGCGTCCGGGCCGGCGTCCTGCCGGTACTCGCGTCCTCCGGTCGCGTGCGGGTGATCGCCCGCCTTTCGCTGCCGCCCCTGGCGCAGGTAGCCGGGCGCGGGCTCGCGGCGGCCGGGGCGCGACATCGCCTCAGCGTCAGGAGCGCTGCGTCGCGCGCGTACCTGCGACGGCTTACGCAGGCACAGGCGACCGCGACGGCGCTGCTACGGCGCGCGATCCCCGAGGCCCGCGTCGGCCGGCGCTTCCAGATCGTGCTCGACGGGCTCACCGTGTCGCTGCCGGCCTCGAAGCTGCCCGCCCTCGTCCGCCTCCCTTCGATTACGGCGGTCTACCCGAGTGTCACGTACACGCTCGCCCTCGATCACTCGCCGTCCGTGATCGGCGCCGACGTGCTCCGTGAGCAGCAAGGAGCCGACGGCACGGGCATGAAGATCGCCGTCGTCGACGACGGCATCGACCAGTCGAACCCGTTCTTCGACCCGACCGGGTTCTCGTATCCCGCCGGGTTCCCGAGGGGTGGCAGGAAGTGGACGACCCCGAAGGTGATCGTCGCCCGCGTCTTCCCGGGGCCGAATTCAGGCGCGCCGGGGCGACTCGCCGTCGATCCCGCCTCCTCGTTCCACGGCACGCACGTCGCCGGGATCGCAGCCGGAGACTCCGGCACGACGGCGCCGGCGGGGAAGGATCACCCGACCGTGACCGGGCTCAGCGGCGTTGCGCCCCGTGCATGGCTCGGTAACTACCGGGTCTTCACGGTGCCGACGCCGATCGGGCACGTTGCGAACACGCCGGAGATCATCGCCGCCTTCGAAGCCGCGGTGAGCGACGGCATGGACGTGATCAACTTCTCCGGCGGCGGGCCCCAGATCGACCCGGCGAACGACGCACTCGTCGAGGCGATCCACAACGTCGCGGCCGCAGGTGTCGTGCCCGTGATCGCGGCAGGCAACGACCGCGACGACTTCGGTCTCGGCTCGGCCGGGTCTCCCGGCACCGCACCCGATGCGATTTCCGTCGCCGCCGTCTCGAACACTCACGTCTTCTCACCGGCGCTCGACGTGACCGCCCCGGATGCGCCCGACGCGCTGAGTGGCATTCCGTTCCTGGGCACGAACGGCTCGCTCGCGCCGTCCGCGTGGGGGTCGACCGAGCAGACGCTCGCCGACGTGGGCTCCGTCGCCGGTCGCGACGGGCGGCCGGTCGAGCCTCACCTGTGCGGCCCGCCGGGCGATCTCACGTCGCCGAGCGGCGAGCTACCGGCAGGATCGCTCACCGGGACGATTGCGCTCGTCGAGCGTGGGCTCTGCCCGTTCGAGACGAAGACGCTCCAGGCGAGAGCGGCAGGCGCAATCGGCGTCGTCTTCTCGGACAACCGCCAGGGAGAGGCAAACGACATCCCCGCACGGCTCTCGCTCCCGGGCGGGATGATCGCCAACCTCGACGGAGATCATCTGCGCGCGTACCTCGCGGCGCACGGCGGCCGGACGACGGTGCGCATCGGTCACGACCCGCTCGAGCTCGAGACCGGGCGCAGCGGTGTGATCACGAGCTTCTCCTCCGCCGGCCCGACCGCGTTCGGTCACGACCTCAAGCCCGACGTCTCTGCGCCAGGCGGGCAGATCCTCTCGTCCACCCTGCCGAACACGAGCCTCTCCCGGTTCGCGGTCTTCGACGGCACGTCGATGGCGACGCCGCACGTCGCCGGCTCGGCGGCACTGCTGCTCGAGCTGCATCCGGGCTGGACACCCGCCCAGGTGAAGTCGGCGCTCGTCTCCACCGCCGGACCCGCGTGGGGCGACACCGCGCGCACGCAGGAGGCTCCGGTGACCCTCGAGGGCGGCGGCCTCGTGGCACTGCCCCGCGCTGCCGATCCGCAAATCTTCACCGACCCGGTCTCGCTCTCGTTCGAAGACCTCGTCGTCACGCACGGAGCGGCGAGTCGCGCCCTGCTCGTGCGGCTCACCGACGCCGGCGACGGCGCAGGCGCCTGGCAAGTCGAGTTGGCGCCGCAGGCCGCCACCGCCGGTGCGTCGATCGACATCCCGGGAGTCATCACCGTGCCGCCGGGTGGTGAAGCCGACGTCGCTGTCGTCGCGCGCGCAACCGGCGACGCAGTGCAGGGCGAGGACTACGGATTCGTCGTGCTCCGCAAGGGCGACGTGACGCGCCGGGTGCCGTATCTCTTTCTCGTCGACCGGCCTGCCCTCGCAAACGCGCCGGTGCTCGTGCTGAAGCGGCAGCAAACCGGCGACACGCGCACCGGCACGGATCGCGTGGACGCCTACCGGTATCCCGTCGCGCCCTTCGGTAACGCTCCCGACACGCCGCCGATGCGCGAAGACGGCGGCGAGACGGTCTACGAGACGTTCGTCGACCGTCCGGCGGTCAACGCGGGGGTCTCCGTGATCATCGAGACGCCGGGCGCCCGCGTCGACCCGTTCTATCTCGGCGCACAGGATGAGAACACGGTCCAGGGCTTCGCCGGCACGCCGATCAACGTCAACGGGTTGACCTCCGGCTATCTCCTCCCCGTTGGTGCGGCCGGCGCCGCGTTCCCCCGCCAGCAACGCTTCTTCGTCGCCGTCGACTCCGGTCGCGATCCCTTCGACGGGCACACGCTGGCCGGCCGTTACGTCTTGCGCTCCTGGATCGATGATGTGTCGCCGCCGTCGATCGAGTTGCTGACGATGCGCGTCGCCGCCGGGCGGCCGGCGCTCGTGCTTCGGGTTCGCGACACGCAGTCCGGCGTCGATCCAGAGTCCTTGACGATCGGCTACAAGGGCGTGCTGGTCGGGGCGTCGCTCTACGATCCCACGAACGGTGTCGCCGTCTTTCGGCTTCCCGGCACGGTCCCCGCTCTCGCCGGTGGGACACTCAAGTTGCGTGTTGTCGCATCCGACTTCCAGGAGGCGAAGAACATCGACACCGTCGGCCCGTCCCTCATGCCGAATACGCGCTCGACGAGCATGCGCATCAGGGTCGTCACGGGAACGGTGGTCGACTGGGTGCTGCCGGCGGCGGGTGCCTGCATCGCCAAGCAGCAGACGCTCAGCGTGGCTGTGAGCTCGACGCGACAGGTGAAAAGCGTGCGCTTCCTTCTCGACGGGAAGCAGCTCGCCGTGGCCCAACCCGCGAACGGACTGTGGGAGGCGCGCACGTCGACCGCAAAGACAAGGGCGGGATCGCACACACTCGCAGCGGTTGCGACCACGGTGGGCGGCGGCCGCACCGTGGCGGCGCGGCGTATTGTGCGAACGTGTCCGAGTTGACGAACCGGGTCGCGGTCGTCACCGGTGCCTCGTCCGGCATCGGTGCGGAGCTCGCGCGCGCTCTCGCGCAGCGCGGCTGGCACTGCGTGTTGCTCGCCCGGCGCGAGCAGCGCCTGCGTCCGCTCGCCGAGGAGATCGGCGGCGAGTTCGAGCTCTGCGACGTCTCCGATCGCGCTGCCGTCGACGCGGTGGCCGCGCGCATCCTCGAGCGCCATCCGCGCATCCACCTGCTCGTCAACAACGCGGGCTTCACGCGCCGGGGCGACTTTCTCACCGGCGACCCGCAAGGGATCGAGGACGTCGTCCGGACGAATTATCTCGGCAGCGTCTGGTGCCTCCAGGCGTTCCTGCCGGGCCTCGAAGCGGCGGCGCCGTGCGACGTCGTCAACATCGTGTCGGTCGCAGGCACTGTCGCCGTGCCGCAATCGGGTCCGTACGCGGCGTCGAAGCACGCACAGCTCGCCTTCTCACGGGCGGTCGCCGCTCAGCTCCGACCGCGCGGCATCCGCGTGCACACCGTGAAACCCGGGTACGTCGAGACGGAGGGCTTCCCCCAGGCCTGGCTGCCTGCGCCCCTGCGCCGCCTCGTCATCGGCCCCGACCAGATCGTCAGCCACGTGCTCAGCTCGCTCGAGCACGGCCGCGGCGAGACGACCGTCCCGCACTACTACAGGGTCGCGAGCGTGCTGCAAGCGCTCATCCCGAACCTCTTCGTTCGGGTTTTGGCCCGTTCCGGCGACCGCCGCTAGAATCGGCTTCCGATGAACCAGACGACCTTCAAGGTCGAGGACGTCGTCGCCGTTGCCGAGTTCCGAACTGCGCTCCGCCGTTACGCACGCCGAAGCGAGCGCGTCGCGCGCCAGTATGGTCTGACGCCGCAGCGCTACCTGCTCCTGCTGATGATCAAAGGCGCGGCCGACGGCAAAGAGCAGTCGACCGTGACCGAGCTGGCCGATCGCCTGCAGCTTGCGCAGAGCACGGTGACGGAGCTCGTCCGACGCGCGGAGGAGACCGGCCTGGTGGCGCGCGAGCAGTCGCAGGACGATGCGCGGGTCGCACACCTGCGCCTGACGCCCGAGGGCGATCGGCGGCTGATGCAGTCGTTCACGGAGATCGCGACGGAGCGCGCGCAGCTGCGCGACGCGTTCTCGCATCTCGACGAGACGTTCTAGGCTCTACGGGCTGGGGCTCGTCCCTGCGCCCGGGTCCGGGTTCGGGCTCGGAGTCGGGCTCGGGGTCGAGCCCGCCTGCGTCTGCACGACCTCGCAGTTCTTCACGACGTCGACCGAGTCGACCACCGCGCGGTCGCGCCCGGGGCCGCAGTCGATGATGTCGCGCTCGCCGTCGGCCGCGTAGATCGTGTCGGAGCCGGGGCCGCCGAGAATCGTGTCGGCGCCCGAGCCGCCCGTGATCACGTCGTTGCCGGCGCCGCCGTCGAGCCGGTCGTCGCCTGCGCCTCCGAGAATCGTGTCGTTGCCGCCCATGCCGAGGATGACGTCGTCGAAGCCGCCGCCGGCGAGGTACTCGCCGCGCGACGTACCGACGATGTGCCGGCCGCGCCGGTGCGGCGGCACCGCCGAGACGGGCTCGGTTGGATCGGACATCGCGACGAGCGTGCCGTACGCGTTCGTCGCCGTCACCGCGAGGCGCAGCGTCGAACCGAGGTCGGCAGACGTCGGGTGGTAGACGACCTTCGTCGCGCCCGCGACGGTGTGACAGTCCGCGCCGGTCGCGTCACAGCGCTGCCAGACGAACGTCGTGGCGATCGGCGTATCGCCGTCGAAGCTGCCGATCGATCCGGTGAGCTGGCGCCCGATCGCGAGCGTGCCGACGATCGCGGGCGCATCGATCGTCGACGGTGAGAAGTGCTGCTTGTCGACGACCGGGAACGTGTGGTTCGTGACCGCGACGTCAGAGCCGGCCAGGTTGCTGCCCGTGATCCAGACGCGGATCGAGAAGCCGATGTCGGCGACGGTCGGGGTGTAGGTCGACGTGGTCGCACCGGGGATCGCAACGCACGTCGGGAGGTCGCCGACCGGATTGCACCGTCGCCAGGAGTACGTGAAGGTCATCGGCGTCGAACCGTCCCAGGTGCCCGCGGTGAGCGAAAGCACGCTGTCGACCGTGTTGCCGCCGAAGATCTGCGGCGTCACGCGCAAGACGACGGCGTCGGCGGTGACCGGAGCGGTGACTTCGGAGTTCTGCCGCGTGCTTCCCTGCGAGTTCGTCGCGGTGATCTGGACGCGCAACCGCTTCCCGTAGTCCGCAGCCACCGGCGTGTAGAAGCTCGAGCGGGCATTCGTGATGTCGAAGCACGATCCGTTGACCGGATCGGTGGGGTCGCAGCGCTTCCACTGGTACGCATACGTGAACGGAAACGTCCCGGTCCACGTGCCGACGCTTGCAGTGAGGAAGTCTCCGAGGGTCGGCGCCGTGTCGCCGAAGCTGAGATTGACCGTCGGGTAGCTGACGTTGACCGGCGGGCCCGTGGACGAACCGGGCGGTTGCGACGAGGCGATCGCCTGCCAGTCGGGCTGCGAGCTGTTGTTGGCGGAGTCGATCACCTGTGGGGCCGGCGTTGTGCTGTTCGACATGACGGAGAGCTGGCCGCTCGTGTTGATGAAGGCGATCTTCAAGCCGTCGGGCGAGAACGCGGGCTCGGTGCCCGCGACCGTGAAGTCGGTCGGGATCGGGCTGACGGCCGTCGCACTCGCGCCGAAGAGCTCATGCGTCGGCCCGGCCGAGTAGACGATCGAGAGGCCGCTGGGCGACCACGTCGGGCTCCGCTCGTCGCCGGGCGCGCTGGTGACCTGGTGGAGCACGCCGGTCGAGACGGTGACGGTCCAGATGTCGAAACCGGTGCCGGTGCTCGCCGTGTCGTCCTTTGCAAACGCGATCTTCGATCCGTCCGGTGAGTAGGCGGGATCGGCGTCGTTCCCCGCCGAGTTGGCGGCGGTCACAGCGACCTCGTTGCCGCCGAAGGCCGCGGAGGTGAAGAGGGCTCCGCCGCGCACGTACGCGACCCGGTTGCCGTCGAACGAGAGAGACGGCTGCGCCGAGGTGGTCGGAGCGCCGATCGTGCCGGGGAACGTGCCGTCGTTGTTCGCCGTGAAGATGTCTCCCGGTGGGGCGCCGTTGATGTACGCGATCTCGCTCTCGTCCGACGACCACGACAGATCCGAGGCGTTCGTCAGGAACGCCGGGTTCTTCCCGGTGCCGTCCGGATTGATCGTGCAGATGTTCGAGCCGCACGTGTAGCCGATCGATCCGTTCGTGCCGGCGAACGTCCCGCCCTGCGCGGGCGTCAGCGTCACGAGCCCCGCCGCGACGACGGCAAGCGCAAGCAAGAGCAGACCCCTGGGGAGCGGATAGCGCACTCGGACGTTGTACCGGTTGTAAGCCATACCCGCTAGACCCCAAGGGTCAGCGCCGCTCCAAGAGATACCAGCCGAGCCGGGCGGCAAACGTCTCTCTGCCCTGGGGGGCGAGGTCGAGCGCCGCTTCCCGCGCCGGCCCCTCGCAGCCGGCGAGGTCGAGATAGGCGCCGAGCTCGCGGCGCTCGTCGTCGTAGCGCTCCCGGAGGAGCACGAGCTCGTTCGCCTCGAACAGCTGGCGCAGGTCGATCTCCGGCAGGAGCCGGGTGTGGGACGGATCGCGGGCGCGCTCGAAGCGGTCGATCTCGAGCGCTGCAAGGGGATCGATGTCGCCGAGCTGGTCGACGACGAGCACGTGCCCTCCGAGCCGGGTCACGCGGGTCAGCTCGGCTAGCACGAGCTCCGGCCGCGCCACGTGGTGCAACGTCCGGATCGTCGCGGCGAGGTCGAACGACGCAGCCGGGAACGGCAGCGCGGTGCCGTCGCCCTCGACGAGCTCGACGTTCGGGAACGCGCGTGCGCGCTCACGTGCGAGCGCGAGCAGCTCGGGGACTGGATCGACGCCGACCACCTCCCGTACGAGTGGCGCGAGCGCGAGCGCAAGTGCGCCCGCGCCGGTGCCGACGTCGAGCGCACGCTCGTCGCCGCGAGGAAGCACGAACGCGCGCACGCGCTCGGCGAGCGCTGCCGCGGCAGCGTCCTGCTTTGCCGCCACCCGGTCCGCCGTGCGGGCGAACCGGTCAGCCATCGACGACCATCCGCCGGGCGCGCTGTGGCGAGCTCGAGATGCCGCACACGAGCTCGTAGTTGATGGTGCCCGCGACGCGCGCGTGTTCCTCCGCGAGCATGCCGTGCCCGAGCAGCACGACGGGTGTCCCCACGGGGAGATCGCCTTCGAGCTCGACGGCGAACGCGTCCATGGACACGGTCCCGACGACGCGGCGCGGCTCGCCCGCGACACGCACCGTTGTCCCGGTCAGGTCACGCCGAAAGCCGTCGGCGTAGCCGACCGGCACGATCCCGATCCACGTCTCCCGCTCGGCGGTGAAGCGCCGGCCGTAGCCCGTGCTCTCGCCGACACGAAGCAGGCGAGTCGCTGCGATGTGACTCGTCCAGCTGAGGACGGGCTCGAGGCCGTCCTCGGCCGGATCCGTTCCGAACGGCGAGAGGCCGTAGAGCGCGATGCCGCATCGAGCGGCGTCGAAGCGCGCGCTCGGATAGCGCAGAGCCGCCGCGCTGTTCGCGATGTGCCGGGTCAGGTGGGAGTACGGCAGCGTCGCCGAACGGAACCGCTCGATCTGCCACTCCGCATAGGCGGCGTCCGTATCTGCCGTGGCGAGATGGCTCATCAGTCCGACAACGTCGATCGGCGGCGCGGGCAGCTCCGAAAGACCCCAGCGCCCCATTCCGGTGTCGAGCTTCAGATGGACGCGCATGCCGCCGGGGATGTCCTCCGGCGAGACGACGAGCTCGAGCCGCGCGTCGCGCGCCTGCCCGACCTCGAGATTCCCCGCCGGGCCCATGACGAGGATCCGCGTCGTCGAGAACTCGCGTCGCAGCGCGAGCCCTTCCGGGACGGTGGCGACGCAGAGGGCTCTTGCGCCGGCGCCGAGCGCGGCGCCGGCGACATCGGATGCGCCGTGGCCATAGCCGTCGGCCTTCACAACCGCCCACAGCTCCGAGCCTTCGAGCGCGTGCAACAGCGTGCGCACGTTGCGTCGCAGCGCTGCGAGGTCGATCGTCAGCTCGGAGCGGTGCATCAGGCGAGCACGCGTGGCAGCGCGTCGAGCAGGTCGCTGGCGATGAGCCCTGCCCGCTGCGTCGCCTCGACGGAGGCGAGTTGGTGCGCCGCCGCGGCAGCCGCGGCTGCGAGCTGCGCCTCCATTCCCTTCGCGAGAAACGCTGCGACGATCCCGGTGAGCACATCGCCGGTGCCCGCGGTGGCAAGTGACGGCAGACCGAGAGCCGACACGAGCAGGCCGTGCTCTGGTGCGGCGACGAGCGTGTCGGGGCCCTTGAGCAAGACGACGCAGCCGAATCGCTCCGACGCCTCGCGCACAGCCTCGAGTCGATGCGCGGCGATGTCCTTCGACTCGCGCCCGAGCAGACGGGCGAGCTCGCCTTCGTGGGGCGTCAACACGCGCGGTGCAGGCCAGTCGCCCGGCTCGAGCTCGAAGAGCGCATCCGCGTCGACGACGACGGGCAACGCGGCCTCGGCGAGCACGCGGCGCACGAGCTCGTTCGGCCCGCGGCCGCGACCGAGCCCGGGGCCGATCGCGATCGACGTGGCCCTCTGCGCGAGCTCCAGCACGACGTCGGCCGCTGCCTCGGAGACGACGCCGTCGACCTCCGGCAGCCCGCGCTTGACGGCCTCGAGCAGACGCTGCTCCAGCACCGGCAAGGTCGACTCCGGCGCGGCGACGGTGACGTAGCCCGCGTCCGCACGCATCGCAGCGAGCGCGGAGAGCTGCGGTGCGCCGGTGAGCCCGCGTGAGCCGCCCACCACGAGCACGTGCCCGGCGGTGTACTTGTTGTCGGTGTCGCGCCGTCGCGGCACGACACGGAGGAGC
>Ga0265338_10010813_pt1 | contig 10640 bp, 8 predicted proteins | sample 42126metaG_FD_193579 | JGI IMG/M metagenome (GOLD analysis project Ga0265338, IMG submission 193579) | Rhizosphere microbial communities from Carex aquatilis grown in University of Washington, Seatle, WA, United States - 4-21-26 metaG | ecosystem: Host-associated > Plants > Roots > Rhizosphere >... | reverse complement strand
CGCCATGATCAGGCGCGAGCGGTTGCCAACGAGCATCGCGCGTCAAAGGCTCCAGGTCATTGCTGTCCCGGGCGATCACGATCCAATGGGAAGCCATCTTCCCCAGCATACCCGATTGCGGCCTTGTGGGCATAGAGACGTCGTCCTGGTCCAACCCAACCAATCCCGCCGACTCGGCCAGATTGCCAAGCACCGGGGCGAGCTTGAGGTAGTTGTTTGAAATGTGAAAGGCGATCACCCCCCTCGGGGCCAATTTGCTCAGGTACAGCGAGAGAGCTTCCCGCGTCAACAAGTGCGCCGGCACGGCGTCGCCACTGAAAGCGTCGACCACGATCAGTGCAAACTTCGCATCCCGCTCGCGGGCCAACTCGATCCGAGCGTCGCCAAGCTGGACTCGCACTTTGGCAGGGCAGTCGCGCAGAAACGTGAAATAACGATCGTCGCGGGCGACCCGCTCGACGACAGGGTCGATCTCGAAGAAGGTCAGTTCTTGTCCCGCCTGGCCGTAAGCAGCCAGCGAACCGACCCCCAGGCCCACGATCGCCAACTTGCGGCCGGCCAACGGTTCAGCCAAAGCTTCAAATACCTGGCCCATCGGCCCGGTTCGATGAAAATAGACCAATGCCTGGTCACGCACCCTCGGGTCTTCATCGCGAAGCTGAGCGCCGTGCAAGGTTTGACCGTGAATGAGGAAGTTGAACGGCGGGTACGTGTTCTGCGTGACCTTGAGCACTCCGTAAAAGCTCCGTTCTCGGTACTGTACGTGTCCCGTCAGATCGTAGAACGTCATCATGGCGCAGATCACCGCCCCGATGCACAACCCAAAGCAAACCGGCCGTTCGACCCAGGCCACGCAAAGTGCCAGGGTCGTCACGATGCGAAATCTGCGGTCGACGTCGGGCGGCCAATAGAAATAAATAATCCCGGCGATAAGACAGACGACGAGCGGCACCAGCAGGTCCGATCGTTGGAAACGAGGCAATGCCGATTGATCGTCGTCGAGCAGTTTCGCCAACCAGGTGCGGCCTCCTCTCAGCGGCGGCGACAGCGCGCAGGCGCAGACCATGGCAAGCGGGTATTCGATCAATTGAGTGAAAACCAACGGCGCCACCAGCGCGTTGAACAGCCCGCCGAGTACGCCCCCCAGCGACATCCAGAGATAAAACTCCGAAAGCCTTTCGGGCGCCGGTCGCAAGCGCACCAACTCGCCATGGCAGACCATCGCGGCGACAAAGAAGGTCGCCAGGTGCGCCGGCGCCAGCGACTCGAGCGTGTGTGACGTCTCAGAGTCGGCCAGGTACGTCTGCCACACCACTGCCACCGGCAAGAGCCAGTTCATGAGCTTGTGGACCCAGCCGGGCAACCGCGAAAAAACCAGGATGAAACTCAAGAGGTACAGCGCCAACGGCACGACCCACAACATAGGAACCGGGGCCACGTCGGTCGTGAGAAACGTCGTCACCCCCAGCATCAGGCTCGACGGCGCAAACGCCAACGCTACCCAGCGCAGCCGGGTCCAAAGGCTGACCCGCTGCCCTTTCTCTATTGTCACCCCCGCGGCGATCCCTGCCGGAGGCCCATCGGCCAAGATGGCTTCGCGCCGGCGCCACATCGTCAAGGCGCAAGCCGCGATCAGCGCGGCCAACAGTGCGAATCCTGCCGACCACAGCTTGCCTTGCTGGGCCAGCGACAGGCGCGGCTCGATCACCAGAGGGTAGCTCAGGAGGCCAAGCATGCTCCCGGCGTTGCTGGCTGCGTAGAGGAAATAGGGGTCGCGCGAGGCGCGATGGCCACTCGCCGCGAACCAGGTTTGCAGCAGCGGCGCACTGGTCGAGACGACGAAGAAAGGCAAGCCCGCCGTCACGATCAACAGCACCAAAAGGGGCAAAATTGGCTCGGCGCCGCCGGTTGCCTCGAAGTCGCCGGTGATGGCAATAGGTAGCACCAGCCACGGCATGGCCAGTAGTCCCAGGTGCAAGATTGCCTGGCGGCGGACTCCCAGCCATTGGGTCGTCGTGTGGGCATAGACATAACCCGCCAAGAGCGCCGCTTGGAAGAACACCATGCAAGTGTTCCAAACCGCCGGCGCGCCGCCAAACTTCGGCAGAACGAGTTTAGCGATCATCGGCTGGACGCAGAACAAGAGCGCGGCGCCGACAAACAGCGTGACGCCGAACAGAACCGGTTGCGCGACGGAATTCCGTTGCGGTCCGGGCGAGGTCAATGGGAGACTGTCGGCCATTCGAAGACTTCCAGCAGATTCGAAAAATCGTCGGTCCAGAGCGACACTTCGTTGTCGGGCGCGAGCGGCCGCCAGCGACTGTCACGATTCAGTTCCCCGAAACTCTCTCGGCCGTCGGCGACCACGATCCAGTGCGAGGGGGTCTTGCCAACCGTGCTTGTACCCGTTTCCGGCGAAAGATAGGCGTCGTTCTGCTCCAGGCCGACCAGCCCGACTGAATTGGCCAGATTGCCTACTACCGGGCCGAGCCGGAGGTAACTGTTGGATATATGAAAGGCGATCACGCCCCCCGGCGCCAGTTTGCCGCGGTACATTGAGAGTGCCTCGCGCGTCAACAAATGCACGGGCACGGCGTCGCCGCTGAAGGCATCGATCACGATCAGCGCAAAGCGGTTATTGGCCTCGCGGGCCAATGCGAGCCTCGCGTCGCCGAGCACGACGTTCACTTTGGCCGGACAGTCCCGCAGAAACGTAAAGTAACGATCATCGCGCGCAATCTGCTCGACGGCCGGATCGATTTCGAAGAACGTCAGCTCTTGTCCGCGATGGCCGTAGGCCGCGAGCGAGCCGACTCCCAAGCCGACCATTGCCAGCTTGCCGCCGGCCAACGGTTCGTCCAGCGCGGCGAACACCTGGCCAATCGGCCCGGCCCGATGGTAATAGACCAGGGGCTGGTCGCGCACCTTCGGATCGTCGTCGCGGAGTTGGGCGCCGTGGCGGATATGACCGTGGCTAAGATAGTTGATCGGCGGGTCGATGTCCTGCGTGACCTTAAGCGCGCCATAGAAACTTCGCTCGCGGTACTCGACGCGGCTGGTGACATCGTAGTACGACGTCATGACGAAAGACACGGCCCCGATCGACAGCCCGAAGCAAACCGGCCGAACGATCCAGGGCAGGCAAAGTGCCACGGCGAGCGCGGCGCGTAGCTTACGGTCGCCGTCGTATGGCCAGTAAAAGTACACGAGCCCGGCGGTAAGCCCCACCAGAATCGGTATGACGAGATCGCCCACGCTGAGCCACCGCCAAGGGGAGCGTTCGCCGGGCATGAACTTCGCTAACCACCGACCGATGTCCCCAGGTTGCGGAGACAGCGCGCAGGCCAGGATCATGGCCAACGGGTACTCGATCAGGCGAGTAAAAACCAACGGCGCCACCAGTGCATTGAACAGCCCGCCCAACACGCCCCCCCAGCGACATCCAGAGATAGAACTCCGTCAGCTTCTCCGGCGCGGGGCGCAACCGGGCCAGTTCGCCGTGGCATACCATCGCCGCGACGAAAAAGGTCGCCAGGTGCGCCGGGGCGAGCGACTCGAGAGTGCGCAAGCTCCCCGAATCGGCGAGGTACGTTTGCCACACGACCGCCGCCGGCAGGGCCCAGACCATCAGTCGGTGAATTGTGCCGGGCAGGCGCGAAAAGACGAGAATGAAGCTCAAGAGGTACAACGCCAGCGGTACGACCCAGAGCATTGGAACCGGGGCCACGTCGGTCGTAAGGAACGTCGTAACTCCCAGCATCAGGCTTGAAGGCGCAAACGCCAGCGATACCCAGCGCAGCCGCGTCCAGAGGTCCACCGCCGGAGCTTGCCCTGTTGCCCGCGGTTCTGTCGCCCGCGGCTTTCCTCGCCGTGCCGGCGTCGGCGTCGGCGGTTCGGCCGCGAGTCGCCCTTGCGATCGCCAGAGCGCCGCGGCGCAGGCGGCCGTCAACACGACCAACAGAGCGTAGCCTGCTGTCCAAAGCTTGCTCTGCTCCGCCAGCGACAACCGCGGCTCGATCAAGAGCGGGTAGCTCAACAAGCCCAGCATGCTCCCGGCGTTGCTGGCCGCGTAGAGAAAATAGGGGTCGCGCGCCGCGTGGTGGCCGCTGCCGGCGAACCACTTCTGCACCAAGGGTGCGCCGGTTGAGACGACGAAGAAGGGTAAGCCCGCCGTCACGACCAACAGCGCCAACAGGGGCCAGACCGGTCCGGCTTCATTGGGGGGCGCGTAGTCGCGGGCCACCACGATCGGCAACACCAGCCAAGGCAGGGCCATGAGCCCCAGGTGCAAAATGGCCTGGCGGCGGACACCCAGCCATTGGGTTGTCGCATGGGTATAGAGATAGCCCGCCAAAAGCGCCGACTGGAAGAACACCATGCAGGTATTCCAAACCGCCGGCGCACCGCCAAACTTTGGCAGCACCAGTTTGGCGATCATCGGCTGGACACAAAACAACAGCGCGGCGCCGACGAACAGCGTGAGGCCGAACAAGACTGGTTTCGCGACGGAGGCCGACATGGGCCGATTATAGTCGATGGCTCGCGTCAAAGTCAGACAGCGGCGGCTTTCTCGCAAACGATCGGCGATTGCCCAGGAACATGTTGCTTGGGCGGGATCGCTTCAACGATCATCGCTGTCGCTCACGAGCGCAACGGTGTCGCCTTCGTCGTCCGCCGCGACCGCGACCAGCTCCGCCTGATCCCCCGGTTGAAGCCTACGAATCCACCCGTCGCTCTCCTTGGAGATGCCGGCGCAGACGACGACGTCCGACTCGCCCAACACGCGCAACCGGTCACCCTGGACGACCAGCGCGGTCCGGTAGTCGATTCCCAGTCCGATCAGGCCGGGGTGATCGCGCACGACGCCAAGCAGACGCTCCTGGCGGCTACGCTGCAAGAAGTGCTGATCGACGACTGCCTTTTCCAGCAAGCCGAGTCCGACGTCGACACGGGCTTCCTCGCGCGAACCACTGCGAATCATGACCTTCGACAGGAACGAAGCGCCGGCCGACGTGCCCCCCACCACGCCGCCGCGCTCGAAGACGCCGCGAATCGCCTTTGCGACCTCCGTCTCCAGGTAGGTGTCGGCCAACTTACCCTGGGCACCACCGCCGATCCAAACCCCAGTCGCTCCCCGTAGCGGACGCGCAAACTCGTTGTCTTTGGCTTCCTCGTCCGAGTGGGCGTCGAGCACGTCGAACGAAGCCACGTCGAGATCGTACCAGTCCGAGAAGTAGTTCCTCATGTGCTCCGTGTCCCTGAACGGGTACGCGGTCGGGATCAGCACGATCCGCGAGTCTTGCCCTCCGGCAAGCCGGACGAATGTGGCGAAAACGTCCTCCGAGAGAGGACCACCGCCGTGGATCACCAGCGTCCCTTTGTTTTCGACCGCCTCAGCCGGAAGACCTAGAAGGTTGTCGCCCGCCGTCGCGATTCGCGTTGCCGCAGATGCACACGAAAACGCCAACCAGGCCGCCATCGTCCGCGACATCCAAGCGAACGGAGAGATGCCAGCCAAATCGCAAGTCATATTGTCTTCTCCTATGCCCTTCGCAAGCCCCAGCCGCCTCATGCGCACCGGGAGAATTGTAGCGCGGATGGTGCGCCAACGCCACCAGTCCCGCGGAAACGACGATCACTCCTTCTTCACTTCCTTTGCCGGCCTCCATTTTTCCAAAAACGCCAGGACCTTTTCCGGGTCGTGATGGTCGCCGTCTTCCAAGAGAGCCGTATCTTGGGTGGTCAATTGCCTGCCATCGGCATCGAGAACGACCAAGACCGGAAGGCCGTGCCTGGTTGGGTTCCCGTAGCGCTCAAGCACATCGGCGTTGTGCCGCGTCTCATCGTCCTTCGCATCCACGTCGATCAGAACAAGCACGTAATGATCCTTCAAGACTTTGGCGACCTCCGGTTCGGTCTTGAAGCATTTGCTGAGCTTGTGGCACCAGCCACACCAGTTCGCGCCGAATTTCAGCAGCACCCGCTTCCTCTTGGCCTTGGCCAGTTTGAGCGCGTCGTCGATCTGCTTGTTGCCGTCGGCCTCGGTATCGTAGATTCTTGGCGGGGCCTTCTTGTCCTTGGCTTCGTCAGCCGATGGATCCACTTGCCTGGTGCTTGGTTCTTCCTCGGCGCGGCACGTATGGGCCCCTGGGCAGGCCAACCCAAACGCGATGAGGCCTACGACCGCAACGACCATACCGATTTTGATGAAGCAATTCCCCACGCAACCTCCCTTTGCCTACACGCACCAACGTAAATCTGATGCGGGCATTTTACCTGCCGTGGGAAGTAGGGGAATAGCACTGGTGGAAACCCGGGCCGGCTTCATCAAGAAAATCCAGGCCAGTCGCTATCGCGAGCCCCGACGCCGACGAGCTCGGCAAACGTGGCGAACGCCAGGCCAGGCTGCCGGATCGGCCGAATTACTTCTGCTTGGGCGATTTCGGGCGGACCCAGGTTTGCCCGTTCTTGTAGCGATTTGCCCGCTCGACCACGATCGAATCCCGACTGGTTTGGATGACCTTGTCGAGTGCCGCATGGAACTCAGGCTTGTTCGCGTCGCGCAATTCACGGTGGTGCGCCAATTCGACGATCGATTCGCAAGCTTGCTGAGCAAAGTCAGGCTGGTCAACGTACGGCAACAGAAATCGAAGAGTTTCGACGGTGCGCACGGCCTGGGCGCGGTTGAGCACCTGGTTTCGGTCCGCATCCTGCGTGCTGAGCGCCAGCGCCTCCTTGAGCAAATCGAGTCGTTCTTGGGGCAACCGGCCGTCAGGGAGGGGGGCCACGCGAATCAGCGCGCGCAATGCCAGCGTGCCATGCTCCGGATGCTGGTCGGTCTTCACCAGCTCGATTAGCCGCGGTGCAATCGAGGCGTCGGGCCAATTGCACAATGCGCGAATGCCCGTCTCGTGCAAGGCCGTATCGGGGCTGCCGATCGCGCCTTCGATGATCGTCAGCGCGGCGGTGCCGCCGACGCGCCCGAGCGTGGGGAGCAAGGCAGTGCGATCGGAGGCGTTCAACCGGTCGATTGCGGCGAGTAGCGGAAGGGCGCGCTTCTCGGCGTCTTCCAAACGGCGGCAGACGAACATGATCGCCTTTTCCGCTGCCGCGCGTTCCGCACCGGGCTCGGCCCGGAGCACCGCCTGGACCATGCCGGCGATCTGCTCAGGGCCGGCAAGTTGACCAAGGGCAGTCATCGCCGCGGCCCGGACAGCCACGTCATCATCCGTGGCGGCGGCTAGTACAACCGGCAACGCGTCGAACGCGCGCCGATTCGCCAGTATCTCGATTAACGTCACGCGGAGCGGCGCGGCGGGCTGCGCGGTATCTCTGGCGGCGGGCTGCGCGGTATTTCGTGTCAGCGCGGCGGCGATCTCGGCTGACACCGTCGAGCCACTCACGCGAACAAGACCGGCGCGTGCCGCTTCCTGCTCGGCCGGCACCGCGGCGCACAGCAATTCGAGCAGGCAACGCACGTCGTCCTGTTCGCCCAAAAACCCCAAGGCCGCGATTGCGGCCACGCGCACCGGCTCGTCACGGCTGGTCTTCAGGACGTCCCTCACTGCCGGAAGCGCGGCCGGGTCGCCACGATCGGCCAGGGCGCTCAGCAAGGCTGCTTGCGCCTCGGGAGGCAGTTTTGGAAGGAGGGCCGCGAATTGACTGGTGGCGCCCGCGCCTTTGGCCTCAGTGCGAACCTGTTCGAACCCTAGGGCACGCAGATCCTTGTCTTCGTCTTGCACGAGGCCGATCACCAATTGCACGAGCTCCGCGCCCGGCTCAACTTCTGCCCGTGCGATGGTGTAGCAACCCAAGGCAATGCCCAAGCCGCAGATCAGCGGCCAACGAGTGCGTTGCACGGCGGCTCCAGTGCGTTGCACGGTGGCTCCAGAGCGTTGCACGGCGGCCCCATCATCGACCAGGTGAATCACGGCTACAGCCCGTTATTCCGACTTGCCAGCGCAGGCCAACATGCCGCGAGTTGCCGCCAGGCGCACGTGCTTGGATTGGTTCTCGCTCGTGAAACTCTTGTAGATCGTCATCGCTTCGGCCTTGTTGCCGCCGGCCAGAAGCGCTTCGGCACAGGCCAGCATGGCATCGGTGCGGGCGCCGTTTGCCGCAGTGGCCCCGGCGTCGATCTTGGACAGGGCGTGCGCCGCATCGAGCGTACGGATGTCGCCCAGCGCCAGGGCCGCCGCACGGGCAACGGCCGCATCGGCGGCGGAGAGCAAGCCGGCCAGCGCCGGCACACTCGCCTCGTCGCGACAGACACCCAACGAACCGATCACGCCCACTTGCAGTTCCGGGCTGAGGCTGGCCAGCGCGTCGCGCAGCGCTTGCGACGCTTCCGGCACGCCGAGCCTCTCCAGGGCGTAGCGGGCCATGTGCGAAAGCTCCGCCTGCGGCAGCAATTTGGCGAGCGTCGCCACCGACGCGGCCGTGCCGATGGTCATCAGCTTGCGGCAGACAAAGTCTTTCGCGTCGCGAGACGACTCGGTCGTCAAGACGGCTGCGAGCCTTGTTTCCAGTTGCCGGCGAGCATCGGCATTGCCGTGCGAGGCCACAATCGCGTCATCAATGGGTTTCAGGACATTCGGGTCCGCACCCCAGTCGTAGGTTTTCAGCGCTTCAAAGGCCTGGTCCAGCATCTTGAGTTCCTTCGTGCGGGCGATTCGTTTCGGGTCTGGCGTGGAACTGACGGAAACTATAATTGCCACGGCTCGCGGCGGGCGCGATCGAGCAAGCGATTGGCTTCCTCATCGCCGGGAAATTGTTGCGTTGCGGCATCCCATTTCAACGATCGGTGCAGGGTGTAGGCGATGATGCCTAGATGGCTGACCATCACCGAGTTGACGGCGAGCTCAATGTCGCGGAATGGCTTCTCGCGGCTCTTCACGCAATGAATGAAATCGCCGTAGATGCCCCCTTCTCCCTTGTAGGTTGGGACGGGCTTCGCCGGCCGCTTCTCGCCGGGCGTGCCTTCGACCTGAAGGTTTCCCGAGTTCGGCCGGTTGTGGTGCAACAGCACACCGTTGGAATAGCGGAAAGTCAAATGCTGCGTGCCGTTTTCATCGTGGTAGACGACCTCTTCGGGCTGCATTTCGCGAACGTCGATGGCGAAGGTGGCCCCGCCGAAATGGTGCGCCCCCCAGTCGGTCATGCCGCCGCCGGAATAGTCGACGTACGAACGCCAACTGCCGCCGCTGGTGCCGAAGTTGCCGTCGCAACGCGCCGGATTGTAGGGAGCCCAAGGCGCGGGACCCAGCCACAAGTTCCAATCGATGTCGGGTGGGACTGTCTCGGCCGGCAGGTTGCAGAGCTGCGAGAGCGGCCCCACGTTGACGTTGATCGACTTGATCGGGCCCAGTTCGCCGCCCCAGCACTGGTCGACGATACCGCGATAGTCTTCCAGCACGCGCTGGCTGCCGCCGGAAACGACGCGAGAATAGCGGCGCGCCGCCTCGACCATCAGCGGGCCTTCGCGCAGCGTGCGCGTCTCGGGCTTCTGGCAGTAGACGTCTTTGCCGGCGCGGCAGGCTTCGATGACCATGATGGCGTGCCAGTGGTCGGGCGTGGCAATATGCACGGCGTCGATGTCGGGCCGAGCGAGCAGCTCGCGGAAGTCGTTATAGCTCGCGCAGTCTTTGTTCTTGTAATGCTCGTCGACTTTGGCTTTGCCGGCCTCGCGGAAGCCGGCGCGCACGTCGCAGACCGCGACGTACTGGACGTCGGAGCGGCCGAGGAAGGCGCCCTGGTCGCCTCGCCCCATGTTGCCGATGCCGATGCCCCCCATCACGATCCGGTCGCTGGCCGGCGGCGTGTCGGCATTTCCCAGCGCGTTTGACGTGATGACGTACGGCACGGCAATCGCGGCGCCGGCCGTTTTCAAAAACTCACGACGTGTGGATTTGCGGCGGCGCGCCATGCGGACTACCTCGAGGAGTGCGTGCGATGGAACTAAACGGCAACGAACATTATGCGGTGCTGGAATGGCGGCGTCAACGGGCGACTTGGCGACAGAGATGTTTGCTTGACGAGACATCATTCGGTTAGAATTGCACGGGCCGTCGTTGATCTCCGCGCAGTGAATGCCGATCCCTCCTTTAACGCGTTGCGATGATGCCGCGAGTCAGCCTGGTTATTCTGCTTTTGTCGCTGGCCGGCCCGGCGCCGGGCGGGGAGAGAGTCGACTATTTGCGCGATGTGAAACCGGTTCTTGCCCGCCGCTGCTTTGCATGCCACGCCGCTCTGAAGCAATGTTCGGGCTTGCGGCTCGATACGGCGGCAGCGATCCGCCGCGGTGGCGACGGCGGTCCGGCGGTCGAAGCGGGAAAAAGCGGTGAAAGCCTGCTGATCGCCGCGGTGACGGGTGCGGTGGGCGTCACGCGCATGCCGCCAAAGGAAGAAGGAGAGCCCCTCAAGCCGGAGGAGTTGGCCGCCCTGAAGTCCTGGATCGACCAGGGAGCCGAAGGGCCTGCCGATGAAGCACCGCAGCCCGATCCGCGAACGCACTGGGCCTTTCAGCGTGTCGAGCGACCCGCCGTGCCGGCCTTTGCCGACACCGCCGCGGTACGAAATCCGATCGACGCGTTCATCGCGCGGATGCACGACCAGCACGAGGTCGTCCCAGCGATGGCGGC
>Ga0265338_10010811_pt1 | contig 10641 bp, 9 predicted proteins | sample 42126metaG_FD_193579 | JGI IMG/M metagenome (GOLD analysis project Ga0265338, IMG submission 193579) | Rhizosphere microbial communities from Carex aquatilis grown in University of Washington, Seatle, WA, United States - 4-21-26 metaG | ecosystem: Host-associated > Plants > Roots > Rhizosphere >... | reverse complement strand
GTCGTACTGCTGGCGGCATTTTTTGTGTCGGGCTGGTGGCGCACGGCTGTTTGGCTGACCGGATGCTGGATTGTGGGGACCGCTGCAGGAGCATTACTGACGGGCACACCTATCGTATTCCTAACGCAAGCTCTGCAAATCCTAGCGGCGGTTTCCCGCGAACATCCGCCGCAATGGCTGTTAGTCGGCGAACTCCGACCGAGCGAAGGCGAATTCACTTCCCTGGTGCTGCTGGCAATAGTCTGCTTTTGGCGGCGTTCAATGGACCCCAATGTGAAGCTTTTTTCCCGGGCACCTTTGGTGTGGCTAATGGTTATTGGATGGCTGCTGGGGTTTAAAGCGGACCGGTTCTGGGCTGACTGGGGGCTGCCGGCCACGATAGTTTTTCTGGCAGTCCAGGCAGAAGAAATGATGGGCAGGGCGTGGGACGATGCGGAGCCGAAGCGGTTGGTTCTAGGCGGCATTGCTGCGGCGGCGCTGTTCATGCATACGACGAACGATCTGGGCAGACGTTACACGATAAGCCTTAGCGAGCGATTCATTGACGCGACCGAGCCCGAACTCCGCGGCTGGCTACCGGAGAGCCAGGGAATCTTTTACACGGGACAAATGGAAATGTTCTATAACACCTTCTTCAAGAATCCACAGGGCGACTGGCGGTACATTATCGGCATGGAACCGGCATTGATGCCGGAAGACGACTTAAAGATCTTCCGTCGGATTCAATGGAACGAGGGCGCGTTCGCGGCTTTCGAACCATGGATTGATAAGATGCGGCCGGGAGACCGGCTGGCGATTCCATGCATAAAAGAGCCGCCACTGCCCCGGCTGGAATGGCATGAGGCAACCGCCGGCATTTGGCTCGGGCGCCTGCCGGCCGCGAAGAAGCCCGATGGCAGATAGCCAATGGCCTATGGACGATGGACGAAATGGCTTATGGCTTGGTGCACTTGCGGATGAGTTTTTCCACCTCGAGGAGGCGCAAGTTAATGCTGTTGAGGACCAAGCCCAGGCTAACGCTCAATGCGGACAGAAGGACCAAGGCGGTAGCGAGGAGAGCGCTGGGCATGCTCCGGACGTGGTGCTCGATGACAAATTCGGTGAGCGGCCAGATGGCGGCAAGAAATCCAGCCAAGAGCAGGACGATTCCAAGTCCACCAAAAAAGGTTAGTGGTTTGTACGAACGGATCATGAGGAAAAGTTTCAGGAGCACGAGCAAACCATCCGAGCCGGTCTTGAGTTTGGAAAGACTGCCTGGCGGGCGGGCGCCGTACGGGGCCTCTATTTCCACGATGACCAATCCCCGATAGAGAGCCTGGAGGGTGAGCTCGGTTTCGACATCAAACCCGCGCGCCGTAATTGGGATCAGGCGAGCGGCTTCACGAGTGAAAGCACGATAGCCGGAGAAAATATCGCGGAGGTTCGAACGGAACATCCAATTGATGATGCCGCAGACCAGTCGGTTACCCAGGACATGGAAATTGCGGAAGGAATGGTCGGCAAATTCACTCAGGCGGCAGGCAACAGTGATATCAGCGTCCCCGCGCAAAATCGGGGCCAGAAGGGCATGGACCGCACTGGCATCATACGTGCCATCGCCGTCCACCATGACAAAGAGGTCCGCCTCGACTTGTTCGAACATGGATGCAACAACATAGCCTTTACCCTGGCGTTTTTCGCGGCGTACGGTGGCGCCGGCGGCACGGGCAATCGGCACTGTGTTGTCGGTGCAATTATTATCGAAAACATAGACCTCGGCGTCCGGCAGAGCGTTCTTGAAATCTTTAACGACCTGCTCAATGGTTTTTTCCTCCTGGTAACAGGGGATCAGGATGGCAATGCGTTGGGTGCTGGGGTCGACCATGTCAGGGGTTTTCCTTGCGACCGACGACCAGGAGTGACTGGCCAACGGGCGGCGGCAGGAACGCTTCGAGTCGTGAGAGCCAAGGGACGATAAATCGATCAAAAACAAGGATTTGGGTGTCGCTCTGGGTGTCGCGGCGGGTCACGTGAGTATTCCAGAACCAGCCCCAAAGGCCGATGAAGTTGAAATAGCGCATGGCGAGAACCGTGAGCGACGTTCGGAGCATGAGCTGACGGGCAGTAGACTTTGAGTAGCGGCGATAGTGGCCGAGACGCCGATCAATCTCACCAAACGCCCAGGGTGCCGCAGGGATGAGCAAGACCAGGGCTCCGCCGGGCTTGAGCCGCCGGCTGAAGGTTCGCACGGCCAATTCATCATCCTGGAGATGTTCCAGCACGTTCATGCAAACAACGGTGTCGGCTTGATAGCCGGGCGCAACATGCCGATCCAGATTTTCAGCGGTGGTGTTATACACTGTCACCTTGGAGAGGGACCGGGTTTTTTCGACCAGCTTCGAGTGACAGGAGGCGTTGGGCTCGAGGCTGATGACCGATTCGGCGACGTGCGCCAGATCAGGCGTAAAGTTCCCTATTCCGCCACCGACTTCCAAGACATTGCCACGCACATATGGGGCAATTAAGCGGAATTGCCAACGCCGGTAATTATGAGCCCGCGCCATCTGAAGGAGGTCTTGAGCAAAAAAAGGGTCTTCCTCGATGGAAAACGCCGAGGTTGCGTTAGGCTTTGGCACACTGTTCAAGATAGGCGGCGCGTTGTGAGGATGGTAATGGTAGCAGGCCTATTTACAAACGTTTTGTGGACCCGGCTAGTTCCCTGCTGCCTCAATTTACGCGAAGGAGTTGCTGGAGGTTGGTCCTTGCGAGGCAATAATCCGGGTTGCCGGGTTCGATTTCCAAAGCCCGATCGAGAAAGCGTCGGGCGGTCGCGAGATCGTGTTGCTGGAGCGCAATATAGTATTTCATAAACGAGGCAAACCCGATGAATTGGTTTTTGGCGATCATTCGCGAGAAAACCTGGTCAGCCGGGCCGAGTTCACCGATGCGGAACAAGGCATAGCCGTAATCCCGCCAATACGCCTGACCCGCTTCGGGGTAATCGCGCAAGATGCCGCGGAGGTTGCTCGCGGCTTGAGCAAACTGGCCTGAGGACATGGCGAGCTGGGTCGTGGCGGTTCTAGCGAAAAGGCTGTCAGGTGAGAAAGCCAACAACCGCGCCGTCTCAAGCTCGCCGAGTTCACGTTTGGCCGGAAGCTCGACCCAGGGAAAGGTCCAGTCGCCGGGGCGCAAGACCTTGAATTCGCGCTGGGCGATAACGGAGCGATTAGTGTCAGTACGCTCAAGGAAAGCAACCGTATAATCGTTGAAGGCCACGAGCGCCCACTGTGGATCGGAGAGGAGAGCTCGAACCAGGGGCAGCGGTTCACCCAACTCCGGAAAAGGGAGCAAGGCACAATGAAGATTGTGGGCTTTTAGAATGTCCTTCCAACCCGCTTTCGCCGCGAGCACCGGCAGATATTCCTTTTGCCAGAAAGTCTCCGAATAAGCATCGCCGCGGCCATCAATGTATGGCCTGAACTGCGGATAAAGCCACCACAACATACTACCCCCGTAGCGCATTTCATTAAAGACTCCTTGCGATGGAACCTCTTTGGCCAGGAATTGATAGACCTCCAATGGATAGTACGGGTGATACAAACCCGGCCCGAACCTAAAAGTGCGGTTCGGGACGAATATGAAGAGCACCAAAAGAACCCAAACGCCAAATAGGGCGAGTAGTTGCAGGAGCATTTGCCAGATCCGCCCGCGCACCATTGAAACCGGGGAGCCGCCAGAAACGAGACCTAAGGGTTCAGATTGTTCTGAACCCGGGTGTTGACCGGCTTGGTCAGCAAGCGAAGGGGAGACGATTCCGCGGAAGCACAAGAGGTCCAGCATGTATGCGGCATAAGGTCCCGCAGCGATCACGAAAAAAAGCAAAGAACGCTGTGAGCTACAGGCTAGATATAAAAAAACGGCTGAGACAAACAGGAGACGAAACTTAGTTCGCCGAGCGGTCAATAGCTGCAACAGAACCGTTGCGGCCAAAAACAAAAAGAAAGCCTTTTCGCCCGCCCAGGAAGGAGGCTGATATTCGACGATGATGCTCTGCCAGAATTTGCTGGTGAACTGCGAAATCGGAACCGTGAGCACGCGCCAGCCATTCGGATTGATTAATTGAACGGTGAGGCCAGCCGCCAGCAAGGAGATCAGAAATCCGACCGGCCGGATTATCAGTTCCGGCAGCGACTCGCGCCAAGGGATTCCGGGCAGTGCCCGAGCAAAATGTCGGGCTTGCACGGTTGCCCACTCAAGACATTGAGCTCCGATCATCGTCGCCAGGAGTGTGAATCCATAGATGACGCCGGAGTGGGTATTAGCCCAGGCGGCCATCAAGACCGGAAGACCAATCCATTGCCAGCGCCGATTTTCGTTCCAACAGGAGTCTAAATAAAGCAGCAAAGCGAAGAACAGCGCCGACAACAAGTCGGGCCGCTCGAAAAAGCGCACGCGCGCGGCGACCGTAACCGCGGTGACAACCCAAAATGGAGCCAAGGAACCTGGGGGGGTTAGGCGTCTGGCCCGAAGCCAAACGAGCAGCATGATCAGTACAGCAATTCCAGCTTTGAATAGAATTAGCCCCGTAACACCGCCCATGGCATAGGGCACATAGAAGATGATCGTCCCCAGCCATTGCTGCAGCAGCCACGGCTGTTCAGGGACCGCGGACGAAAAAGTATTCGTCGTTGGAATGCCGTTACCGGCAAGAATATAGGCAGCGGTTCGCAGGTGATAGCCAACATCACAATCGGAAACATGGAAAAAAGCGCTCAAGAAGACGAAGGCAAGCAGACCAGCCAAGAGCAGCGCGTTGGCTTTTGGAGCTAGCTGGCGCTCATTCATGAGTGACGGATGATGAAATGGCTATGAACAGGAATCAAAGCAAGAGAAATCAAAAACCCCTGACCATCTTATGACGAGCAGGGGTTTTTAAAATGAAGGCCTAATTCAAATGGCCGAAACAGCTCAAGGAAATACGTGCAACGGAATGTTGCAGGTTGGCGGCTGGCCGAAAGTAAATCCCGGTCCATACACGCCGCCGGCCGGACAAGTCGGCAGATTGCCACTCGCGTCCAAGTGGAGATACGGTTTGATGTCGGTCAGCAAATAGTTTTCAGAGGGCTGTTTGTTGTTTTCCAGAGCATAGGTCTGGGCCGCCCCGTCGATCTGGCGCAGGTTGTTTAGACAAGCGTCGAGCTGGCTGGTGGTTCGCGCCTTGACGAAGTTTGGAACCGCAATGGCCGCCAGCAAACCGATGATGGCCACCACGATCATTATTTCAACGAGGGTAAACCCCGATTTTCTGAATGCCTTTGCTCTCATACCAATCCCATCTGTTTGCGGAGTGGACCTGCAGCAGGCGGGTTATAATAAGAATACAATTTGTCCACGTATTGCCCGCTGCAACCGCTACCTTTTGTTAAGCAGTCTTGGTGCCACTTGGGCACATTCTCAGAAGCGATGTAACAAATGAAAAAGGCCCGGTTATCCCGGGCCTTAATGAACAAATAACTAAACCAATACCGTTTCGTTCCGGTTCAGAACCGCCTTAGGGCAGAACGTGAAGGGCGATATTGCAGGTCGGCGCCGTGGAGACGTTATTGATGGTATAGGAGCCGTTAGCGGGGCATTGCGGATAGCTGCCCGTGGTGCCACGACCAAGGTAAGGCTGGATCGAAGCCTGGCCCGGGCTGGCGGTGGAAAGCTGTTTGGTTTCCAGCGCCCACTGCTGTTTGGCACCATCAAGCTGCCGGAGGTTGTTGATGCACGCATTTTTCTGCGAAGTGGTGCGGGCGCGCACGAAGTTAGGAATTGCGATAGCAGCAAGCAATCCGATGATTGCCACAACGATCATAATTTCCACCAGGGTGAAGCCCGACTTGCTCGACTTGTTGATTCTCATACTAGCTCTGTTTGCCTTTCTGTTGTCGCGGCGTGAACTAGCAACAGGCGGGTTAAACGATGCCTACTGTTCACTAATTGCCTGCTGCATCCGCACGTTCGGTGAATAGCAGGGTAAGTGCCAACAAAGGGCGTCCGCACAATCTTAGACAGCATGGCTGGGCAAATTGGTTTCATTGCGTTTAAACCTGCAAACAAAAAGGCCTGGGCATCGCCCAGGCCTCTCAAATATGCGACAATTGGTGGCTCGGATGGCCCTATCAAGGCAGAACGTGACTGGCGATATTGCAGCTGGGCGGAGTGGAGACGTTATTGATGGTATAGGAGCCGTTGGCGGGGCATTGCGGATAACCGCCCGAGGTGCCACGACCAAGGTAAGGCTGGATCGAAGCCTGGCCCGGGCTGGCGGTGGAAAGCTGTTTAGTTTCCAGTGCCCATTGCTGCTTAGCGCCGTCAATCTGGCGCAAGTTATTGATACATGCGTTGGTCTGTGAGGTGGTCCGGGCCCGAACGAAGTTCGGAATCGCAATGGCAGCCAACAAACCGATGATCGCAACCACGATCATAATTTCCACCAGGGTGAAGCCAGTCTGCCTCGTCGTTCTAGTCTTCATAATACTTTCACCTTCTATCCTTGCGGCGTGAACTGCGCCATCGGCGGGTTAAAGAATGACAATCCCGTTCACGAGTTGCCGACAGCAACCGCAGGTTTGCGAATAGCACCGGCGGTGCCATGTCATAAGTTAGAAACCCTTAGCTGTCCTCATCATACAACTAATGCAAAGGGAGCTAACCCGTCTTTCTCAACTGCCTAGCGGGTGTCCAGTTCTTGCAAGACATGTCCAAAGAAAAGACACGAATTAGCATCACGGGAATCGCTCCACTTCAACGGACAAACAGCTTAGGCGGCAATTCGTCGCGGCCGCGACACGCCACTGATGCAGGTCCAAACCCACCAAATCGGGAAGGGACTCGCAGTGAAAGCTGAAGGCGACGTTGTGGCCCAGTAAACGGACAGCAAAGCGAAAGGGCTTGGGACCGTGCCCAAGCCCTCGAAATGCGAACCCTTGAAGGGAAGATTTAGTTAACTGTGTCGGCAGGGAGCCTATGCGTATCAGGGACCTTTAAGCAGGTGGGCTTATCCTGTACCGTGCCGAGGTGATAGCTATCGGCGAAGGTATGTCCCCCGGAAGGGCAGATAACCTGGTTCTTCATGTAGCCGCTGATCGAAGGGTAATCGACCTGCGCGTTATCAGCTTGTTTGGTCTCGAGGGCCCAGGTCTGGACCGCGCCGTCAATTTGGCGCAAGTTATTGATACAAGCATTCATCTGAGCTGTAGTTCGAGCTTTGACGAAGTTTGGGATCGCGATGGTAGCCAATAGACCGATAATCGCGACAACGATCATGATCTCCACGAGCGTGAACGCGCTGGTGTGGGATGTGTGCTTTTTCATATGACCTTTCATTTGATCGCGGCGTGAACTAAGCAGCAGGCGGTTATTATTAATGCAATATTAGTTCACATATTGCCTGCTGCTAACCGCACAGCATGAACATATCAAGTCCCACGCAGGAGAAGCAACCGTGAATTGCGGACAGAGCCATCCGGTTTTGACCCGACATCCAGACCCGGTTTTATCGCTCAAAACGATGAAAGTGTCTAAGGTTTGGGGAAAGTTACACAGGCCCACTTGCAGGTGTTCCAGAATGTGCGCTCGTCTGCTGAAAGTTGCCGTCTTTCCCCGAACAGTAAAACGTCCGCGGCGGCAAGGCATCGCCGGAGAATGAACCCAAATGGATTGTGTGTCGGCCCAAGTCGCGGAGGCATTACCTGCAGATGACAAAACTGTCATCCATGTTTAATGCTAAGTTCATTTTTAATTGCTTTCATCGTGACGCAACAAAAAGAAGAAAGACAAAGATTAAGCGGTCCATTCAATAAACAATTCAAGTTCAACCAGTTTCTTAAAAACACCTTCACTCATGAAAAACATCAATCGCTTCCTTTTCGGAAACATTTCGGCTGTTCTTTTCAGTTTCATTGCGGTCGGGACCTGTCAGACTCAGCCGCAGTATCATCTACTCAAGGAAATTCCCGTCGGCGGCGAGGGCGGCTGGGATTATTGCTCGGTGGATTCCGCAGCAGGACGACTCTACGTAAGTCACGCGTCCAAAGTAGTCGTGATTGATCTCGAGTCGGACAAGGTTGTCGGCGAAATCACGAATACCCCCGGTGTTCATGGCCTTGCGCCCGCGCCGGACCTCGGAAAGGGCTTCGTCAGTTGCGGCCGCGAAAACAAATGTGCCATCGTGAATTTGAAGACGCTGGAAATCCTTTCCAAAGTTGACACCGGACAAAATCCTGATGGGATGCTCTACGAGCCCGAGCAAAAGGAAGCATATATGTTCAATGGACGTGACAATTCTGCGACGGTGATTGACGCCCAGACCGGCAAGGTGGTTGCCACGATCCCCTTGGGTGGCAAGCCAGAATTCGCGCAGGCCGACCCATCAGCGCATCGCGTGTTTGATAACTTGGAAGACAAAAACGAAGTCGTCGCGATTGACACGAAAACACACGAGGTCGCGAACCGTTGGCCGATCGCCCCCGGCGAAGAAGCGAGCGGCATGGCGATTGATTTGAAGAATCACCGCCTGTTCCTTGGTTGCGGCGGCAGCAAGACGATGGTGATGATGGATTACACCGGCGGCAAAGTGCTCGCTAGTGTCCCGATTGGCAACGGCGTGGACGCGAATGCCTTCGATCCCGAATTGCAACTAGCCTTCGCTTCCTGCGGTGACGGCTCGGTCACGATTGCGCATGAGGATTCGCCGGATAAACTCAGTGTCGTGCAAACGCTCAAGACCCAGCAAGGCTCCCGCACGATGACGATTGATCCCAAGACACACAAAATTTATCTCGCATCCGCAAAGTTCGAGGCTCCGGCGGCAGGCGAGCGCCGCGGCAGGGTGGTGGCGGACAGTTTCAAAATCCTGGTATACGGATTGGATTCCGCCGCATCCAAATAATTGCGGGACCACTGGCAGCAGCGCATAGCATGACGAAAATGTCATCCGCGTACCAAGACCATTGGCAAATGCTTTTCGGCCTCGAGCCACAATAAAGTTTATGCGCGTGTTGATTGTCGAAGACGAAAAGAAAACCGCCTCCTTTATTCGCAAGGCCCTCCAGGCCGAGGGTTGTGCGGTTGATGTTTGCGATAACGGATCCGAAGCTCTGGCTGCGCCTAGCGCCACGCCTTACGACGTCATCGTCTTGGACATCATGCTCCCGGGCCGTGACGGATTGAGCGTGCTGCGTCAGTGGCGTCAGCGCCTCAATGCCACACCCGTCCTCTTACTCTCAGCTCGCGGAGAGGTAACCGAGCGAGTGGCGGGTTTGGACGCCGGGGCAGATGATTACCTGCCCAAACCCTTTGCTCTGGTGGAGTTGATTGCGCGAGTACGCGCGTTGGCCCGCCGGAGCGGAGAAAACAAGTCGTCCATATTACGGGTGGCGGATCTTATCCTGGACACAGTGTCGCATCAGGCCCAGCGCAGGGGTGTGGACATCGAGCTGACCAGCCGCGAGTACCGGCTGTTGGAATACCTCATGCGTTCTCCAGGGCGCTTGTGCGGGCGGATGATGATCCTGGAGAAGGTTTGGGATTACGACTTCGATCCCAACACGAACCTGGTGGACGTCTATATCATGCGTCTGCGCGAGAAAATCGATGCCAACTTCGAACCGAAGCTGCTCCACACAGTCCGGGGAATGGGCTATGTCTTGAAGGAGGCGCCTTGACCATACGCGCGCGGATGACCCTGTTGTATTGCGCAGCTCTGCTAGTCTCGATTTTGGTGATTCTGGTGCTGGCCATTGATGAAATGCGAGAGCAAAAGCATCAGCCCACCGAGGGCATGGAAGATCTGGTCGGGATTGTCGTTTGGGTTGGGATTCCCGCCGTACTCCTAAGCATTGGCGGGGGTTGGTGGCTCATGCACAAAGCCCTGGCCCCGGTCGCCACGCTCACGGAAGCCGCCCGGCGCGTCACTGAACGCAATCTCAATAAGGAACTTCCGCGCTCCCGCAACGGCGACGAATTGGACCAATTGACAGCAGTCCTCAACGACATGACCGGGCGGCTGCACGAGTCCTTTAGGCGCATCCGGGAATTCACATTGCACGCTTCCCACGAGCTAAAGACGCCTCTCACCATCCTTTGCGGTGAGACGGAAACCGAGCTGAACGATGAATCCCTGACTGGCGCCGAACGCGAACGCTCCGCCAACCGGCTCGATGAGTTGCGACGATTGGCGCGGATCGTGGACGCCCTTACACTATTGGCCAAGGCGGATTCGGGATTAGTCCCCCTCGCTTCGGCTCCCATCCATTTGGAGGAATTGGTACGAGATAGTTTCGCAGATGCGCAGGTGCTGGCCCAGGCTTCCGGGCTAAGTGTGGAGCTGGCGGCGTGCGAAGAGGAGATCATTCGAGGCGACCCCCACCGGCTGCGGCAGCTCCTGCTGAACCTCGTGGATAACGCCGTGAAGTACAATCCGCATGGAGGCTCGGTGGCCATGGCTTTGCGGAGGAGGGACGGAACGGCCGAGCTGACCATCGCCAACACGGGTCCCGGCATTGCAGCCGAGGCATTACCTCATGTGTTTGAGCGTTTTTACCGAGGCGATCCCTCCCATAGCCATGAGGTGGAGGGATGCGGCCTCGGGCTGAGCATTGCCGAATGGATTGCCAT
>Ga0265338_10010810_pt1 | contig 10641 bp, 12 predicted proteins | sample 42126metaG_FD_193579 | JGI IMG/M metagenome (GOLD analysis project Ga0265338, IMG submission 193579) | Rhizosphere microbial communities from Carex aquatilis grown in University of Washington, Seatle, WA, United States - 4-21-26 metaG | ecosystem: Host-associated > Plants > Roots > Rhizosphere... | reverse complement strand
CGCGTCGACACCGGAGAACGCGTCGTCCTCAACCCCGGCATCGAGACGCCCGAAGGGATCCACGTGATCGGCGAGCACGGCGACGGGACGAACGCCGAGCTGATTGCCGTTCCCGAGTCCGCCGTCCACCCCATTCCCGCCGATCTCAGCTTCGAGGAGGCGGCGGCGTTCCCGCTCGTCTTCGAGACGGCGTACCGGATGCTCGTCACGCGCGCGCGGCTGCAGGAGGGCGAATGGGTGTTCACCTGGGGAATCGGCAGCGGCGTCTCGACCGCCGCCTTCGCGATCGCGAAGGCGCTCGGCGCGCGCGTGATCGTCACCTCCTCGAGCGACGCGAAACTCGAGCGCGCGCGCGAGCTCGGCGCCGATGTGACGCTCAACCACGCGACGGAGGACGTGAAGGCCGCCGTCAAGGAGGTCACCGACGGCCACGGCGCGGACATCGTGGTCGAGCATGTCGGCGAGGCGACGTGGCGGACATCGCTCGACGTCGCCGCGCAAGGCGGCCGGATCACGGTCTGCGGCGCGACGACAGGCCCGAACCCGCCCGCGCAGCTCCACCGGATCTGGTGGAAGCAGCTCTCGATCCTCGGCTCGACGATGGGCACGGCTGAGGACTTCGCCGGCGCCTACGACCTGATCGCGAGTGGCCGCGCGCGCCCAGTCGTTGACCACGTCTTCCCGCTCGCGGAGATCCGCGCCGCGCACGAGCGGATGGAGGCCGGCGAGCAGCTCGGCAAGATCGTCCTCTCGATCTGATGCCGCTCCAGAACCGGGTCACGCCGCTCGGCGAGCTGATCGCAACGCCGGAGCGGGGCCTGGTGTACGGCAACCGCGGGCGGCTGCACGACGCGGACGGGCGAATCCGGCGGGAGTGGCAGGTGAAGCGCTGGATCTCGTGCCGCCTCGAGTTCCGCGGGCGTCGACGGTCGGGCGGGCCGATGGCGCCGAACCGCTACACGGGGTTGTTCTTCCTCGACGAAGCAACCGCTTTCGCCGCAGGTCACCGGCCGTGCGCCGAGTGCCGACGGGAGGACTACGTCCGCTTCATGGAGCTCGTGGGAGAAAAGCGGGCGGACGACATCGACGCCCGGCTTCATGCAGAGCGGCTCGGGCCGAAGCCGGAGCGCGACGTTCGCTCACTCCCGGACGGCGCGTTCGTCCTCGTGGACGACGACCCGTGGCTCGTGCTCGGCGACGAGCTGCTGCGCTGGACTCCCGGCAGCTACACGACGCGCCGCGCCGCCCACGGCCGCGCAACCGTCCTCACGCCGCCGTCCGTCTCCCCGTGCTCGCGAGTGGCTGGAACGGCGCCGTGCCGTTCCTCCACCCGACCGCCGTGACCGGCTAGACGATGCCGCGGGCGAGGTCGATCAGGCGGGAGAACACGGGGCCGTTCCGCAGGCCGTCGTGCTCGTACTCGTTCGTCAACCAGGGGCGGAGCCCCTTGATCCGCGCTGCCGTCTCCTCCGAGAAGCGCCGGTCGACGTACATGTCCTCGGCGTAGATCGCGGCCGCCGCCGGCACGGCGTTCTTCTCGAGCTGCGCTCCGTCGTACAGCACCGGCCACTCGTGCTGCGCGAGCAACTCGGCGGCCTCCCGCATCGACGCGAGCGCGCCGTGATCCTCGAACATCCAGGGATAGATCATCTCGCCCGTGAAGAGCTCGGGCTGGGACGCAAACTCGTCCGGCATCTCGCGCTGCGCCGCCCAGTTCGTCACGCAGGCGTCGGCGTAGCACGACTCGTGAACGACGGCGTAGAGCGGATTACGGCCGAACGTCGTATCCGATTCGACCCCGTGGAGGAACGCCGGCGAGCCGGCGGGAAAGTCGAGCAGGTAGTGCAGGTGCTCGGCGCCGTCACTCATCCCGAGCGCAATGCCGAGTTGCCGGAAACGGCGAGAGGTCAGGACGTCGCCCGACGGCAGCCGCACCTCCTCCGACGCGAGCCACTCATGCAACGCCTTCACCTTCGGGAGATCCTCGGGATACCGCTCGTAGAAGCGCCGGTTCCGCTCGCGCAGGGTCACGTACGTCGCGCGATAGACCTCCTCGGTCGGGCGCGCCACGGGCGGGAGGCCGCCGGTGAGGAACGCCTCCTTGAGCCCATCGGGGAAGAACGAGAGGTACGTCGTCACGCAGAAGCCGCCGAAGCTCTGCCCGAGCAGGCTCCACTTCTCGACGCCGAGTTCCTGGCGGATCGCTTCGGCGTCGCGCACGATCGAGTCGGCGCGGAAGTGGACGAGATACTCGTACTGCCCCTGCGGCGTCATCCCTTCGAGCATCACGCCGGGCGTCGAGCGCCCGGTGCCGCGTTGGTCGAGCATCAGCACGCGATAGTCCGGCAGCGCGCGCTCGAGCCAGCCGGGCGTCTTCGGCGTGGTCGGCCTGGGCGCTTCGAATCCGGGACCGCCCTGGAGGAAGACGAGGAACGGCCGGTCGCGACCGTCGCTCGCCGCGATCTCGCGGGCGAACACGCCGATCTTCTCGCCGTCCGGCTTCGCGTGGTCGAGCGGCAGTGAAAACTCGTGATCGGTGATCACGAGCCCATGCACCTCGTGCACGACAGTCATACCGGTGACGCTAACCGAAACCGAGAACTAGAGCGCTGCGAGGCGCGCCACGATTTTCGAGACGGAGCGCTCGACGAGTTGCGCCGGTTCGTCCCCGAGTAGGCCGATCTGGACGTGCTCGAACCCGAGGGCCGCGTAGCGCGCCATGTTCGCGACGAACTCGTCGACGTCGGCGTCGGCGGAGATGCGGGAGATCGTGGTGTTGCGGATCTCCGACCGGTCACGTCCGACCTCCTCGCAGTGGCGTGCGAGCACGTCGAGCTTGTGCTGCACCTCCTCGGGCGAGGTCGGGAAGAAGTTGTTCGCGTCCGCGTACTTCGCGACGAGCCGGAGCAGCTTTCGCTCGCCGCCTCCTCCGATCATGATCGGCGGGTGGGGCCGCTGGAGCGACTGCGGAACGTTCAGCGTCTCGGCGAGCCGGTAGTGCGCTCCTTCGAACGGGCCGTCGTCGTCGCTCCACATCTGGAGGCAGATCTGGAGCGTCTCCTCGAGCCGCTCGAGCCGCTCCGCGATCGGGTAGAACGGAACGCCGAGGGCCAGATGCTCGCGCTCGTACCACGCGGCGCCGATGCCGAGCATCGCGCGGCCGCCGGAGAGCACGTCGAGCGTCGTCACGATCTTCGCGAGGAGGCCGGGATGGCGGTAGCTCACGCCCGTGACGAGAAGGCCGAGCGTCATCTTCTCGGTGCGCGCCGCGGCGTACCCGAGCGTCGTGTACCCCTCGAGCATCGGGTCCTCAGCCCGAGTGAAGGACTCCATCTGGAAGTAGTGGTCCATGCACGTGAACATCGTGCAGCCGGCGCTTTCCGCGGCCTCGGCCGTGTCACGCACGTGCGTCGCGAGCGCGCTCGGGCCTCCCGAGAGCGTCTGGTTGAAGAAATGGATCCCGACTTCCACCGGCACCAAGCCTAGGTGTAGGGTCGCGCCGTGCGCAGAAAGACCGCAGCGGCGGTTGTCCTGATTGCGGTGCTGGCGACATCCACCGTCCTCGCCGTGGTACTGACCCAAAGCGCCGGCGCTGGGCCGTTCGCGTGGCCGAGCAGCGCTGGGACTAGCTGGAACTGGGCTCCGGTGAACGCCGGTCAGACCGCAGCCATGACGATCGTCATGCCTCGCGCGCTGAGCACTCCGGCGGTCCTTCTCGATGTCCATCCCCTGCACGCGGAGGACGCAGACGGCCTGAGGCTCCGCTACGCGGCGACGACCGGCCTGGGGCTCGAGCTTGCCGGCGAGCACGGCTGGAACCGTCCCGCGTGGCACGAACGGCCGCTTGCGGGATTCGTGATTCCCGCGCACGTCGTCGGCGGCGTCACGATCGGAGCCGCGTCAACGGAACCCAGGTTCCACTTCATCCGCGGCTTCGTGGTCGACTACCGGCTCGGTGGCACGCGCTACAGCGCCGCGATGCAGATGGGATTCGGGCTCTGCGTCGGGATGCGCACGTGCGCGCATGCGCCTCAAGAGGGCTAGCCGAAACCGAGGATGAACTTCGCGTCGTCGGACATCCGGTCCGGCGTCCACGGCGGGTCGAACGTCAGCTCGAGCTCGACGTCCTCGACACCCTCCACCTGCCGGGTGGCGTTGTCGATGTCCTGCGCGATGAGCGGGCCCGCAGGGCAGCCCATCGACGTGAGGCCATAGTTGATCTTCACCTTCGACTCCTCGATCTCGACCTCGTAGATGAGACCGAGGTCGACGACGTCCATCCCGAGCTCGGGATCCTCGACCGTCCGGAGAATCTCGAGCACCTCTTCCTTCGTCGCCATGCGGTCAGTGTAAGGGCGCGTACCATCCCCGCGTGATCGTCGGCGCGAGCACGGCATGGATCGACGCGGTGATCCTCGTCTCGATCGTCGTCCCGGTCGGCGGCTTCATCGTCTTCGCCATCTGGTTCCTGCGACAGAAGGGCGACTAGCTGCCGGCTGGGCGAGCGGCCCGGGATGTCGCCGGACGATTCACTGTCAGACTACTGCGGTGTCACGGAGTTTGATGCCGAGGGCAGTGCGGAGCCGGAGTTCGGGGAAAATTCGTTCTGCTCCTTGTCGAAGGTCCTCTCCTGGCGGCGCTCGCGGGCTGGGTCATCGGCGGCAGAGACGATGCCCTTGGCGCGGGCCTGACGACACTCGGAATCGTCGTCGCAAGCGGGCTGTTCGTGTACCGGCTACGACGGAACGCGGCTAGACAAGAGTGAGCGTTGTCGCGCGAGCGCCACCTCTCGCCTGAGTCGGCCGGAGGCTAAGACAGCCGCGCAGCGGCGGCTTAGCTGCAGGCTCCCCCGCTCCCCGGCGCGCGCCGGAGGCGCCCGCCGCGGCGGGAAACGAGGTCTCAGTACGAAGGCGCGGAAGACCGCGCTCTTCCGCGCCGGAGTTCGTTCAGTCCGCGAGCGAGTGCGCAGCACTCGCTCGCGAGTTCAGTAGCCGAGGAGACGGACTTCCTCGCGGCGCTCGCGGGCGAAGAAGTGGATCCCGTCGACGAACCGCACCCAGTTGCAGCGCGTGCACATGACGAGCGAGTGCGTGCGCGCGCTGTCGGCGAGGAAGCGGACACCCCGCAGGAGGTCGCCGTTCGAGACGCCCGTCGCGGCGACGATCACCTCGCCCGGCGCGAGATCCTCGGTGCGGAAGATCCGCTCGTAGTCCTCGATCCCCGCCTCGCGGAGCTCGTCGATCTCGTTGCGGGACGTCGGCCAGAACTGCGCCTGCAGCTCGCCGCCGAGACAGCGAAGCGCGGCCGCGGAGAGCACCGCCTGGCGCGTCCCGCCGATCCCGATCGCGAGGTGGTCGTTCGTGCCGCGGATCGAAGCCGAGATCGCCGCGGTCACGTCGCCGTCCTGGATGAGCTTGATGCGCGCGCCGGCGTTGCGGATCTCCTCGATGAGGTCGTGGTGGCGCGGGCGGTCGAGGATGATCGTCGTCACATCGCCCACCCGGCGCCCGTACGCCTCCGCGATCGCCTCGATGTTCTCGCCGACCGGCCGGAGCAGGTCGATCGCGCCGCGCGCGCTCGCACCGACGGCCATCTTCCGCATGTAGATGTCCGGAAGCGTCGTGAACTTGCCAGGCTCGCCGACGGCGATCATCGACATCGCACCGTTGCCGCCGCGCGCGACGACGCCGTGGCCCTCGAGCGGATCGAGCGCGAGGTCGACGTCCTTGCCGCCGCTCCCGACGACCGCGCCCGGCGTCAGCCCGCCGGAGTCGTCGATCGAGCCGAAGACGACACGGCCGTTGATCGGGAGGAAGTCAAGCGTCGTACGCATTGCCTTTGCCGCCGCCTCCTCCGCCGCACGCTCGTCGGCGCGCCCGAGCCAGCGCGCGGAGACGAGCGCCGCGTGCTCGGTGGCGCGTAGGTACGCCTGGCACTGACACGGCTCCGCCTGCACTTCGACCTCTGCTTCGCTCATCGCGCCTCCCTGCTTCGGTCTGCGGCGTCGAGGACGAGATCGGCAACGGTCCGCGCCGCGCGGTCCGCGTCGTCATTCTCGATCACCGGCACGCCTTCTGCGTGCGCGCGCTCGACGATGATCTCCTGAAGGATCCGGATGTCGTCGAACCGCTCGAGGTAGCGCGACTCGGGGCGCTCGGAATCCTCGTCGCGGTACTGGAAGTGCCGCGCGTGCTCCTCGTCATCCTCGATCGAGAGGACAACGAAGACGGAGACGGCCTTCTCGGGGCGCGGCAGCTCGACCAGGCCGGGCACGAGGTGGACGCCCTCGAGCACGAGCGACCAGCCCTCCTCGAGCGCGCGTTCCGACGAGGCCCGCACGCCGACCGTGACGTTGCGCGACTGCGACATGAAGCCGAACTCGAGCGGGTCGTCGGCGTCGGGGAACGGGTCTCCCGCCTCGAAGCTCGAGTGGTGGATCGACGGCATGAAGTCGCTCGAGAAGAAGGCGCGCATCGTCTGGCGGATGAAGTCCGTCGATGTGACGCGCGTGATCCCGAAGCGGTAGGCGAGCTCGGTGGCGACGGTCGACTTCCCGGTGCCTGTCGCGCCGCCGATGAAGACCATGATCGGCAGGTCGAGCTCACGGAGCTCGTGGTAGCGGCGCAGGCGCTGGATGCTCTCGCTTCCCTCCTCCTCGCCGAGCACCTCGACGGCGAGCACCTCGAGGCGCTCGAGCTCGATCTCCCCCGCTCCGCGCTCCGCGAGCTCGTCGCCGACACGCGTCGCGAGCGCGTACGCGCGGTGCGCGGCGACGCCGGCCGCCATGAGCGACCGCGCCATCAGGCCGCGCGAATACGGGAGGCCGAGCTCGCCGCCGCCGAGCGGCAGCGGCATGATCCGGCGCGGCTCGGTCATCAGGACAGGCTCCTCTCCACCACGAGCCCCGGCAATCGCTCGTCGAGCTCCGGCGAGACGATCTCGTTCGCGGCGAGCACGACGGTCGCGCCGCGGGCGAGCGCGGTCTCGGCGACGACGTCGATCGCGGCCGCCTTCAGCTCGACGAGATAGACCTCGGCGTCGACCGTCTCGAGCTCGGCGCGCAGGGCGTCGCGGTTCGCGAGATTGCGGGAGACGTGGACGACCGCGGCGTCGAGGTGATCGGTCGGAGCGGGGCCGGTCGTGAACACTGCGGTGCGGCGGCCCGCGAGCGGTTCCATCGGCTCGAGGCGCAGCTCGGCGGAGACGACCGGCACGTCGGCGATCGCGGCGATCTCCTTGCGGTCTGCCCCGCCCGTGTCGACGACGAGGTCGGAGACGAGCACGCGGAACGCGTTGAGTCCCGCCCGGATGTCGTGGGCGCCGTTCGCGACGAGGATCCGCGCATCGGCTGCGACCGGCGGGATCGCCGCGCCGCTCCCGTCGAAGACGAGGAGATCGGGCGCAAGACCCGCCGCGAGACGCGCACCGTCGAGCACGTTGTCGGCGAACGGCGCGCCCGCGAGGCCTCCTCCGGCGCGGCGGCAGCCGACCGTCGGCACGCCGGCGAGCGCCGCCGTCTCGAGATGGTCGGACGCCGCGTGGCGGCCGGCGCGCGCGAGCGCGAGGAGATCGTCGAGCGTCGGCGGCGTCTCGATCAGCTCCGGCTCGGCCGGCCCGCCGCGTCCCATCGCGACGACCACGACGCGACGGTCGCGGGAGAGAACTCGCGCCACGTGCCCGGTCACGGCGGTCTTACCGATCCGCTTCCCGACGCCGATGACCGCAAGCGAGGGAACGTCGACGCGCTCGAACGGCGGCGGCACGAAGCGAAAGTCCGAGCCGACGTACGGCATCCCGAGCGCGAGCGCCCGCGAGGCCCACAGCATCCGCTCGCACGGCCCGAGCACCGGCTCGTCGGAGAGGTCGACCACAACGTCCACGTCCACCGCGTCGAGCGAGTCGACGAGCGGCACGCCATAGTCGTCCCCGCCGCGAAGCTTCTCCGTCCCGCCGACGAGCAACGCGGCGACGACGTCGTACGGCAGCTCGGCGAGGGCGTCGCGCACGACGGGCGCGTAATGCTCGCCGTCGATCAAGACGAGCGCGCGTCGATTCACGACGAGCGCACCTCGTCCTCGATCCGCGCCGTGTACTTCTCGTACGTCTTCGTCTCGGTCGAGAACTGGATGATCCGCTCCTGCTCGTGGAACGGGTACTTCCGCCAGACGTCCACGTGCGTCCCGTCGACCTCGACGATGTTGTAACAGGGCCGCCCGTTGCCGCGGAGACGCGACGACGAGACAGTCCCCGCATTCACGACGAAGAGGTTCTCGAGCCGCCACGCGTACGGGACGTGCTTGTGGCCGGAGAGGACGAGGTCGACGTTCGCGCGCTGCAGCGTCTCGAGCGTGTCGCCCGCGTCATTGACGATGTTGCGCTCGCGACCCGTTCCCGGCACCGGCAGCAAGTGGTGATGGAGGACGAAGACGCGGAGCACGGCGTCCGGCGCGAACTGCTCCTCGATCCACTTGTACCGGCCTCGGCCGATCTGGCCGTTGTCGAGGTCGGGCTCGCTCGAGTCGACGGCGACGATCTGCGCGTCGCCGACGCGAAGCACGGAGTTCCGCTCGCCGAAAAGCTCCTCGAAGTGGACGTAACCGACGTTGCGCGAGTCGTGGTTCCCGGGGATCACGACCATCGCCTCGCACTCGACCTTGTTGAGGTACTCGCGCGCGAGGGCGTACTCGTCCTTGAAGCCGTGGGACGTGAGGTCGCCGGAGATGACGACAACGTCCGGCTCGAGGTCGTTCGTCTCCGCAATCGCGCGCTCGAGGTGATCCGGCAGGAAGAACTGCTGCCCGCAATGGAGGTCGGAGAGCTGGACGATGCGGAACATCCCCGCGAAGCCTACGAAATCGGCCTAGAAGATCCAGCGCACGGGGAAGTACAGCGCCGCGGCGACGAGTCCCGCGGCGGGCAGCGTCAGCAGCCAGGCGAAGACGATGTTCCCCGCCACGCCCCAGCGGATTGCGGAAAGCCGCCGCGTCGCGCCCGCTCCCATCACTGAGCCGGTCACGACGTGCGTCGTCGAGATCGGGAAGCCGAAGTGCGTGCCGAGCCATAGGGTCGAGCCGGCAGCGAGCTGCGCAGCGAAGCCATGCTCGGGCTGCATCCCGTAGATGCGCTGGCCGAGCGTCCGGATGATCCGCCAGCCGCCCGCGTACGTCCCAGCGGCGATCGTGAGGCCGGCCGCGATCTTCACCCAGGTGGGGATGTTCAGCTGGTGCGGATGCCCCGCGTGGATGGCGAGGGCCAGCGCGATCACGCCCATCGTCTTCTGCGCGTCGTTCGCGCCGTGCGCGAACGCGACCCACGTGCCCGAGACGAGCTGGCCGAGACGGAAGCCGCGATGGGCGGTTCCCGGCGACGCCCGGTGGAAGAGCCGGTAAATGAGGACGACGAGAGCGAACGCCGCGAGGAAGCCGATGACCGGCGAGGCGGCGGCCGGGATTATCACCTTCTCCAACAGGCCGTGCCAGAGGACGCCCTTCGTCCCGGCCTTCACGAGCGTAGCGCCGCACAGGCCGCCGACGAGCGCGTGCGTCGAGCTCGATGGAAGGCCGAGCCACCAGGTCAGGAGGTTCCAGGAGATTGCACCGAGGAGCGCGGCCAGGAGCACCTGATTCGAAATGAGTTTGGTGTCGACCAGTCCCTGCCCGATCGTCTTCGCAACCGCCACCGTCACGAACGCACCGGCGAGATTCGCCGCAGCCGAGACAGCCACTGCGGGACGCGGCGAGAGCGCCCTCGTCCCGACCCACGTCGCGATGTAGTTCGCGGTGTCGTGGAAGCCGTTCGTGAAGTCGAATGCCAGCCCGACCGCGATCACGAGGACGAGCAGGAACACGCGTCAGCCTCTCCTCAGCGGTTCTTGACGAGGATCGCCTCGAGGACGTTCGCCGCCTTCTCGCACGCGTCGACAGCCTCCTCGAGAGCCTCGTGGATGTCCTTCCAGCGGATGACCACGAGAGGGTCGGCAGCGTCGTCGGCGAAAAGCGACGAGACGGCCTGGTGCGTGAGCTCGTCGCCTTCGTCCTCGAGCTCTCGGAGCTCGATGAGCACATGCTTCGAGTCCTTGAATCCCTCGAGCAAGCCGATCGCCTCGGCGAGCTTGTCGGCAGCACGGCGGATCACGTGCGCCTGGCCGCGCGCCGGATCGCGGATCTCCTTGACTCCGTACGTCGCGATCTTCCCGGCCGCCTCGTCCACGTAGTCGCAGATGTCGTCCAGGACGCCGGCCAGCCGGTACATGTCGTCGCGGTCGAACGGCGTGACGAACGTGCGGTTGACGAGGTCGACAAGGTCGTGGGTGAGCCTGTCGCCTTCGTGCTCGAGCTCCTTCACTTCACGCACGCGCTCGGCGAGCCCGTCGGGGAAGTGCTCGATGAGATCGACGAGCTGCTGCGCGATCGCGACGTTGTTCGCCGCGGCCTGGTTGTAGATCACGAAGAACTCGCGCTTCTGCGGAATGAGATTGATCGGAGCCAAGCCAGGAGTTGTCTATCACTCCCGGGGGGGGCGGGTCGGCGTCCGACCCGCTGACTACCGTGCTGCGGGATGGAGCTCCAGCTCCCCGTGTTCCAGGCGTACCGCGGTTCAGAGCCGCCGCGGTTCGCTAGCCCCGCAGAGCTCGAATGCGCG
>Ga0265338_10010808_pt1 | contig 10642 bp, 8 predicted proteins | sample 42126metaG_FD_193579 | JGI IMG/M metagenome (GOLD analysis project Ga0265338, IMG submission 193579) | Rhizosphere microbial communities from Carex aquatilis grown in University of Washington, Seatle, WA, United States - 4-21-26 metaG | ecosystem: Host-associated > Plants > Roots > Rhizosphere >... | reverse complement strand
GGCGAGTGCTCGGATCTCGAGGACTTCGACAGTTGGGTCTGCAATCCGTACGACGAAGTGCATCGCTTTGTTCTTCGGAAGTGGCCGCACGGCGGCGAGAGCACTGACCCAGGCAGCTGAAAGGTTTGGCGCGCTTACGAGTCGATCGTCCATCTTCAGGCCGCCTCAAGCGCATACGCGCACTTGCCATATCGAATCCAGTACGTGGAAGTCAGGTAGCCGTAGCCGCCATCTCCCCAGTCGGCGCCCCAACTGTTTTTGAACTCGATCGCCTCGTCATCCTCGGTGATTCCGACGGCGAGGACAGCGTGGCCGCCACTGATGCGTTCGCCAGGCGGAGCGTCCACAGCTCCGTCGCCGCTCGCTCGGTACCATGCGTCGACGACGAACCTCAGGCTCAGAATGATCGCCCACCCGGCATCGAGTCCGTCTCGGATTTCCGCAATAGACGCCAGGCCGAGCGACTTCCACCGCCCAGGCCTCTTCCGCGCTTCTTCCGCTGCTTTGCGCGGCGGTTGTGCCGGATACGCTGGCGAGCCATAGGGCCAGTTAGCTTCGAGCGCGTGGCCGTCGGCTGTGATTCCGTCAAGGCCGGCGGCAACAGTTGTCGCTTCGCCAATAGCCGGCATGAGGCGCTTCGCGGACCATAGGCACCACTCCTCCGAGAGGTCGAGCCCGTTGTCGCTCTTCCACTCATGAGCGGCTGTTACTGCAAAGACTGCACACGTAGGCCGCGGCCCTTGATCTCGTACCGGGGTCTGCTCGTCACGACGGCTAGCGCCGGCTAGTGCCATCTAAGCCGCGATCCTCAGCATCTCCTCGGAGATGCCAATCCGCGGACGCTGAATATCAAGGTCCAATTCGAAAGTGTCCACCACATCCGCGGTCCACGGTCGGACTCGGCGGAACTTAACGGGCTCACGGTTAGCCTCTGCATCGTGATCGATCTCGACCACGAAGATATGGACGAGGTCCGCCCCGTCGACTTCGTCAGCGGCTTCTTCCAAGAGGTCGAGCTGGGGTAGGGCGTCCTTGAATGAGTCGGCCACGACGCGAACATCCGATCGGGAGATTCCGGATAGCCACTGATAACCCGACGAGGGCACATCTCTGAGTTCGATGACGAGGCGGTCGCCGATGCGGACCGCGACAACCGCACCGTTGTCGCGCTCATCGATCCGCCAGACGTCATTTCTCATGTCTTTCGGTGGAGCACCCTCCGCAAGGGCGAGCTTCAATTCTCTTGGCTTCGCCTTTAGCCAGCCATCACGTTGGGTCTGTGACCCAAGTTTGAGATTCGGCAGGTGGCGAGCGGTCGCCTCGTAACTCGTCCCAAGGCGTAGCGCGAGCGAGTACACGTCTTGAGCGCTGCCCGGACGCTTCAAACCCAATTGATCCAACGAAGCATTGACGAGCTTCTTCGGCATGAGAAACCAGGCCGCGAAGGCCTCGGCCTGCTTCTCGTGATCCGGCCAGTGCGTCTGGCCGCCCCAGCGCGCCAGTGGGTCCGTCATCGGATCGACGCTCGTCCCGTGCTTGAACAAATGGTGTCCAAATTCATGGGCGGCCGTGTAGCGCTGCCGCGCTAGCGGGTGGTTCGCATTGATAAGGACTCCCGCGTTGCGGTAGTAAGCCCCGGAGAGATTGGGCATCGGCTCGAAAGCGAGGATCAGTTCTGCGTCTTCGATAGCTCGGAAGACGTCGATGCGGCTCGTTACGTCGATCTCAAGGTCACGATGAGCGTGAGCGGCTCGGAGCATTGCCAGCCGATGTGCCTCGTCCCAGCGCACCGGCCTAGACGCTTTCCTCGGAACGCTGGTAATGGCGGAGGAAGTTGGCGAACCGCAGAACCTGCTCGCGGTCTTCTTCAGTTAGTTCGCCGGCTGTACGAGCAAGCGCGGCAACCGTGCTCGGGTCCACCTCGTCCGGCTGGTCTGAGCCGAGGAAGTATTCGACTGGATACCGGTAGAGCTGCGAAAGCTTCTTGAGTTCGAGACTGTCGACCTTCCGCTCTCCTCGCTCAATGTCAGAGATCGCCGACCGGGGGATTCTTGTCTGGTCGGAGACAAACTGCTGCGAGAGACCTAGGTATTCGCGTGTGTCTTTGAGACGAGCCGCGAGCACCTTCGCGGCGGGTTCGACCTCTTTGCGGTCTGACATGCAATCTCCTCTCTAGCTTCGGTTGCTAGCCGTAACAGTTCGGACGAACTCGACGAGGGTCTGAACCGAGCGCAACGCCTCGCACGTTTCTGTCGAGTCGGGAAGCCGGATTCCCAACCTTTCCTCCAGCCCGACGACGATCTCAACACCCTCAAGCGAGTCCAGAGCTAGCCCTTCGCCAGCCGCATAGTGATCAGCTCGCGTCTGAGAGGGGTCTTGCTCGCGGACGTCGGCGAGTAGTTCAAGAACGGCGGTCTCGATCTCCGCCGCACCTGGGGGACTAGCCGGGATTGTCTTGATTGGCGAACTCATTGTCTGGAAATCCGACAATAGCAGTTGTCTTGGATAGACACAAGACTGTGGGCAATCCCGACATCGCGTTGGCGGATGGCCGCTGGATCGTGGGCGGAACCTCGGTGGCGCATCCGCAGGGTCTGGGATCGTTAGGGAATGGTCTCCCCGAACAGCGGGTCCCTCCTCAGCGCCTATCGGACCCGTGAGCCCCTCTATCGCGCGTATTGGTCGTTCGCTGCCGAGCGGCAGTGCATCTTCCTGAAACGCACAGCCGGCGCGGCGGGCCCGTGGACCGACGACCCGATCCTGCGCGATTACAAGTTCTGCAACGCCTACCGCGCGTCGGACCGTGTCTCGCAGTTCTTAATCAGCAACGTCATCTACGGCGAGGGCGCTTCCGATGATGACTTGCTGTTACGAATCATCCTCTTCCGACTCTTCAGCAAGATTGAGACGTGGACGGCACTCGAGCGCTCCCTCGGCCCTCTCAGTCTTCGTATCCTGCGCGGACCCGATCTTGCGCGGACCCTGTCCGCACTTCAGGCTGAGGGGCCGATCTATACCAGCGCGTTCATCCTTTGCGCCAACAAAGCGTTCGGTCATGACCGCAAGTTCCTGAACCACATTGAGCTCCTGCGGCTGATGTTCCGTCGGCGCGGACTACCACAGGCTCTAGCACGCGCCAATTCGCTGGCTGAGGTCTACGGTGCCCTTCTCGTATATCCATTGATCGGCCCGTTCATGGCCTATCAGCTTGCGATCGACATCAACTACTCAACACTCATTGACTTTGACGAGAGCGAGTTCACCGTCGCGGGACCTGGCGCGGAGCGCGGAATTCGGAAGGTCTTCCCCGACGCCAAGCTCCGCGACATGTCGGCGATCATCCTTCGGATGGTCGAGAGCCAAGAGCAAGCAGCCGACGACCTCGGACTGGTGCTTCCGACCCTATTCGGCCGTCGTCTCCAGGCGATCGACTGTCAGAACCTCTTCTGCGAGCTCGACAAGTACGCGCGTGTTGCTTTCCCTGGTCTGAAGAGCAACCGATCGCGAATCAAGCAGTCGTTCGCACCGTCGGCAGAGCCACTCGAGCTGTTCTATCCGCCCAAATGGGGCATCAACACCGCCCTGTCCGGGTCCTTGCGTGCTACGGCGTAGGAAAGAAGCGAACGAGCTGCATGATCCCGACGGGGGCGTGAGCTACCGAGAAGCGGTCACACGCGTGCCAGTTCGACGCTGACTTGACTGCAAAAGCGCATCATCACCAAAGCGCTGGCCCATTACCGTCTGGAGCTTGATTGCGAAGAGCAGGGTGTCCGGCAGCCGGCGGGTAGTGAGTTCCTCCTCATCTCGGGCCAGCGCAAAAGCTCCGACGATCTTGGCTAGGTGCAACGCGTAATGGTTGAGTTGCGCGGACTTGCTGAGTCCGCTCACGTCGGGATGGTAGTAGCGGTCGTGTTCAAACTGCGCGACCTGCAGATCGCGCCAAGTAGTGGCGGCAAGCACGGCGGCTTGGCCGTCGAAGGCCGCGGGGTGCTTGAGAACATTCTTGGCCTCGATCATGCCCAGTCGCTCGGCGTAAAGGCCGATCAGATCGACTCCGATCTCGTCGGCAAGGCCCAGAGCCAGCCGGGCGATTTCTTCGGCGGCATTCGTAACCCAGTGCGCCGACACGGCCTCGTTATGCTCGACGTGGTCGCAATAGTTGGCCACTGCCGCGACCTGCGGGGCCATGGATAGGGCGAAGCTCCGTAGCCGATTCTCGTCAATTGCCATTAGAGAAAGAGTAGGCGACGCGCCTGACGCTGGCCGTCATCTCGCTAGGGGCTTAGCTCAAGGCGCCGGCCACAGCGCGCTCGAGCTTGTCGACAGCCCGCTGAATCATCGTAATCCCGGCTGTGTTGAGCGGCTTCTGTTTCAGCGCCTCGTAGCAGTTACAGAGTTCATCAACCCTCCTAGCCACGGCGCTTGCCTCGGGCGATTCGGCGAGCTTGCGGTAACGCTCGAGCTCTTGCTGGAGCCGGAGATGTCCGAGCTTCGGCTGGGGCGGCTCCTTTCGACCCTCGCCGTAGAGGTCGGAGAGGACGCGCACCCAGTCTCCTCGTGCTTCTTCCCCAACGGCCGCGGGGAAGACGACAGCCGAGACCATGGCCTCAAGCCTGGTCGGTAGATCAACGAGTCGGTCGATTTCGGGAACCGCAACACCAGGCAACGTTTCCTCCCAGAGAGCTACAGCCGAGAAAGTGACGATCCGTCCCGGACGCGGCTCGCGGTGCAGACCTTTGCCCACTTTCTCTTGCAACAGGGCGAGCTCGGCAACATTGATTGGCCACCAGTACTGCATCTCTTGCTTGCGGAAGTAACCAAAGCAGTCGAGCTCACGGCGACCGCCGCGGTTGGTGATTACGAACTCGGCGAGGGCAAATGCCGGATACGACCCCCGCTCGCGCTCGCGGGGATCTCGTTCATAGAGCCCTGTCTCACGCGGATCGATGAGCGCGATCAGTGCACGGCTTGAGTTCGTCCGCGGAACAACATTGAGAGCGTGGATCGCGCGCTCAACTTGATCACCGAAACGACGGTAGATCCGTTCGCCGTGGTTGTAGAGAACGATGTGACGATCGACGAGTTCTGAGCGATCGAGCTGCCACCACTCCACAAGGTCGCTAAGCCACGCATCGGGATCATCCCCAATGCCGCCTGGAAAGTCGGCTGGGAGCTCGCTGGCCCCACTCGGGTCATCGATCTGACAAACAAGGTTCCGCATCTCGGTTTGAGCGTTCTCCTCGAACAGCGCACGAACCCGTGCATAGACAGAAGAACTAGACGCGCCGCGGATGAGCGAGCGCTCCTTCGACTCGACGTCCATCGCTCCGAGCCAGAGCGGTACGACGACACCTTCATCGTGTGCTGCACTGCGGGTTTGCGGTGCCGCGCCTCTAATGGTGACCACTTTCAAATTGCGCGCGCGCGGGTTGCCCTCGAGGTGCAGCGCGCGCATCGCCGGCGAACCAGCTTTGAACTCACCAGGCGCGGCAATAACGAGAAGACGGCGAGCGGGTTCGTCGATCGAGTCGCTGTCTCGACGAACGTAGTCCCAGTAGACCGCCTCCTCATGCTTATGCCCGTGAAGAACGATGTCGAACTCGAACTCACGCAGGGTCTGACGGATCAGACCGAGGTTCGTCAACGCCTCGAATGTCTTCCGCTCCTCCCGCGTAGAGACTGGAAGGAGCTGATGGTGGATGACTGCGATGCGTACCCGGCCGTCGTGTTGGCGTGGAAGCTTGAGCTTGTCGAAGAGACTGGCAAGTGCCTCGATCTGCGCCTGCGAGACGCGCGCAATGTCGTGCTGACGCAGCCTGTCGAGTTGCTCGATGACCTCCGCGTATCCGGCACCAAGCGGCTTCAGCTTCTTCTCCCACAGGGTCTTCTTCCAACCACCGGTGAGATCGACGAAGATGCCGCAGAAGTTGCTCGAGTTGATCGGCACGATCAGGAACTCATCGGTCTCAACGACGTGAGGGTTCTTCGTCGCAACCCGCCTAAGTCTTGAGGACGTGATGTTGAAGTCGATTCCGTCGATGATCGGCGTAGCGCAGCCGCGCGCCCGAGTCGCCTTTAAGAACCCGGCGTAGCGCGCCTCCGTCGCAGGCAACTCATCCCAGACGACATCATGGTTCCCCGGAACGACGACGATTCTCTTATGCGCAGGAAGGATCTTTCTGCTGGCAGTGAGGAGCTCGACGAAGGCGTCGAAACCGCTGTCGCGCGACTTGTAGGTCAGATCGCCACTGACCACGACCGCGTCGGGCCGGCCATGCTCGCTCACGTAGTCGTCCAGACGATCAAGAGTTCGCGAAAAAACCGATTGCGATGTCTCCAGGTCTCGTTGCCCCGCGAATACGACCTTTTCGTCGGTCCATGTCTGGCCTGGGGAAACGTCGCCGAGATGGGCGTCGGAGAGATGCAGAATCCAGGTCACCGCTCAGACATGACAGGAGGCAGCGCGCTATGTCAAGGTCTTCTCTCCTTATCGAAACGTCCGCCGTCAACGACGCGCGGTCGCTATCGAGCGCGAGGATCCTCAACTTCCAACTCAAACATCCGTCGAGGATGGCCCATCGCCGCGGTATGTCGCCACTCCAGCCAACGGTCCGGCGGCACGTGAACCGCGAATGGGACGACCGCCCTTTGGGGTCGCTAGGGGTCACGCAAAGGGGGTCACCCCTGCCCTTTCCTCCCCTTTCCGCAGCGTCGCCTGCGCGTTAGAGCGCAGCCGCGCGAAAGCGGGTGCCTCGCCACAAGGAGCGCGTGTTCATGCGGCCGCGGGGCCGAGGTAGAAAGCCTGCCCCACGCCGCGGCAGCAACGCTGTTCTAGCCGACACCGGCGTCCTCGACGAAACGGCACAACGCATTCACCATCCGCATCTGCTCGATCGTGCTGCAGCGGATCTCGAGGAGCTTCGGGCTCGCGACCAGCACGGCAAGCGACTGTGCGCGCGAAATCGCGACGTTCAACCTGTTGCGTGAGAACAGGAACTCAACGTTGCGCGGCAGGTCATCCCCACTCGACGTCGCCATCGAGAAAAACACCACCGGCGCCTCCTGCCCCTGGAACTTGTCGACCGTTCCGATCCGCGCGTGCGAGCCGAGCCGCTTGCGCAGGCAGCGCACCTGCGCGTTGTAGGGCGTCACGACGAGCACGTCGTCCCAGCCGAGGCGGTGCTCGTGCCCGTCGCGGTCGGTGTACGTCCCGCCGATCAGTAAGTCGAGCTCCGCGGCGATCCGGTCGGCTTCCTCGATCGACGACGCACGGTTCGCCTCGTGCTCGACCGACAGCCAACGAAGGCCCGTGCCCGCGAGGCCCGCCGAGTCGATGCGTTGCCCTGCGCACTCCGGCACGGAATGCAGCCGGCCGTCGTACGACGTCTCCGAGATGAAGCGACAGACGTCCGGATGCATTCGCCACGTCCGCGAGAGGAAGAGCCCGCGGTCGGGTGGCACGGTGTCCTCGCCGGCGAGCAGGTGCTCGAGCACCGACGCGGCAGCGCCTTCCGGATGGATTCCCTGCGAGACCTGCCCGAGCTGCTGCTGGTCGCCGAGCAGAATCACGTTGCGTGCCGATGTTCCGACGGCGAGTGCGTCTGCGAGCGACACCTGCCCTGCCTCGTCGATGAAGAGCGTGTCGATGCCCGCGTTCCGCATCTCCTCGCGCGAGAACAGCCACGCTGTCCCCGCGAGCAACAGCACGTCCTCGTCCGGTGCGACGAAGTGCGGCTGGTTGGCCGAGCTCTGCACGAACAGCCCGTCGTAGTCGCCGCCCTTCTTCAGGCCACGGAACGTGAACTTCTCTTCGCGCGCCGCGCTCTCGATCTCGCTGACGAGATTCTCGATCGACTTGTGGCTCGTCGCGGTCACACCGACGCGGCGTCCGAGCCGCATCAGGTGAACGGCAAGGCGCGCACCTGTGTAGGTCTTCCCCGTGCCGGGCGGGCCCTGGATGACAAGCTGCCTGCCGGCAAGCGCAGCGACGAGCTCCTTCGCAGCGGCGAGATCATCCTGCGGCAAGGCGGCGGGGAACGGCTCTCGAACGAGGATCGACTTCGACGCAAGAAAGCCCTGATCGCCTGCGAGCACCGACCGTGCGAGCCGCCGAAGCGCGCCTTGCTGCTCCGGCGTCGGGATCGGCCCGCCAGGGATCAGCGCCTCCGGTAGCGGAACGTCCTCGAGCTTCGGGCCGCGGCGCAACGAGAGCGTTCCCGCCTCGTCGTCGAACGCTTCGATCGTTCCCGCAGATCCACCGGTCGCAGGATCGAAGACACCGTCTCCTTCGCCGAGGTGATGCTGCTGCGCGGGGAAGGTGAACGCCCAGACGAGCGACTTCCCCCCGCCCACCGCCGGCCCCGCCTGCTCGAGGCCACCGATCGCGTCGGTGTCGCGCTCTTCGAGCTCCTCGCTCGTGCGTCCGATCTTGTCGAAGAACGCCCACCAGACGGGCTTCGCCTCGCGCCGGTGGTAGAGCAGTAGCTGCGCGAGCAGCCAGTGCGGACGGTCGGCTTCGGCGACCGCGTACGGATCGTCGGGCAGGCCGGCGAGCAACGCCTGGCGGAGCTCCTCCGTCTCGACAGCGCCGTCGCGCGGCTCGCGCGGTTCCCGCTCCTCGGGCTGCGGCGCCGCGCCAGGTCGCTTCGGCAGCAGCCAGTCACGAAGCTGGAGCGTCGAGACGCAGTCCTCCTCGTTGTAGTCGGAGATCGCGTCGAGGATCGCGGGGTCGCGTTCGTCGAGCCACTTCTCGTACATCAGGATCGAGTCGTCGCCCGCGCGCAGGTCGGCGTCACGTTCGAAGTAGAAGGTCTCGACCTGCTTGAGACCGTAGCGCTCGTGTGAGATGCGCAGTCCCTGCGAGACGACCTTGTAGAGGTCGACGAAGACCCCGTCGCGGAGCAGATCGTCGAGCTCCTCCTCCCGCGTCCCGTACTCGCACGTCAACCGTTTCAGGGCGGTCACCTCGTACGCGGCGTAGTGGTAGACGTGCATCGCCGCCTCGGCGGCGTAGCGCTCGCGGATCACGTCGATCACGCCTTCGACGGCGCGTCGCTCCTGCGCGCGATCGTGTGCCCAGAAGGGGCGGAACGCGCCGGCGGCGTCGACGATCCCCCAGAGGTACTCGAGCCCGCGGCCGGGCTCCCAGAACGGGTCGCCCTCGATGTCGAAGAAGAGGTCGCCGGGGCTCGGCTCCGGCAGCAACTCGAACCCGCGCGCGGGCTCCGGCGGCAGAACCTTCCACGTGTGCTCGCTCGTGCGCGCCGCGACCTGCATCGCCGCCTGGTCGCGCAGCGTCTCGAAGGTGCGCAGAGCCATCGTCGCTGGGCGCGCGTTATCGAGCGCGTACGCGAGCGCCTCGACGGTCGCGACGCCCTCGCCTTCGAACCGCCTCACCTGGCTGCGTCCCATCCGAGCGACAAGGCTGAGGTGGTCGTCGGCGCGCCAGCGGCCTTCGCAGTGCTGCAGGAAGGCGCACCGATCGCAGAATGAGACCGGCAGCGGGTAGACGTCGATCCCCGCCGCAACGGTGTGGACGAACCGCTCGCGCACACGGTGGTAGTAGGCGAGGAAGTCGGCGACGCGCAAGCTCTCACGCTCGTGTGAGCCAAGCACGACGTGCATCCGCTCGGGCAGCGACCTCTGGATGCGTGCGACCTGCTCGGAGTAGAAGCAGAGCTGCAGCACGTAGGTGGGCTTCGAGTGACGCGCGAGCTTTGTGTCGACGACCTCGTAGCGCCCATCCGGCTGCCGCTCGACGAAGTCGGCGAACCCGCGCCAGTCGCCGTCGACAAAGCACGCCTGGTAGACGACGTCGGCGCCGGCGCGCATCGACTCCTCCGTCGCGCGTGTAGCGGTTTCGAGATCCCAGTCGTTCGCGATCGTGACGACCTCGCGGCCGTCGGCAATGAGCTGGGCGAGGTAGGCGGCCTCGTGCTCGTTGCCCTTGCGCTTGACGAGGTCCGCCTGCGGATTCTCGTCGGCCGGCCTCTCGAGCTCGCGCCGGGCAACCGCGAGCTCGAGCTGCGTGAGGTGCTCGCACTCGAGGAACGCGTTCAGGTCCGAGGGCGAGAAGAGGATGCTGCCGTTGCGCTGTTTCATCAGGTGAACACAGCCGCTGACCGGGCGGCGTTCCTAGATACGCGGGCGGTCAAGGTCGGAGAGAAACTCGGACGCCGGCGCTACGCCGGTTATGAGCAGATGGTCGCGAGCGCGCGTACACGCCACGTACAGGAGATGGCGCTCCGTCGCGTAGACGTCGGCAAGATCGGCATTGTCGGCGATCGTCTCGATCCGTTCCTGCGACGGGATCACGTCGTCGTCGCATGCCATGACGACCACAGCACGGAACTCGAGACCCTTCGCTCGGTGCATGGTGCTCACCGCCGCGGAGCCCGGCGCGGTGCGCACGCGGTCGTCGAGGATCACGGCCGCAACACCAGCCGCCTCGACTGCCTTCAACGCCCGATCGATCTCGGTGTCGGAGCGCACGAATACGCCGAGCTCAGCCGGCGCGAGCCCGTCGTCGATAAGCGCTCGGACCCATGACGCCACAAACTCGATCTCGGCCTCGGCATCGTCGAGTACGCGAATGACGGGCGGCGTCCCGTTGAAGACGGACACCGTTCCCTCCCGCGTCTCG
>Ga0265338_10010806_pt1 | contig 10642 bp, 8 predicted proteins | sample 42126metaG_FD_193579 | JGI IMG/M metagenome (GOLD analysis project Ga0265338, IMG submission 193579) | Rhizosphere microbial communities from Carex aquatilis grown in University of Washington, Seatle, WA, United States - 4-21-26 metaG | ecosystem: Host-associated > Plants > Roots > Rhizosphere >... | reverse complement strand
GCGGCGGAAATCGCCGTGACCATGAAAAACCAGGGCTTGAAGACGGGTATCGGCATTGTCTTCTTCCTGGTCGCGCTGACCTTCGTCTATCGCTCCTTCTATGGCATGCGCATCCCGGTCGACAAACCGTCCGCGGAAGAGAACGGTTCGAAACCTTCGGTGCCGCGAATGGATGAACTGGTGGCGAAGTAATCGCGAAACAAATTACTCACAGGCGCGCCGGTCGAAGTTCGACTTCCCATGGCGCGCCTTTTTGTTTCGATGCAAAGCTCCAGGCAATAATCCGCAGATGACGCGGATGACGCCGATTGTCCGGCAAATCCCGGCGCGCGAATTTTCAAGAGAGCGGCGAACAATTCTATCTCGCGCAGCACTCACCCACCGACGCCGGCGTATTCCTCGTCCACCTTGAGGTTCATGCCCATCACGATCAAATCGTGCGGGACAGCTTTCATGTCGAGCACGTAATCCTCCAGGCGCATTAATTGGGAAAAGCCGAGCTCTTCCAGCGCGCGGATGGCCACCTTGCGTTCGCCGTTGAGTTCCGACTCCAGTTTGCGCAGACCCAAAATCCGCGCGATCTGCACCTGTTCTTCCACGAGAATTTTGGCCACGTCGCGGCCGCGATAACCGGGATGCGTCAGTACGCCGATCAGCCCGATATGCCGCTTCCAGCCACCCGACCGCTGATGCAGCGTCGCCTCGCCAATGACCTTGGTTCCATGCAACATCAACAACGGCAAGTTGCTTTCGAAATCGGGGTGGCGGCACCATTTGCGGAACATGGCGCGCTCGAAGATGGGTTGTTTGATGAACAGGCGTTCCTCCTCGGGCACGGCGAGAAAAAATTTGTGGAGCCTGGCTTCGTCCCGTTTGTTGAGCGGGCGCACGACCACCGTCGTGCCATCGCGCAATTTCAACGAGATGGGAAATTTTTCGAGCGCAATTTCAATCATAACAAGTCTTTCATTCCATGTGTTTGTAGCAGGAACCGGCCCGGCTGCAAAGCCCGAACCGGCCGGGAATGGCAAGGGGGCGCACCTGAACCCGGATATCAAAGAGAAATAACCCCCTCTCCCCGCTTGAGCGGGGAGAGGGCCGGAGTGAGGGGATTTTAACTTCAGAGGAACCTCAATTCGAGTTTGAAAATTTTGAGATCCTCACCCCCTGCCCTCTCCTCCTCAGAGGAGGAGAGGGAGGAAAAACAATACGCGCATCAATATGCACTGAACAAAAACCAGCCGGCTTTTTTATCGCCCCTTGGCAGCATCCATGCTAACTCCTGTCACTCGTGGCCAACACAACTTTGACCGATAAGACCCGCGCGTTTCTCAACTCCGCCGGTTGGGACGCCGTCCCCGAACCACTCACCGGGGACGCTTCCACCCGGAAATACTTCCGTCTGCGCAACGACCGGCAAAGTGCCATCCTCATGGATGCCTCGCGAGCGTTGGCATCCGTCGCGCCGTTTATCCGGATCGACGAACATCTGGTCAAGCTCGGCTTCAGTGCGCCAACCATTCTGGCCCGGGACGACGCCAAAGGCCTTTTGTTGCTGGAGGATTTTGGTGATGCCACCTTTGCCCACTTGCTGGACGACGGAATGGAGCCGGAAATGCTTTTTACCCTGGCGACCGACGTTCTGATTGCTCTGCACCAACATCCCCAAGCCATTCCTCATGGCCTGCGCGCGTATCATCCGGAAAGAATGCTGGAAGACATCGAGCTGTTTCTGGACTGGTGCACGCCGGGAATTTCCGAAACCGGCAAGGCCGAATTCCAGAAAGCGTGGCGCGAAGTGCTGCCCGCGGCGCACCGGGTGCCCGCCTCGCTGCTGCTGCGCGATTATCATGTGGCCAACCTGATGCTGCTGCCCGGCCGCCCGGGCATCCGGCAGGCCGGGCTGCTGGATTTTCAAGACGCGTATCAAGGCCCGATCACCTATGACCTCGTGTCGCTGCTCGAAGATGCGCGGCGCGAGGTGCCGGAAGAATTGCAGAAAAAAATGGTCGCCCGTTATCTTGCGCAATTTCCGGCGCTCGACCGGACTGCCTTTGAAACTTCCATGGCCATTCTGGCAGCGCTGCGGCACACGCGCGTGCTGGCTATTTTCGAACAGTTGAGCCGGCACGAGGGAAAGCATGATTACAGGCAGCTTCATTCTCCGCGCGTGGGGCGATTGTTGCAAAGAGCGTTGCGCCATCCCATGCTGGCCGGTGTGAAACGGTGGTTCGATCAATATGCGCGGCAAAATTAAAAAGGCGATGGTCCTCGCCGCCGGTTACGGCACGCGGCTTAAACCGTTGACCGACCGCCTGCCCAAACCGCTGGTCCCCGTCGCGGGCAAACCGATGATTCAATACGCGCTCGACCGGCTGCAGGCCTACGGCATCGAAGAGGTCGTTATCAACGTCTCACATCTCAAGGAGCAACTGACCCCCTGGCTGGCAGGCTGCAAAAACCTGACCGTCAAATTGTCCGAGGAAGCGGAACCGCTGGAAACGGGCGGTGGATTGAAAAAGGCGCTGCCATTGCTGGGCCACGAACCCGTGTTCACCATCAACAGCGACATCATCTGGACGGATGAAGACCAAAGCGCGCTTGACCGGCTGGCGCGTCATTGGGAGGACGCAAAGATGGATTTCCTGTTGCTCGCGCAATCCAAGGCCAGGGCCGTTGGCTATGACAAGGGTGAAGACCATCTTTTCGTCAAACGCGAAAACACCATCGAGTGGAATACACAGGAAGCGCCCTACATCATCGCCGGCATCGGCATTTTTCATCCGCGCGTCTTGCGCGACGCACCCGATGGAAAGTTCTCGGTCAAAGTTCTCTGGCGCCAGGCACTCGCCCAAAACCGTCTCTTCTGCCTGCCGCATCACGGCCGCTGGTTCCAAACCGGCACGCTGGCAGACATCCGGAAAGCTGAGGCACATTTGAAATAAGACCGGGCGCCGGACCGGAACGGAGGCAGTCTCAATTTCCAAAATGTTCTGCATGACACGGCGGCGGAATCAATTCGCGCCCGCCGGGACCAGATCTTCACTCAGATGCGGACGCCAGGGATGTTGCGGATCAGCGACCACGGCTTTGATCGTGTTGCGCATCTGTCCCAGAATCGGCGCGGACGACCGGTCATAGACATCTCCCTGCAACAGTTGTGTGAGCTGGCCACGGGTATCGGGCCGCGCAATCAGGTCAAAGAACAGCGGCGGCAACTGGTAATAAAGCAGGATGAATTCCCGCCAGATGTCCATGCCGGCGCGCAAGGTTCGCTCGTATTCGGCGAAAGCGCCCGCACCCACGTCGTTGCGCTCCAACGCGCGAATAATCACATCGGCGGCGCGTTTGGCCGATTCCATCGCGACGCTCACGCCGGAGGAAAAAACCGGGTCCACGAAACGGGCGGCGTCCCCCACCAGCAGCCAGCCGTCTCCGGCAAAACGGTCCATCACATAGCTATAGTTGCCTTCCCGCGTGAATTCGTGCAACGGGCGGGCCTTCGCCATCCGGCGCGCGAGCAACGGGCGGCCGGCGATGTGACGGGCGAAGAAGGCCTCCGCCGACTCATGGTTCTTCGTGAAATCGGAGCCTTTCGTGACGATGCCGACCGAGGTGACCGTCGGGTTGATGGGAATCAACCAGACCCAGGCGCGCGGCAGGGAGAGGATGTGAATATGAATATAGTCCGCGGTTTCCGCCGGGCCACGGTTCACGCCTTCAAACCAGTTATGCACGGCAAACTGATCGAAGAGGGCGTCGTGACGTTTGAGCCGCAGTTGGGAGCCGAGCACCGTGTTGCGACCCGAGGCATCCACCACCAACTGGCAGCGCAGCAGTCGTTCCTGACCGTTCTGTTTCACCCGAACGCCGGTGGCGGCCCCGGTGGCGTCAAACTCTACGCTTTCGACGCGCGCATTTTCGAGCACCTGAGAGCCCAGTTGCGCGGCGTGCCGCAGCAAGAGCTGGTCAAAGCGGCTGCGATCCACGTGATACGTGTAATCCTGGGTAAGGCCGAGTTCGGGAATCTCGCGAAAGCGGATGACCCGCTCGTGCTCGTCTTCCCAGTGCGTCCACACCGCACCGTATTTGCGCACGAACGTTTCCCGTTCCATCACGGGAAGAAAATTGATGTCCTGAAAAATACGGGTCGTCGAGCAAACCAGCGATTCGCCCACGTGCGGGCGGGGATGCACGGCTTGATCAAGGATCAGGTGCCGGACCCCCGCCTTGGCCAGATAAGCGCCGAGGATCGAACCGGCCGGTCCGCCGCCGATGATAATCACCCGGGCGTCCAAGGGGGGCCGTTCTGCCCCGGCGGACGCGACCGGAGCAGACCGGGAAATCTCGTACGGCGGGGGACCTGTCTCCAGGTTGACTTGATTGCCGCCTGAAGCATTTCCGTTTCCACTGCCGCGCGCGGCATTGCCGGCAAAATGAAGCAGTTCCAGAATCTCACCCCGCAAGCGAAGGAATTCCGGGCTGTTGCGCTGGCGCGGGCGGTCGAGGGTGACATTGAAGGTCCGTTCAATGCGACCGGGGTGCGGGGTCATGATGACAATGCGATCCGCCATGTAGATGGCTTCGTCAATGTCATGGGTCACCAGGAGCATCGTGGTGCGGCGGGCCTGCCAGAGGCGCAACACCTCATCCTGCATGCGCATGCGCGTGAACGCGTCGAGCGCACCCAGCGGTTCATCCAGCAGCAACACCTTGGGATGATTAATCAACGCCCGGGCCAGGGCAGCTCGTTGGGCCATGCCGCCGGAAAGATGATGCGGGTAGGCGTTGGCAAAGGCTTCCAGACCCACCAAGCGCATGAACTCGTCCACTTCCGGTCGTTTCTTTTGGAGCAGACCGCGTGCGACCAGGCCGGCCTGAATGTTACGACTGACGGTTAGCCATGGGAACAGATTGGGATCTTGAAAAACCAGACCCCGTTCGGCGCTGGGGCCGATAATCGGATCATCGCCGACCCAAAGCTCACCGGAGTCAGGGATATCGAGGCCGGCAATCAGGCGCAGCAGCGTGGACTTGCCGCAGCCGCTGGGGCCAATGATGGAGATGAGTTCCCCTGCCCCCACAGAGAGGGTTATCGTGTCCAGCGCCAGATTATGAATGGCGGCATTACCGGGCGCGGGAAAACTCTTGTTGACGTCCAGAATACGCAGCGTGGAACCTTCGGTTGAAGCGGTGGTCACCATTTGATCATCCCTTTCTGCCAGCCGAGCACACGGTCGCGCACCTTGAACAACAGAGTCATGATGGTTGAGAAAAAGGCGGCCATGATGATGAGCGCGGCGAAAACCTTGCCGTACTCAGCCCAACCTTGCGCCCAGCTCACATACCAACCCAGGCCGGACTTCACGCCCACCGTCTCGGCCACCACCAACGTCAGGAACGAGGTCCCCAGTCCCATGAACAACCCGACGAAAATGCTGGGCATGGCGGCAGGAATCGCGACCCGGAAAATCAGATACCACCGCCTCGCGCCCAACGTACGGGCGACATCTAGGTAGGAGGCGCGCGTATTGGCAATGCCGGAGATGGTCAGCATCGAGACCGGGAACCAGACCGCCAGCGCAATCAGGCCCACGGCGGAAAACATCGCGGACGGAGAAACCACCATCGCCAGCGGAATCCAAGCGGTCGCGGGAATCGGTCCGACGACCTTTAACAACGGCATACCCCAGTAGCGCATGTGGGTGGACCAACCGATGCACACGCCGGTGATCAAGGCGATAATCACGCCCAGCACATAACCGGAGAGCAACAGCAGCAGGGAATGCCAGGTGCTGTCGAAAAGGAGCGCGCGATCATCCACCATGCTTTGCAGCACCGCCGCCGGAGCGGGAAAATACGGGAGCGGCAGCCAGCGCAGGACCCCGGTGATCAACTCCCACAAACACATCGTCAAAATTGCGGCAGCAACGATGGGGCACATGTTCCGCATCCATCGCCGCAACCCCGGCCAGATGAACTGAATCACGGCGGCGACCAGGGCCGCGGCGAGAACGCCTCCGAGAAATTGGGAGTATAAACGAGCTTCGTTGGGCAACTCGTTATTCGGAAGACACAGGTGAACGCCCAACGCGGCCAAGGTCGCCATGGGAACGGGCAGAATAGCCCGCAGCCGTGCCTTTGACGTGGCAGGGTGGCTGGGAGCGGGCTTTTGAACCGGCCCTTTCACCGCTTGCGGAACGATGTTTACTTGGTGTTGGCCAGTCTGCAGCATGACATATCACCGTATTCGGTGGGGGTAACCGTGCTATGCGACAATTCCGCGAGCAAGCGGGCATTTTCGTCCGGTGGCAATTGACCGCCCGCCACTTTTTCAACCTGCAACGAATTAATCCATTCATCCGTGACGCCGGGCAAATGCACAAAGGCGCGCTTGGCCAGTTCGTCCACGTCGGTGGTGGGACTGAGCATGCCGGCCTTCTTCATTGCCGCCGCGGCGGATTTGACCGCCGCCTCAGCGCCGGAAACGCTCGGGATGTAGTTCAGGTGCGAGATCGCGACCGTGTTGAGTTCCGGGTTGGAGGCGAGATAGTGTTTCTCAACCGAAAGCCGGGCGGCGGCGGCGGGATTGGTTTGCACCCACTTGGCCGCCTTAAGCAAGGCACGGGTGGCGGCAGCGGCGGCCTGGGGATTGGCGGCAAGAAACTTGCCATTCACAATCACGGCGCAGCAGTACTCGTCCTTGTAAGGAGCATCCTTTGCCTGGTCGGCGACATTCTTGACCTTGCCCCCGGCGACCAGCAGGGTGCCAATCGGCTCGGAGTCAGCCACCGCGTCCACTTCTCCCTTGTCCAACGCCAGGCCCAGTTCGCCCGCTGGATAGACGATCCAGGTAATTTCTTTGGAAGGGTCGATACCGTGGGCAGTGAGGACCCGGTTGGCAAAAATGAATGGCGGCGTTCCCATGCCGGGAATACCAATTCGCTTGCCCCGGAGGTCATCGACTGAATTAATTTTCCCATTCACCGGTGCCTGGACCCGCAGGCAGCCGCGATGAATGCCGCCGGTGAATTTTATGTCCAGCCCCTGCTCGATGGGCTTGAGAAAATACATGATCAGGTGATGTGTGATGTCAAATCCACCCAATGCCATCACGTCCTTGTAATTGGACCAGTCACATTTGACCAGGGTAACGTCCAATCGTTCCTCTTTGAAGAAACCCTTTTCCACCGCCACGTAAATGGGGGCTTCGCAGGTCAGCCCAATATAACCGACACGGATTTTGACCAGGCCGCCATTGGCGGGAGGCGCCGCGCTCTCGGGAGCTTTCTTGCAACTGCTCAGCAACAATGTGCCGGCGGCCAGGGCCGTGATCATCAGGAACAGATTTGTGTTTCGAAAGGTCATTTTCATTTTAAGTATCAAACATGCAGTATTGGTTCGCCTGTGCGGTCAACCGCGACCGGTGCAGGCGTTAAGATGTGGCGGATAACAGTAATTCTCCTGACCTTCATTACGTTGAATCATCCGTGAATCCGACAGCAATTCAAATAAAAAAATGCCCGGGAACCGGTAATGCCCTGATTTGAAATCAGTTCCTTACTCCGGCTGCCTTTTCCCACCTGCCCTGCCTTGTTGCTCATGCGCCAAAATCGTTGGACAGGCCGCTAACACAGGAATAAGGTCGGTTCCCTAAAAAATAAAACCGCCACTTGCGGTTTAATCAGGTGTTAGGGGACAATTTGGCCTTATCCTTCTTTTGTAGTGTCGAACATTACACAAATTATCGTACTCCAACTGACAGACAAGTCGAGTCTCCCTAGAGTAGAACGGTTTCATGAGGATTTGACGAAATTCTAACCAGAACAAAGTCGAGCACCTCACCGTTAATGAAACAAAATATAAAGGAGTAAACAAACCAACACCAACCTCAGCTCTGTTATCTACTTATGAAATCCAAAAGAACATTGCATGTCATAATGGCCTTAATTGCGGGGTCCTGCGTTCAGGAGATCGCTCGCGCTCAGACATATTTTTTAAGCACTCCGGTTACCGGTTCAGTGGCCATGGCTATTCACGACAACATCGGAGGGGGATCCAACAGTTTTAATTTAAATTTGAATAATTTGACGGAGTATGTGTATTACAATTCCGCGGCCCAAACAGTAGAGGAGGTGGGAACTGTTTCTTACACACCTTCCGCACCGAACATTACATTTCAAGAGACTTCTGGCGGTGCTCAAGGAAACGTCACAATCACGCTGGCCCCGGCGGGTGGTGTCCTGACCTTTGATACCGGGCCTCAATCCATACTCACAGGTTCCAGGATAGATGCGGCAATTTATAACATCCAAAGTCAAATCAATGGAACCTATTCACTGGTAACTGGCAATCAGACGTTAAACGGCTCATTTGCTTACAGTCTTTCTTATTCAAGCTCAGACGCTCCCCATACGTACAATGGATTCTCAACTACCGGTTACCCCGGTTCGGTACAACTCAGAATGTTGGATAATTCCGGCTTTTTTGGTCCTTATGTTTCCAATTCCAGTATAGTCGCGGACGTAACCGCCTCGAACGGGTTCCATATGCAACTTACTCCCAGCGCTTACTGGAGTTGGAGCGTAAACAATCTAAATATCACTGCCACTCTGGTGCCCGAACCTGCATTTCCTGCATTTCTCGGGCTCGGCATTACATTGCTGGCAATTTTGCGTCTTCGGGCTCCTCAGTCGCCTGTTTAGGTTGACAGAAACTTCGATGTTGCGCGTACACGGTGTTGGAGCCTGGCGTTGGTCGGGGTAATGTTGTAGTTCAGCACCTGCTGTTCTTCGCACCGAGGCTGAGTTTTGACATGTTGAGCTTTCTTGCTCTTTCATTGCCCGTGGCCAGCATTCGCATAAACTGGGCACGTGAAATCCAATGGCGCGGTTTATCTCGTCGGGGCCGGACCGGGTAACGCGGGCTTGCTCACGTTGCGTGGCGCGGAATTGCTCCGCCGCGCCGACGTGGTGCTCCACGACACGCTCGTGAACCCGGATTTGCTCCGGTTGGCGCCGCCTGCCGCCGAACTCATTTCACGCGGCAAAAACATGGCGATGCCGCAGGAGGAAATCATCGCGCTGCTTATCGCCAGGGCGCACGAAGGCAAATGTGTCGTGCGGCTCAAGGGCGGCGATCCCTATATCTTTGGCCGAGGCGGTGAGGAGGCTGAGGCACTCGCCGCCGCGAAAATTCCGTTTGAAGTCGTGCCTGGCGTGTCAGCCATCGTAGCCGCGCCGAATTACGCGGGCATTCCCCTCACCCACCGCGAGCATTGCTCCAGTTTCACCGTGTTCACGGGTCACAGCGACTCGGCGGATACAGCCACGGCGCTGCACTACGAGCAAATCGCCAAAATTCCCGGCACCAAGGTCGTGCTCATGGGCACAGACAATCTGGATAACTGGACGAAATCGCTCATCGCGCAAGGCATGTCCGCCGAAACGCCGGTAGCCATCATCCAATGGGGCACGCTGGGAAAACAAAAGTCGGTGGCCGGCACGCTGGCCACGATTGCAGCGCTCGCGGCGAAGGAAAAGATTGTCCCGCCCGCGCTCACCATTGTCGGCGACGTGGTCAAGCTGCGGAGGAAGTTGAACTGGGCGGAGAACCGGCCGTTGTCCGGCCGATGCATCGTGGTCACCCGCCCACTTGGGAGGGACGCCGTGTCGGCGTCCCAAAATTTCAGGGACGGCGGCACGCCATCCCTCCCAGAAAGGCTTGCGGAGTTGGGCGCGGACGTCCTTGAAGTGCCGACGATTAAAATCACGGCGCCGGACGACCGGCAGGGCATCGTGGGCATGCTGCTGGAATTGAATTCCTATGACTGGTTGGTGTTTACGAGCGCGAACGGGGTGACGGCATTTTTTGACCTTTTCTTCAAGCGGTTTCAGGACTTGCGCGACATCGGCGGCGCGCGCATCGCGGCAGTCGGGCCGGCGACGGCGGCGAAGTTGCGTGAACTGCATTTGCAGGTGGATTTGACGCCGGAAGCAGCGACCGCGCAAAAACTGGCCGAGGCATTCGAGAAATACCAATCCGTCGAGAACGTGAAAATGTGCCTGCTGCGCGCCGAGGTGGCGAACCGCGAACTGCCGGACGCGCTGGAGGAACTGGGGGCCATCGTGGACGATATCGCCGTCTATAAAACCGTGGCCGAGACAGAGGACCGCGCGGGCATGGGAGAACGGTTGCTTGAATCGGGCGCGGACTGGGTGACGTTCACGAGCGCCTCGACGGTGGAGCATTTCCACGCGCGCTTTGATTTGCCGAAGCTGCTGAAAAAATTTCCACAAATGAAACTGGCGTCCATCGGCCCGGAAACCAGCAAGGCCATCCGCGCCTTGAAACTGGAACCGGCGCTGGAGGCGAAGGAACACACCACGGACGGTTTGATTGCCGAATTGCTTCGCGCAGCGAAGCCGGCAAAGCGCCAGGGAAAGGAATGATGTCGCCTACGCCGTTTCTTTGGTTTCGCTTTTGAGCTTGTCGTATCCGCGCCGTTGCAAAAGAACGTAATACGCCACCGGCGTGGCGATGAGCGATAGCAACACGGAGATGCACAGTGCGCCGATGACGGCGACGGCCAGCGGCCGGAGCATGTCCGCGCCCGCGCCAATGCCCCACGCCAGCGGCAACA
>Ga0265338_10010804_pt1 | contig 10643 bp, 12 predicted proteins | sample 42126metaG_FD_193579 | JGI IMG/M metagenome (GOLD analysis project Ga0265338, IMG submission 193579) | Rhizosphere microbial communities from Carex aquatilis grown in University of Washington, Seatle, WA, United States - 4-21-26 metaG | ecosystem: Host-associated > Plants > Roots > Rhizosphere... | reverse complement strand
TGAAATTGAACACCAACTATATTGGATGCAATCTTAAATCTTTCATTAGATAATTCTTGTATGTATTTCTTATAATATTCAGTAGGTGTTGAACCAGTTTCATTTACCCTACTTACATATCCGTCATACCAATTACTCAGATTCAACACCACCTTTCAACTCACCAATTATCTGATTACATAAAGTTATATTTTCTTTAACAATAGAATTATGAATTTTAATATCAATAGGCTTATCTATTATTTTAACTAATCCTTCTAAATTAAAAATTATTTTTATTAATTCATTACTATAAAATATTAAATCTTCACAACCACAAATCTGAAATAATAATTTATTCAAGTATATTTCATAATTTGGGTCTTTTTTTTCTTTCATAGGCATTAGCTTAAAACATGAACCAATAAGATTTCTAAAATATACAATCAGTTCTTCATTAGATATATCTCTGCCATATTTATTATACATAGCATCACCCTAAATCCTGAAGTCCTGATAATAAAGAAACATCAAATCCATATGCTATAATTAATCTATCCGCATCTTCTTGATGTTTTATTAATAATTTCTTTTTTGCTTCAAGATTATCTTTAGCACTGTGAATTTTGAAATCTGTATCTGACAACTCTCTTGTCATATCTAAAATGTGATTAACTTCTGGTTCAATCCATTCAACCAACATTAATACAGAAAGGATTTCTTTTTCATAATCAGATAAAGTGTTATTAAATTGCTTTGATGTATCATTTCTATCAGATAAATTAGTTTTACATCTTTGAAATTTAATTATTGCACTTTCTAACCATCCTTGTAATCTATCATCTGCATCGTCAGGTGAATTAGTAAATAATTCAGAGATTCTAAAATCTGTAACTTTTCTTAAAAATCTCTTATAAACATCACTATATAAAGTCAAATTTAAAACCTCCTTTACCTTTAATAATCAGTATTAAAAATTTTCCTACCAATAGCATCTTCAATTGTTCTTTGAACTTTATTAGAATCTAAAGTTCCATCCATATATTTTTGGTATGCAACTTCTACAATTGTTCCTTGACATATTGGATTCATTTTCTTTATTTTTTCTCTTATTTCACTTGTATCTAAAGTAAAGAACTCATTAACTTCTTCAGGCTTTACGATATTTTCATATTTTTTATCAAGTCCCCATAATTTAACAATATCTTCGTTATCTATAATTAACCAACCGTCATTAACCATATTAGGATATAAAGACCTTAATTCTCTTAATTCCATAAAATAAATATAATGGTCAAGTCCATATTCTTGAATTTCAAATCTTACAGAACCAAGTCTATTTGAATAATTTAAACACCCAACTTTATTATTAATTATCCTTATCATATCTCTATCATCAATTTCTATTTTCTGATATTGTGGTTTAGGATTTGTTTGTTTAATTGGTTCTACTTGGGTTTCTATTTTGTTTTCAGTCTTAACTTCTGCAACTACTTTTTTTTCAATAACCTTAGTTGTATTCACATTATTTGTTTTTTTTACATTTGCCATTTTTATATCCTCCATTTATTCGTTTTAATTTAATAATATATTAGGGAAGGGGAATTAATCCCCAACCCATATTTATATTTAATACATTATGCTAATGTCCAAAGTCCATACTGACCTGCATTCAATACGCCCATACCATATTTCTTAAATATAGCGTAATCTACAGTTGCATCAGCTTTTCCCATACCAGACATATCTTCATACATCTTAGTTGAACCTTCGTATACAATTTTGATTAATTTTTCAGCCATTGTAGGAATGAAGAACAAGTATGAATTGTCAATTGCAAAACCATAATTGGTTGAATTAACATCTGCACTCTGTTGAACTTCAATTAAGTCAGTACCCATAAAGTTAGCAAGATATCCTTTTGCATTGATTTCATCCATTTGACTCTGTGAAACTAGACCAGGATATGCAGTATATCCTACAGCATTCAATACTTTACCAAGAGCCAATTTAGTACCAAACACATTTAAATCACTGTTAAATGTATAAGACTGAATTCTCTGAACAAGAGTATTAAATTTAGTTGGGTCAAAAGTACCATTTTCTTTAAACTGAGTAGGTCTTGCAGCATATGTACCTTTAAGTGCAGCATATATGTCTTTTCTGATATCATTAACAAATGACATAGCAAGTCTATTCATCATAGTAGCCCAATCAATTCTGTTTGCCAATAATCTGTTCAAATCATCTGCAATTCTAATAGTTTTAACTTTAGTAGGAACTACCAACTGACCTTGATCAAGTCTCTGAGATCTTACTGAATTAACACCATCGGCAACTGTAGCAACTTTAAAGAAAGATGGGTCAGAAACAGTGAAAACAGCTTTATCCCCAAGAGCTACATTTCTCACTTCTGTAAATCTATCATAGTCTGCTGAAATTATTGCAGGAATTATTGTATCTATAGAAACCTGAACCAAATTAAACAATCTATGTTTCTGCATAGGGTCTAATTCATATACATCAGTTTTTCCACCTGTAATTTCAAGCATTTCTTTTCTAAATGCATCCTCTGCATCTGTTTTTGAGAAATTTGTACTAGTTGGGATACGATTAAAATACAAATCCACTCCCATTTGAACTAACTTATCCATATGTAAATCCTCCTTATAATTATAATTAATATTAAGCGTTTTGAAGTACTCTTGCTGTTACTGCGTTCTGTTTGTTATATCCTAAAGTTGTAAGTTCTTCGATAATTGCTGCAAAATGAGTATTACCTGTAAGGTCACTTGCAACTTTTAATTTATTAGAACCATCAACAGTAATAAGATATTTTCCAACTGCTGCTGTAACAGTAGTATCAATATTATTAACAGTTGTTTCAAATATGTCATCTACACCTAGAGGATATACTCTAATTTCGGTGCTTGCTACATTGTAAAAATTCTCTAAACCTGTCTGGTCAAGAGCATACATAACTTCAGGGGTTCTTATTAAATAAACCTTATCTGCTGTAGCTGTTACCACAGGAGTTGCTACCCTAATTTCTCTTTCCCCACTTATGAAAGAACCTAATTTTACCACTCTTCCATTATCTACATCAGTATCAACTGTTGATTCTTGATAGTGTGCAGACATAACCTGTAACTTTGAACTCTTAACGAGGTCGGTATTTGCTATTCCATGAACTGCCATATAATTTGTCCTCCTTTAAATTATTGTTTATTGTTTTTATTTTTTGCATGTTTGTTGATTATATCTGAATATGGTTTATCAGTAGAAATAACTTCTTTCTCATCAAACCCTCCGATACCCATAGTAATTATTGAATTACTATTCAAGCTGAAATTTTTCTGTCCAACTAAAGCAAAAAGTTTATCTTTTATTTCATCAACTGATAAATCTGCAGATTTATCTTTAATAGACTTCATTTCATCTTCACTAAGTTTAGTTGAAAACTGAGAAAACATAGCGTCTTTTTCAGAAATAGTTTTATCAGCTTTATATGTTTTTAAATTTTCATAATCAGACATTGCTTCTAATTTTGAAAATGCCTCTGAATATTTTGTTTCAGATTCATTATGTTTCAAATCTAATTCATTATATTTAAGTTCAAAATCTTTAACTTCAATATCTTTTTCTGATAATTTAATTTCAAATTCTTTCTTTTCAGTTTCAAAAGTTTCCTTTTCAACTGCAAATGCTGTATCTTTTTCAACAGCCATTTTACTTGAACCGCATGAATACATTTTTTCAGCAAAGTCTTTAGTAAAAGACTCAATAGATTTTGCAAATTCACTTCCAACTTCTTCACCCATTGAATCATCCCAATCGGTAGGAGTGTATTTGATTCTTTTTTCGTTCTCAAAATCTAATTTTGCATTATCACCTTCCATAGAATATGGTATTTTAACATCAATACCTTTTACTCTATTATAGGCATATACAAACTGGTCATCATAATCATCCATCCAATATACAGATGTTTCATAAGCCTCATCATACCAAGTTTGTATATATGTAGCTTTACACAATTCTCCTACTAAAACATCATATAATTGCATTGCAGTTAGTTTGAAAGTTTGTGCAAATTCTTCTTTGTTAAATAGCATTATTTCGTCCTCCTCTTTTCCAAAATTTTTATTTAATAATTCATCAGAAATAATATTGGAATTAGTAATATCTAATTCTTTATTTGTATTTTGTTCCTTTAAATTATTAAATTTTATATTTACATTGCTATTACACCAATCTTTATATGATGTAGTGCTATTAGACAATGAATATTTTAATTCTCTTACCATTTGATTAAATTCATTTTTGAAATTATCTCTATCAAGCGAATATGCTATAATTTTTGAATCTTCAAAACATGGTTCTACTGTATCACCCAATATACATAATCCAGTAAATACAAAAGATTTTACTTCCATATAATCATCTTTTTGTGCAAATACAATTTCACCAATTTCCATTGAGTGAGATTTACCTTCTTCTAAAACACTTAATACTTCAGGATATCTAGAAACCCATAGATAACCAGTACAAACTAAATACTCTTTATCATTAACAATTTCCCATGATATTTCTGAACTTTCTGGAATAACCCCATAAGCTTTAGTTGTCTGTATATAACTCACTTTATCTTCTTTTATCTCAATTTTACCACCATGAGAACCAAAGTCTTCTAAAGTCTCATTATACTCTCCTAAAATTGGACAATTAAATATTGTTGGAATAGCATCAATTATTACTTGTTTAGAAATTGAACTGTTATTCCTATTTAAATCTGGATAACAAACATAAATTTTGCATTTAGAGAATAAAGGATTAATCTTTTCTATATCAGTTATTTGAACTTCAAATTTTAATTTGGTCACATCCTATCACCTCCTTTAAAATATAAGTGATTGGATTTATACCTTAGTCCAAGCAACTTTTACCCAATTTGCATCATGAATACCATTTACATCAGTACATGCATAAATATTTGTAGTGTCTATGTACCATACTCCAGCACTTGCAGGACTTATTGTTCCATCAACACCACCTGTTAATAATGCTCCACCTAAAGTTATTGCTGTTGAAGTTTTTGATACTGCAATTGCATTACCAACTACTCCTGCAATTTTATATGTTACTGTTACTGTAGCAGTATTTAATGTTGCAACAACTGTTGGATGTGCAACGGTAGGAGTACTATAATTAGTTCCTGCACCTGCTTCTTTATTTATTGCTTTCTTTAAATTTGTTGCAGTTGCTCCTGCACTTGCTCCAATGAAAATTTCATTAGCTACTGTAGGTGCAGTACTTAATGTTGTTTTAAAAGTGTATTTCACACCGTCAACAATAATAAAATCTCCATCTGTGCCAACATCACCAAAAAGTGCTGTTTGTGAACCTGATATAGCATTTACTGGTGTACCAACTGCAATATTAAAACCTTTATTTGCTTCAGACATTTTAAATTCCTCCTTATAAAATTATAATTAATTGTTTATAATAAATTTTGCTCAAACATAACACTAAATTTAAATATATCATCTTGTGCTAAGTTGGCTATATCTAACACTGTTTGTGAAGTTGATTCTTCCTCTATTTGTTCCTTAATTAAAGTTTCCATTATATGTTGATATGTTAAATCGTCACCATCCATTAATGCTAAATGTGTTATATCTTTTAACATTGATGTAGTTCCTTTTTCTCTTTCAACATAAATAGTACCTAAATCAATTACACCTTTAAATTCATAATTAACTTCTGGAATAGAACCCATTTCAAAATTAACATTCCTATCATTTAGATAGTCAATCAATATCTTTTTGTGTCCGTATTCTCCATCTGCTTGTTCAGCAAAGAATATACCAATTTTATTTAATCCCATATTTTTTAATACACTAGATATTTTCAAGTACAAATTCTTATTTGCATCCTCATGAATTATCTGCCTTATAAAAAGATTCAACATTTCTTGACTTATATTCAAATCCGTTCACCACCTCAATTTTATATTTTATTTAATCAACTTGTTTACCAATATTATCTCCATTAGCTCTAGTTTCTTGACCACTTGGAGTTAAATCAGACTCTTTTTTCTTTGGAGTTCCACCTTCATCATTTCCATTTTGAGTGTGTGAAGATTGTAAAGGTATCATATTTTCAATAATCTTATATACTTTAGACATCATACTCATATTGTCATAATCATTAGGTGTTGCTCCTAAAGCACAAAATAATAATTGAGGAGGAAATCCATATTGCGAAGCTTTTAAAAACATATCTGCCTTATCGGAAGCATTATATAGAGTTATATCGGGAAACCAAACTTTAAACCTATATTTTCCACCTATCAATCTTAATTGAAAATTAATCCATCTCTCAAATTGACGATAGAATCTTAATACCCAACTTTCATCAACTTTTATAGATTGAAGAATACCAATATTTTTATTATCTTTACTTCCAAATAATGATTGTGCCACACCACCAGATTGATAGAATGCATCTTCGGCAATACCAACAATTGATTGTTTAGATTGTCCAGAACCACCATCAAGTTTTTGTGCATTCAATTCCATTGGAGAACTTATTACTTTTACTCCTTGTGGAAGTCCTTTTGCAATATTTTCTTGGAATGATTTAACATATTCTAACTCAATCATAAAGTCATTCTTTTTTCCTGACTTATCATTCATAGGAATTTTCTGTGTAAGTAATAAAACATTATCAAGTACACTTCTGCTTTTTATAAGATTTTTATATTCACTTATTTCAAGAACATCTAAAAATAATCCCATAAATGGAGATTTAATTATACCTGTCTCTTCATTAAACTTAAAAGCCACTGCTTTTTCAGCATCTAATGTCACCCAATATGCATAATAATTATCTTTTCTTTTACCTTCTTCAATATCATTTATGTATTTTTCAAATTCTGGTGGATAATCTTTTATATTTATTCCTAATCTCCAAAAAAACATAAAGTTAAAAGCATATGTAAATCCATAAGCATTTCTATTTACTATCTTACACCATGCGGAAGGTAGCCTTTGGAAAGTAATTTTATCAACATCTTCTCTTTTATAATAAAATGCAACGTCTTCTTCCATTATATTTCTAAAAACTCTTTTACCTTCATCTTGAACATTGAATTTCTCAAACCATTTCTTTGAACTTTTATAACATTTTTTAAAAGCAGGAGAGTCAATTTCCTTTTCAGTTAAATCAGAATCTACTGGTAATAAAACATAATTAAAAGTTAACATTTCTATAAAATAGTCTGCAACTCTTCTAAAATGTTGACTACTATTTAATAGATATTGGTTTAATTCCATCAATTCTTGTTCATGAAATTTATAGTTTTCTAACCATGTGAGAACATCATCACGTTTATATTTCTTTGAAAGAGTTGATATTTCTTTCAATATTTCGTTTTGCCACATTGGATTATTAAACCAATTAGTATTACTCATTTGTGACAGTAAACCATAATTAAGTTTCTCTGGTTCAAGATTATTTAAAGTGTTATTATCTGTGTTATCAGTATTAGTTATTTTTCTTCTTCCCAAAATTTCACCTTCTTTCTTTTTGGAGTAGGGTAGGGAAGTGGTTGAAATTTATATTTTATGAATTTAACCACTTATAAGGAGAAATCTCAATGGATTTTCTCCGCTATCTGAATGTAATGTTTTTCTATTATCCATTTCCATTTCACATACTAATGACATTCCATATGCTAAACTAGTTACCCTATCTCTTTTTTTTGTTTGTACGATTCTATCATAAATAATATTATTTGATTTACCACTTACATCTTGTTTAATGTTACTCAACTCTTGAATGAGGATATCAGTCTGAACGAAATTAGCCATTTCTTCAGCAGTTATTTCATCCATTTTATATTGAGCGTCAACATCTTCAGAAGGTAATAATAATCTTAAAGACAAATCTTCAAAACAAGCTTTTAAATAAGTGTACATAGTATTATTACTAATCACTGTAGCAGTAATGCCTTTTAATAAAGGAACTGCACCTTTTAAAATATATCCATCAGGGTCATCATCTAAAACCAATGGTGGATATTCTATTACTTCTTTATTTTTAAGATTGGTATATTCCCATGTTTCATAAAATAAAGAAGGTAAAGGTTCACCATTTCCTCTCATATCTATAACAAGTTTTATACAATTAGGGAATTTAATATGTAATAGTTCCCTTAAAAAATCACGTTGTTTTGGTAAAGACAATCCATTTTGAATTTTACTATAAACAATCTCTTTTACAAATGTTCCATTAGGTTTGGGTTTTAATTTAATAACATGAGTAGAAGCATTATCTGAACCTTTTGATTTAGATATTGCAACGTCATGAACAATAATATATTGATTAATTGTTTTTTTAGGTTGTTCTAATTCACATTTTTCAAGTTTTCTACAAACATTTGTTAATTCATAAGGATAATAACTTTCTCCACTAGAACCTACAAAAACTGCATTATATTCATAGTCAAATTTATCTTTAGTCATTGTTGGTTTATCTAATTCTTTTAAGATATCTTCTTCTTCAAAAATAGCTGCTTGGACTCCAACTTGATAAGGAAGGGTACAAACATAATAATCTTTAGAACCTTCTATCATTTTTTCATAATGATATTGAAATCTTTTATATAAATCTGTAATTTTTAAATGTGCGGAAGATATAAAAATTACTTTTCCCTTTTCAGGTTGATTATGATATATTGCAGCAGGTCTTTTTGTTTTAGTCATAGGAATTAAAATTTCTTCTATAATATTATCTTTCACTAATCTTGCTTCCAAATTCGTTTTAACCATAGGCTTTTTATCCCATGCTCTATATCTTCTTTTTGATATAGTTTGGCGTACATTTTTACCCTATTAAATAGGGTAGAGGATACTCTTGGATACATTATATTTATTCAGTATCTACGCTCTACGGTACTTATTTACCTTTCGTAATTAAATAAGTTACCTCGGTATTAGCATTACAGCTTTCACCGATTTTACCCTCAGTTTCATAATATATTACTATATTAAGCGACAAACTTTTTATCGATTAAGACATAGTGAAATCTCCAACTTCTTGCTGAGTCTCCCCCCTTATCTTGTGCTAAAACAATAGCTCTAATTTCAGAACCATTTTTAAAATTAACAACACAATCCTCTGAACCTGTTTTAATAGGAAAACATATTTCTCTTGCTATATTTTCATTTTTTGCCAATTCTCCCTTAATTTTTTGAAGAATTACATTTTTTGACTGTTGACCATTTCCGCTGGCAATTCCGAGCTTAATATTAGGATATAGGATTGCGGAACATATAAAAAATACTGCTGTTAAATATGACTTACCTAACCCACGACACGCTATAAACATTGAATTCTGATATCTTGCCATTGCTCTTAATATTAAACGTTGAAATGGATAAAGTTTTAATCCTAAAATTTCACACGCAAACTCATCTATATAATAACGATAATATGAAATGAATTTAACCCATTCATCAATACTTATATTTTCTGTATTTCTAGGTGTATAACTTGAAGAATTATCAAAATCATCATAAGAACCTTCTTTTATTTTTCTGCTTTCTTTGCTAAAATTTTGCCTATTTGACACAATATCACCCACTAAACTGACTTATTAATTGAACTAAAATAGTCAATTAATTTATCAAAATCATCTTTTTCTAAAGGAACATGTTTTGGAATCCAAATCTGTTGTTCTACTCTATCAAAAACGACACCAAATCCACCTAAACTAACATCATTTATACCTCTAGTATTTTCGCTGAATTGTGCAGATTTAGACATTGTATCAAATGTTTCTCTTGCATCTTTATATCTTTTATCTGCTCCACTTATACCTTGTAACATATCTTGAAAACATTTATCCATATGTAAACTTGCTTTTGCTATTTTTTTTGCATAATCTTTATGGTTTTCAGTAATTATCTTAAAATCTGTATGTAATCCCTTTAAATAATTATCTAAATATTCAATATCAGATTCTGTATAATCACCCATCCATTGTTTACTATAAGATTTTTCTTCATCACTATTTATTACATTAAGCGTTGTATTTGTATCACTATCTTTCCATTTTAAATTTTTATATTGGGGAAGACTATTACACATACGAACATAATCTCTAAATGGATGTTTTCCAACTTTTGCATTTGATTTTCCCCACATAGTATTGTAAAATGGTAAATCTAATTTCATTAATCCTGCTTTTACGGATTCAATATCATTACAATCAATATCCTCTATAAAACAATCAGAACAAAGATTACACATTCCATCAGGAAATAAAGATGACGTACTATTATAAAATTTATTCAATGGTTTATCTTTATTACATTTAGGACAACGTTTTTTCTGTACTATTTTTTTTTGAACCAACTTCTTCACTCCTTTTACTCATTAAAAAGAAGTTAGTATATCTAAACTAACCTCTTCCAAATCTTTATATTTATTATTGTAATAATTATCTAAAAATTCATAGAATTGTTCCTCTGTGTTATTTCCATATCCATATTTTTCGTGAAATTTTAAATGATATTTTTCTTGCAAACATACTCCAAGAGGATGTTTATAATGAATTTCTATACATTTATCTATAATAATTTTTAATTCTTCTTGCG
>Ga0265338_10010803_pt1 | contig 10644 bp, 14 predicted proteins | sample 42126metaG_FD_193579 | JGI IMG/M metagenome (GOLD analysis project Ga0265338, IMG submission 193579) | Rhizosphere microbial communities from Carex aquatilis grown in University of Washington, Seatle, WA, United States - 4-21-26 metaG | ecosystem: Host-associated > Plants > Roots > Rhizosphere... | reverse complement strand
GATCGCCGGTCTCGAAGTTATCCGTATCATAAACGAGCCGACCGCCGCGTCGCTCGCTTACGGCCTTGATAAAAAGAAAGACGAGAAGATCGCCGTTTACGATTTGGGCGGCGGCACGTTTGATATTTCCGTTTTGGAAATCGGCGACGGCGTGTTTGAAGTAAAGGCCACGAACGGCGACACGCATCTTGGCGGTGATGACTGGGACAATTTGCTAATGGACTGGATTCTTGACGAATTCAAAAAGGAGTCTGGCATGGATCTCCGCAAGCAGCCGGACGCGCTCCAGCGCATCAAGGAAGAGGCGGAGAAAGCCAAGATCGCTTTGTCCAGCGCGACGACCTACGACATCAACCTGCCGTTCGTAACGGCGGATGCGAGCGGCCCGAAGCACATCCAGAAAACGTTGACGCGCGCCAAGATGGAGCAAATCACGGATAAACTTTTTGAGCGAACGATCGCGCCGGTGAAAGCGTGTTTGAAGGATGCTGGCATTGAAGCCTCGAAGATTGATGAACTTGTGCTCGTCGGGGGCATGACGCGCATGCCACGCGTCGTCGAAACCGCGCATACACTCGTCAACAAAGCACCGCATCAAGGTGTGAACCCCGATGAAGTGGTTGCAATTGGCGCCGCCATCCAGGCTGGTGTGCTTAAAGGTGAGGTCAAGGGTGTGGTGCTGCTCGATGTGACGCCGTTGTCGCTTGGCATTGAGACGCTCGGCGGGGTGTTTACCAAGGTGATTGAGCGGAATACCACGATTCCGACTCGCAAAGCGCAGACCTTTTCAACTGCGGCAGACAATCAGCCGGGAGTGGAAATTCATGTCTTGCAAGGTGAACGGCAGTTCGCCAAGGACAGCAAGACCATCGGCAAATTTAATCTCGATGATATTCCGCCGGCCGCGCGCGGCACACCGCAAATCGAAGTCAGCTTTGACATTGATGTCAACGGCATCCTGCACGTCAGCGCCAAGAACCTCGGCACCGGTAAAGAACAGAAAATCACCATCACGGCCAGCAGCGGTCTTTCCAAGGATGAGATCGAAAAAATGCGCCGGGATGGCGAACTCCATGCCGATGAGGATCGGAAGAACAAGGAAGAAATGGAGACGCGCAACGAGGCCGACAGCGCGGTTTATCGCACGGAAAAAATGATGAAGGAGAACGCGGACAAAATTTCGGCAGAAAATAAGGACAAGCTTGAGACTGCCGCCAACGCGGTGAAGGAAGCGCTCAAGGGCACGGACGCTGCGGCCATCAAGAAGGCCAGCGATAAGCTCAACGAAACTTGGCAAGCGGTTTCGACGGAACTTTACAAGGCGGCAGATAAGAACCAGCCGGGCAAAGGTCCCGGCGATGGCCAACCTGAAGATCATCGGGGAGCAGAGCACAATCATGATGACAGCAAGAAGGACGAGGAACCGGTCATTGACGCCGAAGTTGTGGATGAACACCAGCCGGCGTAGCGAGGATGAGAACCATGAAGTATTATACTCAAGCAGTCATCGGAATGAAAATCGAGGTCGGATTATGGGCGTGATCGTGAGCCACCGATTGGATAACTGCCAAGCCACGGCACTGAAGGAGCAGGCCTACAACGAGGCGGAAAGCCTTTTTGCCGAATACCTGAAACTATTCCCGGTCAGCCGCGAGGCGGTTGAGCAGCTTGAGCGGAACTTACTGAGATTGGCTTTCACCGCGAAAATGGCTGCATCGAAACCGGCGGTTAATGTGATTCAAGTTGACACCGGTGTGGCATGGCATCGGGACGTTGATCTGGTCGATAACATCTACTTGTGCCATCGCCCGATGGCCGGAGGGATGGAATATGCGGTGGTGGAACATTTTCTTGCGTATGGCACGAACGAAATCTGGAACGACGGTTTGGATGCCGTTCAGGTGTTGAAAACCTTTGCAAGAGAACAACGTCAGGCGTTGGACTTTGGGACCGAGCACATGGTGGCGCATATAACAGAGTTCCTGACAGAAAAATATTCCGGCCAGGATCTGAGCTACCTGTCCGACCGCTTCAGGCACCAATTTAATGACGCCACTTCATCAAGGCATGCCCAATCGCCCGAACAAAAGCAGAGTTTTGCCTCAATCCCACCTTCGTAATCAATCGTCATGATGCTTGGGGTGAAACCCAATATCTGACGTATCGGTGGCAAACAAATCCTTCAATATGAAAAGCAAAAATATCTCCCAAGATCAAAAGAAAACGGACAATACCCAGCAGTCCGCCACCGCTGCGGCGTCAAACCAAACCAAAACGGATTTTAAGCCATCACCGGATGCAGTAGCCCAAAAAGCATACTTCAGTTATGTGAACGGCGGTTCGCAGCCCGGACAAGACGTGAAACATTGGCTGGAGGCTGAGGCGCAATTGTTCGCGGGGATTGATCGTGAAATGCGAATCCTTCCGCGTTGATAGCCATCCTGACCAGCGCATCTTATGATGCTCATTTAACCACGAAGATCCGAAACTTTTTATGGATACAACGAATAATTTGTCTGAAAAGAAACTAGTTGAACAGTTGGACACTCCAGAACAATTAAGCCCTGCCTTCATCGCAGCCTGTCATTGCTCGACTGACAAGCAACTGCTTGACGAGGAACTCGAATACCTCTGGGATGATTCTGACACAACCGGAAAGTCATACGAAATCTATCTGGGCAAGATCAGCCGAAACCCCATCGTTAAGAGCAAGCTTACCGGGAAATATTTTGCCCTGCCGTGGTCCGTAATCATCAAGCTCGCTCTGGAAAAAGGCATTGATAAGTAAGCCCGTGAAAATATCTACCTTTTTGCTGTTTTTGGCTATTCTGTTCGTGGCGGGGGGATTTTACATTGGAAGCCGTATGTTCAGTGTTGCCGCAATCGGCATCATTCTGATGGCTTGCATTATCTTCTATTTCGCGGGTGGATTCCGCACGAAAACCTAATGGAGAGCCTTTTGCCATGCCCTGAATCAGTCGCGAAAGAGCGTCATACCGATGTTTAAGTTGAATGGGGCGTTTGAATTCCAAGCATGAGAATCACATCAATCAATCGAAAAGAATCGGATGAATATAATTTGGATCTCAATACGGAACCCAAATTGGAACAGGCGGTTTTTGACCATTTTCAAATCGAAGCGGCGCATAACGCGAGATTGAAAAACATCGCTTTTTCAAAACTGGAGAATTCCGGCCTCATTATGCATACGGGCGCGCTAATTGATTCGGTTAATCCCGAGGGCCTTGCCAGTTTAATTGAAGATCTGTTAACCGAAGCAGAATCCATTGTGGCCCGCGATTGTGCGGCTACCAAGCAAGAAACCAATTCCCCAGAAAATCAGAAGAATACGATCATTGAAGCGGCAGCCAAAAAACTGGGCATCCCAATCAAATAATCGTCTTTTTGGCGCTGCCATATGATTGCCCGATCGCTTATGAAACCCAATCGCGCAGCCCCGCCTAACGCGACCAATCAACCCCAATCAGTTCTCCAAGGCAAGGCCAGCGACCGGGTCATTCTCGCCGCCATTGCGCATCGGGCTATGCTTGAGCGCGGCTTGGAACCAGACTTCCCGTTGGCCGCGCAAAATGAGTTGGCGACCATCGACGGACCAGCAAAAGCGACAGACAATGTCCGCGATCTGCGCAACCTGTTTTGGGCATCCATTGACAACGACAACTCTCGCGACCTCGACCAACTCACCGTTGCTGAATCGCTCGCGGGCGGACACATCAGAATCCTTGTGGCGGTCGCGGACGTGGACGCTTTGGTGCGCATAGGTTCGGCGCTCGACGCCCATGCGGCGCGCAACACGACTTCCGTTTATACGCCCGCCGCGATTTTCCCCATGCTGCCGGAGGCGCTCTCCACCAACCTGACGTCGTTGAACGAGGATCAGGACCGCCTCGCCCTCGTGGCGGATATGGTTTTCAAGGAAGACGGTTCGCTCATCTCGTCGGAACTTTACCGGGCGCAGGTTCACAATCGCGCCAAGCTGGCTTACAACAGCGTCGCCGCATGGCTGGCCGGCACGGACCCGGCTCCTAAACAAGTCGCGGAGGTTGCTGGACTCGATGAGAATCTCCGCGTGCAGGATCGGGTTGCACAGCGGCTCAAAGGGTTGCGGCATCATCATGGCGCGCTGAGTCTGGAGACGCTCGAAGCGCAGGCTATATTTGCCGGTGATGCGCTGTCTGCGCTTGAGCTCGATCAAACCAATCTGGCGACGCAGTTGATCGAGGAATTCATGGTGGCGGCAAATGCCGTGACCGCGATTTATCTTGCTGGCAAAAAATTTCCGTCCCTTCGCCGCGTCTTGCGTGATCCTGAACGCTGGGCGCGGATCGTTGAACTCGCGGCTGAACTCAAAGAACAACTTCCCGCCGCACCAGATGCCGTCGCGCTCGAAGGATTTCTGACACGTCGTCGCAATGCTGCACCGGAGAAGTTTGCCGATCTTTCGCTGTCCGTCATCAAACTCATTGGACGAGGTGAATATGCACTTGATCTTCCTGGCGGCGAAGCGCCCGGCCACTTCGCGCTGGCAGTCAGAGACTATACGCATTCCACCGCGCCAAACCGGCGATTTCCTGATTTGATCACGCAACGGCTCTTGAAAGCCGCACTGGCGAGTGCGCCGTTGCCCTACACCATTCCGGAACTGACGGAACTCGCCAAGCACTGCACTGATCAGGAAGATGCCGCCACCAAAGTAGAGCGCCAGGTCAACAAGTCAGCTGCCGCGCTGCTGCTATCGGGAAAGATTGGACAACTATTCGACGCCATCGTCACGGGTGCGGCCGACAAAGGCACCTGGGTTCGACTCCTCCAACCGCCAACCGAAGGTCGGCTGACGCTCGGTTTTCAAGGCCTCAAAGTGGGCGACTCTGTTCACGTCAAACTCATCCGCACGGATGTGCAACGTGGTTTCATAGATTTTGCCCGGGCCTGAGCAGGGAGGTCACCGACTCCGAACGGGACGGAGCACCGCAGGTTTTGCTGCACTGCGGGTAACACCCCATGGCACTGGCAACATTTCCGGTTGAAAATAGTTGGGTGAGACAACTATGAAACAATTAAACTGGACAAGAATTGCGCTGATAACGCTTGTGCTTGGGGCAGCGATTTCAGGCATGACTGGCTGCAAAACATCGGAGCTGGCCACCAATGGCAGCCAGACTGTTAAATATACCTGCCGGATGCATCCCGAAGTCGTGCAGAGCACACCCGGCAACTGCCCCATCTGCGGCATGACATTGGTGGAGACAATTAATTCCGTCTCGTCAGCAAACCACTGAATTAACAAGCCTGTCTGTGTCATATTGGCAACTATTTTTGCACCCACCGTCAAGTCTGGCTCAAGAAAACGGCGCGAGTTTGATTGAATGGGGCGAACACCCCATTGCCGCTGGCAGTTGTCTTGGACATTATGCGATACGAAATGATTTTTTCCCCGTATTGAAATAACCATTCAAAAAATCTCCCCGTCATGAAACACAATCAAACGCACAAAAATGCCCCAAGCCCGCAACTAGTGCCCGTCCGTTTTGAATTCACTCATCCGACGGCCAAGAGCGTCAGCCTCGCGGGAACTTTTAATCATTGGCAGCCCGAAGCCAAGACGCTGCATTCCTCCGGCGTCGGCAACTGGTGGAAGGAAACAGCGCTCGCCCCTGGCACCTACGAATACTGCCTCGTCGTGGATGGCAAATGGATTCCCGATCCGCTCGCCAGAGAATCTGTGCCAAATCCGTTTGGCGGAAGAAATTCAATTTTGCGAGTGGCCACTTCACCGGAAGCCGCGCATCTGGCCGATGCAGAAAATATTCCGCTGAAAAACGACCGCTTCAGCGAATCCATCACCGGCGATCACCTTATAGCGGAAGAAAATTTACCGTGAACACTGTTGGTAACAAAAAAATTATGAACAAAGAAACACAAGCAGTTAAGAATGACCTCGGACAATTGGCCGAGGACGCGCACGCGTTGATGACCGCCACCGCTGACGTGGCCGGAGAAAAAGTCGGTGAAGCCCGCAAGCGCCTCGCCGCCGCACTGGAACGCGCCAAGGAAATCGTTGGCACAGTCCGCGCCAAGGCGGTCGCCGGTGCGAAAGCCACCGATGCCGCCGTGCATGAGCATCCTTATAAGGCCATCGCGATTGGAGTCGGGGTTGGGGTGATTTTCGGCTTTCTCATCGCCCGTCGGTGTTCCCGCAACTGCGATTAACTTTATTAAAGACAAATCCAAGCAAGGCAAATTTATGTTACGAAGCATTCAAAAACTATACGGAAGCAAGCTCGGCGCGTCGGATGGCGACATCGGCCAGGTGAAAGATTTTTATTTTAACGATCTCACTTGGGCGGTTCGTTATGTCGTCGCGGATACGGGAAACTGGTTGACGGGCAGACAGGTGCTGCTTTCGCCGCACGCTTTCGGCAGCGTATATCCTGCCGGCAAAGCCATGCTCGTGAAGCTTACCCGGAAACAGATTGAGGACAGCCCGGCGATCGAGACGCATAAACCGGTGTCGCGCCAATACGAAGAAGACTATCACCGGTATTACGGGTGGCCTTACTATTGGGAGGGCGACGGACTTTGGGGTGGTATGCGCGACTTTCCAATTTTGGAGCTGCCGCCCAAGTTCGCCTCCGTTCAACCCCCGGCGGCGACCGGCCCCAAAGCCGAACGTGCCGACGCGCATCTCCGCAGCACACAGGCAGTGAATGGCTACAGCCTTCAAGCCACCGATGGCTTTGCCGGCCATGTCAGTGATTTCATGATGGACGACAAGAGCTGGGCCATCCGGCAACTGGTCATAAAAGTCGGTCACCGGTTCACCGGTAAAGACGTGCAGATACCGATGAGCCAGATTGACCGGATTAGTTACGAGGATTCCACCGTCTTCGTAAAGCTCACCAAGGATGCCATCGAAAAAAGTCCCGAACAACATCTGTCTCCAAATGGCACGATCGTTCCCGCCGAACCCATTCTCGCTCTATGAAACACCATAAATTATCCAAAACCCAACAGGCGGTCATTGCACCCCAGCCAACTTCGGCTGCGGGCAACCGCCAAGATCAAATTAGTTTTATGCCCACACCCGACGAAGTGGCCAGACGGGCCTACTTCGCCTATGAAAACGAGCGTTCTCAGCCTGGACATGACGTGCAACATTGGCTCAAGGCGGAGGCGGATTTGATCGCGGAGCGCAATTTGACTCGCGTCCACGGTTTTCACAATCAGACGTAGAACAATTTATGAAAAAGCCCATCACCAAGTTCGCAGCCACCGTGCAAACGCCAGTCTTCCCGAAAACAGCGCATCAATTCCGGCCGGTTCCCGAGTCAACCGCAAGTCCCAAGCCGCCGAAGCGGGACAACACGTTCTCCAAATCCCGCGACGTGCGGGAGGATCGCGGCACGCGCGAAATGAAAACGTCCCATAACGACCAAACCAACCACGCGAAGTAATTTTTAACTCATGAAAAAAAATCCACTGAAGGATGGCGTCATCTCGGAAAATTCCGCCGGCGTCGGCACGGTGACACGCCAGATGGTGCAGGCGCGGGCGGCAGAACTGGCGGTCATTGATGGTCTATTGTCGAGCGCCGCGACCAAGTCTCATTTTGCGCAGGCCAAACGGGAATTGACCGGGGTTCAGGATGAGGATCCGAAAGATGCGATTCTCGAATCCGCGCCTGAGTCCGAACGGTGGGATCCGGTGCCCGGCTCGACCGGAGGCAAAGTGCGGGTCGCTCCGAGTGAAGATGAGGATGAAGAAGGTCGCAGTGATAATGAAAGGCTGGTGGAAGGCGGCATCGCCGAAGCCGAGATAGAGCAAAGCTTCCAAGCTACCAAAGCTGCCGCCAAAAGGGATTTATGAATCTACCGGCAGTCATTGGTTCGCAAGCGAGTGAAGTGCCATTGGTTTCTACTTTACCCGACTCCAGTGACACCTTGTCGCAGGAGCTTTATGATCTCGTCACGCAACAGCCATTTTTTAAGGGTTTAAATACCCACCAGCTTCAACTGCTCGCCGTTTCGGCGTTGGAAATGAAATTTGAGACCGGGGCAATCCTCTTTGAGGAAGGGAGCCCCGCCAACCGGTTTTATCTTATATTGACGGGCCAGGTGGAGCTTTCAGCGGAAATGGAGGATCGAAATGTGATTCCCATTCAAACGCTGGGGCCGGGAGACGACTTGGGCTGGTCCTGGCTTTTTCCGCCCTACTCCATGCACTTTTCGGCGCGCGCCTTGGAGCCGACCACCACGATATTTTTCTATGGGACACGGCTGCGCGAACAATGCGAACAAGACCATGAGCTGGGGTATCAACTCATGAAGCGAATCGCCGAGGTGACAACGCAATCACTCCGCGCCACCCAGCGGCGCTTGATGCAATACATTGATAAGAACGTTCCCGAGCAGCCCTCTAGATCGTAGCCATCGCGAAATGAAAACCGCCATGAAAGATGAAGCCATGCCCGGACCCACTTGGAAACCTTTTAACGAGGCAGCGCATGGCCATCTTTCCAAGGCAGATAAGGTTATGCTGCTGCCGGACACGGCCTTCGCCTTTCCCCGAGCACGCAAAGAGCCGATGACCGACGCAGCCCATGTTCGCGACGCAATGGCACGGTTCAATCAAGTCGGTGGCGTCACCGAGGCCGAACGAGATTTAGCTTTTGCCAATTTTAAGAAGGCGGCCAGTCATTTCGATATTCAGATGAAAGAAATTGACTGGCATCAATTTGGAGCGCATCGCGCATAGGCAATACGTGAAAACAGATATTCCGTTCTCGATACTGGATCTTGCCCCAATCTTGAAAGACAGCACCGCTGCCCAAGCATTTCGCAATACATTGGATCTGGCGCGTCATGCGGAAAAGTGGGGTTACAAACGCTACTGGCTGGCGGAACATCATAGTATGCCCGGCATCGCCAGTGCCGCCACGGCGGTGGTCATTGGCTATGTGGCTGGTGGCACCTCGACGATCCGTGTTGGTGCGGGCGGCGTCATGTTGCCAAATCATGCGCCATTGTTGATCGCCGAACAATTCGGCACGCTGGAATCGCTTTATCCGGGACGAATTGATCTCGGACTGGGACGCGCGCCGGGAACTGATCAGCAAACCGCGCGTGCTCTCCGTCGGGAACTGGGCAACAGTGACGATCAGTTCCCCCGGGATGTGCTGGAACTTCAACACTATTTTCAGACTGCGGTTCCCGGCCAAGTGGTGCGCGAGGTTCCAGGTGCGGGGCTGAACGTTCCTATTTGGCTGCTGGGATCTAGTCTCTTCAGCGCGCAACTCGCGGCGTTGCTGGGACTGCCGTATGCCTTTGCCAGCCACTTTGCACCGGACGATCTGATGACGGCGTTGGCGCTTTACCGCAGTAAATTCCGGCCGTCGGCAGCACTGCAAAATCCTTATGCGATGGCCGGCATCGGCGTCTTTGCCGCCGAAACCGACCGCGAGGCGGAGTTGCTGTTCACTTCGGTTCAACAACAATTCATCAACTTGCGCCGCGGTCAGCCCGGCCCGCTTAATCCACCGCTTAAATCGACTGATGGTCTCTGGACCGATCAAGAAAGGCACGGCGTCGCACACGCGCTGAGCGAGTCAGTCATCGGTTCACCGGCAAAAGTGGAGGCAGGAATCGCCGCCTTCATCAATAAAACCGGCGTGGACGAACTCATGGTGACGGGACACATTTTCGACCACACCGCCCGGTTGCGATCATTTGAAATTGTCGCCCAAGTGGCGATGAGTTGAACCCATCGGTAAACACAAAATCAAATAATTGAAAATATAAGGAAGCGATTATGAAAATCATTGAGAGCCGCGAAATCCGGCTGGCCTCCCGGCCTAAAGGGATTCCCAGCGCCGCCAACTTTACCCACGCACAAACCGAACTCAAATCACTGCCAGACCAGCAGGTGCTGGTTCGCAATCTGTTCATGTCAGTTGATCCTTACATGCGCGGGCGTATGAGTGATCGAAAATCGTATGTGCCACCGTTCGAGATTGGCAAAGTTTTGGAGGGCGGTGCTGTCGGCGAGGTGGTCGAATCGCGCGCGAAGGAATTCAAAGTGGGCGATGCGGTCGTCTCCAACTTCGGCTGGCGGGAATTTTTCATTGCCTTACCAAAAGACCTTCATCCGGTGAGCCGCGCGGTGCAACCGCTCTCCGTCTATCTCGGCGCCCTCGGCATGACGGGCATGACCGCCTGGGCTGGATTAAATCTGGTGGAGGTCAAAGCCGGTGACGTCATTTACATTTCCGGAGCCGCCGGTGCGGTCGGCAATGTGGCCGGCCAACTGGCAAAAATACGTGGGTGCAAGGTTATTGGCTCCGCCGGTTCCATGGAGAAAGTGAAATTTCTGCGTGAGGAATGCGGCTTTGACATCGCTTTTGATTACAAGACCGGGCCGATAGTTGAGCAATTAAAAGTTGAAGCACCGGACGGCATTGATGTTTATTTCGACAACGTCGGCGGCGAAGCTCTGGAAGCTGCGCTTTCTACGTTGCGAGTGCATGGCCGGATCATCGCCTGCGGTGGCATCTCTGGTTACAACGAAGAAAAACCGCGACCTGGTCCTTCGAATTTATTTAACATCACCACCAAAAGGCTGACGATG
>Ga0265338_10010802_pt1 | contig 10645 bp, 11 predicted proteins | sample 42126metaG_FD_193579 | JGI IMG/M metagenome (GOLD analysis project Ga0265338, IMG submission 193579) | Rhizosphere microbial communities from Carex aquatilis grown in University of Washington, Seatle, WA, United States - 4-21-26 metaG | ecosystem: Host-associated > Plants > Roots > Rhizosphere... | reverse complement strand
GTCTTCAAAAAAACCAAGAATTTTATACCCATACGACAAATCTTTCGACAAGAACGAATAAATATTAAGCCCCGATTTTCCCATTCCTACAATTATAACCGTTCTAAAATTATATCCTTTTTTACGAACCGCCTTTATAAGTTCTAAAAACAGAATTCGAAAGAAAACAATGGAGCAAAGAAATAATAATGCAAAATAAAGAATTCGTAGTCTAGAAATTTCGCGAAAATGGAGTACAACAATAATGGTGAAAATAGAAATAAATAGGAACAAAACCAATTGAATTGTTTTTGTTAGTATCCTTTCAATATATTCAACACGAATAAATTCATAGGCATTAGAATAAACAACTATAATATACCACAGTAAATTTGAAATAAAAAATATGGTCATAGAATCTTTTAAAAAGATTCTATCAATCGATCCATATCGGATGAAATAGGATAAAACATAGGATATATTCAAAAGAAAAATATCCCAAACAAAGAAGACTAATATGATATATCGTGAGTATTTTTTGAACATTATAGCGTAACGATAAATTTGAATATCCCACAAAATTACTAATTTATTTTATTTTAAAATCTTTTTATTGTATTAAAATAAATTTGAGAAAAACGATCATATTTTTACTAAAAATAAATAATCTAAACATACATTTAGATTAATAAATAAATTATAATACTTTTGCAAATTAGAAACATTAGACATTTTATATTATGAATATATATAAACACTATTTTTTATGTATTGTAACGTTTATTTATGTTACCATTTTATTTGAATCATGTGCATCCAATCGTAATTACATTTACTTTTATAACGCCCAATCAATAGCGTCGAAAGATTCGTCTTCAAACTACACTCCCATTCTAAAAGCAGATGATTTATTATCAATAAATGTTTCAACCATTGACCCTGATGCTTCAAAACCGTTTAATCCGATAGTAGTATCAAATAACACTACGGGACAAATAATAGGAACACCTGCAACTCAAAATTTTTTAATAGATGCCGATGGAACAATTGATTACCCCGTTTTAGGAAAAATTAAATTGGCAGGATTAAGCCGTAAAGAAGCTACCGATTTAATTAAAGAAAAACTGCAATCATATATAGATAAGCCTATTGTAAATATTCGCATTTTAAATTTCAAAATAACGGTTCTTGGTGAAGTAAGAAATCCTGGAACGTTTACGATTCCTAATGAACGAATTACACTATTAGAAGCATTAGGATATGCGGGAGATTTAGCAATAACCGGGTTAAGAACGAATATACTTGTAATAAGAGAAATCAATGGCAAAAAGAGTAGTACTCGAGTTGATCTAACATCTTCAGATATTGTAAATTCACCTGTTTATTACTTAAATCAAAACGATGTTATATATGTTGAACCAAATAAAACAAAAGTAAATTCGGCAAGAAGTAGTTCAAATACCAGTATTGTACTTTCATCACTCTCCTTATTAATAACGACAATAAGTGTTCTTTTAACGTTTAAATAAATAATTATTATCAATGAATAATAATCAAATTTCTGAAAATTCAGTTTCTGCTGAAATTAATATTAAAGATATTATTGATAAATATCTTACTCACTGGAAATGGTTTGTATTTGGTGTAATAATAACGATAACCTCTACTTATTTTATTTTACGATATTCCGTTCCCAAATTTGAAGTTTCAGCAACAATACTTGTTAAAGATGATAAAAAGGGAGGGTTGCTTTCTGAACTTTCAGCTTTTCAAGATTTAGGTGGCATTACTGGCGACAAGACAGGGAATAATATGGATAATACCATTGAAATATTAAAAGCTCGTTCATTGATTAGAAGAGTTGCAGAAAAACTTCAATTAAACGTTAAGTACTCTTTAGTTGGAGATCCAATAGACATAGAGCAATATCCGATTGCCCCTTTAAAAATCAACTTCCTTGAAGGGATATCTTCAATTTACAAATTAGATACGTCATTCCTTATAACGATTACCTCAAAATCGAATTTCAATATTCTTGATATTAAAAACAATATAATAACATCAAAGGCATTTGGAGAGCAAGTTCAAACAAGTTTTGGTAAAATTGTTATTACACCAAACAATTTTAAAATAGGACAAAAGATACGAGTTGATATTATTCGAATGGATGCTATTGCAGATTCTTATAAAGAAGCTATTTCTATTGAAGCTACAAGTAAAACAGCAAGTACAATTAACATTAAATTAAAAGATGTTTCAATTGAAAAAGCTTCTACAATTATAAATACACTCATAGATCAACAAAATGCCGATGCCGTTGGCGATAAAAATGAAGTTTCTAAAAATACTCTTGAATTTATAAATGATAGAACAAAACTAATAACTGCTGAGTTGTCTGATGTTGAAAGTGATGTAGAAGCTTTTAAAACACAGAATAAATTGGTAGATGTTGTTTCTGAAGGAGGAATTTTCTTAGAATCGGGTTCTGATAATCAAAAAGAAATAATTGCAACAAATACACAAATTAGGTTAGCCGAATTTATGATCGATTATTTAACGAAACACTCCGATCCGAACGAACTTGTACCTTCAAATCTTGGTTTTGAAGACCTCTCAATAGGCAAATTAATTGAAACGTACAATACATTGGTTTTAGAAAGGAATAGAATCTCGAAAAATTCGAGCGAAAAAAATCCCATAATAATAAATCTAAATAACCAAATTTCCAGTCTCAATAAAAGCCTAAAGGAAAGTCTAAATAATGTTAAATCATCACTCACAATAAAATCAAAAGAGTTAGATAAACAAGAAAATATCTTAAATTCAAAAATAGCATCAGTTCCAAAATATGAAAGAGAATATAGGAATATACAAAGGCAACAACAAATTAAAGAAGCACTTTATCTCTATCTATTACAAAAAAGAGAAGAAACGGCAATAACGTTAGCTGTAACCGTTGCAAACACAAAAACTATCGATTCTGCATATAGTAGTGATAAACCGGTTTCCCCTAAAAAGAAATTATTTTATATTGTAGGTCTACTTATTGGGTTATTATTACCTGCAATAATAATCTATATATTAGACTCCCTCGATACTAAAATACACAGTAAAAAAGATATAGACATCCTTCATTTACCATTCCTAGGCGATATTCCTTTATCAGAAAACAAAGAACGTCTGGTTATCTCAAAAAGCGATAATTCGAGCATATCTGAAGCATTTAGACATCTACGAACCAATATCGGTTTTATGAAAGGAGAATCAAAATCGAAGAATAGAACCGTTTTTGTAACATCAACTATTAGTAAAGAAGGAAAATCGTTTATTGCTTTAAACCTTGCAGCAACAATTGCTCTTTCAGGTAAAAAAGTACTATTAATAGGAATGGATTTACGAGCTCCTAAGATTATTGAATATCTTGATATTCAGCAAAACAACCAAATCATAGGATTAAGTAATTATGTTGTTGACACAGATATAAATCTACAAGATATAATCCTCCCGATTCCAGGAAGAGAAAATTTTTATATAATGCCTTCCGGAGCTATTCCTCCAAATCCATCAGAATTATTAATGCACGAAAGAATTAATGAAATGTTTACGTATGTAAAAAGCAATTTTGATTATGTCATTGTTGATACGGCACCGGTTAGCATGGTAACAGATACATTCTTAATAAGCCATTTTGCCGATTCTTTTATCTATGTAGCTCGGGCTAATTTTTTAGATAAACGAATGTTAAATGTAGCCGAACATTTATATAAAGAAAAACGATTACCCAATATGGCTATGCTTGTTAATGGTACTAGTTCTAGAAAAGGTTATGGATATGGTTATGGATATGGTTATGGATATGGTTATGGACAAGAGAAACCTAAATCTTTTCTTGAAAAAATATTCTCAAAATAATCAATCAGCTTTATTGGCATTCAAAGTAACCTTTATTCATTATTAGCGTTAAAAACACGTCGATTCTATACGTGTAATAAAAAATTAAATGGATCCGGAAAATAAAAAGCTTGAATTAGTAATAATCGGAGGACCTAATGGTTCGGGCAAATCAACATTTGCTCGGAGTTATATTACTCTTCATCCAATGGATTATTTATGTGCCGATGATATTGCACGCGAAATAAACCCGGAAGATATGAGTAGTGTAAAAGTATTGGCTGGACGAGAGTTTTTTAAAAAGCTTCAACATTACAGAAAAGAGCAACAAAGTCTCATGATTGAAAGTACACTATCCGGAGTTTATTTAAACAAACTGATCTCAGGCTTTAAAGAAGACGGCTATGAAATAATATTAGTATACGTTTTTCTTTATTCACCTAAAGTCTGTATTGAACGGATAAAAGAGCGCGTTTTAAAAGGAGGTCACTTTGTACCCGACAAAGATGTTGTAAGGCGTTATTATAGAAGTAAAGAGAATTTTTGGAATAATTACAAGAATCTAGCAGATAAATGGTTTTTAGTATATAATTCTGAGAATAAGTTCCTTGAAATAGCACTTGGAATTAAAAACCAATTTTCAATAAAAAATAAAGAATATTTTTATAAATTTGTCGAGCATTTTTAAACAAAAGTAAAAAAGTATGGAAGTTAAAAAATTCGATGATCTAAGCCTTTATCTAAAGGGCTTTGAAATTGAATCAATCGGTAACCAAGCCATTAGAAAAATTCAAGAAGAAAATAAAGGCAAAGGAATTCCACTCGTGTATTCTGTTGATGGTAAAATTTATTATGAATTAGCAGATGGAACAATAACAACTGATAGCCCGTTTAAATCAAACGAGTAATATTGAAACAATAGTTTCTCAAAAACACACTTATATTCGAAAGTATAAGTGTGTTTTTATTTTATAACAAACACACTTGCAATATATTAAACAAACAATTAAATATTTTTAGTTTTTTTATTCGAAAGTGCTTGTTTTGAATAAAAAAAACAATACTTTTGCACCGTTAAATAAAACAACGATCGAGTAGCTCAGCCGGTAGAGCACATCCCTTTTAAGGATGGGGTCCTGGGTTCGAATCCCAGCTCGATCACAGGGTACAAAGTTAATCATATTTAAAGCCTGCAAATAGAATTATTTGCAGGCTTTTTCATTTTATTCGATATCAATTCAACACAAAAAGTATAAATCCATATGAATCCAGTTCGGTGTACAAATTTATTTTTTAGATTTGTACACCGAATAGCAACATAACATATTGCTATTCAAAAAGATAAACATATTTTTTGATGCGATTTAATCTATTTTAAGTACTACATTTTTCATTTTAGTGTACATAAAAAGTAAATTAAATTAAAAAGACGTAATTGGTATGAATTCAGTAAACACATTTGGAGTTTCGTTCTTCATTAGACGAAACAGAGAAAGTAATGGCACAGTTCCAGTTTTTCTCAAAATTACCGTTAATGGAAAACGAATAGACATTTCTGCAAAGCAAAGAGTACAAGTTTCAAATTGGGATTCTGTCCGTGGATTTGGTAAAGGTCAAAGTACCGAAGTCAAAAAAATGAATACATATCTCGAACAACTCCGAGGTAAAGTGGTTGAAAATTATCACGAACTTAAACTTCAAAAAAAGCCGTTTACAGTTGAAGATGTCAGGAATAAATTTCTGGGTGTTGAAGAACATCAACATACCCTTATGAGTCTTTTCGATTATCACAATGAAACAGAAAAGAATGCTCTAGCTAGTGGAACATTAAAACATTATTTCGTCACTAAACGTTATTTCCAATTGTTTTTAAAAGAACGAATGTCACTTTCTGACATCTATCTCTCGCAATTAAATTACAAATTCGTTACCGATTTCGAACAGTTTATTCAACAAAAAAATTACCTAAATGATGGACAACCTTGTGGCAAAAACACCACTATGAAGCACATCGAAAGATTGCGAAAAGTTGTAAATCTTGCTATCAAAAATGAATGGTTAGAGAAAGATCCATTTGTAAAATTTAAAGTATCATTCACCAATAGTAAACGTGAATATTTAACTCCAGATGATTTACAAAAAATCGAAAGAAAAGAATTCAGTCTCAATAGACTTCAACAAGTAAAAGACTTGTTTGTTTTTAGTTGTTACACAGGTCTTGCATATAGCGACACGTTTAACCTTACTCCACAAAACTTATGCGTAGGCATTGATGGTGAATGCTGGATTACAACAAATCGCACTAAAACAAATCAAGCTGTTAGAATTCCACTACTTCCCAAAGCAATGGAAATAATTGAAAAATACAAATCGAACATTGCTGTAATTGCAAATGGTAAACTGCTACCCACTCTATCGAATCAAAGGTTAAACTCATATCTAAAAGAGATTGCGGATATTTGTGGGATTACAAAACCATTAACATTTCATGTTGCCAGACATACGTTTGCAACAACGGTAACTCTTACCAATGGAGTACCAATTGAAACGGTTTCAAAACTATTGGGACATACAAGCATAAAAACTACTCAGATTTATGCTAAGGTTATAGAAACAAAAGTAAGTGGAGATATGAAGTCATTAAGAGAAAAACTAGATATGCAAAAATCAATTGCTTCAAAAGCGGTGATGTAGTTTCATTTGACAGACTACGCTCGTTTATCGGGCGTAGTCTTGTCAAAACTTATAAGATTAAACATTTCTCGCATTCGGCTACGAATACGAGTTCCATAAAATTCTTCGATTTCTGAACTAGTCAGATTGGTTGTTACGTGTGTTATGATATTGTACGAAATAAAACTATCGTATCTCAACGATAAAATCTTTTCCATTACATTGCATTCGTTTCCATAATGCTTAATTGTATCTTCTGTTCCAAGATCATCAAAACAATAATTATTTTGACAATCTTGTTCAAACGAAATTCTGCCATATTTCCGAATTATGGAATGACCTTGTTCTATGAATTGTGAACTAATATCTTGACATGATTTTATAGCGTAACGTTGTTCTTTTGTTATAAACCATCGGAACAATGACATAATTGTTGTTTTACCACAGCCAACTGGACCGTTTAGAAGAATACCTTTGCGAAATGAAATCCCATATTGTAAAGCCATTTCTTCATCCTTAGCAAAATAAATAGCCAATTGTTGAATTATTTCTCTGTCCGATTCGTGAACATGAAAGTGATCACCATATAGATCTTTGCCTTTTTGTTCAAATTGTTTAAGGAATTGGTCAAAACTATAGTTGCTCATTGTAGTTTTTATTTTGATTGAGTTTGAGACTTTTTTGCGGTTTAATATTCAGAATCCATTTACGAGCTGAAGCATTCCAATCATACATTTGAGCATTACCTCCACCAACTGTCCATCCATTTGATGTATAATGATTAAAAAACTTTAAAGCTTCGGTTTCTGTTGAAAGCTCAGACAAAAAAAACGATTTCACTTCATGCTCAGTTGGAGGATTAACAGAAATACTTTCTTTTTTTGCCGCAACTTTTTTTCTTTCTCCTGTATTTTTTTTTGACATCTTTTCTTTAGAAATTTTGAGAGATTGAGTGAAAGATTTTTTTTCTTTCATTCTATATGTTTTATTATTTATAATGTTTATACTGTTTATTAAAGAAGGATGCAGTGCTTGAGCATCACTTGTATCGGATGTGCTACAAGACAAGAGCACAGCTTGAGCAGAGCTTGTGTTGGATATGCTCAAGTGAATATAGCTATTTTTTAATGGACTTTTTGATGGAACATATTTTATATATCCCCAATTATGCAAGTCCTTTAGCGTTTTATAATAGGTATGAGTTGAACCGATTCGACTCAAAATCAATAGTTCTTTTCGAGTAATTTCAATTGGATTTGAGAACCTATTTTTATTCCAAAGTTGAAATAATCCTAAATACATACTCACATGAAATGCGGTTAATCTACTATCAGCAACAACCAATTCGTAGAATAAACTCATTAATATTATATAATTCACAATCTGTATTTTATAAATCAATTTCGACTATTTACTTGCCGACCTATTGTTTGAAAGTATTTGATTAATATCTTGACTATCGTAATATAAAGTACAACCTATTTTTGTGTATGGTAATGTTCCATTTAGGCGTAATGTTTGGAGCGTTGATGGTGAGATTTTCAACATTCGTAAGACTTCAGTTGTCTTAAGCCATTTCTTGCTTGTATGAGGTTTTAAATGTTCATCAAGCATAACCTTTAACTCTTCAAATAATTCATATTTGAATCTGTTTAAATCTTCATTTGTAATAATTTCCATTGCCATAGTTTTATTGTTTTTAAATTAATTTGCAACAATAGTACGGCAGTCAAATTTCAAAAATGGGGTTATCACTATGGGATACCCCCATTTTTTTGATATGAGTCTTATAAATCCTGAGAAGATTTTTTTTGCTTGTTAAAGTTTTCTAAAGCGATGGTGAGTTTATTCAAATATGGAGTAATTGATTTCTTTCTATTATATATTTTTTGAATTTTTCGATCAACATTAATAATATTCTTACCAAAAAACTGCGAAACTTTTTGTGTAAAATGATTTAATGCAACTGGTTCACCTGTTATTAATCGAACGTTGTTTTGGTGATAAATAGCTGCTGATATTTCTATAACATCATTTTCTGTTATATCTAATAAATATTCAGCTTGGGTTTTAGAATCTTTAATTGAGGAGTATATTTTTTTACTATTGACAACTTTAAATTTTTCTTGTTTCAAGATTTCAGAAACAAAAAACAATAGGTGGTCTATCTTGTGCGAACGAACATCATTAAACGAAAGATGTTTTTTTTATCTGTATTGTTTTCGGAAACAATTTCTGGGAAAAGTATAGTACTAAAAGGAGTATGAAATAACCAATGGACTTCTTTAATGTCTAATTTAACTTTATTCAGATATTCTAATCTTTCAGCATTGGATATGCCCATTGCCAAATTTTGGAATAGTTCGAGTTTAAAGTCATTGACGAGCAACTCCATCCCTTCAAAATACGATTCCACAGTAATTCCCTTTACAACATTGTTACTTTTTAATGCTTGCATCATTAAATGATGCTTTACTCTTACAAATTCAGTCATTTTTTCTAGTTTAATGATTAGTTAATAATCCAATAAAATTAGAGAAATGGAATTTTCAAAAGTTTAAAGTCAATTACAAAAAGTGAAGGTTAAAACTTGTTATTCGTTTAAGAATAAGGTAGTTTGTATATAATTAAAAATTAACAAGATAAATAATACGACACTATTCGGTATGTAAATATCCAAATCAAATTGTAATGAATATGTAATGCAACAGATACCAATGAAAGACCTTTTTTAGGGGAGAAAGGCTCAGCAAAAACAGGTGTCTTGAGTTAAAATTTAATTTTAAAACAGTTTAAATAGAGTTTAAAAAACAATAAATACAGACATTGTTCTTATAATTTGATTTTAAAAACAGTTAAAATAAAGTTAATCAAGCCCATTTTATGAAAGAGTTGATTATCAATTTTTACTTTGATAATAGTAATCAATAAAAAAAAGACAAAAAAAGTATTTGTAACGGTATTGTAATGCAAAAAACTTTTCAAAAATATTATTATATCTACTTTTGGAAGAATTGTATAAAAAAACATCTTGTGGAATTAAACAGAGAAAGAAAATATCTGATTATATTTTTTATTGGAACGCTAACTATTTTTCTTTTTTCAATAATTTTAGCGTTGTTTCTCCTGAAGAGCAGTGTCGCATTTGTTTAGAAAAATATAAAAGTGATAATACTAGTGTTGTTTGCTCTTCAAATAATGATGAAAGACGTATCGGTATTAAAGCAAATAAGAATAATAAAATTTTTCTTTGTTCTTCAAAATCTGCAACAAAAACATCTAAGCTTTTTAAAGAAAAAATTGAAATATTATCTTATTGTATTCCATCTATTATAAAAGTTAAAGAAAATGCTATCTCAGAAGCTACTAAAATAGAACAAGAAAAGTATTCTAGAATTGTACATAATTTAAAAACGCTAAATGCTCAAAGTATTCAATCTCAATTTAAATTCGTGCCTCAAAGAGTATTTGCCGATAATTACAACAATTTGTATGAATTTTTAAATAAAGAAATTAAAAATAGACCTGATGATGCAACAATAGCATTACTTCGACTTTCAAAAAATAATGCTCATATGAAAACAGAATTCTCAACGCATGAAAAATTATCAGTAGAGAACCCTAATCTATTAATTCATGAGCATAATTTAAGAAGTGTAATTTTAAATGTTTATCATTCATTTGATTTAGAATTTAAAGAGAATAAAGTTGCTTTTGTAATTTCTGATTCCGAATATTTCGTTAGTTTTGACTACGACACCATAAGGGTTGCTTTATACCATTTATTCTCAAATACAATAAAATATATTTGTAATAGTTCAAAATTACAAGTTAAAATATATAAAAAAGAGAACTTAATTTATGTGGATTTTGAAATGAAAAGTTTACATATAGGGAAAGATGAAGAGTTAAAAATATTTGAAGACCATTATTCGGGAAGGAGTACAAAGGTAAAACAAAAAAATGGTAGTGGACTTGGTGGAAATACCGGACAACCTGACCACATCCAACCGGTCTAAATTGACCACATCGAAGTTGTTGTTTTTTTTGAGCGTTTTATCATGTTAAAAAAGTGATTATACAAATCTATTCAAATTAATCT
>Ga0265338_10010801_pt1 | contig 10645 bp, 9 predicted proteins | sample 42126metaG_FD_193579 | JGI IMG/M metagenome (GOLD analysis project Ga0265338, IMG submission 193579) | Rhizosphere microbial communities from Carex aquatilis grown in University of Washington, Seatle, WA, United States - 4-21-26 metaG | ecosystem: Host-associated > Plants > Roots > Rhizosphere >... | reverse complement strand
CAGGAAACACTGCCGCGGCCATTGCCGAGCCTGACCGACGAATATGTCTGGAAGTTGCGCGACATATACGACCGCGTGGTGCAGTCGGTTCCCGATGCCGCGCCTTATATCGCCGTGGTTGCCATGCATCGCCTCGAGCGGCCGTGGGAAGCACTCAAACTTCCGTTGATGATTTCGCGTCAAACGCATGACACGCTGATTTCCAACACCGATATGGGAATGGTCGGAGAGATTTTGTTCGGCGACATCGAGGCCTACGCGACCGCCATCCGCTCCGTGAAACCGCAGATGTTCGATGCCGACGATCTCATCACCAATCTGGCGGGCTTTACCGCGCTCTCGACCGGAATGGTGAAAGCCATAGAGATGCGCCGCGACGGCAAATGGGGCCAACGCCTTATGAAGGATCGGATGGCGGTTGCCGAAGTCATGGAAAGCTTCATGGAGCGCGCCGCGAAGGAAATTCTCGCCGCGCTGCCGACGCTTAAGGCGGGAAGCTATGCCGGCGGTCCGCGCGTGCCCGATCTGTCGCATGGCGTCGATCCGGAAAAATCCTCGCGTGCACTGAGTTATGCGCGTCTGATCACCGGCTGCCGTGCCTTCGCTGCGCCCGCATCGTTCGGCGCTTCCAACAAGGACGCGATCGACGAAGTCTGTGTCGCGGTCAAGAGTTACAACGAAGACCTGTTGAAAGAGTTGCGCGCGGCCGAAGGCGACAAGCGCATTCATGCCGAACAATTCTTCTCACTTGCCGTCGAAATTGTGTCGCAGCTCTTTAGCGGCGACGAAGCGGAAATCCTGCGGCGTCGCGGCCGCGCCGCCACGGGAACGGCTGTCGCCGCCTAGTCAGACCGCGCCGCATTTTCGCAGCCCGGCGATTTCCGCGGGCGAATATCCAATTTCGGCCAGAATCTGATCGGAATGCTCGCCGAGCAGCGGCGCGCGATTGCGGACCGTTCCGGGCGTGCCATGCAGTTTCACCGGCGTCGCGGCGATGGGTGCCTTGCCGATGCCGGGATAATCCACCGGCGTGAAGAAATCGCCGCCGCGAAAATGTGGATCGTCGATCGCCTGGCGCATGGAATAGACCGGACCGGCCGGCACGCGCGCGCCTTCGAATGCGGCAATCGCTTCGGCGTTCGATCGTGTCGCACACCATTCGCCGATGCGTTCGCTGATGATTTCGCCGTGATCGCCACGCACCTTGTCGCTGGCGAAGCGCTTGTCGTCCAGCCATTCCGGTGCGCCGATCAGTTTCGCAACACGGCGAAACAACGGATCGCCGTTCACCGCGACCGTCATCCAGCCATCGCGAGTCTTGTATATGTCCGACGGCGCGGACGTCTGGCTGCGGTTCAAAGTCGGCTCGCGGCCCAGTTTCAGGACGGACTCTTCGATCAGCATAGTGCTGAAGAAAGTCGTGGCCGTGCGCAGCAATGCGCCTTCGACAAGCTGGCCTCTGCCTGTGGTTTCGCGGGCCCGCAATGCCGACACAATTCCGAGCGCGAGCAAGGATGCCGTTCCGAAATCGACCCAGGGTGTCGCCGCGCGCACCGGCTGGTCTTTGGTGCCCGAGAAATAAACCGAGCCGGACATCGCCTGCGCGATGCCGTCGAAGCCAACGCGGTTGGCGTAAGGACCCTCGAGGCCGAATGTGGTGGCAACGCCTAGAATGGCGCGCGGATTGATCCGCGCAACACTGTCGTAGTCGAGGCCGAGGCTCTTCAGCGTCTCGCCGGGGAGGTTTGCGATCACGACATCGCTTTTCGCGATGAGCCGGCGCACGACCTCGCGGCCCTTTTCATGGGCGGGATCCAGCGTCAACCCGCGCTTGTTGCGATTCATCTGGAGAAACATCGCACCCTCGCGAGGGCTGCCATCTTCATTCTCGGCGAGCGGGATAAGCGTGCGATCTTCCTTGCCGTCGCGTTTCTCGACACGGATGACGTCGGCGCCGAGATCGCCGAGCAATGCGCCGCAGAACGGCCCTGCGATATAGCGCCCGAAATCGGCTACGCGTATCCCGTCCAGCGGTCCATTCACGATGCGCTCTCCCGATCGAAGCGCGATTGCGACGCGCTTCGCCGCGGAATATACCCGGCGCACGGAGAAATGCATGAATGTTGCCGACGCTTTCGCGACCCTGAACCGGATCGCGGGATTGGCGCCTCTCAAGACGCCCGCCTTCGAAGGCGATGACCCACTGATTCCGACGCCGTTTCGCGTCGGCAGCGCGGCGGCGGCAGCGCTTGGGCTCGGTGCGTCAGCTGCGAACGAAATCTGGCGGCTACGTGGCGGCGACCGGCAGGAAATAAGCATTGATCTGAAGGCGGCTGCTGCGTCGCTGGTCTCGTTCGCGCTGTTGCGCCTGAACGGGCAATCCGTGCCCCGACCGTCGGAATCCAAGCCGACTGTCGCGATTCATCGCGGCGCGGATGGACGCTATATCCATCTGCATGGCGGCTTTCCGTATCTGGAAAAGCGCACACTCGATCTGCTGAATGCACAGAACACACAGGAAAGCGTGGCCGAAGGCGTCGCCAAATGGAACGCGTTGGCACTGGAAGATGCTTTGGCCTACATGAATTTGTGCGGTGCCGTGGTGCGCACGCAGGAAGAATGGCAGGCGAGTGCGCAAGGCCTCGCCCTTGCGAATATCCCACCGATTGTGTTGCGAAAGATCGGAGATGCGCCGCCATTGCTACTGCCGGACGCGGCGCAGCCGCTCGGCGGCATTCGCGTTCTGGATCTGACGCGCGTGCTTGCAGGACCGGCGGCGGGGCGAACGCTGGCGTCTTATGGCGCGGACGTATTGTCGGTGCGAAGCCCCATGCTGCCGACGATCGATCTCTTCGATCTCGATACCGGTACAGGCAAACGCTCGGTCTATCTCGATCTTGCAAAGCCGGCCGATGCCGAAGCGTTGCGCAGTCTCGCGCGGCAGGCGCACGTGTTTGTGGATTCATATCGTCCCGGCGCGCTTGCGAAACGCGGCTTTAGCTCCCCCGCGCTGGCGCATTTGGCGCCGGGCATGATCCATCTTGCGGTTTCCTGCTATGGCCATTCGGGTCCGTGGGCATCGCGGCGTGGTTGGGAACAGCTTGCGCAATGTGCAACGGGTATCGCGGTCGAGCAGGGCGCGTTCATGGCCGCGCGCGCGGGAAGCCGGCGTGAAACGGTGCCGCGTCTTATCCCCGCTGCCGCCTGCGATTACATAACGGGATATCTGGGCGCCGCCGGCGTGATCGCTGCATTGCTGCGGCGCATCCGCGAAGGCGGAAGCTGGCAGGTGGAAGTCTCGCTTTGCGCGACGGCGATGTGGCTGCAATCATTGGGCAAGATCGACGCGCCGCGCGTCCCCGCCGAATGGAATCCGGCCGCCGGACTCGACGGCTATTTCCAATCATGTCAAACGGAACGCGGGAAAATCGATCATCTGGCGCCGGTCGTGCGGATGTCGAAAACGCAGCCCGCATGGTCGCGCCCACCACCCGAACCTGGTGCAGACAAAGCTTTCTGGCTGGATTGAAACGAGGAACGCATGCCGCCGAAACAAAATCCGCTAAAGCTCAACCCGCTGCAGCTGCGCACGCTGACGCTGCTGCAGGCGATGATGCGTCTGCCCGATGTATCCAAGCTCGGGCCCGGCGAAGGCGAAATTACCATCGAGCGGTTTCCGCAAGCGCATGGCGATCATTTTCACCTGGGCGAATGGGTCGTGCGCGGCAGCGATGCGACTGGCCTATATAACGAGAAGGTCTGGCACGCACTCGACCGCAAAGGCGTTGCGCGCGCCGACTGGCCGCACAGCATCACGCTTACGAAGGACGGCATTCACTACGAAACCGGGCTGGTCCACGAAATTCTGCGTGGCGGCGGTCACTGACTATTCGATCTTGGTGAGCGTGGCAAAGCGTTCGCTGAACAATGCGAGGCCTTTCTTGCTCATCATGAAGGCGTCGAGCTTTTTTGGATCGGCGGTGATTTTCGCGTCGCCGAACTGACCCTGCTCCACGGTGCCGGTGATTTTGTTCGACAGGATTGCGGCCTTGGTCGCGTCTTCGTCCAGCATGTAGAGGATCAGCTTGCCTTGTGCATCGATGCGATAGAGCAGCGGCGTCGTCGTATCGGCAGCGAAGGTCTCGTCGGCCTTTCCGTCGCTGAAGGTGAGCACGGCGTTCATAAAGTGATTGCCGCCGAGCGTCGCAGTCGTAATCGTGGCGGACGACCAGTCGCCATCCGGTTCGCTCCCGGCCTGCACCAGCAAGACTGTGATCGTTCCCTGCGTGGTCGGCAGGAAATGGAAATAGACATCGCGCGCGTCGCTGGAATTTTCCATCTTGCCGCGCCATAGGCCGACCAGAGCCGGATCGATGGCAAGACCGACACTGCTCCCGACAGGATGCGATGTTGTCGGCGGCAGGCAGCCGAGAAGAAATAGAACAGCCCCAAACAGGGCAGAAAGCTTGAGTATGCGCATGGAGAATCCCCGACAATGCCGCCAGATTGAACCTCTTATGGGGTGGCGCCTAGACGCGGTGCGCACAGCGAAGCTTTGCTTTATGGTCCGCGCCGCAACGTCCTGACTTGCATGATGAATCCACGCAAACGCCGCCGCCTCTATTTTGCCGCCGCACTCGTAATCGCGGGCGCGGGCGGTGCAGCATTGGCCGTCTCGGCGCTGCGCGACAATGTCTTGTACTTCTACAGCCCGTCCGATCTGGCCGCGAAACACGTGCCGCCCGGCGTTGCGTTTCGCGTCGGTGGGTTGGTGGAGAAGGGTAGCGTCATTCACGCGCCTCACGCGGAAATCCGGTTCATCGTAACGGATGGCAAAGCCGCGCTGCCGGTTTCGTTTCGTGGCGTGTTGCCGGATTTGTTTCGCGAAGGCCAGGGCGTCGTGGCGTCCGGCGCATTGACGAGCCATGGCGTGTTCGACGCCAGCGAAGTTCTCGCCAAGCATGATGAGCGTTATATGCCGCCCGAAGTTGTCGATGCGCTGAAGCGCTCCGGCCGCTGGAAAGAAGGCGAGAAGCAATGACGGGCGAGATTGGCCAGCTCGCCCTCGCGCTCGCGCTGGCATTGTCGGTGGTGATGTCCGTCGCGGGACTGACGGGCGCGCGCGCAACCGGCGAACGCGCCCGTGCCGTTGCGACGAGTTCTGCGCTCGGCATGTTCGTTTTCGTCGTGCTGGCCTATGCCGCGCTGACCTATGCGTTCGTCACGTCGGACTTCAGCATTCTCGACGTCGCGCAGAATTCGCACACCACCAAGCCGCTGATCTACAAGATCACGGGCGTGTGGGGGAACCACGAGGGCTCGATGCTGCTGTGGGTTCTCGTGCTCGCGGTTTATTCGGCGATCATCGCATTCGCACGGGCAGGCAGCGCGCGTCTCACATCGGCGGCTTTGGGCGTGCAGGGATTGCTGGCGTGTGCGTTTCTGCTTTTCATCCTTTTTACGTCCAATCCATTTTTGCGGTTGGATCCGCCGCCATTCGAAGGCGCCGGATTGAATCCGCTGCTGCAGGATCCCGGTTTGGCGATGCATCCACCGATGCTCTATGCCGGTTACGTCGGATTGTCGGCCGCGTTCGCCTATGCCGCTGCCGCGCTTATCACCGGCGAAGCCGACGCGGCGTGGGCGCGCGCAGCGCGTCCCTTCATGCTGCTGGCGTGGATCGCTCTGACAGCAGGCATCACGTTGGGAAGCTGGTGGGCCTACTACGTTCTGGGCTGGGGAGGTTTCTGGTTCTGGGATCCGGTCGAGAATGCGGCGCTTATGCCGTGGCTGGTCGCAACGGCCCTCTTGCACTCCGCGCTCGCAACCGAGCGCACCGGCGCTTTTCGGAGTTGGACGTTGCTGCTGGCGATTCTCGGCTTTTCGCTAAGTTTGATCGGAACATTTTTGGTGCGCTCCGGCGTGTTGTCGTCGGTCCACGCTTTCGCGAGCGATCCGACACGCGGAGCGTTCATCCTGATGATGCTGGTTGTTGCTATCGGCGGCGCACTGGCACTGTTTGCCTGGCGCGCGCCCCAGCTCAAATCGGGCACGGCGTTCGCGCCGGCGAGCAAGGAAACCGCGTTGCTGCTCAACAATGTGCTGCTGAGCGCCGCGGCGGCGGCGGTGTTTCTGGGCACGCTTTACCCACTGGTCCTGGATGCGCTGACAGGCACGAAGATTTCCGTCGGGCCACCTTATTTCGCGATTACTTTCGCGCCGATTTTCGTTGTGCTGATGCTGCTCGTTCCGTTCGGCCCCCGGCTTGGCTGGCGCAGGGGTGACCTCAAATCGGCATTGCGCATGCTCTCTCCTGCGCTCGGCGTAGCGCTTGTGCTGGCGCTGATTGTGTTCGCGTTGGTCGCGCCGCGATCGCTTGCGGTCATTGGCGCGTTTGCCATCGCAGGGTGGGTGATAGCCGCGAGCGCCATCGATGTTGCAAAGCGTGGGCGCGGCGCGCCGTTGAGTGCGTACGCATCGGCTCTGGCGCATATGGGCCTTGGCGTCACGCTCATGGGGATTACCGGCACGACGGCCTGGCGCAGCGAAGCCATCGATGTGCTTGCGCCCGGACAGTCCATGCCGGTAGCTGGTTACACGCTGACGCTTCAAGGTGTCGAAAATGTTCAGGGCCCGAACTACATCGCGGAACGCGCAATCATTGGCGTGATGCGTAACGGTCTTGCCGTCGCCACCATGATGCCCGAGAAGCGTCTTTACCCCGCCGAAGGACAGGAGGTCAGCAACACCGCGATCCGCACGACCGGATATTCCGATCTCTATCTCGCACTCGGCGATCAACGTGGCGCGGGATGGACTCTGCGTGCCTATGTCAGCCCACTCGCGCCGTTCATCTGGTTTGGCGGCGCTTTCATGGCTCTGGGCGGCATCGCGGGATTGTGGGGGAGGTTGAACGCGCGCCGTTCGTCTGCCTTGCTGCAAGCGGTACCGGCGGAATGAAGCGCGCGTTTATATTGGTGTTATCGGTCGGGTTTTCGCTGAACGCCGCGTTCGCCGCTTCGTTCGAAAAGCTTGCCGACCCGCGACAGGAATCTCGCGCCGTTGCGCTTCAAAAAGAATTGCGTTGCCTTGTTTGTCAGGGCCAGTCGCTCGACGAGTCCAACGCGCCACTTGCTGCCGATCTCAGACATTTGATCCGTGTGCGGATTGCCGCAGGTGACACGGACGGCCAAGTCGAGCATTATCTCGTCGCGCGCTATGGCGATTTCATATTGATGAAGCCGCCGCTGGAACCGCAGACCTATTTTCTGTGGTTCGGGCCTTTCGCCGTTCTTTTGATCGGCGGCGGCATTGTGGCGCTGCTTACGATCCGGGCCGGAAAACGGCTGGAGTCCGACGATATTTGAAGACGGCAGATCATGACTTAGTGATGTTGCCTAATTTTAATGTATTAGACAGATTTTGGACATCATGAAAGTGTAGGTAGGCGGTTCTCACGCTGACCGCCTGTTTTTGTTCACAAATCGCCGAAGGAGGCTGAAAATGAAAAACAATTCTCAATCGACTTTTGCCGTGAAATATCGCGGCCGCCTTCTGGCTTCAGCCGCCGGTTTCCTGCTCGGTGGATTGGCCGTGATCGCGGTTCTACCTGCGGCAGGTGCTGTGCCGGCTCCGGCGCAACACGCGCCCGTTCAACAGCTCCGTCCGCAACAGGCGCCTGCTCGAACCTTACCGGTTTATCAGGCTTCGCCCGCACCGCGCATGATCGAGAGCGGCGCACCCTTTAGCTTTGCCGATCTCGTCGAGCGCGTGAGTCCAGCCGTCGTGACGGTGACGGTTGAAGAGGTGGTGAACCAGCAGGCGGATTTCGATCCCGATTCACTGCCCGAACCATTCCGCGATTTCTTCAATCAATTCGGTCAGGGACAGGGCAAGCAGTTCAACGCGCCGCGCAAGGCTGTCGCGATGGGTTCGGGCTTCATCATCGACAAGTCCGGCTACATCGTCACGAACAATCATGTCATCGAGAACGGCAAGAAAATTACCGTAAAGCTTCCCGACGGCCGCGAATTCGAGGCGAAGCTGATTGGCACCGACGCGGCCACGGACATCGCGCTTCTCAAGGTCAAGGCGAACGGGCCGCTGCCGTCGGTTGAGTTCGGTGATGATCGTCAGGCGCGTGTCGGCGATTGGGTGATCGCGGTCGGCAATCCGTTCGGTCTTTCGAACAGCGTGACAGCAGGCATCATCTCGTCCATCGGCCGCGATGTCGGCAACGGTCCTTATAATGATTTCATTCAGATCGACGCTCCTATCAATCGCGGCAATTCCGGCGGTCCGACGTTCAATATTCAGGGCAAGGTCATAGGCATGAATTCGATGATCTTCTCACCCTCCGGCGGCAGCGTCGGTATCGGCTTTGCGATTCCGTCTTCGACAATCCATGACGTCGTAGCGCAGCTTCAGGCGCATGGCCGGGTCGCGCGTGGCTATCTTGGCGTCCAGATACAGAGTTTCACGCCGGAGATTGCTGCGAGCATAGGCAGCAAGAACGCCAAGGGCGCGATCGTAGCCAGTGTTTCTCCCGGCGGTCCCGCGGCGCATGCCGGGTTTATGCCGGGTGACGTCGTTGTTGCGCTCAACGGCAAGGGTATCGACGATTCACGCGATCTGACGCGCCGCATTGCGGCGTTGCCGGCCGGTGCAAGCGCAACATTCACTGTGGTCCGCAATGGCGGTCCGAAAACCCTGGTCGCCCAGATCGCCGCCAAGAAGGACGATCAGGTTGCGTCCAACAATGCGCCAAAGAAAAGCGCACCGCCCAGTACCGCGGAAGCGATGGGTTTGGGCCTGGCGTCGGTTACACCGGAGACGCGCCAGGCATTCAATTTGGACAACAACGTCAACGGTGTCGTCATCACCCGTGTCGATCCTAACAGCGATGCGGCGGACAAGGGCGTGCAGCCCGGTGACGTTTTGGTATCCATTGCCAACCACGCTGTGCGGTCGCCGCAGGATGTGAAATCCGGCATCGCTGCCGCAAAGGCCGCGGGCCGTGACACCGTGCTGGTGTTGATCACGGGCCAGGCCGGCCAGCGCTTCGTCGCTCTCAAACTCAATCAAACGTAAGGACAGCGTACCGGACCGCGCGGAATTCGTTTCGCGTTGTCCGGCCCCCGCGCCGGTGGTGGTGGCCCCATCCCCCCCGTTGCCGCCGCCGGCGCGGACCCTTCTCGCGGCTGAGGTGCGTTCGTAATGAACCGCCTAACAGGAGATTTGAAATGCGCATTCTTGTTGTGGAAGACGATTTCGAAGCGCAACGGTATCTTGTGCAAGGACTGAAAGAAGCCGGTCATGTGGTGGATGATGCGGGGGATGGCGAGACCGGCCTTACGCTCGCGCTGTCGCGTCCCTACGACATGGCGATCATAGATCGCATGTTACCCAAGCTCGACGGCCTCAAACTCGTTGAGGAAATTCGCGAGCATGGCAACATGACGCCCGTGCTGTTCTTGAGCGCACTTTCCGAGGTCGATGACCGCGTCAAAGGACTGAAGGCGGGCGGCGACGACTACCTCACCAAGCCCTATGCCTTCGTGGAATTGCTGGCGCGTCTGGATGCGTTGATGCGCCGGCGCCATCCGGCCTCGGTAAAAACGCGGCTGCAGGTTGGCGATCTCGAACTCGATCTGCTCACACGTACGGCCAAGCGTGCCGAGACTTCTATCGATCTGCAGCCCCGCGAATTTCGCCTGCTGGAATATCTCATGCGCCATGCCAGCCAGGTGGTGACGCGCACGATGCTTCTGGAAAGCGTGTGGGAATATCATTTCGATCCGCAGACCAACGTCATCGATGTGCACATCTCTCGCTTGCGCGCGAAGATCGACAAGGGATTTGAGACGCCGCTGCTGCACACCGTTCGCGGCGCCGGCTATATGATCCGTGCGCGCGCCTAGATTTCTTCGGACGCTCGCGTTCCGGATTGTCGTCATCTACGTGACGGTGTTCGCAATATCGGCGGCCGCGCTTGTCGGCTTCACGTACTGGAACACCAAGCGCGAACTCGATAGTCAGACCGATCAGACGATCGAAGCGGAAATCACCGGCCTTGCCGAACAATATCAGCGGCTTGGTCTTGGTGGATTGACGGATGTCATTATCAATCGCTCGATCCGCGGCGGGCAGGGTCTGTATTTGCTTACCGATTTGCAGCACCGCCCTATCGCGGGAAATCTCGACGGCTGGCCAAAAATTCTCGAGCAGCCGGGAAAGTTCATCGAGTTCAACTATGAACGGCGTCTTGGCGGCGAAGCAGCCGTGCGGCGCGCGCGCGGGCGAGCCTTCTCGCTCACGGGCAGATTCCAGCTTTTGGTCGCGCGCGACATACATGAGCGGCATGAAACATCGCGGCTGTTGAGCACCACGCTGCCGTGGAGCCTGCTGATGATGCTCGTCCTTGGCCTGGTTGGCGGCGCATTGATGAGTCGCAATCTTTTGGCTCGTCTTGATGTTATCAACTCGACGAGCCGCGAGATCATGGCTGGTGATCTGACGCGCCGTGTGCCTGTTACCGGCTCCGCCGATGAGTTCGATACGCTTGCCGAGAACCTCAACCGGATGCTGGAGCGCATCGAGCGCCTGATGCGGGGTATGCGCGAAGTGACAGATTCCGTCGCACACG
>Ga0265338_10010799_pt1 | contig 10645 bp, 7 predicted proteins | sample 42126metaG_FD_193579 | JGI IMG/M metagenome (GOLD analysis project Ga0265338, IMG submission 193579) | Rhizosphere microbial communities from Carex aquatilis grown in University of Washington, Seatle, WA, United States - 4-21-26 metaG | ecosystem: Host-associated > Plants > Roots > Rhizosphere >... | reverse complement strand
CCGTCGACCGTTACTTCATCCACGCGGTCTACGGGAACTTCCCGTACGTCCTCGCCTTTGTCCTCATCTTCACGCTGCTGCTCCTGACGCGGGCCTTCCGCTCGATCGTCCTCCCGATCAAGGCGGCGATCCTCAACCTCGTCTCGCTCGGCGGCGCGTTCGGGATCGTCGTCTTCATCTTCCAGCTGGGCCACGGCTCGTCGCTCTGGAACATCTCCGCGACGGGAGCGATCACCGCCTGGATCCCGCTGATGATCTTCGCGTTCCTGTTCGGCCTCTCGATGGACTACGAGGTCTTCATGCTCACGCGTATGCGGGAGGCGTACGACGAGACGCGCTCGACCGATCGCGCGATCGAGCTCGGCCTCGCGCGCACCGGAAAGCTCGTCACGAGCGCTGCGCTCATCCTCATGTTCGCGTTCCTCGTCCTCTCCTCGAGCCCCGGCTTCGAGATCAAGGAGTTCGCGATCGGCCTCGCGGCGGGGATCATCTTCGACGCGACCGTGATCCGCGCGTTGCTCGTGCCGGCGCTCATGAAACTCCTCGGCGAGGCGAACTGGTGGCTGCCGGACTGGACGCGGCGCGTGCTCTTCATTCCGCCGGAGCCGCAGCCGGTGGTCGAAGCGGAGTCGTAGACCCGGGCACCGCACGCACGTCGCGGACGAAGAGAGCGACGGCGAGGTTCGGGACGCAGATGCACGCACCGGCCAGCGCGAGGGCAGCCGGCACACCGAGCGCGACCGACAGCGGGCCGGCGATTGCGTATCCGATCGGCAGCAGGCCGAGCGAGAGAAGGACGTCGAACGACGCGACGCGGGCAAGACGCTCCGGCTGAACCTCGCGCTGGATCGCCGTGTCCCAGAGGACGTTGCCGATGATGACCGAGACGCCGAACACGACGGCCGCCGCCATGACCGCCGGCAGCGGGAATGGCCGGACGAGGGAGAAGGCCGGCAACGCCATGAGCACCCAGATCCCGAACGCCGCGGCGACCGGCCGCTGCGGCTTGACGCGGTACGAGACGAGGCCGCCGAGGACGCTCCCCACCGCGGCCGCGCCGAGGATGAAACCCCACGGCCTCGCGCCGCCGAGATCGTCCCGCGCGACGACCGACCCGAGCACGATGTACATCCCGACGCCGAGATTGGCGAGCGCGAGACCGAGGAAGCCGGCCGAGAGCCACCGGTGACGGCGCACTTCGCGCCAGCCGTCGCGGAGCTCGCTCCAGAAGTGGCTCGTCGCGGGACGGACGTGCGCATCCACCCGCATCGCTGCGACGAAGACCACGCTGACGAAGAAGCTTCCTGCGTCGATCGCGAACGCCCAACCAGGTCCGGCCGCCGCGACGATCACTCCCGCAGTCGCCGGCCCGAACACGTTCGTCGCGCTCCTCGACAGCGCGAGGAGCGCATTCGCCTGCTGCAGGCGAACGGCGCTCACGGTCTGCGGGATGAGCGCCGCCGAAGCAGGGTTGAAGAAGCCGCCGCACGCGCCGGCGATGCTCTGCAGCACCGCGAGTTCCCAGACATGCATCGTTCCGCCGATCAGGAGAACGGCAGTCACGGTCTGCGTTCCGAGCCGGATGAGATCCGCGGCGATCATCACCATGCGACGCGGCAGGCGGTCCGCCCACACTCCGCCGGCGAGCGTCACTGCCGCTCCTGCGGCGAAGTAACAGGCAAAGACGATGCCGACATCCGTCACGGTGCCGTGCAGCCGGTAGACGGAGAAGATGAGCGCGACGGGGATGAGCGAGTCGCCAACCGAGGATCCGGTACGCGCGAACCAGAGGAGCCGGAACGGGCGTTCCTTCAGTGGCCCGAGGTGCGCGACCCCACGCATGTCCTCCAATGTACGCCGTGAAGCTTCGGAGTACCATCGACTCCCGCGGAACCGCCGGTTCCGCCGTTCGTCATGGACCGTCCGGTACTTCACGCCGTAGTTCGCGAGCTCGTCGAGGACGAGCGCGTCGCTGCGCTCGCGGACGCGCTACCGACGCGTGCGCGCGTCTCGGAGGCTGCCCTGCCGCCGCTCCTCGCAACGCTCCACCAGCGGCTCGAGCGCGGTCTCGTCGTCCTCCTGCCGGAGGACGCGGACGCGCGTGACGCAGCGGACGCGGCGGCATGGTTCCTCGGCGACGACGCGGTCGGGCTGCTGCCGAGCCGCGGCGTGTCGTGGGAGTCGGGCCTCGCGCCGCCTCCGCACCTCGTCGGCGAGCGCGCGCGGGCGCTCCGTATCCTCGAGCGCGGCGGGCTCGTCTGCGCGTCGGCGCGCGCGCTCGCGGAGGGGTTGCCGCCGGCCGAGGCGCGGCCCGCTCCCGTCGAGGTGCGTCCGGGGCTGGAGCCGGGCGTCGAGGGGTTCGCCGAGGCACTTGCGCTCGCCGGTTACGACCGCATGGAGCGGGTGGACGACCGCGGACAGTTCGCCGTGCGCGGCGGCATCGTCGACGTGTTCCCGACCACCGGCCGCGAGCCGCTGCGGGTCGAGTTCTTCGGCGACGAGATCGAATCGGTGCGTGCGTTCTCGCCGTTCACGCAACGCGCCCTCCACCCGGTCGCCGAGGCAACGCTCTATCCCGCGGCCGAGCGGGCGCTCGATCCACTTAGTGACAACTTGTCACTAAGTCCGGAAGAGGGGGACGAGCGCGCGGTCGAAGTTCCTGACGACCTCGTTCCGGCGCTCGCGGGTCCGCCCGACTTCGTCTTCCAGCCGGACGCGGTGCGCCGCGTCTGGGAGGAAGACGGCGTCGAGGGGCCGTCGCTCGAGGGGGCGACCGAGCTCGACCCCTTCCCGCAATCGCAGCCGTTCGCGTTCGAGGCGCAGAAGCCGGCGATCGCCGCGCGCGGTCTCGCCGAGGCGGAGAGCGAGCTGGCGGCGCTGATCCGCAGCGGCCAGCGCGTCGTCGTCGCGTTCGCGCACCGCGGCGAGGCCATGCGCACGCAGAACCTCCTCCGCCGCGTCGAGGCGCGCGTGCTCGAGCCGGGCGAGGAGCTGCCCGAGGCGCCGGAGCTCCTGTTCGCGATCTCCCCGGCGAGGCGCGGCTTCGTCTGGCGCGACCTTGGACTTGTCCTTCTGCCCGACCACCAGGTCTTCCGCCGCCGCGCCCCGCGCGAGCGACGGCTCGGCGGCCGCGCGCTCCAGTCCTTCGCCGATCTCCGCACCGGCGACTACGTCGTCCACGAGGACCACGGCGTCGGGAAGCTTCTCGGCTTCGAGACGAAGACCGTCGCGAGCGTGACGCGCGACTACCTCCTGCTCGCGTTCCGCGGCGAGGACCGGCTCTACGTCCCGCACGAGCAGCTCGGCAAGGTCTCGCGGTACGTCGGCGCCGACGCCGGCGCGCCGGCGCTCTCGAAGCTCGGCGGCAAGGCGTGGCAGACGATGAAGTCGCGGGCGCGGGAGTCCGTGCGAGAGCTCGCCGGCGAGCTCATCAAGCTCTACGCGCAGCGCCAGACGCAGGAGGGCATCGCCTACGACCTGTCGCACGAGTGGCTGCCGCGCCTCGAGGCGTCGTTCCCGTTCCGCGAGACACCCGACCAGGAGGCGGCGATCGAGGCCGTCATGGAAGACCTCGAGACGCCGCGCCCGATGGACCGACTCGTCTGCGGCGACGTCGGCTTCGGCAAGACGGAGGTCGCGGTGCGCGCGGCGTTCGCCGTCGCGGTGAACGGCAAGCAGGTGCTCCTGCTCGCGCCGACGACGATCCTCGCCGAGCAGCACTTCAACACGTTCCGCGAGCGCTACCGCGACTTCCCTGTCCGCGTCGAGATGGTCTCGCGCTTTGTCGCGCCGAAGGACACGAAGCGGATCCTCACCGACTTCAGCGCCGGCAAGGTCGACATCCTCATCGGCACGCATCGCGTCCTCAGCCGCGACGTGATCCCGAAGGAGCTCGGCCTCGTGATCCTCGACGAGGAGCAGCGGTTCGGCGTCGCGCAGAAGGAGCTCCTCAAGTCGCTGCGCCTGGAGGTGGACGTGCTCACGCTGAGCGCCACGCCGATCCCGCGCACCCTCCACCTCTCGCTCGCCGGCATGCGCGACATTTCGATCATCGAGACGCCGCCCGAGGGCCGCCTCCCGATCCGGACGACGGTCGGGGAGTACGACGAGGAGCTCGTCAAGCTCGCGCTCGAGCGCGAGGCGGAGCGCGAAGGCCAGGCGTTCTTTCTCCACAACCGCGTCGAGACGATCGAGGAGCGCGCCGCGCAGCTGCAGCAGCTCTGCCCGAATCTCCGCTTCCTCGTCGCGCACGGGCAGATGAAGGAGAAGGACCTCGAGGAGAAGATGCACGCCTTCCTCCGCGGCGACGCCGACGTGCTCGTCTCGACGACGATCATCGAGTCGGGCATCGACATCCCGCAGGCGAACACGCTCATCGTCGAGCGCTCCGACATGCTGGGCCTCAGCCAGCTCTACCAGATTCGCGGCCGTGTGGGCCGCTCCGACGCCACCGCCTACGCGTACCTCTTCTATCCCGACGCGCGCGAGCTGACCGACGAGGCGCGGGCGCGCCTCTCGACGCTCGCCGACCACACCGAGCTCGGCGCCGGCTTCGCGATCGCGATGCGCGACCTCGAGATCCGCGGCGCGGGCGAGCTGCTCGGCGCGGAGCAGTCCGGCCACGTCGCCGCGGTCGGCTTCGAGCTCTACGTCGAGCTCCTCAACGAGGCGGTCGCGGAGATGCAGGGACAGAAGCGGATCGCCGCGCGGCCGGTCCGGGTCGACGCCCGGGTCGACGCCTACGTCCCGTCCGCGTATGTCGACTCGGAGGCGCTCCGCATCGACGTCCACCGCCGGCTCGCGCTCGCGGAGACGGAAGACGAGCTGCGCGAGCTGCAGCTCGCGCTCGAGGACCGCTTCGGCCCGCTTCCCGAGCCGGTCGAGAACCTCTTCCGCATCCAGGAGGCGAAGATCAAGGTCGCGCTCCTCGGCGCCGACTACCTCGTCTTCCAGGGCGGGAAGGCGACGGTCGGCAGGCTCGTGCTCGGGTCGGGCGAGCTGCGCGAGCTCCGCGACCGTGCGAAGACTGCCATCTACGCATCGTCGAGCCAGGAAGTGAGCATGCGCGGGCAGGAGGAACTTGGCCAGGCTGTCGCGCTGGTCGATGCTATCTTGGACGCGCGCCGGGCGGCTTGAAGCCCTTTTCTCGTGGCGGCGCTCCCGCGGACCTCGACTCACTGGATGGAAATGAAGACTCGCCTTCTCTCTCTGCCTCTGCTCCTCATGCTCGCCGCCTCTCTCGCCGCGTGCGGCGGGGGCCAGAACGTTCCCGCGAGCGCCGTCGCGGTCGTCGACGGGAAGCCGATCACGACGCACGACTACAACGCGTACTTCGCGCAGTCCGTCGCCGCCTACAAGCAGCAGTACGGGACGGCGCCGACGGGCGGAAGCACGCAGATGGCGACGCTGCGCAACCAGACCGTCGCCTACCTCGTGCTGTACGCCGAGTTGGAGCAGCAGGCGCAGAAGGAAAACCTCTCGGTGACCCAACACGACGTGACGGCGTTCCTCGCGACGTACGCGCAGACCCACTTCGGCGGGAGCATGCAGAAGCTCACTGCCGCGCTGAGGAAGCAGGGCATATCGATGCCGGCCGCGCGGCAGGAGGTATACGGCAACCTCATTGCGCAGAAGATCCACACGAAGGTCACCGCGTCCGCGAAGGTGACCACGGCGGAGGAGCAGGCCTACTTCCAGGCCCATCCCCCAGCCGAGACGCGCAGTGTCGAGCACATCCTCGTCAAGTCGAAGAGCCTTGCGGACTCGATCGAGCAGAGACTGAAGAACGGCACGAGCTTTGCAACGTTGGCGAAGCAGTACTCGAAGGACCCCTCGAGCGCCGCGCAGGGCGGCAAGTTCACGGCGACCAAGGGTAACGAGGTGCCCGCCTACGACGACGCGGCGTTCGCGCTCAAGACCGGGGCTCTTTCGGCGCCGGTCGACGCAACGACAGCCGCGAACGGCTCGTACGGCTGGTTCATCATCAAGGCGCTCGCCCCCGTGCACACGACGACGTTCAGCGAGGAGGAGCCGACGATCCACCAGACCCTTCTCCAGCAGGCGCAGGACACGCTGTGGCAGAAGTGGATCGCCGACCTCGCAAAGCAGTACAAGGGGAAGGTGAGCTACCAGAGCGGCTACGCGCCGCCGACGACGACCGCGATCTCGACGAGCCAGGCCGTCACCACTGGCTGAACTCGAGCGGGGGCACGGTCTCGCTGAGGCTCTCCTCGAGCTGCACGAGTTGACGGAACGGCTGCGCCGCGAGTGCCCGTGGGATCGCGAGCAGACGGCGCAGACGATCGTCCCGCACACGGTCGAGGAGGCGTACGAAGTCGCCGACGCGGCGCTCGCGGCCGACGACGCGAAGCTGCTCGACGAGCTCGGCGACCTGCTCTTCCAGGTCTATTTCCTCTCGCTGCTGCTAGAGGAACGCGGCGCCGGCGATCTCGCGGAGGTCGCGCGCGGCGTGCACGCGAAGCTCGTGCGCCGCCACCCGCACGTGTTCGGGGACGTCGAGGCCGACACCGCCGAGCGCGTTCGCTCGAACTGGGAGCGGATCAAGGTCGAGCAGGAGGGGCGGGAGGGGATCTTCCACGACGTCGCGGAGGGGCTCCCGGCGCTCCTCTACGCACGGAAGATCCAGCAGCGCGCGAAAGCGGTCGGCTTCGAGTATCCCGATCTCGCCGGCGCGATGGCCGATCTCGAGGACGAGCTGCGCGAGCTGAAGGAGGAGCCGTCGGGCGACGAGCTCGGCGACGTCCTCTTCGCTGCGGTCAACGTCTCCCGCAAGCTCGACGTCGATCCCGAGCTCGCGCTGCGGCGCGCGGCCAAGCGCTTCCGCCGGCGCGTGGAAGTTGCGGAGGCGCTCGCGGCGGCGGCCGGTGAGAATTGGAGCGAGCTGCCGCTCGAGCGGCAGGACGCGTATTACGACCGGGCTAAAGAACAACACCTCAAGGAGCAGACCGAGTGACGCCGATTCGCCACGTCCATGCACGCCAAGTCCTCGACTCGCGCGGGAATCCGACCGTCGAGGTGGAGATCAACGGCGGCCGCGCAATCGTGCCGTCGGGCGCCTCGACCGGAGTGCATGAGGCGGTCGAGCTACGCGACGACGGCGCGGCCTGGGGTGGCAAGGGCGTGACGCAGGCCGTCGCGAACGTCAACGGCGAGATCGCCGAGGCGATTCGCGGCCTCGACGTCATGGATCAGGAGGCTCTCGACCGCCGCCTCATCGAGCTCGACGGGACGCCGAACAAGGGCAGGCTCGGCGCGAACGCGATCCTCGGCGTCTCGCTCGCGAACGCGAAGTCCGCCGCGGCGGACGCCGGCGTCTCGCTCTTCCGGCACCTCGGCGGCGCCGAGGCGACGACCCTCCCTGTGCCGATGCTCAATGTCATCAACGGCGGCGTCCACGCCGACAACTCGATCGACCTCCAGGAGTTCATGGTTGTCCCCGTCGGCGCCGAGTCGTTCTCCGAGGCGCTGCAGCTCGCGGCCGAGACGTACCACGCGCTGAAGGCGCTTCTCCACGAGCGCGGCCTTTCGACCGCGGTCGGCGACGAAGGCGGCTTCGCGCCGGACCTCCCGTCGAGCGAGGCCGCGATCGAGGCGATCCTCGAGGCGGCCGAGCGCGCCGGCCACCGCGACCGCGTCGCCATCGCGCTCGACCCCGCTTCGAGCGAGCTCTTCGCGGGCGGCGTCTACCGCTTCGAAGGCCGCGAGGCGCAGCCGGCGGAGATGGCGGAGTTCTACGCCGACCTCGCCGGTCGCTTCCCGATCGTCTCCATCGAGGACGGCAACGCCGAGGACGACTGGGACGGCTGGAAGGCGACGACCGAGCGGCTCGGCGACAGCGTCCAACTCGTGGGCGACGACATCTTCGTGACGAACGTCGAGCGGCTGCGCGAGGGCTTCGAGCGCGGCGTCGCCAACTCGATCCTCATCAAGGTCAATCAGATCGGCACGCTGACCGAGACGATCGAGGCGGTGCGCCTCGCGCACGCGAACGGCTACACCGCGGTCATGTCGCACCGCTCGGGCGAGACCGAGGACGCGACGATCGCCGACCTCGCCGTCGCTCTCGGCACCGGCCAGATCAAGACAGGCGCCCCGGCGCGCACCGACCGCGTCGCCAAGTACAACCAGCTGCTCCGCATCGAGGAGGAGCTCGGCGACAACGCGGTGTATCCCGGCTGGGCCGCATTCCCGCGCGCGAAGCGCTCGTCCTAGCTCCGCCGGTTCCTCGGGCGAGAAGACTCGCTCGCGCAGGTGAGTGGCCTGCTTCTGAACTGACCTAATTCGGTGGTGGGGGCGGCTCGGTTAGGCGGGCGCGCAGCCGTTCATAGGTCGCCTCGTCGATTTCGCCGCGGGCGAGGCGATGCTGGAGGACGCCGAGCGGGGTCTCGAGTGGAGACGTAGTGCGGCGCATCGCCGCCCCGCCGTCGCGGTCGCTCCGGACCCGAAGCGGCCAGACCACCAACCCCACAATGACGGCGAGGAAGAGCAGCCAAAACAGTGCCATCAAGACCAAGCCGCCCGCTCCCATTCCATCGTGCCCGTAATACACGTCTGTGGCCTCCGTTTCCGACCCAGTTGCCCCTCCGTTGGAGGATACGTCGGACTACCCCTCCCAGGCGCGAGGCTCCCTGTTCTCTACGCAGCGGGCCCAGCCTGGCTGTTGCGCGTCAGGCTTCATCCCCACACGCTGGCGCAGGCGACGTCCCCCGCCCTTGAGTCGCTGCAGGTTGGGGGGTTCAGGATCGGACTATCGTCGAGCGTGTGGTCATTTCGTCGCCAGCTCGCTTCGCAGCCGCAGTCGGAGCGCATCCGTTTCCGGACATCAGGTTTGAGGCCGACGCGCTCGACGGTGCGCGAGCATCGCTTCGTGCCGCGAATCTGTTGATTGTCGGCGAGCCGCACGGGGTGCGGGAGACGCCGAGCGTCCTTTACGCCCTTGTCGTTGCGCTGGGGATACGTGCGCTGGCGTTCGAGTGGTCTCATGAGGAGATGGATGTGACCGTGCAGGGCTTCCTCCGCGACGGGTCGTTCGATTTCGACCGACTCTGGTCGCTCCCGACTTCGTCGGAGTTCTTCTGCGGCGATGGGCGGGTCACGGCGGGACACTTCGCGCTGTTGCAGCGGCTTTACACGGAGGGCCGCATCGACCAGGTGATCGTCTTCGATCGACTCGACCCTGAGCCGCCGGGCGACTGGGAATCGCAGGTGCACGCGCGCGAGCCGGAGTTGGCCGCTCGGCTGCTGAACGAGTGGGATCGGCGCCTGCCGCTGCTGGTACTCACCGGCGCCTTCCATGCCCAGTTCCAGGCAGCAGAGGGTAAGCCGATGACGGCGTACTTTGCTCGCGAGTTGCCCGGACTTCAGCCGGCGATGCTCGACTACTCCGCTGGCTGCTGCTGGTCGAGCGGCGAGACCCACGACGTGTCCGGTCCTATGCCAGACGCCCCGATCAGGTTTGATCTAGGACACGCGACGCCTGCAGTCGTGCCCGCTCCGACAATCCCCTGAAGGCGACCTGCCAGTGGTTAGTCCCGAGCACGGACCTAGGCGGCTGTCCTCTTGAGAAAGCGGGAGGCCCGCCGAAGCGGGCCTCCCTGGCAGCTCAAGAGCACGTGACTGTCACCCACGCTGAATATGCCATGAAGAGCACCCCGGGGCCGGACTTGAACCGGCATCACCCTGGGTGGCAGCCAGGAGCTCTGCCAATTGAGCTACCCCGGGGACGATCCTCACACCGGTAGCGTCGACGAAGGAGCGTCACGACTTCTCGGCGACTCTTTGTGAAGATCGACGCGAACGCGCTCGCTACGCTGGACGACATGGCGATGGACCGTCGGACGAAGATCGTCGCCACGCTTGGGCCCGCGTCCGACTCGCGTGAGCGGCTCCGTGCGCTGCTCGAGGCGGGCGTCGACGCCGTCCGGTTCAACCTCTCGCACGGCACGCACTCCGAGCACTCCGAGAAGGCGTGGCTCGTGCGCGAGATCGCCGCCGACCTTGGCCGCCCCATCGCGCTTATCGCGGACCTCCAGGGGCCGAAGTTGCGGATCGGGGAGCTGGCGGAGCCCGTCGTGCTCCGCTCCGGCGACCACATCACCGTCTGCGCGGAGGGGATGTGCACCAACGGCGAGCTGCCCGTCGCACCTGCTGTGATCGGCGACGTGCTCGCGCCGGGGCACGACATCCTCATCGATGACGGCCGGGTGCGCCTGCGCGTCGACGGTGTCGAGGGCGGCCGCGCCGCGTGCGCCGTCGTCGTCGGCGGCACCGTCACCTCGCACAAGGGCGTCAACCTGCCGGGCGTTCCGCTTCCGATCCCGTCGCTGACCCGCAAGGATGTCGACGATCTCGACTGGGCGCTCGAGACCGGAGTGGACTTCGTCGCGCTCTCCTTCGTCCGCTCGCCGGCGGACGTCCGCGACCTTCGCGCCCTGCTCGAGCAGGCGGGCTCGCGGGCGCACGTCATCGCGAAGATCGAGAAGAAGGAGGCGGTGGACGTCCTCGACGAAATCCTCGCGGAGACCGACGCGGTGATGGTCGCGCGCGGCGACCTCGGCGTGGAGATCGGCCCGGCGCTCGTGCCGCTACTGCAGAAACGGATCATCCATCGCGCCCTCGACCTCGG
>Ga0265338_10010797_pt1 | contig 10646 bp, 10 predicted proteins | sample 42126metaG_FD_193579 | JGI IMG/M metagenome (GOLD analysis project Ga0265338, IMG submission 193579) | Rhizosphere microbial communities from Carex aquatilis grown in University of Washington, Seatle, WA, United States - 4-21-26 metaG | ecosystem: Host-associated > Plants > Roots > Rhizosphere... | reverse complement strand
GGGCGAGCACGTCGTCGTCGCCGGCGCGCTCGAGCAACACCCGCGCTACGGCTGGCAGTTCGCGGTCGAGAGCTTCCGGTCCGAGCTGCCCCAGTCGGCCGACGGCGTCGCGCTCTGGCTCCGGCGGCGCGTCCCCGGCATCGGCCCGACGTTCGCGTGGGCGATCGTCGAGCACTTCGGTGCCGAGGAGGTCTTCGCCGAGCTCGACCGTGATCCGGAGCGGCTGCGCGAGGTGCGGACGAAGGCCGGACGGGCGATCTCGGCTCGCGCGGTCGAGCGCGCGGTCGCCGCATGGCGCGAAGTGACGGCGATCCGCGAGGTCGAGGCGTTCCTGTTCGCGCACGGGATCGGCGCGGGGCTCGCGTCGCGGCTCGTGCGCACGTACGGCGCGGACGTGATCGCGGTCGTCAGCGACGATCCATACCGGCTGACCGAGGTACGGGGGATCGGCTTCCGGGTCGCCGACCGGATCGCGGCGTCGCTCGGGATCGAGCCGGACTCGCCGCGGCGGCTGCGGGCCGGGCTCCTGTTCGTGCTCGGCGAGGCAGCCGGCGACGGCAATGTCTTTCTCCCACTCGACGAGCTCTGGGAGGCGTCGGGGCGGCTGCTCGGCATCCGCGATCCCGAGCCGCTCGAGGCCGCGCTACGCGAGCTCGTGCGCGACGACGAGGCCGTCGTCGAGGAGCGGCGCGCCTACCGGGCCGACCTGTGGGAGATGGAATGCCGGCTCGCGGCCGAGCTCGCGCGCCGCGGCCGCGACTCCGGCGAGCTCTTCGAGCCCGCGTCGCGGCCCGAGGCGCTCGACGTCTCGGACGAGCAGTGGGCGGTCGTCGAGCTCGTTCGCACGCGCCCGCTCGTTCTCCTCACCGGGCTCCCGGGTGCGGGCAAGACGCATACGCAGCGGGTGCTCGTCGATGCGGCGCAACGCGCCGGCGTGCGCGTGCTCCTGTGCGCGCCCACCGGCAAGGCCGCCCGCCGCATGCGTGACCTGACGGGCCACGACGCGCTGACGATCCATCGCGCGCTGGGGTACTCGCCGAAGGAAGACCGCTTCACGCGCGACGAGGACGACCCACTCTCGAACGACGTCGAGCTCGTGATCGTGGACGAGGCGTCGATGCTCTCGCTCGAGCTCGCCGACGCGCTCTTCCGTGCCGCCGGCGACTGTCACGTCCTCCTCGTCGGCGACACGGACCAGCTCCCGCCGATCGGACCGGGTCGCGTACTGGCCGACCTCGTCGAGTGCGCTGTCGTGCCCCGCGTCCACCTGACCGCGATCTACCGGCAGGCGGCGCGCTCGCTGATCGTCCGCAGCGCGCGCCGCATCAACCGCGGCGAGCTGCCGTACGCATCGCTCGAAGAGGCGCATGCCGAGCTCGGGGACGAGGAGCTCGACGAGGACTTCTACCTCGTATCGCGGAGCGGCCCCGAGACGCTGCGTGAGGCGGTGCTCGAGCTCGTCTGCGAAGCGCTGCCGCGCCAGGGCTTCGATCCGCGTACCGAGGTGATGACGCTCGTCCCGATGCGAAAGGGTCCGGTCGGCCTCGAGGCGCTGAACGCCGAGCTGGAGGCCCGGCTCAATCCCGGCTCCACCGCGGTGGTTCGCAACCTTCGCGTCGGCTCTCGGATCGTCCAGACCCGTAACGACTACACGCCGGACCGCGAGGTGATGAACGGCGAGGTCGCGTTCGTCCTCGGCTGGGACGAGGAGGAGGGCGAGGCGGCGCTCTCGCTCGACGACGGTCGCGAGGTCGTCGTCCCGGCCGCCGCCCTCGACACCTATGAGCTCGGCTGGGCGCTGACGGTGCACCGCGCCCAGGGTTCGCAGTTCCCGGCCGTGGTCGCGCCCTGGTCGATGGCGTACGCCGTGATGCTCTCGCGCCCGCTGCTCTACACCGCGGTCACCCGTGCGCAGCGCCTCTGCGTGCTGGTCGGCGAACGCCGAGCCCTGGCGGTGGCGGTCGTCCGAGGCGAGGGCCGGAAGCGACATTCCGGGCTCGCGGAGCGGATCCTCCACGCCTGACGCCGGGATGCCCCCAGCGGGATTCGAACCCGCGCTACGGCCTTGAAAGGGCCGCGACCTGGACCGCTAGTCGATGGGGGCGGAACGCTCGCAGGCTACCCGCATCGGACGAGGCGCTTCGCCGCCGCGCCCGACATGCGCGGGCGCGGCCTAGTGGCGTTACGCGCGTAAGGCAAAGAAGGGGGCGCACGGGGGAAACCTGGTTTCCCCCGTGAAGCGAGCGGAGCGAAGCGTCACAGGTACATGACCCAGACGTGCGTCGCGCCACAGCCGCAGTCCTTGTGCTTGGCGCTGCACTTCCGGCAGTTCCAGTGCTCCCACCAGATCCATTTCAGGTGCTGGATCTCGAGCACGAGCAGGGCGAGGATCCAGAGAAAAATCGCAGTCTGCGACACGTCCCCACGGTCGCAGACGGCCGGGCGGCCCGCAATGGGCCGCCCGGCTCATTCTCGAAGGCCGTGCGACCTATCGGCGCGCGCCGGCCCGGCCGATGCCGCCGGTGAAGAGGCTGATCAGCCAGATCAGAGCGACGACGGCCGCGACGATGAACAGCCAGTGGACGACGAAGCCCGCGCCGAAGGCGACGAGGGCCAGGATTGCGAGCAAGACCAGAAGCAGCATTCAGACGTCCTCCTTCAGGGTTCCGAAGGGTGAACGTCGAGACCCTGGCGGCGGTTACGCCTTCAGCGGTGCGAGCACGAGGATCGCGTCGCCTTGCTGCGCCTGCGAGAGGCTGAAGGAGAACGTGCGCGTATCCGTCGCGGCGTCGACGATCTGCACTTCGTGCGCCGGGATCGTGTTCTGGAGCGGCGTCTTGATGCCCAGCGTCTCCGTGAGCGGCGTGTGGAGCTGCGTCTTCAGGTCGTCCTTCGTCAGGTAGACGACGTATTGCGGCGTCGCCCCCGCCTGCGGCGGCATGAACGCGATCACGTTCTTGATCCCGCCCGCGTACTTGAAGGTGTAGAGCGCGAGCTCGAGGATCTCGCGTCGCACCAGCCGGGCGCGCGCCACCGACGCGGTGCCGGTCGCGATCGAGCAGGACGGCCCGAGCCCGCACATCGAGAACATGACGCTGTCCGAGGAGGAGACCTGGAGGATCTTGTCGCCGCTTCCCTTCGAACCGCGCACGGCCAGGTAGTGGACGGGGATCGTCGCGCTGCCCGGAGAGACGGAGGGTGCCTTCGCGATCACGTCGACGAGTTGCTTGCCGCTCGGCAGCCGGTAACCCGGCGCCACGCGCTGGGCGATCTGGCGAACCGCCCCGAGGCCGCCGCCGCTCGGCTTCCAGGACGACCACGCCGGCGCGGGGCTGATGCTTCTGCCCGCGAAGAGCGCGAGGCCGGCGACCGCGAGGCCGAGAACGACCGCGAGCAGCGCGTAGACGGCGAGGAAGCGCCTGCGGTGCGGTCCCGCCACGAGCGGCGCCATGCGCGCGGGCCGCTCCGGGGTTTCCGCCGCTGCCGGTGTCGCTGCCGGCGTCCCTTCGGTGCTCGTCAGATCCGAGGCCACGTCTCCTCTTTCGTGTAGTCGAGCACGGGCTTGACGAGGTGCTGCTCGTCGAGCAGGCGGTTGAGATCGTCGCCGTACAGCTCCTGGCGGTCGATCACGGCCTGCGCGACCCGCTCCACGGCGTCCTTGTTCGCGACGATGAAGTTCTCCGCCGTCACATACGCCTGGCCGAGGATCTGCGCTGCGAACGCGCGCTTGTGCGAGTCCTGGAGCACGGACGCGACCGGATCGCCCTGGAAGTCGGCGCTGCCGCGCGTCCGGTTCATCAGCGTCAGACCGACCTTCTCGAAGCGCTTCATGATCCGCTCGCGCGCGTGCTCGTCGGTCTCGTCCTTCGGCTTCGAGCCGTTGAGGTCGATCAGGTGCGGCCCCATGCCCGCGGTGCCGACCATCATCGCGGCGCGCGCGGTCGCGTACTGGAGGTCGCCGCCGACGCCGCTCGAGGTCTCGCCGTAGAAGACATGCTCCGCGGCCATCGCTCCGAGCACGTGCACGAGGTCGCCCATCGCCTCGCTCTGCCACTCGCTGAAGCGCTCCTCCTTCTGGAACGCCTGATGGTGGCCGAGCGAGCCGCCGCGCATCCGGATCGAAAGCCGGCTCGACTCGAGATCGGGCCGGTAGACGTGCGCCGTCGTCGCGTGGCCCGCCTCGTGGATCGCGACCGCGCGCGTCTCGTGCTCGACGTACCGCACTCCGACCGCGGTGCCCGATTCGATCGCGGTCATCGCGTCGACGAGGTGCTGCCAGTTGAACTCGAGCTCGCCCTCGTGGTGCGCGTTCGTCAGCGCCATCGAGCAGATCTGCTCGATCATCGCCGGCGAGTAGCCGTTCGTGATCCGCGCGATCTCGTCGCGCCGCGTCGGCGTGTCGAGCTCCGGGTCGTGGCTGACGCGGTCGAGGTACAGCTCGAAGATGTCCTTGCGGTCGTCCTTCGTCGGCGTCCGGAACCAGACGTGGCGGCCCATCCGGCCCGGACGGGTCAGCGCCGGGTCGAGGCGCTCCATCGGCACGTTCGTGGCGCCGATGAAGTAGATCTGTGCGCCGAGCGGCCGCGGCGGCCGCAGGCGGAGGCTGACGCGCCCGAGTCGCCGCGGCACGATGTAGACCGCGTCGAGCAGCGAGTTGATCCGGTTCGTGAGGAAGCGGCGCATGAACGGCGGGTTGTCGATGCCGTCCATCGTCACGAGCAGCTGGTTGAGCGCGAGCTGGCCCTGGCCGCCGCCCATCATCCCGGGGAAGATCCCCTGGTTGACGAGGTTGCCGATCCGGTGCATCCACCCCGGGTACGGCGACGTGCGCTCGGGGGCGCGCTGCTCGAACATCCGCTCGCGCCACGCGCGGGTCTCGACGATCAGGTCGCCGCTCGGGTTGAGCGCGCCGTACGGCCCGTAGAGCGGGAGCTGCTCCGGCATCGTCATCGAGTTGCCGAGCGCCTGGCGGCGCATGCCGACGGCGTCGATCTCGTCGATGAAGACGATGCACTGGCCGCCCCACTTGCGCGCGAGCCGCTTCGCCTTGCGGGAGAGGAAGCGCACGATCAGCGCGTCGATCCCGATGAACGTCTGCGCGAAGCCCGAGCCGGGGATCGAGACGAACGGCGAGTTGAACCCGGTTGCGATCGCCTTCGCGAGCATCGTCTTGCCCGTGCCCGGCGCGCCGAGGAAGAGCAGCCCGCGCTCGCGCTTGCCGCCGGCCTGCTCGAACGCCTCGCCCGACTGCCACAGCGTGACGATCCGGCGCACCTCCTCCTTCGCCTCCGCCTGCCCGCGCACGTGGTCGAGCCGCACGCCCCACTCGGCGTCGCCGGGCTCGTAGCCGCGGATCTGCGAGATGCCCATCAGCATCATCGGGCCCATGAAGATGAGGAAGTTCGCCATGAACAGGAAGAACACGAAGATGATCTGGAGCCACAGCGAAGGGGTGCTCAGGATGTGGTTGATCCAGGAGAGGATGTGGTGGAGCGAGCCGATGTAGGTCGCGTCCGGCTTCCCCTTCGACGACCGGATCAGCCACACGAGGCCGGTCATCGCGAAGAAGAAGATCCCGAAGCGGAAGTAGAAGCGCCAGGTCCAGGAGCGGCGGCGGTTGACGACATCCTCCTCGCGCAGGCGCGAGTCGTCGGTGCCGAACAGGCTCGGCCACGGAATCATCCGGCGGATGATCAGGTCGACGAGCCCGCGGAAGGCGATGACGCAGCCGGCCGTGGCGCCGATCGACGCCCAGATGCCGAGGCCGTCGGAGTTGTGGAACCAGAAGAAGGCCGCAGGGCTCGTCAGGAGCGCGATCGTGGTCGCGATCCGCGCGAGTTTGCGCAGCTGAGACGCGAGCGCGACGGAGGCATCGTTCGCTGCGCGCAGGGTTCCTGTTTCCGCAACGGCCATTCGGCCCCCCAGTCTAGACATGGGATTCGTACCCTCTCTTTGCGGAGATGCAGTCTTTAGATTTCTCTCATCTGAGTCACGGCCACGATCACCGGCACGCCGACCGCCGCGCGCTCACGATCGCGCTCTGCCTGATCGCCGTCCTGATGGCCGGGGAGATCGTGGCCGGGGTGCTCGCCCACTCGGTGGCGCTGCTCGCCGACGCCGGCCACATGCTCACGGACGCCGCGGCGCTCGGCGCAGCGCTCTTCGCGGCGGCGCTCGCGGTGCGGCCGCCGCGCGGTCGCTGGACGTTCGGCTTCCGCCGCGCCGAGATCCTGGCCGCGCAGGCCAACGGCGCGACGCTGCTCGTCGTCGCGCTGCTGATCGTCTACTCCTCGATCCGACGGCTCGTCTCGCCGCCTCAGGTGCACGGTGGGATCGTGGTCGCGGTCGCCTGCGCCGGGATCGTCGTCAACCTCGCTGCGACGCTCGTCCTCTCGCGCGCCGACCGCAAGAGCCTGAACGTGCGTGGCGCCTTCCTCCACGTCGCGACCGATCTCGCCGCCTTCGTCGGGACAGCGGTCGCCGGCGGGCTCGTGCTCGCGACCGGCTGGAACCGGTTCGACCCGGTCGCGGGGCTGCTCGTCGCTGCCCTGATGCTGCGGTCGGCGTGGTCGCTGCTGAGCGAGTCGGGCCAGATCTTCCTGGAAGCCTCGCCGACCGGGATCGAACCGGGCGCCGTCGCGGCCGCGCTGGCGGAGGACCCGGATGTCGTCCAGGTGCACGACCTGCACGTCTGGACGGTGACGAGCGGCTTCCCGACGCTCGCGGCGCACGTGCTCGTCGAGCCGGACGCCGACTGTCACGCCGCGCGGCGGCGGCTCGAGCACGTCCTGCACGAGCGGTTCGCGCTCGACCACACGACGCTGCAGGTCGATCACGTGGCGCCACGCTCTCAGACGGTTAGCATCGGCAGCCGTGGACCTGACCGGTAAGAGCGCGATCGTCACCGGCGTCTCCTCCGGCTTCGGCCGGGCCACCGCGCGGCAGCTCGCGGAGCACGGCGTGCGTGTCGCGGGCGGCGCCCGCCGCGTCGAGCGGCTCGAGACCGAGATCGCGCTCTCGCTCGACGTGACCGACGCGGCGAGCTGCGAGCGCTTCGTCGCGGAGGCGGTCGCAGCGCTGGGCGGGCTGGACATCCTCGTCAACAACGCCGGGCTCGCGCTCGGGCGCGCGCCGTTCTCCGAGTCGTCCGAAGAGGACGAGCGCACCGTCTTCGAGACGAACGTGAACGGGCTCGTGCGGATGACGCGGCTCTGCCTGCCGCACATCCGCGAGGGCGGACACATCGTCAACATCGGCTCGATCGCCGGGCGCCAGGCCTACGAGGGCGCGGCGTCGTACGTCGCCTCGAAGTTCGCCGTGCGCGGCTTCACCTACGCGCTGCGCGAGGACCTGCTCGGCCGGCCGATCCGGCTGACCACCGTCGATCCGGGCCTCGCCGAGACGGAGTTCTCGATCGTCCGCTTCAAGGGCGACGTCGAGAAGGCCGCTTCCGTCTACAAGGGCGTCGACCCGCTCGGCCCCGAGGACGTCGCGGACTGCGTCCTCTTCGCGCTGACCCGGCCCTGGCACGTGAACGTGGACGAGATCGTGCTCAAGGCGCGGAACCAGTCCTCGGGCGGGCGCGTCCTCCGCGACGTCTGATGCGCGTCGTCATCGTCAGCCGGATCCTGCCGGTCGTGCAGGGCTTCCACGCGGCGCTCCGCGAGCTCGGCCACGAGCCGGTCGCGCTGCTGACGATGGTCGACCGCGACGGCCGCTACGGCGGCTTCGAACTGGACCTGCGCGAGGTGCCGGCGGAGCTGGACGTCCTGATGCCTGCGCGCCGCAGCTCGATCGCCGCGCTCCTCCGCGCAGTCGAGCCCGACCTCGTCGTCTGCATGGGCTTCCCGTGGAAGATCCCGGCCACCGCGCTCGCAGTGCCGCGGCTCGGCTGGCTGAACGGGCACCCGTCGCTGCTGCCGCGCCACCGCGGGCCGATCCCGGTTGCCTGGGCGATCCGCGCGGGTGACGAGGAGATCGGGATCAGCTTCCACCGCATGGACGCCGAGCTCGACACGGGGCCGGTGCTGGCACAGACGCGCTACCCGCTCGGCGAGCTCGCGCCGCCCGACGACTTCTATCCACGCATGGGGCCGGTCGTGACCCAGACGCTCGTCACCGCGCTCGAGCGGCTCGCCGCCGGCGAGGAGGGGGAAGTGCAGACGGGAGGCGACTACGAGTCGTTCTTCACCGCGGAGGACGCGTGGCTCGACCTCTCGTGCCCGCGCGGGGAGCTGCACCGGCTCGTCTGGGCGTGGCGGTTCGCGGTTGCGCCCGGCGCGGAGCACGGTGCGCTGCTGGAGCTGGACGGCGTGACCGTCCGCGTGCTCGCAGCGTCGCTCGAGGAGCGGGAGGGTTCGCGGCGGGTCGAGTGCGCGGACGGGCCGCTCTGGCTCCTCGAGACGGAGCCGGTCGAGGCGTAGCTACTTCGCGAGCGGCCAGGAGTGCCAGCGCTCGGGCTCCATCCAGGCCGTGTAGCGCTTCCGTTCGCGATTGTTGTACGGCTCGCCGATGTAGCTGATCGAGAGGCGGTCGATGTCCTTCAGGTCGACGTCCTCCTCGATCGAGACGACCTTCCCGAGCAGGCTGATGTGGTGGTACCAGTTCTCGCCGTCGAAGACGGTGAGCGCGACCGCGGGGTTCGCGCGCAGGTAGTCGAGCCGGCGGCGGCCCTCGTCCATGTTCAGGAGGACGCGTCCGTCGACCCACGCGTACCAGGTAGCGGCGCTGTGCGGCGTTCCGTTGGGGGCGACGGTGGCGACGACCGCTGGGTTCGGGCGCGCGAGCACCTCGGCGACCTCGGGCGGGACGGGAACGCGCGGCATGCGCTGAGCCTACTCGGGCGCGGTTAGCCTGGCGCGTTCGAGCTCCGGGCTCATCCAGCGGCGCGCTTGTCGGCCCAGCGCTTCAGGCCGGCGTACGACTGCCAGAACGGCATCGCCTGCTGCCAGGCCGCGACGTCCTCGCCCGCGTCCGCCAGCTCGGCGAGCGCGTAGGCGACGAACTCCTCCTCGGTCGCGCCGCCTTCGACCGACTCCGCCCAGTCGAGGAGGTTGAGGCGAAGCTCCGCCAGATGACGCGAGACGTCGTCGACGACGCCGAAGTGGACGAGCGCGAGCCGTGCCGGCTCGCGGCGCTCCAGCTCGTCGAGCGTCCGCTCCCACGCGTCGACGTCGATGTCGGGCGGCGGCGTCGGCGGCAGGACGGTGTGCGCCGGCTGGACGCGCACGCCGGCCGCGTCGCCCGCGTACAGCGTTCCGTCCTCGTGTTGGAAGCAGACGTGGTGCGACGCGTGGCCGGTACTCGGGAAGCACGCCAGCCCGAGCACTCGCTCGCCGACGATCTCGACGTTCTCCTCCGGCACCGGCGCCAGCTCGCCCCACTCGCGGTCGAAGCTCTCGCCGTAGAGGCGGCGCGCGCTCGCCTCCAGCCGCGACGGGTCGATCAGGTGCGGGGCGCCGACCGCGGAGACGTGGACGCGCAGGCCCGGATGCTTGCGCACGAGCACGCCCGCGGCGCCCGCGTGGTCGAGGTGGATATGGCTGAGCAGGAGGTGGCGGACGTCCTGGAGGGCGAGGCCGCGCTGGGCGAGCCCCGCCTCGAGCGCGTCGACGCAGGTGGCCGGGCCGCAGTCGAAGAGCGCGGCCCCGTCGTCCGTCTCGACGAGATAGGACGCGATCACGCGCTCGCGCCCGAGGTGGTGGAGGTCGATCGGCTCCGGCGCCGCCACAGGTCAGCCCTGCCGCTCTCGCGCGCGGGTGAGGATCTTCTCCGCCTCGGAGCGGTTTCCCCAGCCGCGGGTCTCCGTCTCCTTCGTCGGCTCCAGATCCTTGTAGCGCTGGAAGAAGTGCTCGATCTCGTCGCGCAGCTCCGCGTTGACGTCGTGGACGTCGCGGATCCGCTCGAAGGACGGGTCGCCGAGCGGGACGCAGAGCAGCTTCTCGTCCGGGCCCTTCTCGTCCGACATGTGGAAGACGCCGACCGGCCGCACCCGGATCCGGCAGCCGGGGAACGTCGGGTCGGAGACGAGCACGAGTGCGTCGAGCGGGTCGCCGTCCTCCGCGAGCGTCCCCTCGACGTAGCCGTAATCCGCCGGATACGTCATCGCGGTGAAGAGACGCCGGTCGAGGACGATTCCGCCCAGCTCCTCGTCGTACTCGTACTTGTTGCGCGAGCCGGAGGGAATCTCGACGAAGACGACCGCGTCGCCGGGCATGGCCTACGCCCGGGCGCGTGCCGGCACGAGCGCCTGCTCGAGGTCGGCGACGAGATCCTCGGCGGACTCGATTCCGACCGAGAGCCTGATCAGGTTCGGCGGCGCGGCGAACGGGGCGGTCGCGGTCGCCGCGTGCGTCATCCGCGCCGGCACCTCGATCAGCGACTCGACACCGCCGAGCGACTCCGCGAGCGCGAACAGCTTCGTCTGCGCGGCGATCCGCTCCGCTTCCTCCGGCGACTCGGCGAGGAAGGAGACCATCCCGCCGAAGTCGCGCATCTGCCGCGCGGCGATCACATGGCCCGGATGCGAGGGCAGCCCCGGATAGAGGACGCGCTCGACGCGCGCGTGCCGCTCGAGCACCTCCGCGACGACGTGCGCGTTCGCGCAGTGCTGGCGCATCCGCACGGCGAGCGTCTTGATCCCGCGC
>Ga0265338_10010796_pt1 | contig 10647 bp, 6 predicted proteins | sample 42126metaG_FD_193579 | JGI IMG/M metagenome (GOLD analysis project Ga0265338, IMG submission 193579) | Rhizosphere microbial communities from Carex aquatilis grown in University of Washington, Seatle, WA, United States - 4-21-26 metaG | ecosystem: Host-associated > Plants > Roots > Rhizosphere >... | reverse complement strand
TTCCGGCTGCTGGCCAAACGGCTCGAGTTTCTCCTCGGGCCGGCGGCAACCAGCGCCCAGGACGCCCAGACCCGCGAGCGCGAAGGAGGCGGACATGATTTTGACGAAGTGGCGGCGCGAGACTCCCTCGAACTCGCTCGCGCCCTGCGGAAACTCACGATGCAGCCAGTCCTTGAACTCCGGCGTATCAGCCAGTTCATCCAGGCTGCGCCAGTAACGGCGGCCGGTAACGGCGGGTTGGACTGGAGCTTTTGAAATCGGTTTCATCGTTCAAGACTGCGAAATATACGAAAGTCGACAGGGCGGGCAGTCTCCTGCCCGCCGTACGATGATAGCGGCGCGCACAGAGTGACGCGCCCTACCTGTATCAATCGTAAATCGTAAATCATAAATCGTAAATTCATCGGTGGCAGGCTGAGCAATTCTGGAGTGATTCCACGTGCCAATGTTGGACCAGCGCGGCGCCGTTGGTTTCCTGCATGACTGCGGCGACGTCCGGGTCGGAATTCCATTGCCAGCCCAAATCGGTGACCTTGTTGGCCGGGCGGATGAATGCCGCGGGGTTGCGATGGCAATTGAGGCAGAACTTCATGCTCAGCGGCTTGGCGTGATAAACCTCATCCATCCGGTCAATGCGCCCGTGACATTCCACACAACTGATGCCGCGGTTGACGTGAACTTCGTGGCTGAAATAGACATAGTCCGGCACGATATGGACCTGCACCCACGGGATGGGTGTGTTGTTGGTCGCGCTCTCGCGGATGATGGCCAGGCGCGGGTCGTCCTTCAACACCTGGTTATGGCAGTTCATGCAGGTGGATGCGGACGGGATGTTTGAGAACCAGGATTTTTCCACGCCATTATGGCAATAACGACAGTCCATGCCGAGCTGTCCGGCGTGGACGGCATGGGAAAACGGGACCGGTTGGATGGGCTCGTAGCCGACGCGGGTATATTTGGGTGTAAAATAGTAAGTCACACCCGCCGTCACGGCGCCGCCAAACAGCGCCAGGCCGGCGCCCAGCGCCAGCGGCAACCAGTTTGTCCACTTCGGAAAAATCGCTGACATCTCAAACCGCCGGGCACCCGGCCGAATCCCTTGTCTTCAAAATTACGTAACGAACTTTTGTCATTTAGAATGACGAATGGCGGCGATGCTAATGGAGCGCTTATTTCGCAGCAAGAAAGTTTGTGAAATATTTCACGTTTAGCCTGATGGACGGCATTCCTCCGTTCAGACCTTCATGCGCGGTGCTGGATTGGCCTTGAATTATATTGCAGAAAGGAGCGTTGACAGTTTTGGCGCGAACGATTAATTTAAGCGCAAATACATACCGAGCCATGTTAATTCGCATTAGTTTGATCGTGGCCATTGTTGCCGCGCTGCTGGCAGGCGCATTGAGCTTCACTCAAGTGCGCGGAAAGATTAACGCGTTGATACAACAACGTGATGCATACCACGGTGAGCGGGATCAGGTTCAGGGCCAGCTTGACACCACCAGAAAGGACCTGGCCAAGACCAAGGACACTCTCAAACAAACCGAGGATGATCTAGCCGCTGCGAAAACGGACCGTGACAAAGCCGTTGCTACTGCCGCTGCCCAGACCAAGCGCGCCGACGAATTGTCGGATAAGCTGACCCGGGCCGCCCAGGATCGTGACGAAGCCCAGGGGAAATTGGCGGCTTACACGGGCACCGGCCTGACGGCCCAGCAAGTGGCGGACCTTGGCCGCGACCTCAAAAACGCGCGCGCCGCCATTGACGCGATGAACGAGGAAAAGCTGGTCATGAGCCGCACCATTGACCGGTTGAACATAGAAATCCAAAAAATTAACGGTTCAAATTATGTCGTCACCTTGCCCGCCAATTTGCGGGGCAAGATTCTTGTGGTGGATCCCAAATGGGACTTTGTCGTGCTGAATGTCGGTGACAATCAGGGCGTCAAGGAAGACGGCGAACTTCTGGTCAGCCGCGACGGCAAACTCGTCGCCAAAGTAATCGTACGCAGCATTCAAAGAGACCGCTGCATCGCCAATATCATTCCCGGCTGGAAACTCGGCCAGGTGATAGAGGGTGATGAGGTCAGTCCCGCGCATCCGGCTTCCTGAGATGAAGTGCCGTGCCGTCAACTGGCTATTGCTGCTCGCGTTGGGCGCAATGCTGGCGGCAGTAAGCGGTTGCGCGACGGATGAACCCGACAATGCTTCGGTCCGCCCGTGGAACACACCGCAAAACTGGGAAAACGGCATGGGCGGCATGTTGAACCAGCAACACGAATAAAATTACTCTTCAACTTTGACGCAGCGCGTCGGCGTTAAAATAAAATCCAATCGCACGTCGAGTGTGCCCGCCGGAATGGTGTCCACGATCTGTTCATCGAAAGCGATTCCGCATTTGATGCCGTGGACTTCGAGCAGAAGTCGGTCGTAATAACCCCTGCCCCGCCCCAGCCTGCACCCGTGCTGGTCAAACGCCATCCCGGGCACCAGAATCAATCCCAGCCGTTCCAACGGAATTTCCGGACAACCGCCCTTGGGCTCGCGGATGCCGAATTGCCCCGGCCCGATATCGTTTTGCGGATTCTGCACACGACGGGCGGAATAATCGTTGCTCGCCGAATCATAGCGGGGCAAAGCGATGATTTTCCCGCCGGCCAGCGTCTCCACCAGCAGCGGCCATACGTCCACTTCATCCAGCATGGGCGCGAAAAAAAGAATCGAGGCCGCGTCACGCCAGAAAGGCTGTTCCGCGAGCCGCGATCGGGCCTGGGCGGATGCAGCCAAACGGGCTGCGGACGGAATTTTTTGGAGCGCGGCGCGCATATCCTTTCGCAGCGCGGTTTTTTGCGGGTTCAAATCGGAGGTCATGAGGTCATTTTCTACTTTGTTTACGGGCTTCAGCCAATTCCACCCGCCATTTCTCAACGCGTTCCTTGATTTTCTTTTCCACGCCTTGTTCGGTCGGCTGATAATAGATTTTGTCCACGCCAAGATAATCCTGCGCCACAAAATGGCCGGGATGATCGTGCGCATATTCGTAGCCTTTGCCATGACCCAGACGTTCCGCACCCTGGTAATGCGTATCACGCAGATGCTCCGGGACGGGTAGCGTCCGTCCCGACTTCACGTCGGCCAGTGCCGCATCAATGGCAAGATACGCGCTGTTGCTCTTGTTGGCGGTGGCGATATAGACCGTCGCCTCCGCCAATGGAATCCGCGCCTCCGGCCAGCCGACAAATTCCGAGACTTGCAACGCCGCGTTGGCCAATATCAGCGCCATCGGATCGGCCAGACCCACGTCTTCCGCCGCGCAAATCACAATCCGCCGCGCGATGAAGCGCGGATCTTCGCCGGCATGAATCATTTTGGCCAGCCAGTAAAGCGACGCGTCCGGGTCGCTGCCGCGCATGGATTTGATGAACGCCGAAATCGTGTCGTAGTGCGCGTCTTCATCGTCATACACCACCGCCTTTTTCTGGATGCTTTGCTCGGCGGCCGCCAGGTCGAGGTGAACGTTTCCTTTGTTGTCCGGCGCAGTGGTAAGGGCGGCGATTTCCAGCGCGCCGAGGACCTTGCGCGCATCGCCGTCGGATATTTTCGCGAGATGACGCAGCGCCTGTTCGTCGGCGCGAATTTTGATATAGCCGAGTCCGCGTTCGGTGTCGGCCAGCGCGCGCTGTAGCAGCGCGAACAGGTCGTCCTCGCTCAACGGGCGCAACTCGAAGATCTGCGACCGCGAAACGAGGGGTGAATTGACGAAGAAAAAAGGATTATGCGTGGTGGCGCCGATGAGCCGGACGACGCCGCTTTCGACGTCGGGCAGCAGCACGTCCTGCTGCGCCTTGTTGAAGCGGTGAATTTCGTCAACGAACAGGATTGTGGGCTGGCCGGTATTTTCGAGGCGATTGGCCGCGGCGGAAAGGACGCGTCGCATATCGGCGACGTTGGATTCGGCGCCGCTGAGCCGTTCAAACTTGCTTTTGGTCTGGCGGGCAATGATCTGGGCCAGCGAGGTTTTGCCGGTGCCGGGCGGGCCGAAAAAAATGAGAGATTGGATGCGGTCGGCTTCGATAGCGCGGCGCAACAATTGTCCGGGACCGAGGATATGCGCCTGGCCAACGAATTCGTCGAGTGAACGCGGCCGCATGCGCGCGGCGAGCGGTTGATGGCGTGAAAGGTCCGCCGCCGGCAACTGTTCCGGTTTTGGCTCTGCTGAAAACAAATCGTTGCCCGGCACGATTAAAGTTTAATGGTTCTCCTCGATTTTGCCCAAACAAAAAGCCCATCCCGTATTCTCTGATAAATCACGCCGCGGCCGGTATTCGACATAAAAAACCCCGCCGTTGCCGTGTGTAACTGTTCCTTTGAACATGTTTTACAACATGTGGAGCGTGCCCGGTCATTTTCGACTTCCAACGAAGGCATGTCGGCCACAACCATGGCGCCGGCTCCTGGATCGCATTCATTACGGTTCAAGGATTAGTTCCTAATCACGAACAGAGCAGGGTAAATTCTGCTTCCGCTTCCAAAGAACGTCCGCGCTGAATTATGATTTAGTTATCGTCCGGAACGGGAATTTTCTCAAGTAAAAAATCTGCATATATTTTCGGGATCACGTACCGCTCTGGCGGAAAGTCGGGCGGGTGGCAGGTTATTATCGCCGGAACGATTTCCGCAACGGGTCAAAGTCATGAGGCCGGCGCACCGTTTGTTTCCGGCCCGGGATCCGTCGAGATGGGAAAATATATCTGGAAAGTCGTGCCCCGGTTGACTTCGCTGTTCACATTAATCCAGCCGTGATGTTGCTGGACGATGCCATAGACGGTGGCCAGGCCGAGCCCCGTGCCTTTGCCGACTTCTTTGGTGGTAAAAAACGGCTCAAAAATGCGCGGCAAATGTTCCGGGGCGATTCCGGAGCCTGTGTCGCTCACCGCCAGCCAGACATGTAGCCCGGGCGAGGCTCTGTGGTTTTGTTCCGCCTGTTCCTGGTCAAGTGTCGTCATTCCTGTTGCAATGGTCAGGCTGCCGCCGTCGGGCATGGCATCCCGGGCATTGACCACCAGATTCATGAGGATCTGTTCGATCATGCCGATGTCTCCGTAAATGATCGGAAGGTTGGCGGCATAATTCGACTGCAACGCGATATTTTCACCGAGAACGCGCCGGAGCATTTTCGTCATTTGCGCGACGGCCTCGTTCAAGTTCAAGTTGACCGGTTGCATGACCTGTTTGCGGCTGAACATGAGCAGTTGCCGGGTCAATGTGGCGGCGCGCTCGGCAGCGTGGATGATCTGTTGAGTGCATTCCTCTTTTTCGGCCTGTTTCATTTCTCCATTCAACGAAAGGGCGGCGTTTCCTTGAATCACGGTCAGTATATTGTTGAAATCATGTGCCACACCGCCAGCCAACTGGCCAATAATTTCCATCTTCTGCGCCTGGCGAAGCTGGGTTTCCATGGCAACTTCCTGGGTCACGTCATGTTTGACGGCGACGTAGTTGACGATTTTGCCAGTGGAATCATAAACCGGTGAAATGCTTGTTTCCTCTTCGTAGAGAGTGCCGTTTTTCTTCTTGTTGATGATACGGCCATTCCACACTTTTCCCCGTGACAATGTTTCCCACATCTGTCGGTAAAAGGCGGCGTCATGTTTGCCGCTCTTGAACAGGCGGGGATTCTGGCCGATTGCTTCCGTTGAAGTATAACCGGTGGTCCTGACAAATGCGGGATTTACGTAAACTATTGTGCCCCTGTGATCAGTGATCACAATCGCTTCGGCGGCCTGCTCAACCGCTGTTGCGAGGCGCGCATTTGCCTCCTCGGTCTGTTTGCGTTCCGTAATGTCGCGCCCGATTCCCACCAGGCCCTGAATCTTTCCCTGGCTGTCCCGAAACGGCACTTTGGTCGTCAACAACGTGTAATTCCGTCCATCCGGAAAAGCGATGGAATCTTCGTGGTCTATCATCGGTTCCCCGTTAAAGACTTTCAATTCCCCGGCACGGAACCCAGAAGCCACTTCGGCCGGGAACAGTTCCGCGTCGGACAGGCCGAGCACCTGGTCGGGCGTTTCCTTGCCAAAGCGCCTGGCGAAAGTCTCGTTGGCAACCAGGAAACGGCCGTTCAAATCCTTGATATAAAAAGTTTCAGGCAGCAGATCAATCAGTGTGCGGAGTAACTGGCGCTCGTGGTCCAGCTTGTCTTCCACATCCTTGATGGCGGTGATGTCCCGCGTGAAGCCAAACGTGCCCACAATCTTGCCTTCCGCATCACGCCACGGCAGCTTGGTGGTTTGCCCCCAAACTTTATTGCCATTCAAAAGCAAGACGGATTCCAGTTTGTCAATGAGCGGTTGACCGGTGCGGATGATTTGTTGTTCCTCCTCTTGCGTGACACGCGCGTGGTCTGGCGGGAAGAAGTCAAAATCAGTTTTGCCTTTGAATTTTTCCGGGTCATCAATCTGGAGCGAATACGCCAGCGACTTGCTGACGTGCATAAAGCGTGACTGCAAGTCCTTGAAGTAAATGTAAAGCGGGCTGTTGTTCAACATTGCCTCGAGCAGGGCGCCGGCTTCCACCAGTTTGGCTTCCGCCCTTTTGCGCTCGGTGACATCCCGCGCGACTGCCACGTGCAATTCAGTGTGGCCAAACCAGAGATGCTTCGTTGAGATACTGACGGGGAAAACACTCCCGTCCTTGCGGCGATGAAAGGTATCTATCTGTTGCGCACCGCCCTTGTTTTCATGGAACTGCTTCCAATCCGCATCCCAACGTTCTTTCGGAAAAACCGGGTCGAAATCCCACAAACGCAGCCGCATCAATTCCTCGCGCGCATAACCCAGCGAACGGCACGCCTGCTCATTGACATAGGATAATCCCCCGTCACGAGTCATCCAGAAGATTGCGTCCGAGGCCTGATCAATGGAGAATTCATACATCTGGAGATTCTGCTCTGTGCGTTTGCGTTCTGTGATGTCGCGAATGATGCCGACGATTAATGTCTCTCCCTGTTCGTCCCTGTACAGGGCCTTCTTCGTCATGATCGTGTGCGTCTCTCCCTTGCCGTCGGTGAACTCTTCCTCGTTGATGTTCTCCTTGCCGGTGGTGAAGACCACCTCGTCTTTCAACCAAAACACGTCCGCCTCGGCCTTTGGGAAGAAATCGCAATCCGACTTGCCGAGGAGTTCCTCCCGTGTGTGCCCCATGAGATCGCAGAAGGCGTCGTTGAGCAATACCCAGCGGTGTTGCCGGTCCTTGACGAAGATCGGGTCGGTAATGGAGTTGATGATCTTGCCCAGGTAATTCCTGGATTCGACGAGTTGCACTTCCGCCCGTTTACGGTCGGTGATGTCCATGATGGCACCGCGAGCTTTGATTGTGCGGCCCTGGCCATCTTTCTGAATGCGGACGTGAACGTTGAAATGGCCGACTTTGCCGTCGGCATAGATAATGCGAAGATCCAGCTCCCGGCTGTAATTTGGATCGGTTGCGGCGATGCCATTTTGGATTTCAATCCCGATGACTGCCATGTCGTCCGGGTGGATGAAGCGTTTGGTAAAATCGGCCGAAGGCATGATATAGCCGCCTTCCCGTTTGGCGGTCGTGTGCAGGATGGAATAAAACTGGTCATTGAAAGTGAACTTGTCTTCGGGCATGTCGTATTCCCAGTAAGCCAGTCGCGCAATGCGCAAGGCTTCAACCAATTGGTCTTGCTTCTGTTGCAGTACGTCTTCGGCCAGCCTCCGGGCCGTGATGTCCACCGACACTCCCAGGATGGCCGGTTTGCCATTCCCGGCAACCGGAGAGGAAATGGCGGAGGCAGGAAAGGGTATCTTGGTGGTTTGAAGAATACGCGTGTGCCCGTGGGCATCGGTCAACTTTTCCTCGGAGAACTTCGGTTTACCGCTGCTGATGACCTCCTGGTCATCTTTCATGAATGCTTTCGCCTGTGCACTGTCGGGTGACAGATCCATGTCCGAAAGGCCGACCATTTGTTCCGGCGTCAGGGTGGTGGCTTCGGCACAGGCGCGGTTGACGAGGAGATGATGGCTGTTCTTGTCTTTGACAAAGATAAAATGTGGTACCAGGTCCATCACCAATCGCAGGAGATGTTCACTGTTGCGCAACGCGGCCTCCGCCTGCTTGCGATCGGTAATGTCACGGCCAACGGATTGAATTTCAACGAGCCGGTTCTGCCCGTCAAAAAGCGCCCGGTGGCTGAACTGCATCCAGCGAGCCTCGCCACTCCCCGAGCGGACCCGGTTTTCAATGAGCACGATCGGATTGGCCGGCGACAACGATTTGAGCTTTTCTTCGACCAGTGGCAGATCCTCGGGCAATACCTCCGGGTGCCATTTGCTACCCAGCAACTCCTCCCGGGTCTTTCCATAAAATTGGCAAAACACATCGTTGACGAACGTGTACGTATGGTCCGCCTTGAATCGGGAGATCATTTCCATCTGGTGCTCGAGCACCGCCCGATGCTGCTCGTCGCTGTTGCGCAAGGCCGTTTCCGCGCGCTGGCGTTCCCCGGCTTCCTGTTCCAGTCGTTGCAATTGCGTGCGCAATATGGCGTAAAGGAACACAGCCGAGACGCCCACAAATGCCCAGTCCTTGTATATATCCAAACGGATAAGTGCATCTGGATCGGAAATGAAGGCCACCAATATCCGGCCGGAGAATAATATCCAGGCGCCTCCCACCACCGCATAAAACAAGCTGGTGCGCAATGCCACTTTGGCGATTCTGCCTGTTATTTGGAATTGCACGTTGAAACTTTACAATGCGTCTGCAAACGTGGATAAACCGATTTTGGCAATTTAAAGACAACAATTGCTTCTATGTTGGTAGGCCCGTTGGCGGGAATTGTTTGCATGCGAGGCTGATGCAGCAGGACTGCTGCCGTTTGGCGGAGGACCGCGCGTTCTGTTAATATCCATGGTTCGCAACGGGATGACCTATCGTGGATAAAATAGAAAACCCCGCCCTTGCCGTGTGTCACCGTGCCTATGAACTATTATAACATGCGGGACGGCTGGATTGATTTCGACGACCAGTCAAGGTGTCGGCCACAATCACAGCGGATGTCCCTGTTAGTTTGATTCCCATTCAAGGCCTGAGTTCCATCACGAACAGGGCAGGGTAAAATCGGCTGCCTCTTTCCAAAGAACAGTGCCGGCTTTACATCATAATTCGTGCCAAAATACCCGTCTCCAACCATTAAACTTCCAACTCGCTTTGCTGCGGCTATTTGCCTAATTTACCCGCCTGATTCAGCTGTAGCGGCGGTCTGTGACCGTCGCCCGGAACTCACAGTTTGGTTTTACAATGATGACCAGCTCGCAAATCCGTCAGTCGTTTCTCGACTTCTTCAAGTCGAAGGAGCACACCATCGTGCCCTCTTCGAGCCTCCTGCCCGATTCGCCGAACCTCCTGTTCACGAACGCCGGCATGAACCAGTTCGTCCCGATTTTTCTCGGCCAGACCAAATGTCCCTACCAGCCAGCCCGCGCCACCGACACCCAGAAATGCATCCGTGCCGGTGGCAAGCACAACGACCTCGAAGACGTCGGCCTCGATACTTACCATCACACCTTCTTCGAAATGCTCGGCAACTGGTCTTTCGGCGATTACTTCAAGAAGGAAGCCATCGAATGGGCGTGGGAACTCGTCGTCGAGCAATGGAAATTCCCGGCAAACCGGCTTTATGCCACGGTCTACAAACCCGGTCCCGGCGAACCGAGTGAATTTGATCATGAAGCCCATGGTCATTGGGAAAAACTTTTTAAAGCCGCCGGCCTCGACCCCAAGGTTCATGTCTGCACCAGCGGCAAGAAAGATAATTTCTGGATGATGGGCGATACTGGCCCATGCGGCCCGTGTTCCGAACTTCACGTGGACCTAACGCCCGCTGGCGACACCAAAGGCAGTTTGGTGAACAAAGGCGATGCCCGCTGCATCGAAATCTGGAACCTCGTCTTCATCCAGTTCAACGCGAATCCGGATTGCACATTCTCTCCACTGCCCGCCCGGCACGTGGACACCGGCATGGGCTTCGAGCGCGTGACTAGCATCATTCAAGGCACAAAGGGCTTCAAAGATTTCGCTCACGCCAAAATATCGAATTACGAGACCGACATTTTCCGCCCGATCTTCGATGTGCTGGAAAAACTGAGCGGCAAGAAATACACCAGCACATTGCCGCCTGGCAATCTCTCAACCATCAACCCTCAACAATCAACCGATATTGCGTTCCGGGTCATTGCCGACCATATCCGCACGCTGGGCTTTGCGATTGCTGACGGTATTCAGCCATCAAACGAGGGACGCGGCTACGTTTTGCGCCGCATACTCCGCCGTGCGGTACGTTACGGCCGAAAGCTTGATTTCAAGGAACCGTTCTTTTACAAGCTGGTGGACGTACTCGCCGACACGATGGGCGGCGTCTTCCCTGAAATCCGCGCCCGGAAAAGGCACGTGCAGGAAGTCATCCAGCGCGAGGAAGAGGCGTTTAACAAGACGTTGGATCGGGGTTTGGAGCAGTTTGATCATCTCTTATGGGAAATATTTCGAAAGGAGTCCGTGCAACTCACAATGGCGGGGAAAAAGGTCGGATTTCGATATAAGGGTTCTGTAATCGGAGCGGCAATTGAC
>Ga0265338_10010795_pt1 | contig 10649 bp, 7 predicted proteins | sample 42126metaG_FD_193579 | JGI IMG/M metagenome (GOLD analysis project Ga0265338, IMG submission 193579) | Rhizosphere microbial communities from Carex aquatilis grown in University of Washington, Seatle, WA, United States - 4-21-26 metaG | ecosystem: Host-associated > Plants > Roots > Rhizosphere >... | reverse complement strand
GCCGCCCACCGCCGTGCCGCTGTAAAGCACGCTCTCGGCGCTGGCGCCGATCTGGACGTTCGAGTCGTAGCCGTTGGTCCACAGGCGCTCGGAGATGCGGCCGAGGATCTGGCTGTTCTCGTCGCCGCCATTGCCGTGGTTCGCGGTCGAGCCGGTCTTCTGGCCGGTGAACGCGCCCGTGACCGCAAAGTTGTCGCCCGGAAACAGGAAGTCGGTGTGCTGGAAGCCCAGCTCGATGCCGCGACGCGAGTCGCCGGCGCCGAAGGAGTCGGCGGCGATGTTGTCGATCTCGGGACGCTCGAGGAACATGAGCGAGGCCGACGACGTCGTGCCTTCGAACATGAAGGCCGGCTCGATCACGCCGACGTTCAGGTGGAAGTGGTCGATGCCGGTATAGGTGATGACCGCCTTGTTCACGAGCGGATCGCCTTCGCCGCCATTCGGAACGCCCGATGCCTGCGCATTGCCGCCATTCGTGCCACCACCGTTGAGGCGCAACTCGTAGGAGAAGTCGTTGAAGACCTTGCCCTCGACGCCGAAATAGGCGCGGCGGATGACGGCGCCGGACGAAAGATCGGCCGGACCGGCGAAGCCGGCGGGATGCGTCGAGTCCTGCATGAAGCCTGCGAAGTCGCTCTGGAAGCGCACGCGGAACGCCATGGTGAAGCGGCCGTCGCCGGACTTCACGGTCGGACGGGCGTTGTCGAACGTCCAGGTCGTGTCGTTGAAGTTCTGCTCGAGCGTCGAGAGGCGCGTGTGGTCGGCGCTGCGATGCTCCTCCGCGGCGGCGAGTTCTGCTTCGAGCGCGTCGATGCGCGCGGACAACTCGGCATTGCTCGGAGCGGCGGGCGAGGACGGCGGCGGCGAAGCCGAATAGCTCGAATCGGACGTGGACTTGGCAAGGCCGGCGCCGGTGGACGCGACCAAGGCAACCACGGCGACCGTGGTCAGCAACAACGATTTCCCCTGCATGAAACCCCTCTCTCAAAATGGTTCGGGAAAGGGTCAACCCGGATGCGTGCCCTTCCGACGGGGGCTTCTTTTCAGCGGCTCACAACGGCGAGATGACGGAAATATGAAGCTAATGCGACAAAGAAAGAGGCCCGCCTTTTCAAGGCGATAAGTCGTGACCGGCAAAGCACAACGGCCGGGAAAGCGCGAATTTCCCCGGACTTGACGGAATCCCGGAAGGGACTCGGCTATTGCGGCGGTTCGGCGATGCTGAAGAGGTCGCGGGCGCCGAGATCGGCGTTGCGGCGGCGCTCGAGTTCCTGGTTGTAGCGGCGCAAGGCATACGCCTCGGTCATGTAACCGACGACATGGCGGTTCTGCGGCGAGGCGAGCACAGGCAGCGACTCGCAAAGCGACTCCTCGAAGCGCGCGAGGGCCTTGCGCACGTTCTGGCCCGGCAGAAGGAACACGTCGCCATCCTTGGCGATCGAAGCGGCAGTCCCCTGCTCGCCGTCAATCTTCTTGTCATGCAGCGCGGCGATGTCGATCGCGCCGATATAGTCGCCGGCCGGCCCCACGACGAAGATTCGCTTGGCGCCGCCCAGCGGATATTTCTCGCGCACGGTGGCCAGGGCCGCGTCCGCGGAGACGAGCTTCGGGTCGGCGCGCATCAGCTTGGCGACCGACAGGTCGCTCAGCCAGCCGATGTCGTGCGGGCTGCGGATGCCGAGGCCGCGCTGGTGAAACCGCCAAGTTGAGAAAGAATAGCCGAAGGTCAGCCGCACGATGGTCGAGGCGATGACGACGCCGACCATCACACCCACCGTCATCGGAAAATCGCCGGTGCCCTCGAGCACGAGGAACACCATGGTGAGCGGCGCGCCGATGACGGCGGCTGCCACCGATCCCATGCCGACCATCATGAGTGCGGCGTGCTGGACCGCGAGGCGGGGCACGAGCAAGGCGGCGATGTCGGCGAACACCGCGCCGAACAGGCAGCCCAGCAGCAGCGACGAGCTGAACATGCCGCCGCGATAGCCCGCGCCGATGGAGAGCGCCGAGGCGATCAGCTTCGCCATCAGCACAAGCGCCAAGGTCTGCAGCGCCCAATTGTGGTCGAACTGGAACTGGATCGCGCCATGGCCGCTGCCCAGCACCTGCGGGATATAAAGCGCGATCGCGGAAAGGAGCACGCCGCCCAGCGCCGGCCGCAGCCATTGCGGAAGGGGCAGCCATTTCAATGCCCGCTCCGCCCAGGTCACGGCCTGCATGGCGAGGACGCTGAAGCCGGCCGCGAACAGGCCCAGCAAGGCGAAGAGCAGATAGACCGACTGCTTGAAGTGAAACCCCTGCGCCACGACGAAGAGCGGCTCGGGATTGATCAGGGTGCGCTCGGTCAGCACCGCGGCCAGCGACGCGGCCGCCACCGGCGCCAGCGCGCGCACCGAATAGGTCCCGAGGATCAGCTCATAGCCGTAGAACGCACCGGCAAGCGGCGCATTGAACGCCGCCGCGATCGCCGCCGCAGCGCCGGAGGCGACGAAGGTGCGCTGGTCGGAGCGGCGCAACGTGAAGACCTGCCCCAGGCTCGAAAACACGCTGGCGCCGAACTGGCTGTAGCCGGCTTCCATGCCGACAGACGCACCGCAGGCGTTGGAGACGATGGTCGATATCACAAGGCGCAGGCTGTCGAACATCGACATCCGCCCGCCATGCAGCGCATTGGCTTCGATGGGATCGACGATCTCGGATGAGCGATAGCGGCTCACGATCAGCGCCGCGATGCCGAGCAGCAGGCCGCCAAGGACGGGAACGAGCAGGATGCGCTGCACGTCGACGCCGATCCCGGTGCTGAGATAGGCGCCGGCCGGAAGATGGAAGCTAATGCGGTGCAGCAGTTCGACGCCGCGCCGCAGGGCCGCGACCAGCGCACCGACCACCGCGCCCATGGCCGCGCACAGGAAGATCTGGCCAGGCTCGCTGGAGCGGAAGCCGCGCTGGATGGCGGCGGCAACGAAGCGTGCACGGCGCAGGATCGGTGCGGTCCAACTGCCGCGTACCAAATCACTGCCGATCGCCGCCATGAGAAATCCTGAGAACCGGCACCTTCGATAGGCGCGCGGACACCGGGGGCAAAGTTACGATTATTCCAGACTCGAGCAACCGTGGCGGGCCGATCGGGCCACTATGTCGCTTGCGCCAATGCGCTGTATTTGCCGCCGTAAAAGACCAGCGGCGCGCCCGCATCGTGGCGCGCGAAGCGGACGACGCGGCCGATCAGGATCGCGTGATCGCCGGCATCGTGCGAGCCGGCCGACTCGCATTCGAACACCGCCAGCGCATCGGCGAGCGCGGGCGGGCCCAGTTCGGTGGGGCGCAGGGCGATCCCGTCGAGGCTGTGATTGCCGCGGCTCGCAAGGCGCGAGGAGACGTCCTGATGCGCGGTGCCCAGGATGGAGACGGTGTAGCAATTCGCCTTGGTAAACGCCTGGTAACGGTCCGATTTGCGGTCCAGGCACCACAGCACCAGCGGCGGATCCAGCGAGACCGAGGTGAACGAGTTCACCGTGATGCCCATATGGTGCTCGGCACTGATATTGGTCGTTATAACGGCAACGCCGGTCGGATAGCTTCCCAGCGCGGTGCGGAAGGCGCGGGTATCGAAGGTCATGGCGTTTCACACTCGGTTAAGCGGCACTCAGGCATTGTTCCCACGTTAGGCGAGGCATGGCGCGGCGCAAAGACCGCTCCACCCGTCTTAGGGTAATAGAGCGGGATCATAGGCCATGGCCAGCGACGGCGCGGTCATCATTAAGCGCATCAAGAAGGGCGGTCACGGCGGCCATCACGGCGGCGCGTGGAAAGTCGCCTATGCCGACTTCGTGACGGCGATGATGGCGTTCTTCCTGCTGATGTGGCTGATCAACACCACTACGCCCGAACAGAAGCGCGGCATCGCCGATTATTTCGCGCCGCAGAGCATCGCCGAGACCGTCAGCGGCGCCGGCGGCGTGCTGGGCGGCAAGGTGGTGAGCGAGGACAGCGCGAAGGCCGGCGGCGCCGCCTCCGTCTTCCAGAAGAACAGCCCGACCTCGCCCGCGACACCGACACACTCGACCGAGAACGGCACGGCCCATGGCGGCGCCTCGGACGCGACCGCCCAGGGCGCAGCGGGCGCGGCGGAGGGCAACGGCACCGCATCGAGCCAGGACGGCGATTTCGAGCATGCGGCCGAGGCGATCCATCAGGCGATCCAGGACAATCCGGACATCGCCACGCTGTCCAAGCAGGTGATCGTCGACAACACGCCGGAAGGCCTGCGCATCCAGCTCGTCGACCAGGACGGCCGCCCGATGTTCCAGCCGGGAACGGCGGAGCCGATGCCCTATACCAAGCGGCTGCTGGCGGAGATCGGCAAGATCATCGACCGGCTGCCCAATCGGGTCTCGATCGCCGGCCACACCGAATCGGCGGCCTTCGAGGGGCCGGGCGGCACGACCAATTGGGAATTGTCGTCGGCGCGGGCCAATGCGGCGCGGGCGCTGCTGGCCTCGGGCGGGCTGGTCCAGGACCGCATCTATGAGGTGGCGGGCAAGGCCGGTTCGGAGCCGCTTCTGCCGGAAGACCCCAATGCCTCGGCCAATCGCCGGCTCAGCATCGTCCTGCTGCGCGAGGCGCCGCCGGTGCCGCCGGGCCATCAACTCTAGCCTGGAGACAGGCTGGCGCACGGGCCCAGACTTTTGTCATAGTCTGGCGGTGGGAGGCCGGGTTCGCACGTGACTGAGCAGCACAACGCACGCGTACCGCAGTTTTTCCTGACTCCCGGCGGGCCGTGCCCCTATTTGCCCGGCCGAATCGAGCGCAAGGTTTTCGCGCGCCTGTCCGGCACCTTCGCCCAGCCGCTGAGCGAAGCGCTGACCCATTCCGGGTTCCGCCGCAGCCAGTCCATCGCCTACCGCCCGGCCTGCGAGGGCTGTTCGGCCTGCGTCTCGGTCCGCATCCTGGTCAACGAGTTCGAAATCTCGAAGGGGTTCCGGCGGGTCGAGAAACACAACGCCGATCTGGTGCGCAGCGAAGTGGTGGCCGAGGCGACGCGCGAGCAGTTCGCCCTGCTGCGGACCTATCTGGATTCGCGCCATGCCGGCGGCGGCATGTCGGACATGGGACTGTTCGACTATGTCGCGATGGTCGAGGAGACGCCGGTCGACACCCAGATCATCGAATACCGCCGCCCGACCACCGACGGACGGCCGGGCACGCTGATCGCCTGCGCCCTGACCGACGTGCTGCGCGACGGCGTGTCGATGGTCTACAGCTTCTTCCATCCGGGCGAGGATGCGCGCAGCCTCGGCACCTACATGATCCTCGATCACATCCGCGACGCGAAGAGCCGCGGTCTGCCGCATGTCTATCTCGGCTATTGGGTCGAGGGCAGCGATAAGATGTCCTACAAAACGCGCTTCCGCCCGATGGAAGCGCTGGGCCGCGAAGGCTGGGCGCGGATTTAGCGGGCGCGCCGTGTATTCGAATGCAAAAGACGGTTCGAATACGGCAAAGATCGCGCAACGCGTTGATGCGGCTTCGCTTCGGGTGAGGATAGTGCTCCGACGGCGTCTGCGACCGCCGTTCGAACGCTCACAATTGTTGGGATTTAGGGGAAATAGTGTTTGGACCGACTCGGTACAAGGGGTGGTGGTGTCCTAATTTGAAGTTCGCTCACACGCCGCCCGTGTAGGCAAAGAGATACATCGGCAGGAACAGCAGGGTACTCGCGAGCAAGACGAGGCCGAGATTGTCCTTACCGCCTCGCCAGCGCCAAACGGGACGGGCGATTGAAATCGTGAGGATCGTTAGGGGAATCCCCACGTAATAGATCATCTGAGCCGAATTTGGGTATCCTGGCGCGTGCTGTGCGGCGATGCTTTGAATTCCGCTTAGGCCAAGCAAGACCAGTCCGCCCCAAAACAGCACGTTCAAGGCGATGAGCGCGAATGCACCTAGTCGTTTCCCGGTGGCTAACGTGACGTTTGCTCCACCAACTCTGTCAGCGTCCAGAGCCTATCAGAAAGACCCGCAGGCATGGCAGAGGCGACGTCTTCACTGGTCAAAGGCGTTGCCGACAATCCAGCGCGCAAGGATGAGCGAAGATGTGACCATACCGGCTACGACCACAACCGCCAAAGCAAGCGCCGCTGGGCCGCTAAGAAGACCGAAGGTGCTACTAAACCACGGACCGACCGTGAGAGCGATCACTGCTCCCTCGAGGCCGAATATGAAGTTTGTCAGCCCTAAAATGGTGATCCATTTGAACTGCGATTTCAAAAGGGACCACATCGTCAGCACCTAATTCGTCCCAGTCTAACACTGAGCGGATTTGCCGTCTCGCGACCCATCACACCGTCCGCCACATCTCAAATTCGTCGTAGAACGTGCCGTCCACCTTCATCGAGCGCGGCTTGCGGCCGGTTACTTCGAAGCCGTGCTTTACGTACAACTTCATCGCCCGACTGTTGCCGGCCTCGACCGTCAGGACGATCTGCTCCGCTTTGCCCTTCGCGTAATCGAGAAAATTCGTCATCAGCGCGTCCGCCGCGCCGCTGCCGCGCGCGGCCTCGCGCACATACATCGCACCCAGATGCGCGACATGCGCGGTCTTCTTCGAATAGCTCTCCGTCGAGAAGGCGTTGATGCCGACCAGCGCGCCATCTGCGAAGACGCCGAACCAGATTCGCGCCTCCAGATGCTCGCGCCAGCGCGCGAGCGGGAAGGCGCTTTCGACATCCGGATCGGCCGAGAACGCGGTCGGATGCAGCGCCAGGGCTTCGAGGCGGATTTCGCGCAACGCCGCCGCGTCGTCGCCCGTCAGGCGGCGCACCTTCATGCGCCGGTGCCGCCGAAGCGCACGCGCCATTCGGCGATCTGCTCCTCGGTGATCTTGGCGAACAGGACGTCGGGCGGCACGATCTTCTCGCCGGGCTCGAGCTGGTCGAGGAATTGCGCCATGGGCTCGTCCGGCCAAGGGATGATCGGCGGCTCGGACTGGATCGCCTGGTGGATGTGGCGCGCGGCGAGCGGCATCACCGGCCAGACCAGATGGCCGAAGAGATGGATCAGGTTCAGGCCCATACGGATGCCCACCGCGGCCTTGACGCGGTCGGTCTTGAAATGCGTCCAGGGCGCCGCGACCGTGATGTACTCATTGGCCGCGACCCAGATGGCGCGCAGCTCGGCCAGCGCCTTGCGGAACTCGCAGGCCTCCATATAGTCCGTATACTGAGCGATCAGCGCATCCAGCCGGGCGCACAAAGCGTGCTCTTCCGGGCCGTATTGGCCCTCCCCCGGCACCGCGGCGTCGAAGCGGGCGGCGCAGAATTTCGTTACGCGGTTGACGAAATTGCCCAGCACGTCGGCGAGATCCTTGTTGATCACGCCGGCGAAATGCTCCCAGGTGAAATTCGTGTCGGAGCTCTCCGGCGAATTCGCCATCAGGTAATAGCGCCAGTAATCCGCCGGCAGGATGTCGAGCGCGCCGTCCATGAAGATGCCGCGCTTGCCGGAGGTCGAGAACTTGCCGCCGTCGTAATTGATGTAGTTGAAGCCCTTCAGCCGGTCGACCTTGTGCCAGGGCTCCTCGGTGCCCAGGATCATCGCGGGGAAGATGATGGTGTGGAAGGGGACGTTGTCCTTGCCCATGAACTCGACATAGCTGACGTCCTTGCTGTCGAACCACCAGCTTCGCCACGCCTCGTCGCCGAGCTTGTTCTTGTCGGCCCATTCCTTGGTCGCGGCGATGTATTCGATGGGCGCGTCGAACCAGACGTAGAACACCTTGCCTTTGAGGGCGCCGCCCGCGATGTCGTCCGGCACGGGGAAGCCCCATTCGAGATCGCGCGTGATGCCGCGGTCCTGCAGCCCCTCGTCCAGCCATTTGTTTGCGATGGAAGTCACGATCACCGGCCAGTCATGCTTGTGGCTAGCGATCCAGGCGCGCAACTCGTCGATGAAATGGGTCTGCTTGAGGAAGAGATGCTGGCTGTCGCGGATCTCGATGTCCTTGGCGCCCGACACGGCGGAGCGCGGATCGATCAGGTCGACCGGATCGAGCACGCGGGTGCAGTTCTCGCACTGATCGCCGCGGGCATTGGCGTAGCCGCAATGCGGACAGGTGCCGATGACATAGCGGTCGGGCAGAAAGCGGCCGTCGGTCGCCGAATAGGCCTGTTTCGTCGTGCGGACGTCGAGATGCCCGTTCTTCCAGAGCTGGCGGGCGAAGTGCCAGGTCAGCTCGCGGTTCTGCTCCGACGAGGAGCGGCCGAAATGGTCCCAGGAGAGGCCGAAACGGGCGCCGAGATCGGCCTGCACCGCGTGCCACTTGTCGCAATAATCGGCGACGGGGATGCCGTCCTCGGCGGCGGCGAGCTCGATCGGCGCGCCATGCTCGTCGGTGGCGCAGATCGCCAGCGTCTCATAGCCCCGCGCCCGGCAGAACCGCGCATAGACGTCCGCCGGCAGCATCGAGCCCACGAGGTTGCCCAGATGCTTGACGCCGTTGACGGACGGAATGGCGGAGGTGATGAGGACACGTTTCATGGGCCTGCTCGAAAAGGGCGCGCAGATTAGCCGCCCGCGCCGGTGCGTCCACCCTTACGGGCTGGGGGGCTGCCTTGCCAAGGGCGGGGCGGTTCCGGCGGGCGGGGCGGGCAACGCTTGCCTAACCGGGGCCGTGTCAGTATCCCGTGAAACGGCGCCGGCTTAGCTCAGTTGGTAGAGCACCTGATTTGTAATCAGGGGGTCACAGGTTCGAGTCCTGTAGCCGGCACCACCCTGCGCCGCTACGCGGCTTCGGGTGGCAGGCCACCGGATCTGCATTCGGCGCAGGGTGGTGTCTCCCGAAGCTCCGAAGGAGCGCAGGGAGACTTTCTCAATGGCGGGCGGGCGAAGGTGCCGCCCACCAACCCACCTTCGCCCGCCCGCGTAGCTCTGTGATCGGCACCCTTACCAAGGGTCGCCTACTTTCGCCCGCCCGCGTAGCTTGCGGCGGCGGCGGCGGCGCAATTGTAGGAGAGGCCCGGTTCGGAGCAGAAGTCGGGCCATCTTCCGCTCTTCGCCCAGAGCGAGGCCAGGCCGAGACGCTGCATCAGCGGCATGAAGCGCTTGTCCTGCCGCATCGACGCCGTCGTCCGCGCGAACAGGAGGTCGGTGTAGAGATGCTCATTCGGCGTCGGGGCCACCGGATACAGGGCGTCCGCCTCGGCGAAGGCCGCGTCGACATCGCCCAGCTGTGCCAGCATCTCAATCGCCGCGCCCCCGCTGAGGCCGCCGGAGCGGCGCGCCGCCAGCACGGCCTCTATCGCATGGGCGCGGGCATCGGCGGTCTTCGCGGCGCGCGCGTTCAGATAGGCGCGCCAGGGGTCGAAAAAGCCGGCATCGAGTTCGAGCGATGCCGGCGCTGGCTTTGCGAGCATGGTCAGGGCATCGGCCTCGCGCCCGCAATTGCCCAGCACGTAGACCCGGTCGATCCAGATAAGAGGTTGCACCGGCCAGAGCTTCGCGGCGCGGTCGATCGCGGCCGTCGCGTCGGCGCATTGGCCGGCGCTGGCGAGCGAGTAGGCCAGGCTCGCAGCTTTGACCGGCGACAGCGGATCCAGCATCAGCCCGCGCTGCTTGAGCGGAAGAGACTCGGCGACGTGGCCCTCCTGCTCATCCAGTGAGCCGAGATAGTTGCTCAGCGCGGCGTTGTCGGGTTCGACCGACAATCCCTTGCGGAAGAGCGCTTCGCGTTCGGCCCAGTGGCGGCTGGGCACCATGAGCCCGAGCGCGAGATAGACTTCGCCGTTGTGGGGATCCAGCGCCAGCGCACGCGCCACCGCGCTGCGCGCATCGGCCAGGAGCGTGCGGGCCTCCTGCGGACCCGCGTCGCCCGCGATGAAAATCGACGACATGGCGACGCCGGAATGGCCGAGCGAGAAATTCGGGGCGTTGGCGACCACGGCATGAAACAGGTCCACGGCCTGGGCCACATGCTGGCGCGCCGGGATCATGCGCACATGGTCCATCGCGCGGATGTAGTCGGACAAAGCGACGTCGTTGATCGGCCCGCCCGGCGCGCCGATGGCCGCGAGCGCCGCCTTGACGACATCGACGATTTTCGCGGCGACCTGGGCCTGCAACGTGGTCGGATCGGCGGACGCCTGATCGAAGCTTGCGGTCCACAGCGTCACATGCGTCGCCACATGATCGAGATGGACGGTCACATGCAGGCCGGCATCGCCATGCGCGACCGTTCCGTCCACGATGAACTGCGCGCCGAGATCGCCCGCCGCGGCGTCGCGATTGGGCCCCCTGAGGGCGGCGCTGGCGAAGCGCGAGACGGACTGCACCTGGTTGTCGCCGAGCACGCCCAGGATCTGTTCGGACACGCCGTCGCCGAAGACGCGCAGATCCTCCTGCGAGCCCAGGGCATCGAACGGCACGACCGCGATCCGGGACGATGCGGCGGGTCCAGTCGGGGCCGCGGGGCGGGTGAGCCACAGCGCGATCGCGCCGCCGCACAAAATCACGGCGACGGCCAGAGCGGCGGCGAATATCAGGCGGCGGTGCGGGCGCAGCGCGGGCGGCGGCGGGCTTTCCGCGCCGGCGGGCTCAGCTTCGCGCAGGCGGTAGCCGACCCGCGGCACGGTTTCGAGCGTGAAGCCGCC
>Ga0265338_10010791_pt1 | contig 10652 bp, 9 predicted proteins | sample 42126metaG_FD_193579 | JGI IMG/M metagenome (GOLD analysis project Ga0265338, IMG submission 193579) | Rhizosphere microbial communities from Carex aquatilis grown in University of Washington, Seatle, WA, United States - 4-21-26 metaG | ecosystem: Host-associated > Plants > Roots > Rhizosphere >... | reverse complement strand
TTGCCATAATGCCGAAATGGCTAAACGAATATATCTCGACTACGCATCACTGACCCCCGTTGACCCCCGCGTCCTTCGCGAGATGAAGCGTTTTTCTGCGCCTGAATTTGCGAACCCGTCTTCTATATACAATGAGGGTGTCGCGGCCAAGAAGGCTCTCGAGGTGGCCAGGAAATCGATCTGTGAATTTATTCACGCACACTCTGATGAGATCGTCTTTACAAGCGGTGGGACTGAAGCGAATGGGCTGGCCCTGGAAGGCGCTGGGCGTGCGGCACTCCGCGCATTAGGGAAGGCGGGAATGAAAGGTCCCAAGCCTCATTTGATCATCTCCGCGATCGAGCACTCTTCTATTATGGAATGTGCGGCCATGCTCGAGAAGAACGGTGTCGAAGTTACGAGATTGCCTGTCGACAAGAATGGCGTCGTCTCTCTCGGAGAGCTGAAAAAGGCGATCAGGCTGCAGACATTCATGGTCTCGATCATGACTGTCAATAACGAAATCGGATCCGTTCAGCCGATTCGCGAGATCGCGAAAGTCATTCGGGATGCAAAGAAGCAAAGAAGCAAAGAAGGAAATATCGGGCCATATTATCCGCTATTTCATACGGACGCGGCGCAGGCGGCGCTCTATGAGGACTTGAATGTCGAGAAGCTCGGCGTTGACCTCCTGACACTCGACTGCTCGAAAGTCTACGGTCCGCGTGGTATTGGGGCTCTGTACGTCAAACGCGGAACACCTGTCGAGCCGATTATCTACGGCGGCGGGCAGGAGCGCGGTTTGCGGTCTGGAACTGAAAATCTATCGGGGATCGCCGGCTTCGCGAAGGCACTAGAAATTGCAAGGAAGTCGCGGGCTAAAGAAATTATTCGCGTTCAGGCTTTGAAGGAGCAGTTTTTGCGTGGTCTTCAAGGGATCCGATCAGATATTATTGTTAATGGAAATCAATCTGCAGTTTCCTCGCCTCATATATTGAGTGTCTCCATTCCAGGAATAGACAATGAATTTTTTGTTTTGCAGTTGGACGCACGGGACATCGCCTGCTCGACCAAGAGCTCATGCCTGCGCGATGCCGAGGAATCCTACGTGCTCAAGGCCATCGGCGCCGACAGCCGCACGTCAGTCCGCTTCTCATTCGGGCGCTGGACCAAGCCGAGGGACGTGAAAAAGGCCATTCTTGCAATTTCCAAGATACTCTGTTAATCTACGGCGACATGTTAATGATCCGCCTACAGCGCACCGGCCGCAAGCACGAACCGACCTTCCGTGTCGTTTTGACCGATTCCAAGAACGGCCCCAAGAGCGGCAAATATCTCAAGAACCTCGGCTGGTATGATACCCGCCTCAAGAATGACGCCGGGAAGCAGTTCGACCTCGAAGCCATCAAGCTCCACATGAAGAACGGCGCCAAGCTCTCCCTCACGCTCCACAATTTCCTCGTCGGCCAGAAGGTCATCGAAGGCAAGAAGTTGAACGCGCTCCCCAAGAAGACCGTCCAGAAGAAAGAAGTAGCCCCTGCTCCTATTGCACCTGCAGAGAAAACTCTATAAAATACGGTGAGTACAGTCGTAATGCCTGTACGCTTACGAACGAATTAATCTCACGATCATGCAGAAAGATCAGGAATTTCTCGATTACGTCATCAAAGCTCTCGTGGATAACCCGGACCAGGTCAAGACCAGCCGTTCAGTCGACGAGATGGGAGTGCTCCTCACGCTCGAAGTCGGTGCCGCAGACATGGGCAAGATCATCGGCCGTCAGGGCAACACCGCCAAGGCAGTCCGCACGCTCCTCCGTGTCGTCGGAATGAAGAACAATAGCCGCGTTAACCTCAAGATCAATGAGCCCGTCGGAGGCCTCAAGTCTCCCGAGCGCATGGCCGAGGCCGAAGCCGCCAAGACCGTCCCGCCCGTCACCCCGAACTCAAAGACAGTTGATGAAGCGATGGCGGATCTCAAGCTCTGATAGCAGCCGACCTATTGATAAATGAAAAAATCCGTGGTATTGTCAGACCACGGATTTTTTATGTCGCAAGCAGTGAAGACCAAATACAATGCCGAAGACCTTATAGATCACCAAGGAGTCTCAGCTATCATCAAAGACGCCGAAGGCCGTATCCTGATGCAGGAGCATGCAAAGTACGGATTTTGGACCGTGCCTGTCGGCAAAGCCAAACAGGGTCAGACTGCTGCCGATGGCCTCAAAGAGGAGGTGTTCGAAGAGTGCAACCTGACGGTCAAGGAATTCCGTGAGATCAAATACAAGGTGTATGAGTACATGCGGGAAGGACGCCTGGTGAAGGTCTTCACTCATATCTATGAGATCATCGATTACGAGGGCGAGATGCAGAACAAGGAACCGCACAAGCATCCCCAGCAGAGATTCATGGAGCTCGGCGAGATCTTGAAGCTGCCGTATCTCTCGGACACCACGCTCCTATATCTCTCTATTCTCGGCATCGAGCGGGCTCCGCGCATATAACATGACCACATTCCACATCATCAGCCTGTTTCCGGAATCATTCGAGGCGTATCTGAACGCGTCGATAGTCAAGCGCGCTCAGGAAAAGCAGCTCATCGCCATCAAATACTACAATCCGCGCGATTTCGCAGTCGGCAAGAATGGAAAGAAGGCCAAGACGTATGCCGAGCGCCGGGTTGATGACAGGCCGTATGGGGGTGGACCGGGAATGGTTATCCAAGCTCTGCCCGTTATCAAGGCCATCGAGAAGTCCATAAAGTCCGTAAAGGCAAAAGTCAAAATCATTTTTTTCACGCCGGCAGGGAAGCAGTTCAGCAACATCATAGCTGACTCATTCAAGAAATATAGCGACATCATTCTCATCTGCGGACGTTATGAAGGCATCGACGCGCGCATCAAAAAGGCGTTTCCAATGACTGATATCTCCGTGGGTCCGTACGTTCTGACCGGAGGGGAGTTGCCTGCGATGATCGTTATCGATTCAGTCACACGTAGAATTCCTGGCGTCCTGGGTCACGACTCTTCCATCGAAGAGCTTCGTGTGGCGAGTCCGGATGTATATACGAGGCCGGAAGTAATTATCTTTAAAGGAAAAAAGCTTAAGGTGCCAAAAGTTCTCTTGAGTGGTCACCATGCCAAAATGGATGAGTGGAAGTTGAAACGAAAAAAATAGTTACGACATAAAAAATCGTGCCTCGTAAGTTGCTAATGATAGTAGGCTAGTATAAAATGTTGTCATCATATCAACTTTGGGTAGCCGCTCCATGTTGTTCTCTCTGTAGGTGCGGACATCGGAAAGTGTCCGATTATCAGTCACATAAAGACAGTAAAACATGAAGACCATGGTGTTATCACCCATGCAAAGCGATTACGTAACCCGGAAAGAATTCGATGCATTCCGTGATGAGATGCATGACTACAAATTGGATACGGATATTCATCTCGACAATATTGAACACTGCATCGAAGCGTCAAAAGAGCTCATGCTCAAGGGCTTTGAAAAAATGGAGCAATATATAGATGCAAGTATTTCAAATAATATAAATGCCCTTGAATCCCGAGTCAACGATAAAGTTGATTCTCTTGAATCACGAATTAACGTTAAGGTTGACTCGCTTGAGTTCCGGCTTAATGGGAAGATTGATGCTCTTGATGGCAAGTTAGACTCGATAAAGCAAGAATTACTGGCCGCCATTACAAATACACAGGACTATTAGTTATCCACTTGACTTTTAAACGAGGGTTTGCTAGCGTTGCACTAACTTCGCAGATTGTGTTCTGCTATTACGCGAGGGATTAAACGGCTTAAAATTGATCCCATAGTGCCCATCCTACTGTAGTTTGCCCCGTGCGACCGTTCCCGATTCCCCGGAGGACGGCTTTTGTGTTTTCGAGCCCTTTGATCGAGTTTCGCATTTATTACGTTCGAAATTTTATAAAAAATGCCTACCACCACCTCATCCCGCCCGAAGAAGTACTTCAGCCGCTACCAGGCGCCTCTCACGGAGATGCCTCACCTCGTCGAGTCCCAGCTCGACTCCTTCACGGACCTGATGGAGAACGGCTTTGCGAACCTCCTCAAGGAGTTCTCTCCGATCAAGGACTACGCCGAGAAGAAGTTCGAGCTTTCGATCGGCGGCATGGAGCTCGTCCGCCCGAAATACGACGAGCATTTCGCCAAGAATAACAAGATGAACTTCGAGGGGCAGATCAAGGTCAAGGTCACCCTCAAGAACAAGTCGCTCAACGTCGTCAAGGAGCAGGAGATGTTCCTGGCCGATTTCCCGCTGATGACAGATCATGGCACCTTCATCATCAACGGCGTCGAGCGCGTCATCGCACCGCAGCTCGCGCGCTCATTCGGCATCTTCTTCACGTCGAGCGAGGTCAAGGGCAAGAATTACTTCGGGGCCAAGATCATCCCGGCCCGCGGCGTGTGGATGGAGATCGAATCCGACGCTGATGGAACCATATACTGCCGCATCGACCGCAAGCGCAAGTTCCCGGTGACGTCCCTCATGCGCATCCTCGGCGCAGACACCAATCAGAAGATGCTCGATCTCTTCAAGGGCGACGCTGAGGCGCACAAGGTCGTCGAGATGACCTTGTCCAAGGACCACGCCAAGACCCCCGATGAGGCATATATAGAGATACACAAGCGCCTCCGCGACGGCGACCTGGCCACGGCCGAGAACGCCCGCACGTTCATCCAGGGCCTCCTGGCGCCTGACCGCTACGACATCTCGCGCGTCGGTCGTTTCCGTTTCAACAAGCGCTTCGAGAAGCCCATGGACGAGAAGTCCCTCGAGCGCCGCACGCTCAATATAGACGACGTCGCTACGACCATCGCTCATATAGCCAAGCTCTCGGTCACTCCCGACATGCAGGCTGACGACATCGACCACCTCGGATCCCGCCGCGTCCGCTACGTCGGCGAGCTCCTCGAACAGCGCATCCGTCTCGGCCTCACGCAGATGAAGCGCAACATCCAGGACAAGATGTCCACCGTCGAGCCTGATATCACGCTCCCGGTCTCGTTCATCTATCCGCGCCCCTTGCAGGCTCGCATCAAGGAATTCTTCACCACGAACCAGCTCTCGCAGTTCATGCAGCAGGAGAACGTCCTCGGCGAGATCGAGCATCTGCGCACGCTGACGGCCCTCGGCCCCGGCGGACTTTCGCGCGAGCGCGCCGGCTTCGAGGTCCGCGACGTGCATCCGTCCCACTACGGCCGCCTCTGCCCGATCCACACTCCTGAAGGTCCGAACATCGGCCTGGTCTTGCGTCTCACGACCTATGCCCGCATCAACGATTTCGGCATGATCGAGACTCCGTACGCCAAGGTCAAGAATGGGGCCATCACCAAGGAGATCATCTATATGAACGCACTCGAGGAAGAGAACTTCCGCATCGCCCATGCCGCTACTCCTCACACCGAGGACGGCGCCATCACCGTCGATGAGGTCGAGGTCCGTATCAACGGCAAGCCGGCCCTGGCTGACAAGAACGAGGTCGACTACATAGACGTCGCTACCAATCAGGCTTTCTCGATCGCCACATCGCTCATCCCGTTCCTCAACCACGATGACGCCAGCCGCGCGCTCATGGGCTCGAACATGCAGAAGCAGGCCACGCCCTGTCTCGTGCCCGAGGCCCCGTTCGTGGCCACCGGCATCGAAGCCAAGGCGGTCATAGATACCGGCCGCGTCGTTGTCGCTCCGGAAGCAGGCGAGATCACCCACGTGGATGCCAGGAAGCTGGTCTTCAAGTCATCCAAGACAGGCAAGAGCCATGAATACAATCTCGTCCTCTTCTCGCGCACGAACGGCTTTACGGCTTTCCATCAGCGCCCGATCGTCTCCCTCGGAGACAAGGTCAAGAAGGGCGACATCCTCGTCGACACCTCGACGTCCGATCACGGCGAGATCGCTCTCGGCCACAACGCCCTGGTCGCCTTCATGTCATGGTCAGGCAACAACTACGAAGACGCCATCATCCTCTCGGAGCGCGTGGTCAAGAATTCCAAGTGGTCGTCGATCCATATCGAGGAATTCGTGGTCAACGTCCGCGACACCAAGCTCGGCCCTGAAGTGACCACCTGCGACATCCCGAACGTCGGCGAGCTCAAGCTCAAGAACCTCACAGAGGAGGGCATCATCAGGATCGGCGCCGAGGTCCGCCCCGGCGACATCCTCGTCGGTAAGATCTCACCGAAAGGCGAGACCCAGCTCACCCCTGAAGAGCGCCTGCTCCGCTCGATCTTCGGCGAGAAGGCCCGCGACGTCAAAGATACGTCCAAGCGCATGTAGAACGGCAAGCGCGGCCGCGTCATCTCAGTCAAGATCTTCTCGCGCGAGAAGGGAGACAAGCTCGAGTCTGGCATCATCAAGAAGATCTACATCGAAGTCGCCCAGGTCCGTAACGTCTCTGTCGGCGACAAGATGGCCGGACGCCACGGCAACAAGGGCGTCATCTCCCGCATCCTTCCTGAAGAGGACATGCCGTACATGGAAGACGGCACGCCTATCGACGTCATCCTCACTCCTCTCGGCGTTCCCTCCCGTATGAACCTCGGCCAGATCCTGGAACTCCACCTCGGGCTCGCAGCAAATACGCTGGGCTATCAGGCCATCGTCCCCCCATTCACGGGCGCGACTGACACAGAGATCAAGGAAGAGCTCGTCAAGGCCGGCTTTGACAAGTCCGGCAAGATGAAGCTCCGCGACGGTCGCACAGGGGAGCATTTTGCTCAGCCGATCGCCGTCGGTTACATGTACATCATGAAGCTCCATCACATGGTGGAGGACAAGATCCACATGCGCTCGATCGGTCCCTACTCGCTCATCACCCAACAGCCTCTCGGGGGTAAGGCCCAGGGCGGAGGTCAGCGTTTTGGAGAAATGGAGGTCTGGGCGCTTCTCGGTCACGGCGCCGCGCATACTCTGCGCGAGATTCTGACGGTCAAGTCTGACGATATCGTCGGCCGCTCTGCCACCTTCGATAGCATCGTCAAGGGCGAGAAGCTCCGCGCGCCGAACCTGCCCGCTTCGTTCAATGTGCTCCTGAAGACGCTCCGTGGCCTCGCGCTCGACGTCGAACTCGTTAGCAGGCCTAAGGTTTCCGATGAGGAATAACTGCCATGAATACACACACCTCACAAAAAGGGTCTGTTAAAGGATGGGTCATCGCTGTCGTGGTCATCGTCGTGTTGCTTGCGATTTACTTTGTCGGCAGGAATTCCTTCCAAACCCAACTGACAAATTGCTGTCATGGGGAACAATATGCTGTGACGATCATGATTCCGGCCGACTTGGATGCTTATAGGACAGCCGAAGTTGCTCATGTCCAGGAAGGCACTCCGTTGCCAAGTAGCATTCAATTCATAGCTACTTCGTCCATTCCGAATACTCTTTCTTCTGATCCGCTCCGCAACGCCGCCGAAGCCGCCGCTGAATACATTCCTACGCAAGCTGGCACAAGCTCGCTTGTCGTCTACTTCAAAGTTGTGAACGGCACCGCTTACGTCGTTCTCAGCATGGACATCGATGGCTGGGCCGGTGTCTCTGCCGCTATCGCCCAGGTCCATCCTATTGTCGAGAAGACTCTTCTCGCCCAGCCCGGCATCACCGCTGTGAAGTTTGGTCCGGCTCCGGGGGATACGATACAAGAGATCATGGGCAAGAGCGCCGCATCCTCACAAGCGACTTCCACTACCACCAAAGTATTGTCACCTAATGGAGGAGAAGTGATTGACGTAAGCAAAGGCATCACAGTCTCTTTTATAGGCACGAAGGGTGCGGAATATAGTATAAACATCAGCGATGATTCGACGGATCACGCTTATAATCTGGACAGTCTCATTACCTTCAATTCGCAGCCTTATAAGGCTCATATCACGGCGACAGGCCTGTCACAGACATTCACAGTAAATGCTCAAGGTTTGAGCAAATTCAATCTCAATCCGGGATCCATGTACCGAATAGAGTTGTGCACACCGGGTCCCTCTGATTTGATCTGTGATTACAGCGATGGCGAATTTACAATTACCAACTAACCAGGTCACTTAGAACTTAGTACCTAGAACTTCCAACTAACATGCCTACCACCACCATCACAAAGAAGCAGTCAGATCCGGTCCAGTTCGACCTGGTTCGCTTGTCGCTGGCCAGCCCAGACAAGATCATAGAATGGTCGTTCGGTGAAGTGACCAAGCCCGAGACCATCAACTACCGCACGCAGCGTTCCGAGAAGAGCGGTCTTTTCGACGAGCGCATCTTTGGTCCAGACAGAGATTTTGAGTGTTATTGCGGCAAATATCGCGGAATCCGCTACAAGGGCATCGTCTGCGAGAAATGCGGCGTGGAGATCACCCGTTCGATCGTCCGCCGCGAGCGCATGGGCCACATCGAGCTCGCCACTCCGGTCTCTCACATCTGGTTCCTCCGCTCCGTCCCCAGCCGCATAGGATTGATCCTCGGCATGACCACGTCCGATCTCGAGAAGGTCGTCTACTTCGCCGGCTACATCGTCACCAAGGTCCACGAGGCCGAGAAGGAGAAATTCCTCAAGGAGCTCGACACCGAATACAAGTCCAAGGTCAAGACCGCACAGGATGACAAGACCAAGGAGGCCTTGAAGGGTCTGGTCGTCACGGCTCGCGCTGAGATCGACACCCTCAACATGGGCTTCGTCATGGATGAGGCGACATATCACAAATACGCTGTTAAGTACGGCGCTCTCTTCGAGGCGGGCATCGGCGCTGAAGTCGTCTACGACCTCTTGAAGAAGATAGACCTCGCCAAGCTCCACAAGGAGCTCGAAGAGGCTCTCGAAGGCGCCGGGTCTGCGGAGCGCGAGAAGCTCGCCAAGCGCCTGTCCCTGGTCAAGCAGATGACCAAGGCCAAGGTCCGTCCAGAATGGATGTTCCTCGTCCGCATTCCTGTCATCCCGCCCGGTCTGCGCCCGATGGTCGCTCTCGACGGCGGACGCTATGCTACATCGGACGTCAACGATCTCTACCGCCGCGTCATCAACCGCAACAACCGCCTTTTGAAGCTCAAAGAGATCAATGCCCCTGAAGTCATCCTCCGCAACGAGAAGCGCATCCTCCAGGAAGCAGTCGACGCGCTCATAGATAACTCCATCCGCCATTCGTCGTCAGCCGGAGCCGCTGCGGCCGCCGCCCAGAAGCGCGCTTTGAAGTCGCTTTCCGACAGCCTCAAGTCCAAGCGCGGCCTCTTCCGCCAGAACCTCCTCGGCAAGCGCGTGGACTATTCCGGCCGCTCGGTCATCGTCGTCGGTCCCGACCTCCACCTCGACGAATGCGGATTGCCCAAGCACATGGCTCTCGAGCTCTTCAGGCCGTTCGTCATCTCCGGACTTCTCAAGAGGGAATTGGCTTACAACATCCGCGGCGCCAACCGCCTCATCGACGACCAGTCCAAGGAAGTCTGGGAAATCCTCGAAGAGGTCATCAAAGGCAAGTACGTGCTCCTCAACCGCGCGCCGACCCTGCACCGCCTCGGCATCCAGGCATTCAGGCCCATCATCATCGAAGGCAACGCCATCCAGGTTCACCCGTTGGTCTGTACCGCTTTCAACGCCGACTTCGACGGCGACCAGATGGCCGTCCACGTGCCTCTCTCCGATGAGGCCCAGATGGAAGCCAAAGAGATCATGGCCTCCGACAAGAACATCCTCAAGCCCGGCTCCGGCGACCCGACCGTCACCAACAAGATGCTCGACATCAACCTCGGCGTCTATTGGATGACCAAGGACGTCAAGGGCGACCAGGGCGAAGGCAAGTTCTTCGAGACGCCTGACGCCGCCGTGCTCGCGCATCAATTCAAGGATGTCGGCCTCCGCGCCAAGGTCAAGGTTCTCGCTCCTTCCACCAAGAAGTTCGGGGCTTTCGGCAGCAAGGTCTTTGAGACGACCGTCGGACGCATCCTCTTTAACGAGGTCTTCCCGGTAGACTACCCGTTCATCAATGAGGAAGTCGGCAGGAGCTCTCGGCCATCATGGACGAGCTCATCACCGCCGTCGGCGCCAATCAGGTCAGCCCCATCCTCGATAGGATCAAGTCGTTCGGATTCAATTATGCCACGCACTCGGGCACGACCTGGGGCATCGACGACGTCGTCGTGCCGCCGGCCAAGAACGAGATCATCGCTCACGCCAAGCGCCAGGCCGATATCGTCACCCAGCAGTTCAATGAAGGCCTCCTCACCGAGGAAGAGCGCATCAGGAAGCACATCGAGATCTGGCAGGGCGCCAAGGGACAGGTCGAGAAGGCCATCCCGCAGTCCTTGGACAAGAACGGCTCCGTCCACGATATGGTCACATCCGGCGCTCGCGGCTCCATGTCGCAGATCACCCAGATGGCCGGCATGAAGGGCCTCATCGCCTCAGTCTCAGGAGAGACCATCGAATTCCCGATCCTTTCCTGCGCCAAGGAAGGCCTGACCCCCATCGAATATTTCATCACCACTCACGGATCCAGGAAGGGCTTGACCGATACGGCTCTCAACACCGCCAAGGCCGGCTATCTGACCCGCAAGCTCTTCGTGGTCGCCCAGGACGTCGTCGTCTCCGAGGAAGATTGCGGCACCAAGGAGTCCATCATCATCCACAAGCAGACGGCTTCGGGTCTGGCCATCCCTCTGTCCAA
>Ga0265338_10010790_pt1 | contig 10652 bp, 5 predicted proteins | sample 42126metaG_FD_193579 | JGI IMG/M metagenome (GOLD analysis project Ga0265338, IMG submission 193579) | Rhizosphere microbial communities from Carex aquatilis grown in University of Washington, Seatle, WA, United States - 4-21-26 metaG | ecosystem: Host-associated > Plants > Roots > Rhizosphere >... | reverse complement strand
GCGCTTGGCCAGATGGACAGGGAGCGCGGCCGGATCGAAACCCTTCGCCACCACCAGCGCGGCCATGCCGGCCTTGCCGGAAGCGCCGGGGACCTCGACGCCGTAGACGCAGGCCGCCTCGACGCCCGGCGCGGACCGCAGGGCCTCGGCCACCTCGGCGGCGGCGACGTTTTCGCCCTTCCAGCGGAAGGTGTCGCCGATGCGGTCGACGAAATAGTAGAAGCCCTGGGCGTCCTTGCGCATCAGGTCGCCGGTGCGCACCCAGGCATCGCCGGCCTCGAACACGTCGCGCAGCACCTTGGAGTCGCTGGCCTTGGCGTCGGTGTAGCCCTCGAAGCGGGCGGCGCCGCCGGCGGAGACGCGGCCGATGGCTTCGCCGGGCTCGCCAGGTTGGCAGGGAACGCAGCAGCCGGCGTCATCGCGCAGCGGCGCGCCGGTCTCGGCGTCAAAGCGGACGATGGCGGCGGGGAAGCGGTGGGCGAGGAACGACGGCAGGCGGCCGATAGCGCCTGGCTTTCCCTCGACATTGTAGAGCGAGAAGTTGCCCTCGGTGGCGGCGTAGAATTCCAGGATGCGCGGGATGGCGAAGCGGTCCTGGAACGCCTCCCAAACCTCGCCGGAGAGGCCGTTGCCACAGCAGATGCGCAAGCCGTGCGCCCGTTCCTTGGCGTGCGGCGGCGCGGCCAAAAGGTAGCGGCAGAGTTCGCCGATGTACTGGAAGAGGTTGCAGTCCCAGCGGGCGATGTCGTCCCAGAAGCGGCTGGCGGAGAACTTCTCGGCGATGACCACCGAGGCGCCGCCCACCAGGGCCGCGCCCACTGCCGCGACGCCACCGGCGCTGTGGCAGAGCGGCAGGCAATCGTAGAGACGATCCGTCGGCTGAATATCGACTAGGCCGGAGAACCAGTGGCTCCAGCTCATCACCCGGTGATGGCTGACATTGGCGGCTTTGGGCAGGCCGGTAGTGCCGGAAGTGTAGATCAGCAGGGCGCGGTCGGCGACGGTGACCGCCCGCGTCTCGTCTGGGCCCAACGGACCGGCCGCGAATCCGTCCAGCGCCAGATCAATCCGTGGCCAGACGAAATCGGCGTCGCCGTGCAGCCAGACCTTCGGGGCGCCGGCGAGATCGGGCGTAACGTAGGCCAGGCCCCGCGCCAGGTCGGCGTCGGCGATGATGTGGCGCGGCTGGGCGACGTTGAGGCAGTGGACCAGCGACGGTCCACGCAGGTGCGTGTTGATCAGGGCGACGACGACGCCGACCCGGGTCAGGCCCAGCCAGACGGCGAGATATTCGGGCCGGTTGGGCATCAGCAGGGCGACGACATCGCCCTTGCCCAGGCCCTCGGCCAAGGCCCAGCGGGCATAGCGGCGCGATCGCTCGGCCAGCTCGCGAAAAGAAAGCCGCTCGCGGTCGGACAGCAGCGCCGGGGCGTCGCCGAAGCGCTCGGCCAGTTCGTCGATCACCACCGGGAGCGTGCGAGACGGGGCCTTGTCGATGCTGGCGGTGAGCTCCAGGGCGCGCAGCCAATCCTTGGCCGCCGAGGGTTTGGCGGCGGGACGAACGGCTTCCTGCGTCTCGGACAGCATGGGCGATCCCGGCATGGCGCCCACTCTGGCGCTCGCCAGGGACGGCTGCAAAGCCCGCGCCATGCCGCAGGCCCGATTTGAGGCGCTGGCGACGGCACGGGTGATGCAGCCAAGCGCTCGCGGGCGCCTGGGTTGATGCATTCCGGGATCGGTTCGCGCTTGAGTAGCGGAGACCTTTCGATGCGCGATGGGCAGCCGATTGGGGGCGCGGCGGGCATGAACGCCTCGGCGCTCTGGCGAAATGGCTGGCGGGCTGGCGGGCCGCGCCTGGTCATCGGCCTCCTGAACAACATGGGCGATGGAGCGCTGGCCGCCACCGAGCGTCAATTCGCCGGCCTGCTGCGCGAGGCGGCCGGCATGCAGCACGTCAGTCTGCGCCTCTTCACCTTCACCGAGACGCCGCGCGGCGAGGCGGGTCAGGCCTATCTGGCCGGTCGCTACGCCGACGCCGCGCTGATCGCCGACGCCGACCTCGACGGCCTGATCGTCACCGGCGCCGAGCCGCGCGCCGCGGCGCTGGATGCGGAAGCCTACTGGCCGGCGATGACGCGGGTGGTGGACTGGGGCGAGAGCGCCGGCGTCGCCACCATCTGGTCGTGCCTGGCGGCCCACGCGGCCGTGCTGCGGCTGGATGGCGTGCGCCGGCGGCCGCTGCCGGCCAAGCTGAGCGGCGTCTTCACCTCCGAGACCATCTGGCACGACCCGCTTCTGGAGGGCGCGCCGGCGCCGCGCCTCGCCCCGCACTCGCGGCTCAACACCCTGTCCGAGGAAGATCTCGTGCTGCACGGCTACCGGATCCTGTCCCGCTCGGCCGAGGCCGGCGTCGACGCCTTCGTGCGCCGGGGCCGCGCCACCCAGCTTTTCCTGCAGGGCCATCCCGAATACGACGCCGACACCCTGATGCGCGAATACGTCCGCGACATGGGCCGCTTCGCGCGGGGCGAGCGGCCGGAGCGCCCCGCGATTCCCACCGGCTATTTCGACGAAGCCACCGAACTGGCGCTGACCTGCCTCGACCGCCGCGCCGGCCGCCATAAGGCCTCCGACCCTATTGCGGCGCTGAGCGACGTGCTGGGCCGCGCCCAGCCCGAGCAAAGTTGGCGGGACAGTGCGGTGTCGCTCTATCGGAACTGGCTGGCGGAGATCGCCGAACGCAAGTGGGGCGAGACGCCGGCGGTAGTGGATTGGGGGTCGGAAGCGGTGGCTTAGTCGCGCCGGTTCACCCTACCTCGTCACCCCGGGCGAAGCGCAGCGAAGACCCGGGGCCGGACGCGCCGCCACCAAGCTGGAAATCGTCTGGGAACCGGCACGTCTGGCCCCGGCTCGCCGCGGCTGCGCCGCTGCGGCCGGGGTGACGGGTTAGGGGTGGCTGGCGCGACCCCTCATCCGACCGCTTCGCGGCCACCTTCTCCCGCCAGGGGAGAAGGAAAATCCACCGGCCGCAGCGCCGCGTCCAGGGCCTCGAACAGCGCTTTCACCTCGATGGGCTTGGCGACGAAACCGTCCATGCCGGCGGCGAGATAGCTGGCGATCTGGTGGGACATGACGTCGGCGGTGAGGGCCAGGATGGGGGTGCGCGGGCGGCGGGTCTCGGCTTCGCGGCGGCGGATGGCGTTGGTGGCGGCGGCGCCGTCCATCACCGGCATCTGCATGTCCATCAGCACCACATCCCAGTCGGCGCATTCCCAGGCGTCCACGGCGGCGCGGCCGTCCTCGACGATCAGCGGCTCCACGCCGGCCTGGCTGAGCAGGGCGCGCAGCACCAGGCGGTTCACCGCATTGTCCTCGGCGGCCAGCACGCGGAGCGGCGGACCCTCGCCGGGAGAGGCGGCGGCGATGTCGGGTGCGATCGCAGCGGGCGCATCGCCGGCTTCCAGGCGCTGCAAGGGCAGCGTGACGGTGAAAGTGGTGCCAACCCCGACCTTGCTGGCCAGCTTCACCTGACCGCCCATCAGCTCCACCAGCTCGCGGCAGATGGCGAGGCCGAGACCGGTGCCGCCGAAGCGGCGGGTGGTGGAGGCGTCGGCCTGTTCGAACTTGAAGAACACCTGACCCAGCCGGTCCTTGGCGATGCCGATGCCGGTGTCGCGGACCCGGATGGAGAGGCCCTGCGCGCCCATGCCGATGGCGATGCGCACCTCGCCCGTCTCGGTGAACTTGATGGCGTTGGAGACCAGGTTGCCGAGGATCTGGCGCACCCGGGTCTGATCGCCGAGGTAGAGGCCGCGCGCGGCCTTGGCGACGGCGAGGCTGAAGCCGATGCCCTTGGCCTCGGCGGCGCCGCGGAAGGCGGCTTCGACGGCGCGGGCCAGCTCGACGATGTCGAAGGGCGCGGATTCCAGCTCCAGCTTGCCGGCCTCGACCTTGGAGAGGTCGAGCACATCGTTGAGCAAGACAAGCAGCGACTCGCCGGACTGGCGGATCACATCGAGGCGCGAGCGCTGAGGCTCGGTAAGGTCGTCTGCCGCCATCGCCTGGGCCATGCCGAGCACGCCGTTCAGCGGGGTGCGGATCTCGTGGCTCATGGTGGCCAGGAAGGTGCTCTTGGCTCGGTTGGCGGCCTCTGCGCCCTCCATGGCTCGCACCAGCGCCTGCTCGGCGCGCTTGGCTTCGGTGATGTTGCGGATCGCCCCCACCAGCCGCAGCGGCCGGCCGTTCTCGCCCTCGAAGAAGCGGATCGCGGTCTGGCCCCAGACTTCGCGGCCGTCGCCACGAGCGATGCGATATTGCGGATTGTGCGGCGCGCCTTCCTCGGTGTGGCGGCGCCAGGATTCACGCACCATTTCGCGGTCGCGCGCGTCGATGGTGGCGTAGATATCCCTGAACATCTCGTCGTAGGTCAGCGGGCGCTCGAAGAACGTGTCCTCCGCGCCGGCCTTGAACAGGCGGCGGCGAACGTAGTCGATCTCCCAGACGTGCACGTCGGCCAAGTTGAGGGCGAGGTTGAGCCGGTCCTCGGCCCGTTCGGCCGATTCCAGCGCGTCCATCAACTGGGAGACGTCGTGGGCGCTGATCACCAGGCCGCCGACCTCGCCATCGCCGCGGCGCCAGGCAGTGACCTCCATCTGCATCCAGGCCACCGAGCCGTCAGGCCGCCTCATCGCCAACGGTGCGCCTTCGACCGGCTCGCCGCTCAGGGCGCGGTTCAGCGGCTCGCGCCACTCCTCGTAGATCGGCGACAGCTCGAACAGCGGGCGGCCGACGGCTTCGGCGTCGCCGAGCTCCAGCGCCTGGCGCCAGAGCCGGCTGGCGGCGACCACGCGCAGCGAGGCGTCGGTCATCACCAGCGAGATCGGCATGGCCGCGGCCAGCGCCGCCAGGGTGCTGCGGGCGGTGTGCAGGGCCTCGGCGGCCTCGGACTGGGCCTTGGCGGCGCGGGCCCGCACCCATTCGTCGGCAACGAAGTCGGCCAGGTCGCCCAGCCGCGCGGCCTTGTGCGCGTCATAGGGCTGCGGCGAGGTGGAGACGACGCAGAGGATGCCGGGGGTCGAGCCGTCCTCCAGGCGGATCGGCGCGCCGATCCAACTGCGCAGGTAGGGCGGGCCGACGGCCAGCCGGTCATATTTCAGCACCGGGTGCAGCCGGGAGTCCTCGACCCAGGTCAGGCCTTCGGCGGACAGGGCGGCCTCGGCGACGGAATCGCCTTCCGACATCACCCGGTCGCGGAAACGACTGCGCCAGGCGACGCCGTCCTGCACCAGGATGATCAGGGAGTCGCTGCCGGCGAACAGGCTGCGGGCGATGCGCGTGGCGCGATGGAACACCGCCATCGACAGGTCCATGCCGAAGGATCGTTCCTCGTCGCCCGCATAGTGCGTTGGGCCGGCTGACACAGGTTCGCTTCCCACCCGCGCCCTGTCCGGCGGACCTCTGTCTGGGTTCGCCGCGGCGCTCGCGGAGGTTGGATCAGGCCGGTGAAAATGCGGTTACGCTTAGGGTGGCGGAATGTCGCACCCCAGATGTGGGCGCCAGCTGGGCGCCGGGTGGAATTGCGCTGAAATGTCCGCCCCGAACGGTAGCCCGCAACAGGGTAAACGCCGTAGGGTCGCGCATGGCTGGGGCCAGACTTTTCGCCTCTGGGTCGCTCGCGACCCACGACTGGACGCAGTTGCCCGACGGGCGGCTGCGCTGCGACGTCTGCCCGCGCGAGTGCAAGCTGCAGGAAGGCCAGCGGGGGCTGTGCTTCGTGCGGGCAAACGAGGGCGGCAAGGTGGTGCTGACCACCTGGGGCCGCTCGTCGGGATTCTGTGTCGATCCGATCGAGAAGAAGCCGCTGAACCACTTCCTGCCCGGCACGCCGGTGCTGTCGTTCGGCACAGCTGGCTGCAATCTCGCCTGCCAATTCTGCCAGAACCACGACATCTCCAAGAGCCGCGAGGTCGACACCCTGGCCGACCAGGCGCGGCCGGAGACCATCGCCCGCGCCGCCGCCGAGCTGGGCTGCCGCTCGGTGGCCTTCACCTACAACGATCCGGTGATCTTCTACGAATACGCCATCGACGTGGCCGAGGCCTGCCACGCGCTGGGGATCAAGACGGTGGCGGTCACCGCCGGCTACATGAGCCCCCGGCCGCGCGAGAAGTTCTTCCGCCACGTCGATGCGGCCAACGTCGACCTGAAGGGCTTCACCGAGGACTTCTATGTGCGCCACACCCGCTCGCATCTGGAGCCGGTGCTGGACACGCTGGAGTACCTGAAGCACCAGACCAAGGTCTGGCTGGAGATCACCACCCTGCTGATCCCCGGCGAGAACGACTCGGAGCGCGAGATCGCGGCGCTGTCGGCCTGGGTGGCCGAGCACCTGGGGCCGGACACGCCGCTGCACTTCACCGCCTTCCATCCCGACTTCCGAATGCTGGATAAGGAACGGACGCCGCCGGCGACGCTCTCCATGGCGCGGCGCGTGGCGATGGCCGAGGGCCTTCGCTACGTCTACGTCGGCAACGTCCACGATGTCGGGCGCCAGTCGACGGCGTGCCACGTCTGCGGCGAGCGGTTGATCGAGCGCGACTGGCACAAGCTGGGGCGCTGGCGGATGAACGGCCGCGGCGGCTGCGAGGCCTGCGGCACGCAGGTGGCCGGCGTGTTCGAGGCCCAGCCCGGCGCCTGGGGCCCCAAACGCCTGCCCGTGCGACTGGCCAACTACCAGCCGGCGCCGATCACTTCCGCTGAGGTCCCCGCGCTTGAGATCCCCGCGACCGCGGTTCCATTACCTCCGAGGTCATTGGAACACACCTGAGCGGCCGGCTAAGAGCGCGGCATGACCATGGCGACAGCGGCGGCCCCGGTGGGAGATCACTTGCGCGAGTGGCGGCGGCGCCGGCGTATGAGCCAGCTCGATCTGGCCTGCGAAGCCGAGATTTCGACCCGCCACCTCAGCTTCGTCGAGACCGGCCGCGCCGCGCCCAGCCGCGAAATGATCCTGCGCCTGGCCGAGCAGCTCGAGATCCCCATGCGCGAGCGCAATGTGCTGCTGGTGGCGGCCGGCTACGCGCCGATCTTCCCTGAGCGCGACCTGGCGGCGCCGGAGATGGCGGCGGCGCGGCAGGCGCTGGAGGTGTTGATCGAGGGCCACAAGCCCTACCCCGCCTACGCCCTCGACCGGCACTGGAACATCGTGGCCAGCAATGGCGCACTGCCGCAGCTGTTCGAGGGCGTGGACCCGGCGCTGCTAAGCGCGCCGGTGAACGCTCTGCGGCTCAGCTTGCATCCGGACGGCCTGGCGCCGCGCATCGTCAACCTGGCCGAATGGCGCGAGCACCTGTTCGCCCGCCTGCGCCGCCAGATCGACCTCACCGCCGACGCGGTGCTGATCGAGCTGCTGGCCGAGGCCCGGGAGTATGCCCGCCACTCATCGGCCGGCCGAGTGCCGCACGCGGTGCAGGGCGGCTCGGACATGCTGATCCCGTTCCGGGTGCGGATCGGCGACCAGGTGGCCAGCTTCGTCTCCACCACCATGGTGTTCGGCACCTCGGTGGAGGTGACACTTTCGGAGCTGGCGCTGGAGTCGTTCTTCCCCGCCGACGCGGAGACGGCGGTGCTGGTGCGGAGGCTGGCGGGATAGCGCCTCCCCCGCTTTGCGGGTGAGGTGTGGGATCGCGCCACCTCGCTCCTCACCCGTGTCGCGAAGCGAACGGGGAGGTGGCGCGAAGCGTCACGGATGGGGCGTCGGGCCGGACTTCAGAAGCTCTCCGTCACGAAGCGGTAGGCTTGGAAGTCCGGCGACCAGTGGTCTGGCGGGAGGCCGGCCTTCTGTTTCAGCTGGCGCACGAAGCTGAGCGGGTCGGGAATCTGGGCCCAAACGCTGGGCAGGAAAATCGCCTGGCGGCCGGCGTCGCGGATGATCAGGCCCTCGACGTCGGGGGCGAGCGCCGCGACCAGTTCGGCCTCGCTCGCGGCCGGGATGCGGCGCGGGGTCGAGAGGATGGAAACGTGGAACTCCAGCTGGTCCAGTTCGGCGGGCGACAGCGGCGGAAAACGCGGATCGCCGAACGCCGACTGGAAGGCGTTCTCTGCTACATCGACGACGAGCGAGCGCGTCGGCAGAATAGAGCCGCGGCAGCCGCGAAGCTGGCCGTTGATGTTGAGCGTCACGAAGGTGGCGCGCTGGGCCATCAGCGTCGTCGGCAACACGCCTTTGATGGTCAAAGGGGGCTGGCTTCCGCCGATCCGCGAGGCCTCGCGGACGATTTCGCGGGCCAGGTCGACCAGAGTCCGGCGGTTGGCGTCGCTCAGGCGTGCGGTGTGGGCATATTCGAAGGCGAAGGATCCGTACCCGACCACGCGGCTTCGATCACCGGCCCCGGCGGTATCGCCGGAGTTGCGCACGTCGAGGGCGGTGACGCGCAGGTCGCGACGGCGAGCCTGATCCATCAGGCCGTCGATGGCGAAGAACCCGCAGGCGCGGTGGCCCTCGCAGACCTGGCCGTTCAGCCGCTCGATGCCGGCGCTGGTCTCGGCGTCCTTGGCGGTGGCGGTGGCGTAGTCGTGAAAGTGGCTGAGGTCGGATGAGACGATGATCGCCGTCTCCGGCCCGCCCCAGAGCCGGTCCAGCAGCTCCGACACCTGACCGGGCGCCGGCTGACCCACCAGGATCGGCAGCACCTGCACCTCGCCGAGCGCGCGTTGGATGAAAGGTAGCTGCACCTCGAGACTGTGCTCGCCCTCGAAGGGCTCGGCGGCGACCGTGGCGCCCGCCATGGCGCCGACGCCGTCGCGGGCCTGAGCGTTGACCGGCAGAACGCCCAGTGGCGTCTCCCAGGCGTCGGCGGGCGAAACGGCGATCCCGCGCACCGGCATGCGGTGGGTGGGACCCAGCAGCAGCACGCGTCGGATCTGGCCCTTTCGCTCGGCCAGCAGACGGTAGGCAGCGCCGGCGATGTCTCCAGAATAGATGTGGCCGGCGTGCGGGGCGATCACCGCCTTGGGCGACAGCGCAGGCGGCGCGGCCCTGGCCAGGCTGGCGTCGACGCCCGCGGCCAGCACGGCGGGGTCAGCGGGATAAAACTGGCCGGCGACGCCGGCGCGCTGAAGGGTCATCGGGGTCCGCGCGGTGGATGCGCACGCACTCTAGGACGCGGGCGCTGCTGCGTCACCTCAACCGTCGGCGTGAATCACGTGGAGCCGCGGCATGGCCCAGGTCTCGCGGCCCATGTCCTTGGCCATCATCGCCAGCCCCTCGGTCTCCAGGTAGCCGCGATAGGGGAAGGCGGGGAAGTTGAGGCCGTCGCGATGCAGGTCGCCGCGCACCAGCAGCGCCGCGCCGCCGACCGAATCCACCGGCACCAGGCTGCGATCGCGGAAGGCGTCGAGATAGAGGCGTCCCTCTCCGACGGGAGGCTGGAAGACGCCGTCCACCAGGTGGCGAGCATCGTCGCCGCAGGGCGCGGCGAAGCGGAAGGTGTTGAGATCGAAGGTGGTCCCGTCCCGGCGCACGCAATGCGGCGCCACGATATCGCGCTCGGCGGCGATCAGGCGGGCCAGCAGGTCGGCGGGATAGTCGGTGAGGTCGACGTCCAGCCACAGCACCCAGTCGTGGTCGCCCAGCGCCGCCTGCAGCAGCCGGTTGCGCGAGCGGGCCAGGATCGAGCGGCGCGCGCGCTGCAGCGCCGGCGCCCAGCGCGGCCCCTGGGGATGGAAGTTGAAGTCCACCCGGTGCACACCGAAGCCGGCGAACCGGCCGTGGAAGCTGCACGCCGCGTCGCGCAGCGCGGCGAAGGTCCCGTCATCGCTGTCGCTCTCCAGGAAAGCCAGCGAGAGCCGCTGCGGATCGTGGTCCAGGCGCTGGACCAGCTGCAGATAGCGGGCGAGGTGCGCGGCGCCGTTCTTGATCGGGGTCAGCACCAGGACGGAGGGGTCGGACGGCCGCGCCCGGTGCTTCGGCGCATCCTGGGCTGGCGCTTCCGCCCAGGGCCGCCGCGCGAGATCGGCGAGGCGGTCGCGGATACGCGCGCCGCTGGCTTCCGCGCTGAGGTGGGTCTGGACCCAGGCTCGGGCGCGCTGCCCGACGGCCGCGGCGGCGGAGCGATCGCGCTCGACCTTGGCCATCAATCGCGCGGCGGCGTCCAGATCGGGTTCGCCCCAGACTGAGCCGGCCGCATAGCCGCCGTCGTCCGCGGCGAGGCGCGTGGGCTGGGCCGGCACGAGGTAAGCGGTCTCGTCCGACATGAAATCGAGGTTGCCGGAGTAGGCGGTGGCGATCACCGGCTTGGCGAAATACATCGCCTCCGCCATCGAGCGACCGAAGCCTTCGGCGCGATGCAGCGAGACGTAGGCGTCGCAGGCCCTCACCAGGGCCAGGTAACGCGCCTCGTCCCACGGCTCGTTGATGAGGCGGATGTTGGCGCGGCCGAGGGTGACCGCCGACAGAGCCGCCACGTCCTCCGCCGAGAGCTTCTTGGCCTTGATCACCAGCAACACGTCATCGCGCGGCGTCGGGAAAGCCGCGCGGAAGGCGCGGATCAGGCCGGCGGGGTTCTTGCGAGCGACGTTGCTGGTGGCGTCGAAGGCGCAGAGGAAGATGAAGTGGTCGGCCGGCAGCCCGAGCTGTGCGCGGCTGAGGGTGG
>Ga0265338_10010789_pt1 | contig 10652 bp, 7 predicted proteins | sample 42126metaG_FD_193579 | JGI IMG/M metagenome (GOLD analysis project Ga0265338, IMG submission 193579) | Rhizosphere microbial communities from Carex aquatilis grown in University of Washington, Seatle, WA, United States - 4-21-26 metaG | ecosystem: Host-associated > Plants > Roots > Rhizosphere >... | reverse complement strand
CAAGTACGGCGCCTCGGCCGAGGCGGAGACGGTCCGCAAGATGGTGGTCGCGATGTCCCGGGACATCCGCGTCCTGGTCATCAAGCTGTCCGACCGGCTGCACAACATGCGGACGCTGCGCTACATGCCGCGCGACAAGCAGGAGCGCAAGTCCCGCGAGACCCTGGAGATCTACGCCCCGCTGGCGCACCGGCTCGGCATGAACACCGTCAAGTGGGAGCTGGAGGACCTCGCGTTCGCCACCCTCTACCCCAAGCGCTACGACGAGATCGCCCGCCTGGTCGGTCAGCGGTCACCGAGAAGGGACCAGTTGCTGCAGGAGGTCATCGAGAACCTCTCGGGCGACATGCACGAGGCGCGGATCAAGGGCACGGTCACCGGCCGCCCCAAGCACTACTACTCGATCTACCAGAAGATGATCGCCCGCAACGTCGAGTTCGACGACATCTACGACCTGGTGGGCATCCGCGTCCTGGTGGACTCGGTGCGGGACTGCTACGCCGCCCTCGGCACGATCCACGCGCGATGGAACCCGGTCCCCGGCCGGTTCAAGGACTACATCGCGATGCCGAAGTTCAACATGTACCAGTCGCTGCACACCACGGTCATCGGCCCCGGCGGCAAGCCGGTCGAGCTGCAGATCCGCACCTGGACGATGCACAAGCGGGCGGAGTACGGCGTCGCCGCGCACTGGAAGTACAAGGAAGACATGCACGCCCACGGCCCCGCCGTGGCCAGCGGCGGCCAGGCCAAGGCGACGGGCTCGAAGGCCGACGTCAAGGCCAGCCAGGACGCGGCCGAGATGGCCTGGCTGCGCCAGCTCGTCGACTGGCAGCGGGAGACCGAGGACCCGGCCGAGTTCCTCGAGTCGCTGCGCTACGACCTGGGCAACGCCGAGGTGTTCGTGTTCACCCCGCGCGGTGAGGTCATCGCCCTGCCGTTCGGCGCCACCCCGGTCGACTTCGCCTACGCGATCCACACCGACGTCGGCCACCGCACCACCGGCGCCCGGGTGAACGGCCGCCTGGTCGCCCTGGAGTCGACCCTCGACAACGGCGACACGGTGGAGATCTTCACCTCCAAGTCCCACGAGTCGGGCCCCAACCGGGACTGGCTGAACTTCGTCAAGTCGGCCCGCGCCCGCAACAAGATCCGCCAGTGGTTCTCCAAGGAGCGCCGCGAGGCCGCGGTCGAGGCGGGCAAGGACCAGATCGCCAAGGTCATGCGCAAGCAGGGCCTGCCGCTGCAGCGGCTGATGTCAGCCGACACGCTGAAGTCGGTCGCGGCCGAGCTGCGCTACCCCGACCTGGCCGGCCTGTACGCCGCGGTCGGCGAGGGCCGGATCAGCGCCCAGTCGGTGGTGTCCCGGCTGGTCCGCGCGGTCAGCGGCGCGGTCGGGGCCCAGGAGGACCTGGCCGAGATCACCCCGATCCCGCGCAAGGCCCCCAAGCCCTCCCGGTCCCGCTCGACCGGCGACTCGGGCATCGAGGTGGAGGGCGTGGCCGACGTCTGGGTGCGCCTGTCCAAGTGCTGCACCCCGGTCCCCGGCGACGAGATCTCCGGCTTCGTCACCCACGGCCACGGCGTCTCGGTGCACCGTGCCAACTGCGTCAACCTGGAGCACCTGTCCGACACCCAGCGTGAGCGCATGGTCCCGGTGCACTGGGCCCCCAGCGACGCCAGCATCTTCCTGGTCGCCATCCAGGTCGAGGCGCTCGACCGCACCAGGCTGCTGTCCGACGTCACCCGGGTACTGTCCGACCAGCACGTCAACATCCTCAGCGCGTCCGTGCAGACCACCCGCGACCGGGTGGCCCTCAGCCGCTTCAGCTTCGAGATGGGCGACCCCAAGCACCTCGGCGACGTGCTCCGCGCCGTCCGCAGCATCGACGGCGTCTACGACGTCTACCGCGTCAACAATTAACCTCCAAGATCATCCCGAACGGGTGCGGCTGCCTCTCCCGGCCCCTTCTTCCCGTCACGCGATGGCATTCCCCGCGACAAGTTTCTATTGCTCCCCAAGAGACCCCTTGGCCCAGCGGTCCGGAAACTTTTGTCCAGCTGGAAATTCACACGTGCCATGACCCTAAGAAGTTTCCATCAGCCTCCTTGGCTGCCGGGCGAAATACCAGCCTCGCCAACGCCCGCTCCCATGTCCCCGGCGGTTGCCCCTGGCAGAATTGAGCCATGGAGCTGCGCCAGCTCAGGTACTTCGTCACGGTCGCGGAGGAGCTGCACTTCGCCCGGGCCGCCGTGCGGCTGCACATCGTGCAGCCGGCGGTCAGCCAGCAGATCCGGCGGCTGGAGCGCGAGCTCGGGGCCGAGCTGTTCGACCGCTCGCCTCGCCGGGTCGCGCTTACCGAGGCCGGCCGGGTACTGCTGCCCGAGGCCAGGGCGGTGCTGGCGGCGGTCGCCCGCGCCAGCGCCGCCGTCAGCGCGGTCGGCTCGGCGGCGCCGGTGACCTTGCGGCTCGGGACCAGCGCCGGGCTCGGCGAGCACCTGGAGCGGGTCGTTGAGCGGCTGGCCCCCGGCATCACGGTGGAGCCGGTGTCGGGGCGGACGACGGACCGGGTCGGCCAGCTGCTCGACGGGCGGCTGCACGCCACGTTCGTACGCGGCCCGGTCGAGCATCCGGACCTGCGGCGCATCCTCGAGTGGGCGGACCCGCTGGTGGTGGCGATGTCAGCCCGGCACCCGCTAGCCGGCGCGGCGGAGCTGAAGCTGTCCGGCCTCGCGCCGTTCCCGCTCCGGCTGACCGAGCGGCGCAACAACCCGCCGCTGGTCGACGGCGTGACCGGGGCCTGCCGCGAGGCCGGATTCGAGCCCGTCTCCGCTCCGGTCGCCGCCGTGCTCACGGACACCCTGGCGGTGATCGGGACGGATGACAGCTGGACGGTCATTTACGCCGCCCATGCCCGGCAGCTGCGGAGCACCCGGGTGGTGTTCCGGCCGCTAGCTCCCGGACTCGCGCTCAGCACCGCCCTGCTGGTGCGGCGTGACTGCCCGGTTGCCCTGCTGGACCCGCTGATAGCCGCCGCCAGCAGCAACGATAATGATCAGTGATCGCTGTGCGGTGACACTGCGGCTTGGCCAGGCGGGCGCGCTGGGATGGACTTGGGTTGGCCGCCGGCCAGGCGGCCGCTAACCAGAAGGGAAGCCGTCGTGCCGAATGTGATCATCCAGCAGTTGCCGAAGTCCCCCGAGGCCAAGCGCGAGCTGGTGCAGCGGATCACCGACGCGTTCGTGGACGCCTACAAGTCGCCCGCTGAGTCCGTCCACGTGTGGATCGAGGAGTTTCCGGCCGACGGCTACGCCGTGGGCGGGACGTTCATCGCCGACCGGTAAGCGCATGGCCCGCTTGGGCCGCCGCACGGTGACCGCCCCGGCCAGCACGTCGCAGCGGACCTCGATGACCGGCGCGCCGGGGCGGGGCTCGCCCGGCAGCTCGGCCGACTTGGCCCCGAGGACCGCCCGCCCGCTCAGCCGCACCTCGATCCCCTCGGGGACGAAGATGGTGACCGACCCCAGCCGCACGGTCACGTCGATGACGGTGACGTGCTGCCGGAGCACCGCTCGCTGCAGCTCGAGGTGACAGTCGCCGAGCACGCTGCGCACGCTGAGGCGGGCCGGGACCACCCAGGCGCCCTTGCGTGACTCGTTGCCGAGCACGGCGGTGATCTGCTCGGCCGCCGGGACCGGGACCGAGGCGGCCGGGGCCGGGATGTCGGTGGTGAGCAGGGCCAGTTCGCCCTGGGTACGGGCGCTCAGCGCGGTGCCGCTGCGCTCGGAGTACTCCTCGAGCGTGAGCCGGCCCGCGGCGGTGGCGTCGGCCAGCACCTCGATCACCCGGTCGCGGTCCGCGTCCGAGGCGCGCTGCCCGCTCTCGGGCGCGGGCGGCCGCTGCCCGCTCACGACCGCACCCCGGCGGCGGGCGGTATCCGCTGTCCCTCGGCTGTCCCCGCGTACAATTTGACCAGGGAGGCGACCAGCGCCTCGCGTTCCGCCCGGTCAAGCGGGGCCAGGAAGTGCTCGGTGTATTCGCCGGCGGCGCGGTCCATGGCGGCGAACGCCGCGCGGCCGCCGGGGGTCAGTGCGAGCAGGTAGCGGCGGCGGTCGCCGGGGTCGCGCTGCCGCCGGGCGTACCCCAGGGTCTCCAGCGCGTCGATCAGCTCGACCATGTTGCCGCTGTCGATGCCGAGCGCCCGGCACAGGTCCTGCTGCGAGGTTTCGCCGCCGGCGCTGAGGGCGGCCATGATGGCGAACTGCAGCGGCCGGACCTGCCAGCGGCCGAGCAGTTCCTTGAACCCGGTCTGCACCGCGGTTCCGACCCGGGACAGCAGGTACCCGGCGTCGCCGGGCAGTGAGCTGAGCGCCTGTTCCACTTGCACGCATAAAAACTATCTCTAACAGTTACTGTTCGCAACAGTCATTTCTGCACACGCTGGCCGCACTCGACCGCTCCCCGGGCGGCCTTAAGCGGCAGGTTCCCACCGCCTTTGGCCGACGTGAGCAAAGCGCCTGGAGATCCTCAGCCGGAGAATTCCGCCAGCGTCCGCTCGGCCTCCGCCAGCCAGGAACGCCGTGCGGTCAGCGCCTCCTCGGCCTTGCGGGCGGCGGCGCCGTCCCCCTTCTCCTGGGCCCGCGCGAGCTGGGCCTCAAGCGAGGTGATGGCGGCGCGGAGCTGCTTGACGGTGCCCTCGGCGCGGGCGAGCGCCTCGGGGTTGGACCGCTTCCACTGGTTTTCCTCGGCCCGCCGCACCGCCTCCTCGACCTTCCGCAGGCTCTGCTCGAGCTGGTCGCGGGACTCGCGGGGGACCGGGCCGGCCTGCTCCCAGCGCTCCTGGACGCCGCGCAGGGCCGACCGCGCCGCCCGCCAGTCGGTGACCGGCAGCAGCGCCTGCGCCTCCGCCAGGAGCTGCTCCTTGACCGACACGTTCGCCCGCAGCTCGGTCTCCTTGGCCGCGAACACCTCCGAGCGGGCGGCGAAGAACTTGTCCTGCGCCTCCCGGAACCGCTTCCACAGCTCGGCCTCGTCGTCGCGCCCGGCCCGGCCGGCTTCCTTCCACTGCCGCATCAGGTCGCGGTAGACGGCGGAGGTGCCGGCCCAGTCGGTCGAGTCCGCGAGGGCCTCGGCCTCCTCGACCAGCTTCTCCTTGCGCACCCGGACGGTCTCCCGCTCGGATTCCAGCGAGGCGAAGTAGGCCTTGCGGCGCTTGGTGAACCCGTTGCGGGCGGCCGACAGCCGCTTCCACAGCAGGGCCTCGACCGAGCGGTCGGCGTGCGGCGCCGCCTTCCACTCCTCGAGCAGCTCGGCCATCCGCTCGCCGCTGGCCTTCCAGTGGGTCGCCTCGGCCGCGATGCGCTCGGCCTCTTCGACGATCCGCTCCTTGAGGCCGCGGGCCTCGATGCGGGCGTGCTCGCGGGCGGCCTTGACCTCCTCGCGGCGCTGGTCGACCGCGCCGCCCAGGGCTTCCAGCCGCGTCCGCAGGCTGTCCAGGTCACCGAGCGCGCTCGCGTCGGTGACCGCGGCCAGCAGCCGCTTGACCGTGGACTGAGCCTGGGCGGGTGCGATCTCGGTGGCGGCCATGCGCTGCTCGATCAGCGCGACCTCGGTCTCCAGCGACTCGAACTTGCGCCGGAAGAAGGCGAGTGCCTCTTCCGGGCTCCCCGCCGCCCACGAGCCGATCACCCGCTCGCCATCGGCGGTACGCACGTAGACCGTCCCGTCGGCGTCTACCCGACCCCAGGGATCGTTGGCGGTGGTCACGGCGAACATCCTGATTCATCTGCCCCGGCGTGCCCGGGGCCTGGTGCTGCTCAGGTCTGCTTGATGGTCACGCTGTTAATGACAACCTTCTCCTTAGGCGCCCCGCCCCCGGCTGAATACGAACACGAAGTGCCCGCATTAGCCACTTTCTGGAGGATATCCAGCCCGGAGGTAATTGTCGCGAACGGCGTGTAATCCGGGCCCAGGGTGCTGTTCTTGAACACGAGGAAGAACTGGCTGCCATTGCTGGTGGCCGTGCCGCTGTTGGCCATCGCGACGACGCCCGCCTTGTACGTGGCCGAGCCGCCAGAGCCCGCGGTCGGCAGGTTCTCGCTGGCGTAGGCGTACCCGGGACCGCCTGTCCCGGGCGCGTTGCTGGCGGTTGAGCAGGTCAGCTTGGTGCTGGCGGTGGCGGTCGGGTCGCCGCACTGCAGCACGTACAGGCCCTGGGTGTTCACCAGCCGGTGGCACTGGCTCGCGTTGAAGTAGCCGGCTGAGGCCAGGTGGACGAAGGAGTTAACCGTGCACGTCGCCTTGGAGTTGAGCAAGTCCATCTTGATGGTGCCGAGATTGGTATTGATCGCGGCTGTATAGGTGGCCTTGTAATTAGGCGAAGCGGGCGGTGCCGACACCTTCTTGGCCGCCGCGGCGGCCCCGCTGGTGGAGTAGGAGCAGTGGGTGGCGGGCTCGGCTACCGCCGCCGCCGCCGAGGAGCTGGCGGTCGCCGAGGCCGACGGTGAGGCGGACGGGCCGGCCTTCGACTTCGCCGCGGTCGGCGTGCCGCCGCCCGCGAGCGCGGCCGTCAGCCCGCCGGCCAGGCCAAGGACACAGAGCACGGCCAGCCCGATAAAGAGGCGCTGGCGGATCCTGCGCTGCCGTTCGCGTCGTTCCTGCTGCAGGCGCTCGTACCGTTCACGGGCGCGCCGTCGGTCCCGTTCTTTGCTCCCCGCCAAGGGTGCAGCCTCCTATATATCGCGATAGGCCCCGTAACGTCCGCTTGGTGGCGTTAGTGCACGATCGTTCGCGCATCGTACCCGCCGATCAGGCGCCAACGGAACTGTCGTTATGACTTCGTGTGGTTATCTCCCGCGCCGCCGCCCGGTTATCGATGCCCCACCGTGCCCGGCCGCTCGGTTATCAGTTCGCAGGCGAGTGCGCCAAGTCGGTAGCCTGTCAACGTGCTAGTGACTGGCTTTCCCGCGGGTGCCTTCGCCGCCAACTGCTATCTAGTGGCCCCGGCGCCAGGCGAGGAGTGCGTGATCATCGACCCGGGACAGGACGCGGAGCGGGGTATCGAGGAACTGCTCGACCGCTACCGACTGAAGCCTATCGCGGTCTTGCTCACGCACGGTCACGTCGATCACATCTGGTCGGTCGCGCCGGTCTGCGGCGCCAAGGGCGTCCCGGCCTACATCCACCCGGACGACCGGGCGCTCCTGGCCGATCCGGGCAAGGGCCTCGACCTGCTGGCTAAGCAGCAGTTCCTCGGCGGCATGACGTTCGCCGAGCCGGATGACGTGCGGGTGCTGGCGGACGGCGACACCGTCCCCCTGGCGGGCCTTGACTTCGCCATCGGCCATACCCCCGGCCATACCCCGGGCTCGGTCACCTTCCGTAGCCGCGGCGATGACCTGGACGCCCTGTTCACCGGGGACCTGCTGTTCGCCGGCTCCATCGGCCGCACCGACCTGCCCGGCGGCGACCACGCGGCCATCCTGAGGTCGCTGGCCCGCACGCTGGTCCTGCCCGACGCGACCGTCGTGCTGCCCGGTCACGGACCGGCCACGACCATCGGCGACGAGCGCCAGGCCAACCCGTTCCTCACCGGCCTGGCGCCGGCCCAGAAAGGGCTGTAACCATCATGAGCTTCCAGGCCCCGAAAGGGGTCTCAGAATACGTACCGCCCCGCAGCGCCCTGTTCGCCGAGGCGCGCGAGGCGTTCGCGGAATCGGCCCGGCGTGCCTGCTACGCGGACGTTGAGACGGCGGTGTTCGAGGACACCGGCCTGTTCGTCCGCGGTGTGGGCGAATCGAGCGACGTGGTCCGCAAGGAGATGTACTCGTTCGCCGACCGGGGCGGCCGCGAGATCACCCTCCGCCCGGAGATGACGGCCGGCGTGCTGCGTGCCGTCCTCGAGCACAACCTGCACCGGGGCGCGCTTCCTGTCAAGGTTTTCAGCAGCGGCCCGGTCTTCCGTTACGAGCGCCCGCAGTCCGGCCGGTACCGGCAGTTCTACCAGTTCGACCTGGAGGCGATCGGCACCGAGGACCCGGCCGTCGACGCCGAGACGATCGCGGTCGCCTACGACGCCTACCGGGAACTCGGCCTCGCCCAGTTCACGCTGCTGCTGAACTCGCTCGGCGACAAGAGCTGCCGCCCGGTCTACCGGGCCGCCCTGCAGGATTTCCTGCGCCAGCTCGACCTGGACGCCGACACCAGGCAGCGGATCGAGATCAACCCGCTGCGGGTGCTCGACGACAAGCGCCCCGAGGTGCGCGAGCAGACCGCCAGCGCGCCGTACATCATCGACTACCTGTGCGGCGACTGCAAGGCGCACCACGACACCGTGCGCGCCCTGCTGACCAGCCTCGGCATCCCCTTCACGGACGCCCCCCGGCTGGTCCGCGGCCTCGACTACTACATGCGGACCACCTACGAGTTCGACCACGCGCTGCTCGGCGCGCAGTCCGGCATCGGCGGCGGCGGCCGCTACGACGGGCTGTCCGAGGACATCGGCGGCCCGCCGCTGCCGGGGGTCGGCTTCGCCGTCGGGCTTGACCGCATCGTGCTGGCGGCCGAGGCCGAGCGCGGCACCGCCGCCGTCGCGGCGGCGGCCGCCTGCCAGGTCTTCGGCCTGGCGCTCGGCGACGAGTCGCACGCCGACGTGCTGACGCTGATCACCGCCCTGCGCCGGGCCGGGGTGCGGGCCGACATGGCGTTCGGCCGCCGCGGGCTCAAGGGCGCGATGAAAGCGGCCGACCGGTCGGGCGCCCGCTTCGCGGTCCTCATCGGCGCGGAGGAACGGAAAGCCGCCACCGTTCGGATAAAAGACCTGGAAAGCGGCGACCAGCAGGACGTGGCGGCCACCTCGGCCGCCGCCTACCTGCTCGGGAAGCTCACTGGAAACGGAGAAGCGGAATGATCCGGACCCACGAGGCCGGTACGCTGCGTGCCGAGCATGCGGGAGAGCGCGTTGTCCTGGCAGGCTGGGTGGCGCGCAGGCGCGACCACGGCGGCGTGATCTTCATCGACCTGCGTGACGCGAGCGGCGTCGTCCAGGTCGTCTGGCGCGGGGACGGCGAGGGCGAGGGCGAGGGCGAGCACAGCCTGCGGGCCGAGTTCTGCGTCCGGGTGACCGGCGACGTCCGGCTGCGCCCGGCCGGCAACGAGAACCCCGAGCTGCCCACTGGCGCGGTCGAGGTCGCGGCGGAAGAGGTCGAGATCCTGTCCGAGGCCGACCCGCTGCCGTTCCCGGTCGAGGGCACCTCCACGATCAGTGAGGACGTCCGGATCAAGTACCGCTACCTGGACATCCGCCGGGAGGAGACGGCCCGCGCGCTGCGCGTCCGGTCGCAGGCCGCCTACCTGCTGTCGGACGTCATGCGCGGCCACCGGTTCGTCAACGTGGAGACCCCGTACCTGACCCGGTCCACCCCGGAGGGCGCCCGCGACTTCCTGGTGCCGGTCCGGCTGCGGCCAGGCAACTGGTACGCGCTGCCGCAGTCGCCCCAGCTGTTCAAGCAGCTGCTGATGGTCGGCGGCCTTGAGCGCTACTACCAGCTGGCCCGCTGCTTCCGTGACGAGGACTTCCGCAAGGACCGGCAGCCCGAGTTCACCCAGATCGACCTGGAGATGTCCTTCGTCACCCGCGAGGACGTGATCAGCGTCGGCGAGGCCGTCGTGTCCACCTTGTGGCGGGAGATCGCCGGCTACGAGATCCCGCTGCCGCTGCCCCGGATGACCTACGCCGACGCGATGGCGAGGTACGGCTCGGACAAGCCCGACCTGCGCTTCGGCCTCGAGCTGACCGACCTGACCGGCTACTTCGCCGGCACCGGGTTCCGGGTGTTCCAGGCGCCCTACGTGGGCGCGGTGGTCATGCCCGGCGGCGCCGCGCAGAGCAGGCGCGAGCTTGACGCCTGGCAGGACTGGGCCAAGGCGCGCGGCGCCCGCGGGCTGGCCTACGCGCTGATCGCCGAGGACGGCTCCATCGCCGGGCCAGTCGGCAAGAACATCTCCGAGTCAGAACGGGAGGGGCTGGCTGCGGCCGTCGGCGCCGCTCCGGGCGACGCGGTGTTCTTCGCGGCGGGCGCTGCCCGTCATTCCCAGGAACTGCTCGGCGCGGCCCGGCTGGAGATCGGCAACCGCTGCGGGCTCATCGACACCGCTCAGTGGTCCTTCCTCTGGGTGGTCGACGCCCCCATGTTCGAGGAGACCGACGCGGGCGGCTGGACCGCGGTGCACCACCCGTTCACCTCGCCCCTGCCGGAATGGGCGGACAAGTTCCCGGCCGAGCCCGGCGGCGCCCTGGCCGACGCCTACGACATGGTCTGCAACGGCTACGAGATCGGCGGCGGCTCGATCCGTATCCACAAGCAGCTGATGCAGCAGCAGGTCTTCGACGTGATCGGGCTCTCCCCGGAGGAGGCCAGGGCCCAGTTCGGCTTCCTGCTCGACGCGTTCAAGTACGGGCCCCCGCCGCACGGCGGCATGGCCTTCGGCTGGGACCGCGTCATCATGCTGCTGGCCGGCACCGAGACCATCCGCGACGTCATCGCCTTCCCCAAGGCCGCCTCCGGCGCCGACCCCCTCACCGGCGCCCCCACCCCGATCACCCCGGCCCAGCGCAGGGAAGCCGGCATCGACGCCCCCCCCAAGCCAGCCT
>Ga0265338_10010787_pt1 | contig 10653 bp, 8 predicted proteins | sample 42126metaG_FD_193579 | JGI IMG/M metagenome (GOLD analysis project Ga0265338, IMG submission 193579) | Rhizosphere microbial communities from Carex aquatilis grown in University of Washington, Seatle, WA, United States - 4-21-26 metaG | ecosystem: Host-associated > Plants > Roots > Rhizosphere >... | reverse complement strand
CGCAGAGCTCGGTTGCCCCGGCTGCGTGGCCGTTGTCAAGCCACCGGGTAACCAGGGACTCGGCCGCCTCGCCGAACGCGCGCAGCGCGGCCACCTCCGGCGCGGTCCCGGCCAGGAAGCGTTCCTCCGCGCGGACGCGGGCGGCGAACGTCACGTCGGCGCCGGGCGCCGACGGCTGGTCCGCCTCCTCCTGGCCTGCGGGCCGCGCGTGCGGCGGCGGGCCGTAGAGGGCGGCGGCGGCGAGGCCGAAGGGGATCGCGTCGGGAACCTTGCCCGCCGCCGCCAGCGCGAAAACGACGTCCGCGACGCTGCCGGTGGTCTCCGACAGCCAGCCGATGAGCCCGGTGCGCTCCTCGTCGCGGAGCCGGAGGAACGTCTCGACCGCCGCCCGGTCGACGGTCCACTGGAGCAGGGCGGCGGCATCGACCGGGGAGTCGTCGGCGTCCTCAATACCCAGGCGGATGGCGGCTAGCCGGTTGAGTGCGGTGGCCCGGCTGAGCGCGGTGCCGGACAGCCGTCGCCAGCCGCCGGCCGGCTGGGCGTCAAGCAGCGCCTCGGCGATCCAGCCGTTGTCCTGCTTCGTCACCGGGTCTTTCCTGGTGAGCGCCGGGTCGAGGCTGAGCGCGGCGAAGGCGTCCTTGACCAGGTCCCAGCGGTCGACCGGCTTGATCTCGGGCCGTATCGCGGCCGAGAGCACCGAGTCCCCGACTTCGGTCGCCTCGCAGTCGGTGAGGATCACCAGGTACTGCCCGCCCGGGCGGTCGGCGGCGAGCGCGGCGAGGACGGCGAGCACGGTGCCGCACGCGGCGACCGTGGCCGAGACCTGCCTTCCCTTGTCCTCGAAGCTGACCTCCGGCTCCCCGTGCCACGCAGGCGCGGCGCGCAGCAGCAGCACCGTGTTCTTCGGGTTGGCGCCCCGGCTGACCAGGGCGCGGCGCAACTCGTGCTCGACGACCGTCCGGTTGGCGACGAGCTCCATCACCGCTCCACGATCCGCCAGGAGATCTCGAACTCCGCGTCCGGGTGCACTTCCGCCTCCTCGCAGATCCGCATGACGAACGCGGGAACGTCCTTCGCCTGGATGAGGTCTCCAGGCGGTGGTGGAGGCGGGGGCGGAGGAGGAGGCGGCGGCACTGGTTTCCTCGCCCGTTTCCTGAGCAAGGTGATCGCTTCCTCTTCCGCTTTGTGCAGCGAGGCGGCCAGGGCCATCTCGTGCTCGTCGCGGCGGGCGGCCTGGCGGAGCGCCGAGGTGATAAGGCTCGGCTCGGTATCCTGGTCGGCGGCAAAGTCGTCTAGTACCTGCCAGTTCGCCTGGCGCAGGGCGGTGGTCAGGAGCTCCGCGCTGCCCAGGTGCGCATGATAGAAGGCGTTGTCTTTCGACAGCTCGGCGGCGGCGAGCACCCGGACGGTCTGCGTGTCGTCGGTAGTCGCGGCGAGGCGGCCAAGCAGCGCGGTCAGCGCGCGGGAGGTCACCTGGCGGGCGGTTTCCTCATCCAGGCCGAGGGTCGCCGCGTGGCTGTCCAGTTCGGCGGCCAGTTCTCTCGCGGCCTGCAGGCGCCCGGTGGCGTTGCGGCGGATCGCCTCAGCCAGGGCATGCACGGACCGTGCGGTGCGGACGGGCTGTCCCGGGATGCGGAAGATCCCGGTCGCCCGGCTGGTGGCGGTGTCGAATTCGGCCTGGCTCGGCAGTTCCTGGCTGCGCAGCACCAGGTCATCAGGGATCTTGTCGAGCCTGGGCGGTTCCGCCGGGCGCTCTGAACGTATCCAGGCCTTGTCGGTCTGGACCGCGTAGCAGCTGATGAGCAGGTTCTGCACCTGCTCGGGCAGCCCGGGGCGCTCGTCGCCGATCCACTCGCGCAGCTGCCGGACCTTGGCCTCGGCCGCGCCGCCGGCCTTCCTCGCCAGCAGGTCAGGCCATTCCCGGCTGAGGACGAACGCCGCCTCGTGCATGGTGCCGATCTTGAGCGGGTTGGCGATCTTCTTCAGCGTAGGGATGTCTGCCCGCGGCACCTCGTACCGGCCGACCTTGTCCTGGGCGGCCAGCTCGACGACACCCAGCACCGTTTCGAGTTCGTGCAGCCGGAGAGCCAGCCCGCGACCGTTCGGATCAAAATCGGGGTGCGCGGGGAAGCGGTGGGCCAGCAGCTGACCGCAGAAACCGTCGAAGGCCGGCCGCATTCCCTGCCCGGCCTGGATGCGGGGGGCCAGGTCGCGGGCGAAGGCGAGCACCTGCTCGGCCGCCCGGGGGCCCAGGTCGTCATCGGTGGCGCTGATGACGCCGTAGGCGCGGCGCAGCGCATCGCGCAGCGTTGCCGTCAGCGCGCTGCGGCGGTTGTCGAGCTGCGTCCGCGCGTGGTGCCTGTCTTCGGTGCTCAGGTTGGGCGTGGCCTGGGCGAGGCGGTCGTGCTCGAGCAGGTAGTTGATGACCAGGAGGGTCGACAGGTCCGCCTTGCGTTCTTCGGACAGGAAGTGCGGCAGCCAGACGATGGTGTCGAGCTCGCCGAGTTGCCCGGTGAGCTCGTGCACCCGGCGTATGTCGTCGGCCGGGAAGCGGCCGCCCTCGTCGAAGGGGTAGTCGATGACCACCCGGATCGTGCCGGGGTTCGGCTGGAACTGCCGGGTGGGCATCCGCTCCGGGTCGCTCACGTTGTCCAGCAGCACCTCGACCGCGCGGGTGGTGCCGCGCCAGGTCACGGTGGTGCGGGTCTCGAACGTGCCCTCTTCCTTGAGGCTGAGCTCGTCCCAGAGCATCTTCCGGACCAGCCCGCGGCGGGCCGCGTCGTCGTCGGCGTGGCGGTTGTCGCGGATGATCCCGTCGGTGTCGACGCCGATCAGCGCCAGGTCCACGCGCGGGTCGTCCTCGCTACCGGACAGCCGGAACTCGCCGAACTGGCCCTGCAGGAACTTGAGCGTCTTGGCGACCTGGGCGCGCTCGGCGTTGCGGACCATGGTGACGATCGACCCGTGGTTCAGCGCGGCCAGCCGGGTAGCGGTCAGGCCGTTCAGCGCCGGGACGTTCGGCACCAGGGCGGAGAGCAGCAGCGTCTTGACGACCAGGTCGTCGGCGCGGAACGGGTGCCGGGGGGCGAGCTGGCCGGCCTGCTCCTCGGTAAGGCCGTTCTTCTGCAGCAGGGCCGGGCGGACGCGGATGCTGTAGAACCGCTTGGCGGCGTCGAACTCGTCCTTGAGCTTGTCGGTGAACGGGCGGTCGGCGCCGGCCGCGAGCACGTCGAAGATGGCGCCGAGCGGCATGAGCTGGCCGGCCGGCAGGGTGTCGCGGTAGTTGACCAGCAGCTGCTGCATGAGCTTGAGCGCGGTCCGCTCGCGCTGCAGGGCGCTGGAGATGTCGACCATCGCGTGGGTGAACGCGGGGCTGAACGGGTAGGTGAGGCGGAACGCCTCCCTGGTCCCCCGCTCACCGTGGGTGTCGAGGAGGATCTCCCAGGCCTGCTGAGGCATCCGCGACGCCGCCTCGAACGCGACGCTGAGCTGCTCCCGCGCGGCGTCGTCCTTGGGCTTGAGCAGACGCTCGTGGACAATCGCGGGGAGGTTGGCGTCGTCCAGGTGGATCTGCTCGAAGCGGCCGTCCCAGTACTTGAGCATGTCGAACAGGCTGGTGACCTCGTTGCCGTAGGCCGCCTTGCTCACCAGCTCGCGCAGGTCCCGCTGCCGGGGGACGAAGCTGATGATCGGCGCGGGCCGGGGCCCGGCGGCCGACTCGGTGAGCTTGGAGACCTTCTGCACCTGCTCGTTGATCCGGTTGGAGTCCGCGATCAGGCCCGCCAGCCACAGGACCAGCTCGTCGAGGAGGAGGACGATGGCGTCGTAGCCGAGCACGTTCCTGGCGTGCTGGCTGATGACGGACAGGCCCTCGTCGAACTCGATGTAGGAGGCCTGGTCGGCGCGGACGGTGCCCGCGTAGCGCTGGAACGGTCCGACCAGCAGGTCACCGATCAGGCGGCGGCGCTCGCTGCCGTTCGGCGGCTCGGCGAAGGCCTGGTCCAGGCTGGCCGTGTCCCAGGCGGCGGCGCCCCACTCGGCGGCTTCCTGCCCGGTCGCCGGGAGCAGGGCGATGAACCGCTCGTCGCCTGCCTGCTTGCGCAGGTCAGCGGCGTCCAGGATGAGGCTGTCGTCGCGGTAGACGGCCGGCAGCGGCAGGCCGGGGTGCTCCTTGGCGACGTGGGCGACGTAGCCGCCGAGGATGGCGGCGTCGAGAGACTGGGAGTCGGGCAGGTGGTACGGGACCAGGAGGAACTTGCGGCCGCTGAGCCACTTGTCGTGCCTGGCGACGACGTCGGCGAGGCCCTTCTTGCCGCGGGCGTCGGGGTCACCCTTGAGCACGGCGTACAGCACCGCCATGAAGTGCGACTTACCGGAGCCGAAGGAGCCGTTGAGGTAGGCGGCCCGGGACGCGCCGGTCTCCAGCGCGGACTTGATCAGGTCGAGGGCCTTGTCGAAGTTGACGGCGAGCGGCGCGGTGACGACGTAGTCGGAGATGGTGGACTTGTCGAGGACCCCTTTGGCGAGGGTGAGGACGAAGTCGCCGTCGTGGACGGTGTCGGGGATCGCGACTAGGTCCCGCAGCAGCACCTGCTCGCTCACGCTGCCCTCCACGCCTGTTCTCGCGTTCCCGCGTTCGCTTGGCCGTATGGCCTCAGTCGGCCATCTTAGGGCGCAGACCATGATTCGGCGCACACAAGTGCGGACAGCAGCGAGCCTCCGGTGACCTTTACGTCGATTCCCGTGTAAGAATGACCAGCTATGACAGGTGCTCAGCGAAGTCGACGAGGCTATCGGCCTTGGTGTTCCTGAAACGCGAACACTCCGGCAGAGCAACCGGGCGGGGCGCACTACATACGAAGATGTCACCGAACCCGAAATTCCCCTGGTGCGCGTCGGCCCGGTGCGACGTCGCCGGAGCCCCGCGCAATGAGGAAACGGGCAGAGGGCGCCAGGATTTCGTGCGAAGCCGCCCGATGACTCCGCAGGAACAGGCGGAACTGCTCGTTCATGCCCTGCGACGAGTCCTCACTGACCTGGACACGATCGCGGACGGGACCCTTGACGCCCTAGATCCGCGCAGCTGGTCAGATGAGGTAGACGAACTCGAGGAATATTCCGCGCCTCGCGTCGGCACGATCCGCTTCGAGCCAGACGAGGGAAGCGTTGCTCCTGCGATAAATATTGACGTCATCCGCGGTTCGCGCCGTCGCGCACAAGTGGCAGATGTTTTGCGCAGGATAGAAGAAGAGATCGACTCATGACCGCAATTGATGGTCTCATCTCTGCGCTCACGAGCACAGTCGGAGACCGGACCGTCTCCTACAACTCAGCATCTGCCGCGTGGGATGTATATGAGGGGTACACGTTCGCCCTGGTCGTCCGGGCTGCGATCGCGGCCGGGGGCCAGATTTGGTACGAGGACCGCTTCGGCAAGGAGGTTAACAGCCTCGTTTTCCGGACGAGCCCGGGCATGCTGTACTCGACGGTGCATCCCTATACGCATTCGATCATCGACTTCCCCGGCTGCCCTCTGCTTGAGGCGCACGTCGGCGTACGGGTTCAGGGCAGGTCTGGCGTCCTGCACGAAGCCGACGTTCTTGTGCTGCCCTCGACGGAGGCGGAGCTACCCAGGAATAAAGATGTCGCGCCGCGCGGTTTCAGGTCAATTATTGCGATCGAATGCAAGTACTATGCAGGCCATCTCTCACTTCACCTCGCCCGCGGCTTTCATGGACTCCATGCTGACCTTGGCGTCAAAAACTCATATTTCATCTCAAACCTGGAAGCCCCGCGCATTCAGAAATATCTGACCTATCACGGCCGGAACTGGGAGAGAGATGTCGTACCCAACTCCAGGGAGTCAAATTTTTTCATCGGCGCATTGAGGGAAGCTTTCAAGAAATACCAGTCCAGCGAAGGCACACTGGCCCCGTAGGGTTAGGTTTGTTCTTGCGTGAGGTACACGCTGGCGGAGAACCTGCAGGTGATCGAGTCGGTACTGCAGTTGCTCAACACGGTTAATTCAGGCTCGGGCAGGAACGAGTGCAAAGCCCGCAGCCCAGGTCGCCGCCAGGGGCCCGGTCTAAGCCAGCCTCACTCACGCGCCTCGACGCGAATTGCGTTCAGCACGCCACTGAATCGCAGCGTCTTTCAGTATCGCAGGCAAGCTTCTCGGCGGAGGCGGGGTTGCTTCTTCAAAAACCCTGTCCACCTCACCAGTAAAAATGTCTTCGGCTTCATCGCCACCCGTGACGCCAATTCGCGCAGCGCGGGACTTCTCCCAGAACAGATACATGTCACGGCTGGCCATCAGGTACCGCAGCGCGCCGCGCAGCTCCGCGATTTCAATGGCACGCGTCTCGTAGGCTACCTTTTGAAGATTGAGAATCAGGTTGCAGTAGTGATCCTTTTTCGTCTCGGGCACCCCAGGCAGCACATCCGGCCAGACCTCTCGCAGCTCCGGATCTTCGATCGCCATTTTGATGACATCAGTATGCAGCCGCCGTATCACGAATTCACTGTTCCGCGCTTGCTCCTCTCTGGTAATACCCAGCTCCACTCGCTGATTCTGAAGCTCACGCCTCTGCATAAACAAGGTCACCGCGATTCCAATGAACGCCGCACCCGAGAAGAAGACTCCTATGGGGGATAGGGCGACGCCAATTTCAGACCACTGATTAAGCGTCTTCTCATTGGCATGAAGGAGCAGCAGTGCAGGAACGACCACGCTAGCAGCAACGAGAGCGAGGCCAGCAATCAAGGACATAATGGTGACTGCAACTTGCAGCCATCGACGACGCACCAGAGAGCACCAGTTCAGCTAGAGGTATCGCACCCGCTCGCCAGTGGCGCAGGCTGCGACATCCTGATCGGGCGTCATTGTTGAGATTCTGCCAGGTACCGCAGGAGTGGCACGGCGTTCCGCCTTAGCTTGAGAGCCGCTTGCTCAAGGGACGTGATGACATCCATGCTGTGCGTTAGCCAGCCGCCTGTTTGCAGCCCGCTGTCACCTGACCCGTAATCATGGATCAGCGCGGTATGCCGATCGAAGAGCAGGAAATCGAAATGATCCTCGCTGGGCAACCTCAGCGCCGGATCGAATCGGACGACCTCGATGTTCTCACCCATCGCCGCCCGGATCTCATAAGCTATCAGCTCGTACTTAAGGTATGACGTTACAGGCTCCTGCACAAGACGAATCCTGGCGTACTCGATTCCCCGATCCCTGATATCCTCATACAGTGGCCGGTCAGCCTCTGCTTCCTGCCGCAACAGGTTGCGTGCCGTGGCGATATCGCCGCGATCGAAGGCTTCCTGTGACCCGCCCGCGTCGATTTCCTGATAGCTCTGCCAGCATTCGAGTTTCAGGACCCTCGAATCGGCTTTGGACCAGGCATCAGAGAACCACGACTGAAACTCATCGAGAGTCAGCCGCGAGCTATTCATTCGTTCCCAAATCGGCGGAATCATCTAGCTTTCCGGAATGTCCCTCTTAGCTGCAATGAGAGTACGACGGGAGATCCGCACGATCCGCTCATTAGGAGCGCACCGCGCATCCGATAGGGGCTGGGTTCCGATCTCATCGGTGATATCGACGCCGATGACGGCAAAAGCACCGTCGTCCAGCTCTAGAATATCAGGTGAACCGCTAACACCAGTAGTGTCGTCTCGCTCCGCTGGGGTGGTCCCGAGCCGCCTCGTTGCCTTCATTTGCCTCGCCCTTTACCTTGATGGCTACAGGTAGCATTACGGTAGCATCCGGTAATTGGCATCGCAAGGACAGTAAACTGCGGCGGCGCAGTCAGCTAATGAAATCAACGCCCCGCGTGGCCGAGTTTGCCGCCGCGGGGGATGTTCCGGTTTTACATCGTGATCGGGCGCTAACACGACAGCCGCACTTCGTGGCTTTCAGCCCGGCCGCGCCCCGTCGCGCCGGCCTTCCCGCCGTCCGCCCGCGTGCAGCCGCCGCCCCACGAGCACGTAACTTCTTCTCTGGTCACACCGGCCCCGCCCCGGTGCGCCCGCGCCTGCCGTGGCTGGAGCTCTGGGCCGCCTATAACCGGCCCAAAGCTCCAACCATGACTGCCGAGGCCGCCGCGGGACATCACAAAGTGCGGCTGTAGTACTAACCTGATCTTTCACGGGTGATGTTGGCTGCCGCGGATGGTCGTCTGGCGGGTTGCTGACCGTGGATTTTAGGGCCAGGTACGGCGGTGGCCCGGCTGTCGGGCCGGGTGGCCGGGGTTCCACTGTCCCCAGGGTTTCCTTCCTGCTCGGCGGGACGGGTCCTGGCTGGTCAGTCGGGGTGCGGGATGACGTGGACGCGCTGCCAGGCGGTGACGATCTCGCTGGTCCAGGGCCAGTGCGCGGCGATCTCCGACGGCCGCGGCCTCCTTCAGCACGCCACGCGGCCGGCACCGACGCGACCGGCCCGAACAGCTCCCGCTGGTCGCCCATCACCCGGAAGTCGCTGATCACCCGGGCCCCGTCCGCGATCGCGCACGCGAGGTCGGCGAGCACCCGACCCCGGTCGTGACCGCCCGCCGGCGAGGGCAGCGCCGCCGACAGCCCGGCGGTCAGCCCGGTCCGGTCGGCCAGGCCTGCCGCTCAGCCGCCAACTCCCGTAAAAAGCCAGGGCTAAGCGGTGCTCTGTAACCCGGCCGCCCTCAGCTTCTCCCGCAGCACGTACAGGCAGGACTCCAGTACGTCATCCCCGAGGTCGTCGGGGGCGGCCAGCAGGATCTCGATCGCGACCATCCGCGCCGCCTTCGGCGGCAGAACGCTGGCCGCCGCTTCCACCGTGCTCACCACAGCATCCACCGCAGCGTCTCCCTCCGCGTCATCTCCCGGCTGAGCAGCCGGTACCGGTCCGTCAAGGTCGCGATCAGGCCCATGACCCGCCGTCTCTCCGCTATCACCTGGAAATCGTCTAGGTCGCCGAGACCGGTCTCCTCATCCATGCCTTCCCTGCCTTCGCGCTGCGGCCACTGGCTGGCCGCCCCGCTGCCCGCTCACGAGCTTGCGCCGACGTGGCTGCCGGGCCGCGTTCAGCGGGGCGTAACGACGAGCCTGCCGAACGCTACCGACATCGCCAAGCGATATGGAAACATGGTCGCTATGCCTGGAAATAGCGGAGGAAACCCCGCAACGCACTTCGGCCGCCAGCTCAGGAAGGAGCGCCTGTCGCATGGCTGGTCAGTGCACGAGTTTGCCCGGCGATCCGGTATCAGCGTCGGTCACGTGTCCCGTATCGAAAACGGGAAGCGCCCACCCACCCTGGCCGTAGCCAGCGCATGCGATGCGGTGTTTCCCGAACGGCGCGGCTGGTTCACGGAATACTACGAAGAGAGCCGTGCATGGATGCCCGCAGGGTTTCGTTCGTGGGGCGAGTACGAGGACCGGGCAGCAACCCTGCGCGTCTGGTCACCGGTCATGATCCACGGCCTGCTGCAGACCGAGGCGTACGCACGGGCCCTGCTGATGACTGCCCGTGGCGACACCGACGAGGTCATCGCCGCCCGGCTGGCCAGCCGGATGGAGCGCCAGCGCCGTGTCCTGCACCGCGACGACCCGCCAACGGCCTGGTTCGTGATCGACGAGCTTTCGCTGTACCGCCGGGTGGGGTCGCCGGAGATCATGGCCGCCCAGTGCGCGCGCCTAGCCGACATCGCCCGCCTGCCGTACGTGACGATGCAGGTCCTCCCGGCCGTGGAGCATCCCGCCGGGGCATCAGAACTCATCGTGACGGACAGCGCCGGCTATGTGGAGCACATGATCAGCGGCGCCGTGTACACCGACGAGCAAACAGTTTCCGTGATGGCCGGAATGTTCCATACAATCTTGTCGGAGTGCTACCGGGCTTCTGAGTCACGGGCGCGCCTTGAGAGGATGGCCGAGATATGGACTGGCGGAAGTCAAGCTACAGCCAAGCCAACGGGGGGTCGTGCGTCGAGACCGCCACGGGCCAGGGCGTGATCCTGGTCCGCGACACGACTGACCGCGAGGGCGCAACCCTGGCAGTTCCCGCCCAGGCCTGGGAGCGGTTCACCGCCTCACTCCGGTAAAGTCCCGCCCAGCCGCCGCCAAGGTGGCACGGCGCACTAAGAAGCGGCTTCGGGCAGGGGGCGATGGCCCCACAGGGATGCGACCGGTACCGCGTAGATGCCGTCACCAAGCGACCCAGCGCTGCTACCCAGGTGCAAGACCACCCCAGCGGTCATCCGGTCGCCTAGCTTGTCCTTCAGCCAGCGCAGGTGCTTCGCGTCATCGCCGGACGGTGAGGCCGATGCTTTGACCTCCAGGCCGACAACCTTTCCGTCCGGGCCTTCAAGGAGAAAGTCGATCTCCGCGCCGGCCCGGTCGCGCAGATGGTAAATGGCGAAATCGATGGCGCTGACGGACCTTGGCTTGTTCAGCTCCGATAGGACAAAAGTCTCAAGCAGGCCCCCGAGCGCAGGATGGCCCGGCACTCGCAGCGCGCCAGGCGTGGCACGCAATAGTGACGCGGCCAGGCCTGAGTCTGCCACGAAGCCCTTCGGCGTCTTGACGATCTTTGACGTCAGGTTCGTCGACCAGGCGGGCACCGTGACAGTCAGGAACACCGTCTCAACGTAGGCGAGGTAGTTGCGGATCGTGTCCGCGCTGACTCCC
>Ga0265338_10010786_pt1 | contig 10653 bp, 10 predicted proteins | sample 42126metaG_FD_193579 | JGI IMG/M metagenome (GOLD analysis project Ga0265338, IMG submission 193579) | Rhizosphere microbial communities from Carex aquatilis grown in University of Washington, Seatle, WA, United States - 4-21-26 metaG | ecosystem: Host-associated > Plants > Roots > Rhizosphere... | reverse complement strand
AGTCTCAACGACTACGGCAGGACTCCGAATACTGCCACGCCGTTTGTCGTGCCTACGAATACTTTGCCGTTCACGATCATGGGGGTGATGTACTTGTTGCCGGGGCCGAATTGGTCGCGGCTGCCGCTGGCCTGGTTGCTGTTGTAGAGTTCGTTCAGATTCGAGGCGTCATAGGCGTGGAGCACGGCGGGGCTTGAGTTTTCGACCGCCCACACGATGCCGTTACTGTTGCCGTTCGCCGAGATGCTGGGGGTTGGGCCGGGATATCCATAGCTGTTTGCACTCTGGGCCGTGGCGCTGGTCGAGAGTTTCGCGTTCGTCATCTTGAAGGCCTTCAGCTGGCTATTCTGGGCGCCGTAGTAGACCATGTTGTTGAACCAGGCGGGCATGGCCCACACTCCTCCTGCGAGCACTCCGGAAAGTTCCTGGTAGATGGCGTTGTTGTTGTTCGGATTGAACTTGCCCATGGAGTCGCGGTTGACGAGATAGATGTTTCCGTCTTTGCCGGCACCGACGGCGAGGTGCATCGTAGTCGTGCCGTTACTGAGGTCAGGCAGGACCATGGCTCCGCCGGAACCGAGGTCGATATCTCCATCGTTCTCGGAAGACTGGTTGTACATCTCAAAATAATCGGCGACCGCCAGATGGTTGGCGGTAGTCGAGACCTTCATGAACGCGTTGCCGTAGTCGCCATTGCTGGGGAAGCCGCCCGAGAGGGTCGTGTCGAAGTGACCGTTTCCGTTGAGAAAATAAATGTTCGACGAGCTGTCGGCGGCGAGGCCTGCGCCTGACATCCAGATGGCACCCTGACCGCCGTTGGGCACAACGTTGAGGACGCTGGTCTGCGCCAGAGTGTCGGCGTTGTAGCCCATGATCCATCCGGTGTAGGGGCGGATATCGCAGTGCGAGGACCAGGCGGTGTAGACGACACCGTTCAGCAGCAGCAGGCCGGGACGTTCCTTGTACGCTGCGGGATCGAAGATCACGTTCGTGCCGTTGCTGTTGTCGCCGGTGCCGGGATAGGTTGCGGTGATTTCCATAGGCCCGCCGAACAGCTCGGTGCCCAGAGCGAGATCGAGCGCATGCAGGCGCTGGTGATAAGTGGAGCCGTTCTTCGACATGGCCACCACGTAGACCACGCCGTTGGGGCCACGCGAGCGATCGATGACGGGAGTGGCAGTTACGCCGATTTCAGGTTGCACCTGATCGCAGGAGCGCGTACCGGAGGTGGTCTCTCCGCTCTTGAGCATGGACGTGCTCCAGATGGTGGCGCCGGTATCGGCGTCGAAGGCGTAGACCGTGTCGTGCTCGGTGGGGGCAATCAGAACATTGGGGGTGCCTTTGCCCGAAACCGCGACGGCGGAGGCGTAAAGTGGTTCGGCGTCGACCTTGCCATCGGTGGAGTAGAAGCCGAGTTTTCCGAAGTTCGCCGAATTCACGCTGGTGGGAGTCAGGATGGTTTCGTTCAGATTCTGTCCGGTGCGTGCAATGTCGTTGTGGTAGGTGAGGACATCGGTCAGGGTTCCCGAGCTATTCACCGTGAGCGTGGCTGGGTTGCTGGTGACGTTTCCCAGCGAATTGCTGACTACGACACTGAATTGCGAACCGCTGTCGGCGAGGGCGGTGGCTGGAGTCGTGTAGCTTGCCGAGGTCGCGCCCGTAATCGCCGTAGCGCCTAGCTGCCACTGATAGGTCAGCGGGGCCGTGCCGGTGGCGGACACGGTGAAGGTCGCGGTCTGGCCGACGACGACGGTCCGGTCTGCAGGCTGGGTGCTGATGGTGGGCGGTCCAGTCTGATTCATGGACTGGCCACCGCCGCATCCTGACAATGCCAGGCCAAACAGCGCCAGGCCAAGCAGCAGAAAGCAGAACACAGCCGTCGGACGGTACAGCAGCATAGATGAGCCCCCCCAACAGAGATTCCCTATGATGACAGGCGGCGCGGGTTTTGGGGAGATCATTGACGGTCACCTTGCGGGCGCAGTTCGGCTAACGCGCTACAGCGGTCACGCTGGAGATCCCTCCGACTGGGCTCAGGGCCGGCTCTTCGCTACGCTCAGGATGAAAAATTCTGCAGGGAGCTGCGCCGGCGGCAGATGCTGACGTGGATGCCCGGCTGTGGAGCGACTCTGGTACTCTCACCTCGCAACCATGCGCGCTGCTGCCATCCTCGGCTTGGGGTGTTCACCCAGGGATCTTCTGCCTTTCCAAAAAGACGAGGGCGTCGAATGGCGCATGGGGATGCCAGCTTCGGGCGATGCGACCGATGCGGTTTTGTTGTTCGGTGGTGACGGGACGGTTCATCGACATTTGGGGCAACTGGCCAGGCTTGGCTTGCCGGTGCTGGTGGTGCCGGCGGGCAGCGGAAATGACTTTGCGCGGGCGCTGGGGCTGCTGAAAGTTCGTGACTCGCTGGCGGCGTGGCAGAAGTTCCGTGGCGCTGCGGGAAATGTGCGGAAGATTGACCTGGGTGTGATCACGCCGCTCGACACAAGTGGAGGGGCGGCGGCGGCGGAAGGCGCTCCTCTTGGGCCGGGTGGATGGCGTTATTTTTGCACGGTGGCGGGGGTTGGCCTTGACGGCGAGGTGGCGCGGAGTGCGAACCGGTTGCCGCGGTGGTTGCGTGGGCATGGCGGTTATGTGCTGACCCTGGTTCCTACGATCTTTCGCTTCGCGCCATTGCCGATGAAGATTCTGACGCCGGTCGAGGGAACCAACGCAGGATGGACCACGCGCAGCGATCAGCCCACGCTGCTGGCGGCCTTCGCCAATACTTCGGCGTACGGCGGCGGAATGAAGGTTGCACCACGCGCGCAGATGGACGACGGCCTGCTGGACGTCTGCGTGGTGGGTGGAGTCGATCCCTTCAAATTGTTTTGCATGTTTCCCACGGTTTACGTTGGGAGGCATTTGACAATTCGCGAAGTGGATTATTTTCAGACGGGCCGGGCGCGCGTTGAGACGGAGTATCCCATCGACGTGTATGCCGATGGGGAATATGTTTGCCGCACACCGGTGGAAATTTCGTTAGAGCGGGCGGCGCTCAAGGTGATTGCGGTTTGATTGAGAATTGAGGTCCGAGGTGAAGGCGTCCTGGTGCGGATGCACGCGGTCCCAATACCGCAAAATCGGCCAAGGGGACGGTCTAGTGCTAAACTTTCTTCATGTCTGAAGGACGCTCGCGCACACTGCTCTGGGTTCTGATCGGTGGAGGAGCATTTTTCCTCTTCGTACTGGCCGTGTTTTCGCTGGTCTACCTGACGCTGCATGCGGGTGGCTCCGACGCCGGGATCAGCGGCTTCGGCGACCGCATTGGCGTGGTCGATCTGGACGGCGTGATTCTTTCGCCGCAGCCGGTCGTGGGACAGCTCAAGAAATTTGGCGACGACTCGTCGATCAAGGCGATCATTCTGCACGTGAATTCGCCGGGCGGCGGCGTGGCGGCGTCGGAAGAGATCTATCGCGAAGTGAAGCGCATTCGCACCGAGAAGAAGAAAAAGATTGTGGTTTCGATTGAGACCGTGGGCGCGAGCGGCGCGTATTACGTGGCGTCAGCCTCCGACAAGATTTATGCCGACAACGGCAGCATCGTTGGATCCATTGGCGTCATCGCGCAGTGGGTGAATTATGGCGACCTGCTGAAGTGGGCGAAGTTGAAAGACGTTGTGCTCAAGACCGGCGAGTTTAAAGATACGGGGAATCCAGCGCGCGATCTCACGCCGAACGAGCAGGCGTACATGCAATCGCTGATCGACAACATGTTCGGGCAGTTTGTGCAGGCCGTGGCGGATGGCCGAGGCATGAAGTTTGAGGATGTGAAGTCGATCGCGAATGGCAAGGTCTGGACGGGCGAGCAGGCCATGTCGATGAAGCTGATCGACGGCGTCGGCGACTTTGAGACCGCAGTGGCGGATACGGCGAAGTCGGTGGGGATCAGGGGCGAGCCCACCCTGGTGCGTCCGGACCGGGACCGCAAGACTCTGATGGATCTGTTGCTCGGGGATGTGTCGCAGTTTTTGCCAGGGCGGGAAAAGATGCTGGAGCAGCAGGTTGGGTTTTATTACCTCTGGAAATAGCCGCGCCACCCAGCCCAATGCGCTGAAGATTGCCTGGATCGTAGCGCCACTTCTGTTCGCGGCGTTTGCCTATGGTCTGGACCGCCAACGGGCCCAAGCGGTCGCGATGCAGGCCGTCTCAAAACCATAACTTGCATTAAACCCCTGAAATTTGAGAAGGTTATGGAGCATAGCACGGCGGGATTCCGGGGGACCGGAGTGGCTGCCGGGCGGAATTTTACGGCGATTCTCAGAAACCCTGAGTTTCCAGGCCGAACGGAAGAAGGATGTTATGACCAAAGCCGATCTGATTGACGAAGTCTCGCGTTTAGCAGAGCTTACGCGGAAAGACAGCGAAGTGATCGTGGAAACGATCTTTGACAGCGTGGTGCGCTCGCTGCGCGCCGGCGACAAGATTGAAATCCGGGGCTTTGGCAGTTTCCGGACGCGCCAACGCAAGCCGCGCGTGGGGCGCAATCCCAAGACTGGCGAGCGGGTGGAAGTGCCAGCGAAGAAGATTCCGTTCTTCAAGCCCAGTAAAGAATTGAAAGACCTGGTGAACGAGAGTGCGGCCGCGGCGGCACCGGCAACTCCCGCACCACCAACGACTTCTGCGCCGCCGACGGCGTAGAGAGGCGAAACTCCAATCGAAGAGACGTTGCAGAGCAACGTCTCTTTTCTTTTTGGGAAGGCTGCACTTTTTAGGGAAGGCTGCGCCTGGGAACGGGCCGCGCTTCGCGCGGCGGACAGCCGAGAGCGGCTGTCCCCACAACTTTTTGTGCTTCTGCCCTTCTCTTGTCGTCTTCCGGCCTCTTACGGCTTGGTTCCTAGATACAGGTCGGCAACTTTCAGGGCGAGTTCCTCGGGATCGATGTCGGTGCGGTTGGCAAGGACGATGACGGTCAGGTCGTCGTCGGGAAAACGCTGAATCGTAGTGCGAAAACCGATCGTGCCACCGTCATGCGACATGCGCTTGTGGGACTTCTGGTGCGAATCAGGCTTGTGCGAATCAGGGTAGGGATCGAGAAACCAGCCGAAGCCGTAGCTTAGGGTCTCGCCCTCTTCCGTCTTCGCCGGGCCGCCGGTCGGTTGCACAGGAGTCAAGGCCGGCTTCATTTCTGCGTCGCTGAGGAGCATGTGATCGCGAAGCGCGCGGTCCCATTTGGTGAGGTTCTCGAGCGAAGAATAAATTCCTCCGTCGCCCAGAACTGCCGAGGTTGGACTCTGATCGGTTTCGCGCCAGGCGTCTTTGTCTTTGTCTCTCGTGTGGCCGTACGCGCGGTGCGGCACTTCGTTCTTGCCTTTCTCGTAGGCGAGCGTGTTCTTCATCTTCAGAGGCTTGAAAATGCGCTCCTGAAGAAACTGGCCGAATGACTTGCCGGAGACCTTCTCGACGATCATGGCCAGCACGGCATAGCCGGAGTTGGAGTACTCCCACTTCGTCCCAGGCGCAAACTTGCCGCTGGTCTGCTGCTCAAGCAGCTTCAGGACGCCGGCATCGAGAATCTGGGGGAACCTTTTCAGGTGGCGTGTCGGGATACTGCTTCATCAGCAGTTCGCCGTAATCTTCAAGGCCGGACGTGTGGTTGAGCAGATTGCGAACGGTGATCGATTTTCCGTAAGCGGGAAATTCGGGGAAGAAGTCGGTGAGATGATCGTCGTAGTGGAGCTTGCCGTCGCGCACAAGCAGCATGATGCACGCCGCCGTGAACTGCTTGGTAAATGACGCGAGGCGGAAATTCGTTTTCGCGTCGATGGGACGGCGAGTACGCAGATCGGAGACGCCGTATCCGCCGCGAAAGACGGGCTTGCCGTTTTGCACGACGAGGACGGCGGCGCCGGGAGCGTTGGTGGATTTCAGCGGAGCGAAAATTGTGTCGATCTGGGTGGGGGAAACCTGGGCTGCGGAGACCGCGGCAATGGCAAGCGCGAATAGCAACGCGGCTGAGAGTTTTGTCTTCAAGGTGAGCGCTTTCGGAAAGCTAGACTCTCGATCGTTGACACGATAACACGCGCAATTGGCAGTCCCGCCGGACATCACTCGCGGATTCCGGCCACGCCCATCATGCGGCCGGTCTTCCCTCTCTCGGCGCGGTAGGAAAATAGCAGCTCGGGGTGGCAGTTCGTGCACAGCGGGCTCGCCTCGATGCTTTTCTTCGGCACGCCCACTGCCAGCAACTGTTGGCGATTGGCTTCGACCAGATCGAGAAATATCTTCTTCGGGAGTTCGCTGTGGCCGTGGGCGCGGGCGGTCAGGAATAGAAGGGGATACTTCTCGCGCACCGGGTCGGAGTCTTTCACTTCGTGGAAGAGGCTGGCGCCGTACGCGAACTGCGACTCGAACTTGACCCGGACTTCTTCTCCGACTTCGTAGCAGCAGCCTTGAATGCCGGGACCAATGGCCGCCTTCAGGTCGCGAGCGCGGGTACCGAAGTGGCGGTGCATTTCGCCTACGCCTTTCTCGACGATGCGTTTCACCGTGCCGCGCCAGCCAGCGTGGAAGACGCCAACGGCGTGGTGTTTGGTGTCGACCAGGATTACGGGCAGGCAGTCGGCGGTCTGGATCGCGAGCAGCAGGCCGGGAGTCGCGGTGATGAGTCCGTCTCCGGCGAGCGGACCTGCCGGGATCGAGTCCACGTGATGAATGATGTCGGAATGAATCTGGCGGAGCGTGACGAGCGGCCAAAGAGATGCCGTTCTTGGCGATCCGCGTCGTTGGCGTGTGACGGCTCCGATTTCGCGGAGGAAGGCGGCGCGATTGCGTTCGACGGTGGCCTTTGCGTCGTCTTTGGTGAAGCCTAGATTGAGATCGCCTTTGCTGTGGGCGCGGGAGGACCCTCCCACCCGCGTGGAGAAGCCGTGGACCAGCCACGGGAGCGCGCTCAGGTGACCAGCACGAAGGATGTTGAGGTCTGCAGTGTTTCTTGTTTTCTTCTGAGGAGCCCGAGTCGACACAGATCAATGTTACAGGATGGAAGCGGATGGCCTCGTCTTCGGTGCGAAAGAAACCATGATGCGAAAGAAACCAACGAGCTGCGCTCGATGGACAGCCGGGGGCGGCTGTCCCCACATGCAAGCTAGTATTTCCAGCTTTTCAGGTCTGCGCCGGGGGGAGCGGTCTGCTCCATGTGCTTCACCATTTCCGGCCAGTAGTGCTGGTTCAGGCCGACAGCGGAATCGAATTCTCCGGCGAAACAGTGGGGCTTGCGGATGCCGAATTCGAAGCTGCCGTGGTAGTAGGGATCGGTGGTCGACTCCAGAAAATCTTTCAACAGATGCACCCCGCGATCGAGGTAGAAGGTATCGGCTTCTCCTACGTACAGGTGCAGCTTGCCCGCGAGCTTGGGGCCCAGGGTCTTCCAGTCACGCTGGATGATCGCGCTGAGATCGTAGTGCTCCTTCCAGTATTTCGCCGTCTCGCGATCGATCTCTCCGGTGCGCTTGTCGAAGATGCGCTTCGGGTAGCCATCCGCTCCCACGGGACTGAAGACGGCCTCCCAGATGTCGAATTGTTCACCCGAGCGCCCGTGCGTTCCCTGCACGAGTTCGTAGCGATTCATCTGCTCCATGGTCGAGAGCACGAGCCCGTCCGATTTCCGCATGGATGGCCGAGGCACACGCGAGTAAGGAGTCTCGATCCAGTAAGCGTTCTTATCTTCGTAGAGATTCGCGGTCACGTAGGCGCGGAAGTCGACAACATCAGGACAGAACACCCACGCGCCGTTGTAGACATCGGGATAAAAGACCTGTGAGGCCAGGGCCTCCCAGCCGCCGGTTGAGCCGCCGTAGACGGCGCGCGCCCATCCCTGGCCGATGCCGCGAAATTGTTTTTCGACGTAGGGAATCAGTTCTTGCGTGATGGCGTCGCCGTAGGGTCCGACATTTTCTGAATTCACCGCGTAGGAGTCGTCGAAGTATGGCGTGGCGTGCTGAATGGTTAGCACGATCACGCGCGGCAGACGGCCGGCGGTCCAGTCCTGGTATAGCTTATAGCCATTCTTCGCGGCCCTGAGATCTCCGTTGTCGAGGCTGGCGCTGGGCGGTTGAGTGCGGAAGGCGATGATGCCCGGCAGGTCGCGAGCGAAGTGGTCCTGCTCGACGATGAGCGGGTAGTGCGCGTCGGGATGGTCTTCCCACCCGTCGGGCAGCAAGACGACCGCGCCGAGATAGGTGGGGCGTCCCCAGAACTTGGTGAGGAGGTCGCTCTGAATTTTTATGTGCTTGACCCATTTGTTGTCGACGACAGTGTGCTCGTCGTTGGCGGCGTTCCATCCCACGACGGAGTCGACGACTTGGGGCTCATCTTCGACTGGAGGGATCTTTTCGGTGAGCGAGATGTGCAGGGTCATTCCAGACTTGGGATCGAGATGCATCTTCTGCGGCTTGCTATACAGGTTGCCCGGCTTCACCTGCCAGTGTTGGCCTTCGCCTTTTTCTGGAGGCAGTTTCACGGTGTGGCCGTTGCCGAGGTGAAAGGTCTCGTAGATGTTGAGAACTGCCTGCACCCAGTAGTCGCCAGCCGGCACATCGTTCAAAGTCTCGGCGGGATAGCCGAGGGTCGAGGCATCGATCACTACAGGCGCGCCCGGGGCGAGTCCGTCGATGTCGACACCGAAGGCTTGCTGCGAATCAGGCGTGGCGTAGCTGATCTGGAAGCGCGGCTCTTTCGCATCGTTGTTGGAGATCAACAGCAGGATGTGGCCGTCGAGCGGCGCGGCACTCATCTCTTTAGGAAAGGAAATCTCGAAGCGCTGGCTGGCCGGCTTGGCGGCAGGCTTGGAGTTGGCGGCATGGGCTCCGCCCGCGCAAAGACTAAGAACGAAACAAGCGATAACTCGGTTGAACATTATGCGGGTCCTTGCGGATTCATCAGGGGATTTCGCACAGGAGGGTATCACATCGGCGCTTCGTTGGAACTGAGCCAGTTTGTTTGCCCCGCGCCTCAGGTCTCCGCTATAGTTTTATTCATGTTCGCAGACTTCACCGCCACCGACCGCTGGACGAAGAAGCAAGTCCATTGTGTCTACCAGGCCATGATCGTGGCCATCGCCACGCGGCACGCCGACGCCGTTGACATCAAGTTTTTGGTGGACGGACGCAAGGTCTGGGTGGCGCTGCCGCATCCGGCGTGGGTGGAGTACAAGAGGCGCACCGGAAAGGCCATTACGGATTCGCTGGCGCTCGAGATCGCGGGACACTACCTGAAGACCGCGCTGGAAGCGGGAGAAGGTGTTGGGCGGGAGATGTACTCGCTGACGATCGAAGAAACGCTGGCTCACCTGGATGCGGTCGTCGCGGAGATGCAGGCGCAGCCCGCGTAGACATTACACGGCCCCGGTCTGAGCGCTGCGGGTGTATGGCGATTTCTCACCAATCACCGGGATGACCCGTTTCAACCACCCACAATAAGAGTCTTGCTGCCGAATCGCTTGATTGCGAAAAAGAAGATAAATATTCTTCTTTGGTGTGATGGCTTCTCAGGAATGGGGAACAACTGAGGTAACGCCGACAGTGTGGAGGGTGGCAAGCAAAAGGGGTTGGGCAATCGGGGAGGAAACGCGGTTCCCGATTGCGTCGAAGATGCAGGGCAATTAGAGAACAACTTCGACTCTTCCTGCTGTTTGGTGCGCGCCTTCACGTGTTCGTTTTCATGGGCTTTCGGGCAGTTCCAGTAAACAAATACCTCGCCCGGAAACGCCGCTAGTACGCGATCCAATGCTTCCAATACAGTTACCTTGTCTAGCGAGCCCGATATGCGAGGTGCGTCGGGCGGCCACTGCGACTCACCTGGGCCGCCAGTGATTCCTTTGGGGCCGGTGATTTGGGGAGCCGCGATATCGTGAGCTGCCATGAAAGAACGAACTTCGGGCGCGGAGAGAATGACTTCTACGGCAAAATTCGCAGAGTGAATGTCGTGGTGTGCGTAGTTCTCGAAGACGAGGTGGCTAATCCTGACATTCAGAATGTCAGTCGGGATTCCTCTTTCCGCCATGCGAATCGTTCCGTTTGCGTCTTGCCTAACCCTCATCCCCGGATCGCTGGCAGCTACTTCCCGTAAGGCTGTCAGAAGGGACGAGGCAGTCGCTGAAGCGCTGCCAAATTGTGGAAGACCCAGAGGAGACGTGTCGCATCGCGCCGCGAGTTCGATTGATCCAGAGCGGTGGGCATCGTGTAGAACTCCGAGAACCGGCTTCAGTTCCTCCCCAAAATAGTGCAACTCTTGTGCCCGAGCCGGTGCGAGAGTCGCAGCCAGAATGAGCAGTACAACGGTGGACTTGTGCATGACAAATCCTCCCTTTAGAGGCGGCACTTGACCATTTGATGCGCATTGGAGTCCAACTGCAAGTTCGGTTGCGAAATCAGCGTTTACGCTCAAAATCCGGGGGCGATATACGCTCCTAAATTACGACTGCTTCTTTGTACTCTCCGAAGACGCGGCGCATTGCGTCGGAAATTTCTCCCACTGTGGCATTCGCTTCGACTGCGGTGAGAATCCGCGGCATGACATTTGCGCCGGAACGAGCCGCTTCTTCTACGCCCACCAGAGCCGCCTTCCAGGGTCCGTCATCGCGTTTCGCGCGCAGAGCACGCAGTCGCT
>Ga0265338_10010785_pt1 | contig 10654 bp, 21 predicted proteins | sample 42126metaG_FD_193579 | JGI IMG/M metagenome (GOLD analysis project Ga0265338, IMG submission 193579) | Rhizosphere microbial communities from Carex aquatilis grown in University of Washington, Seatle, WA, United States - 4-21-26 metaG | ecosystem: Host-associated > Plants > Roots > Rhizosphere... | reverse complement strand
TTGATAGTATCAGTTCTTCGCTTATCGGGGAAAAAGAACGTCATGCTCAAAGAACAAAAAGTGTAAGTCTTTTTAGGACCTACAATCTTTAAATACTCAGTTTGTTCCGTATGCCACTTCTTATACTGCGAACTTGGAATATTGATAATCTTCCCGTATTTATATATTGTAATACGCGAATTCTTTTTGCTAGGTATTCTACCGTATAGAACGATTCTCATGTATCTCTTTCAAATTCCTTGAATCTTCCAACGTCCACTCAAAAGACGCACTTAACACCCACTTAGCGTACTGCAATAATTCACTTTGTGTGGGCGGCTTTCTAAATACCTCTTCAAACTTCTTGGCTGTTTTAGTTAAACCCGGGTCTTTAAGCTTGCCCGCTAATTCTAACAGCTGCGGCGTTAACTCAATAACTGGCTTTGGTTTAGGTCCTGTTTTTGCTTTAGTCATTTTCTTTTAATTTTTCTGATATATCCCATACCCCCATTAGTTTAATTTTGCTCGGAGGAACTTCTTTTACAACTAATACTGCTGGTTCGTTACGATGAAAATAATATTCAGTTCCTAAAAGCCCTTCGTGTGTAAGCTCGACATTTTGTCCGTACTTAGTCTTATAAAGTGCTTCTTTATTGAACGTACATTTCAACTTTACTACATGCATTTCCTGTTTTTTAATAGCCATCAGGAGCACATTCCCAACGTGGCTAAAACCTTCTTGGTTTCTTGTATAAAACCAAATTGCTTGCGGAGTTTCGCCAACTAATGATACCACCTCGTAATCAGTAACAGGACCCGGTTTTAACCCTTCTTTTTTTATCTTTTGCCAATTAGAATACGTTGTATAGTGATACCCAATCATACTAGAACTCAACTCCGCTGCCTACATCTTCTACTGGAATACCATTTTCACGCCACATGCGAATTACACGTGGGCGGTCGTCAAATACAAGCTCGATATCGGCCTTATCAAAGTAGGTGTCCAAAATCTCTTGCTTAACAATGCTATCTTCTCTACTATCGCTGCCCTTGCGCATAACTAACGTGTCGTACTCAAACGGCAAGTACTTCTTAAGCCAAGCCACTGTTTCCTCGCGATACGTATCCGGGCGTGCGCTTACAAGCACAATATTGTGCGTGTCCTTATACTTACCAAGCTTTTCTATAACGTCAAGTCGTGGCTTGTCGCTAGCGATGTTAGCAAAAAATCCAGCCCAATTCTTTGGTCCGTCGCCCTTAACAAAATGTAGCCTGTCTGTAATGTCGCACAGCGTACCGTCAAGGTCGCACAGCACGTCCTTCTTGTTGTTATACTTCATTCTAAACTGGCGTGCCATATTCTTAATAACGAACGGCCCCACAAAACGTTCACCCTTCTGCTTGCGTGCTTCGTCGCGCTTAATACACTCCTCTATAGGCGTATCAATCTTAGTAATCTCAACAGTAACAGGGAACTCCAACGCTGTAGCAGCAAGCGTCTTCCACATCTCTACAACTTTAGGGCTAAGATTTGTGTCATCAATTATAACGTTCTTGCCTGCCTTTAACGCTGCTGTAGCAGCTGCCTTAGCAACTGCAATAGTAACGTCTTCATTCTTTGGGCTCCACTTGTTATAATGCAGCATTTCGCGCAGCAAGTCGCGATTAATACGCACATAGTTACCCGTGCTTACTATTTCCTTTGCTGCTGTACTCTTACCCGATGCAGGTAAGCCTTGTAATAATATTAGTTTCATTCTTGTATATTTATTTCTTCTATTTCGACACGTTTTTCGTTATGGCAACAAAGTCCATTAGGCTTTAAATTGTGGATATCTATAAATACTTGCCGCGCAAGCACTGCTTTCGCCTTTGTTGTATAATAGCCAACCAGTTCATCAGCATCACAATTTCCTCTATACCACTCTACTTTATAAGCAATCATTTCTGTGTCTTATATCTAGCTTCTTCTATCATATCGTGGTAGCCAATACCTTGTTTCTCATCCCAATAAGTATCGTATTTAGCAGCTACGCACAGTGCTCTAATCTTGCCTGCGTTGCGCAACGTAGACTGATATGCCCCGTCTCCAACTTCAATTTCTTTAGCAAGCTCTATAATTCTTTCAGCAATACCCTTGCGTCCTAATTGTGCGCCATATTTACGTAGTACTTTTGAATTTTCTAAATCACGTATAGACATCTTACCTCTTTTTAAATGTTATTGTGTATTCCACTTCCCCGCCTTTATGCGGCACTAAAATAGATTCCTTTAAATCCTTAGGCTCGTACCAATTAAACATCTGCCCATTATTATTGTGCTGACAAATCTCAATAAAATCCTTTTCAGTAAAAGCTAATGCTGCTGGGCTATAAATCTTGCCGTCCATGGTGCTAAACCAATCGTTGCACCACTGAGAAATTTCTACTTCGCCCTTATTCTTACCTCTTAAAACTAACGCTCTCATTCTAGTGATACCAAATTAGTGCTATAGCTAAAACAGGAATTGCTATCAAAGTAATTTCAAAAATAAATGCGCACCAATAAAAAGAAACTCCTTCCTTACCGTATGTCTGGTCAATAAACGCTGTTACGAAAAATGCAACTACGCATATTATTATATCAGTTAACAATGCTTTCAACACCTCCATATTACTCTAAATGAAAATTATATTTCTGTTGCATAGTTGCAAAGGCTTCGACATTGCCCATAGCATCATGCACGGGGTTGTGGTCGTGTTCTGTAACCCGCCACCCTTTCCATTTCTGTGTATTACTAAAGTCGTTGCAAAGCCCTGCGTAAAAATCACTAATGCGTCTACCTGAATGCCCAAATGGATTTTCACCTCTAAACAAGTGGAAGTAGTAATTGATAAACTGCCAATAGTAAGCCGGGTTATCACTTACAAACACTTTGCGCCCGGGGAACTTATCTAGCCAGTAAGCAAAGTTATCGAACGTCTGCTCATTGCCGCCTTGCCCATGAAACGTAGCACGCGACTTGTATTCTACTGCGCCGAACTCAAAGCCAACGCTGTCATTTAATGCTGGCGCAGGACCATGCCCTTCTACATCAACGAATATAAGTGTTCTATCAGCCATTTTCTATATCTTTTGCAAATGGTTTTTCATATTTCGGCCTTAGTGATTTCCAAATTAATTTTGATGGGTCGTTTCCGTCCAGCATTGCGAAAATATAACTTGCAATATCACTGTACTGCGCAAACACCTTTTGCGCTTGCTCCTTGCGTGTTGGTAGTGCTGCCACATCCAACCATCCAAGCTTAGCACGTTTGAAGACCTCTGCATATTGGTTCATAAGTTCCTCTTGTGTTTTCTTTACCCAATCGTAAAACTCATCCGGAACCTGCGCAAGTACTTTTGTCAAATCTTCCTGCTCTTTAAGAATTTCCCATATACTGATTGTAGAAAATTCTGTCAATAGCTTATGCAATCTAACATATTCCTTGCCTTTAATCTTTAAGCGTAAATTATTCTCTTGCGGCCAATGAAACACAAAACCTTCTTCATTTCCGGACAAGCTTTGTGTCATTTCCATTACTTGTTCTATTGTAGCGTCCTTTAATCTTGGCGCCCAGCTCAGGTTTAACCTGCGAGCTTCTGTTTCCACGTCAACATGCGTTTCATCAGCATTATCAGTATTAATTACAGCAAGCAATACAAGTTCTTTTTTATCCTTGTAATCAATAACAATTCTGTTTTCTGGATAAATGATTTCGAATAAATATGTTTTGTCTCGATTAAACTTGCCCGTCCCATACTTTACATAGAAATCATGTATCCATTTAGATGCCCACATCGCTTGGTCGCTCGTAAAAGAACCGCGTGTAGCAATCATAGGAATAACACCTTCCCAATATAAAATACCTAGCGACCCGTCCATTTTTTCAGAAACAATAGGCTTGCTGGTTGGTATAGTTAACAAGCTATCTTCACCATAATTAAAGAACTTCTTAAATGGTCTAGCAACAATATTGCCCTCCAAATCCGTTATTAAACCCCTGCACATCTCCGTGTATTTATCCCATGCTCGGGCGAACTGACACTCGGGAGTATAATTCCAAATAAGCAAGTCCAGCGTAGGATGCTTTTGCTCGTTTATATATTTACTTCTCGCTCTGAACTCCGTTAGATTCGCTTTCATTTGTTCTCATGTGATAATTATCAACCCACGTAAACGTTATACCGAGCCAAGTTACAGAAACAGTATTGTCTGTGTTAAGCATTAGCGTAGGTATCCAGCACCAATGCCAAGGCCATCTATGGCAATCGCAATTGAGCCTATCTAAGCCAATAGCGAACCATTCAGTTTTATCTTTGCGGCGGTATATTCTCATTTTTCAAGATATACACACTCGTCGGGTGGAACCTCTTTATGCATATTTTTAATATACTGCATCGCACCCTCCTTAGTTATGAAATGGATGCGCCGGGTATAAGACCCAGTTTCATCTGCAGATTTATAAAAACAATCATTCCAGCCGCTATTATTCCACTTATGTCCTAAAAACGAATGGTCTTCATCATAAAAATATTGCGGTTGAAAATAAGACTTGATTTCACCCGTTTCTTCATTACGATACGATATTTTTTTAATACGGTATCTCATTAGTTTGTTATCATTATGCCCTTTACAATTTTGCCGCTCTCTTCAACGCCTTCAAAATAAGTAATCTTTGTCAAGACATCTCCCACGCTCAAAAGACCTTCTCCACACAATTTATGCGTATAAATAAGATGCCCCCTATCAGTGATGTCAACATGAGCATCTTTCCCCACAATAAATGGTTCCGTAAATACCTCTTCTACTTTTCTAGTAAACTCAAATTTATTCTTCATAATCCAATAAATATTTGTTAGAAATTACCTTAAACGAAAATCTACTAATTGCTCCGCTAATTTCTTCCTTCATTTCGTGCAATGGACGCACAACAATACCTTCCCTATCAACTTCTGCATTAAGCTTGCTCTTGCCGTCTGCATACTTAATCATATCCTCGACAGATGAAATGAGTTTAAACTTCTCATCTATAACAGGAACCATTTGCAACTTGTATTCTGCTGCAAACTCAATCACTTGTTCATAGTCCAAGAACCAACCATTGGTAATACTAAAAACATTAAACAAAAAGAATGTATGAGTAGCAAGCTTTAGTGGGTTACCTTGTATACCTGGGCCTGCTACTTCTCCTTGAATTGAATAACCGTCGGGCAAATTTTCTATCAGTTTTAAATCATGTGCAAGCTTCCAAAGTGTGTTGCCCTCTGTGTTTTTTAATTCCAAATTGCGCGAGCATACGCCAAATTCACCGTCTTTCTTGTAATATGTGCAAGAAGCTCCGTCTATCTTTTCTGTTACATAAAACAGTTCATCGGGATACTTAGTAAGTATCCCTGCACAGTTCTGGATACGCTCCTCATCTGTCTTATGTAAAAAGCCCGGGAACTGTCCCTTTACCTGTCCTGCAAGATTAGCAGGGATAGGAGCTTCGTACTTAACAACGTTCAAGTTGTCAGATACATCCGTACCTTGTGGGAAATTAACATAAAACAGCTCTATCTTTTTAGCAAAAGAACTCATAGGAAACGCTAACCCTTGCGATACTTGACCGCGAAGTTTAATAGTCTTTAAACGATAACCTTTATATTCCTTGCCTTCAACAACCATAGTTTTTACACTATTGCCCTTAGCAAGAAACTCAAACGCTGGGTTTTCTGCTGGCAGCAAGGAGTCAATTTCAAAGTAAATACATACGTCGCCTACTTTAAACTCGCCCTTCTTAGCTACACACCACCATTCGCGTACTTTAACTTTTTCAATAGCGTCAGCGTTTTCAATTGGCTGTACGTCTACTATCTTTTCAATTGTTGCTAAATGCCTCATGTTATTCTTCGTTTAATTCTTCTGTTATTTCTTTTACTTCTTCCTCTATGTCGTCAAAAAACTGTTCACGCTCCATATAAAACATCTTGGGAGCTGCATCAAGTTTTTTAAGGGCAAGCCCCGTAAACACTGCATCTTCGAGAATTTTAGGCATTATATTTTTTGTAATATATCGTTAACTACAGCAAATTCGCCAACCACTATTCTATCACTATTATTGTAAGAACTACCCCGAGTAACATATACAGCTAAAATATCGCAACCTCTTTCTTCCGAATATTCTAGAAAAACATCTGCGCCTATATCCCAACCGTTGAGTCGCGCTGTTAAGCCGCTTTTTTTAGTACCCAATCGGGAAGCCTCTCCTCTATTCCCTTTAATTGCTCCGCGAAAATGTGCCATTATTTTTTAAAGTCTTTGGGAAGTCGCCAGACCCTCGGTAAAGGGGATTGCGGGCGCACAACTAATAGGTACATGACTACCTCAGCCGATATTGGCCATAGCCCTTGCGGAGTCCATGTTCCCAAAATGTTTTAGAAATCCATGCCGTCCCACAAGTCTAATTTATGCCTACGTGTAAGTATGTCATAAACGTTATGGTAAATCGACCTTGCTAAATGTTTGATATCCTTAAATTTAATCATGCTAACAATAAACTATTGTTTGCAAACCACCTGCTCCAGTCTCGGTGGGGGCCTATGTAACGTTTCCCTTACAAGTCGCCGTTACGCAAGTTGTAACATTCCTGTGCCTGGCTTGTGTGTAATTACAGGCTGCACTAGAGCGGAAGGTTTGCAAACAATATTATAGCTTGCTGTGTAGAAGAATCCTGCCCCAGGGAAAATGGACCAGCTTTCGCTGATACTACGCGATGGCAAGCCCTTTCGGGCTTGCAAAGGATTAATGCCCATAAGCAATAACCGGCTGAGTTGGCACGATTCCTCCATACAGCAAACTATGTGTTAATGAACTACACATACAGTATAGCATAATCGAATAGGAACACAAGTTGGAATATGTTCATAACTACTCGATTATACTACGCTGTTCTAACTACCAGTTTTCTTGTCTAACCTTAAGCAAGAATTCGTTTACCTTGTCAATATCTGTCTGCTTATCCGGGTTCGCAGCGTATGCTGCTTCCACCTTATCCTGCCAATCTGTGCAAGTTTGGATAACTTCTCCTACGGTAAACGTACCAAACTTCCACTTACGCACTGTTTCGCCTATTACTGTGTCTGCAATACGTATTGTAAACGTGTTAGTTGTAAGAAGTTCATGTGCTTGATACAATGTTCTAAGATACGCAGCAGCATACTTAGCTGCACGCTTATCCTTGTCGTCCAAAAACTTCTTGCGCTGATTAAAACCATAGCCCATAAACGCATCGTGTACACCCTTGCTGTTCCACACATAAGGAAACAATGCTCTTAATTGACTTCCCCATACATCCTCCTGCCCGGGCAGATGCTCTAAAGGAACTTCTGGCGCTAAAAATACCTCTAAAATTGTAGGATTACACTTCGTTGCTAAAAACAAAAAGTGTCCTAATTCCCATGAAGTATCATCGTCCTTACCCTCAATCCAGCTTGTTTGCTGTGTGCTACCACCTATGCGCAAAATTTCGCTTGTAGGATTAAGAAACACGCCACGATAATCAAAATCGCTTGTTGGTGTTGCTAACCCGTGAGCTTGACTGCCCACTATAACTTTTAATATTTGTTTCATGCTATTGCTAATGCTTGTTTTTCTTGTGCGTACCTATGCCAATACAAACTTCGCACGGCCTTCCATAAACGCTTTTCACGTGTTGGACAACGCCCTAAGAAGTTTATTTTGTCTGGGTCTACTCCTTCGCAATCAACAGATTTACAGGCAGAGCAAGCCTTAATCTTGTTGTAATCAGCTTCTTGGGGCTTTTTATAACGAACAGCTTCATCTTGTGCGCTGTTTGCATCTCGAACTTGTTTATCTATTTCGGATTCCCATGTACCAGAATATGTGTAATCCGGGTCAACGCCCAAATCCATAGTGGCATACATTCTAGCATCTCTTCGATAATAACTCTGCTCTGCACGCATCTTTCTATGTTTATATATAATGTCTTCAAACGTTATTTGTAACGCTTTTTCAACAATATTATATTCGCTAGATGAAGCAAATGGACTCACATAATTAATTATGCGTCCATTATCAAGCTGCAATTCCCATACTCCTCCCCTATTTCTAAACCCCATAAGCGCACCACGGTATCCTGCTTCTGTAGCTGTTTCTACAAATCTAAATGCATGTTCGTGAACTCGTTCTGCTAAATCTGCTTCGTGTGCTATGTAATTACGATAATGAGCACTAGAAAGACCGCCGGACCCCCCAGAAGAACCTGCTGCTAAATTACCGTCGTATACTGGTCTGCTGATTGCCATAACGTCTTCCTGAAATTTTTCTAACGCCCTTTCTAGCCTCATTATTGGTGCATCGCCCATACCGTTTTATCCCTTGTCCTGCTTTCCTCCACCGCCACCGCCGATTGCGGACGTGATGTTAACCGTAGGAAGTTTATTGATAATATTAGTTACCAATTCCTTTACGTCGATGACGTCCTTGTTAAGGTCCGTAATCTTTACCAACATCTCGTTTTCCTTAGCTGCAACTGCCAATTTCTTGTCAGATTCAGCTGCTTTGCCCTCGGCTTCCTTCACACGCTCATCTGCGCTGTGGTTAAGCTCGAACTCCTTTTGGGACAACGCTAAAGAATGGTCGTTCTTCAACTTATCAATTTCCATCTGGTGGTTCTGCTTTAAAGAAGCTAGTTCAAGCTTGTGATTTTGCTCAGTTTCCTTTTGAGAAGCTGCCAAATTTTCGAACTTTGCTCTGTAGTCCGGACCTACCTCTGCAGTGTCCGCTACTACTTTCTTTTTATTCCAAAACATACATTTCTTAATTATTTTACCGACCTTTTATATAAACGCTAATATCGCTGCGGCAATACCTACAGCATAAGAAATAGCTGTCTGTATAAACACAGAAGAACTCAACCTATCTGTCAATAAGCCGTTTGAAACAGGCGGCAAACCCTCTCTTACCCTAAAGTAATTTTGTAAATCCACTACTAAGCAACCGTGAAAGATTGCTTGTGTCAAAAATAACACCGCCAACCAGATTGCTCCCCACTTGCGATAGCGAGTGAAAAGCAACCCGATTGCGATGAACGAGCAAATATATATTACCCAATGAAAGATTAATACGTATCCGCTTGCGTCCATGTTTGTGTTATTTAGCTGCGTGCTGCGCTTCCGTCAACAACGGCTGTGTTGTGTACGAAATAGGTTCGTTCGAGTACAAATACATACCCGACCACTCTACGTACTGGCCTGACGTTGTGAAGAAGAATATACCTGTCGGATTAGGTCCATAGGAACCATCCAAATCTGGCGAATCAACTGTTACGCACGGTGCATCCGGCGTCCAATTGCTTGCTGTATCTGCATTCGGGCATTGTACCTGCTGCGGCGTAGTAAGCAACGAGTTCAAGGAAGAAACTTTACCCTGAATCGTGTAGTACGCTACCAATTGACCTAAAGGACCAATCAATGCAACATAGCCAATAACACCCTTCTGCGATTCAAACGTCGCTTTCTTAAGGAGGTTATCACGCTCCATAGAATACGAGAACGGCGAAGGAAGCGGCATAGCCGACTCCAAGCTGCTCTGGTTTGCTTCGGTAGCTCGCGATTCAACATTGTGTGTTGAATTTTGTGCTGGCACCCCAGTGTCCGACGTATCTACTGACGGATTTCCTGCGTGAGCAAAGTTTGGATATAATCCAACCATACCTACAATTGCTACAAACGCAACCAAGAAACCTGCGAACACTTTCGTCAACTTGTTTTTATTCATGATTACAATTTAATTTATTTTATCTAGCTTTCGCGAGCAATATCGACGCTTCTTGGCCCGCTTAGTTGCCTGCCACCCGGAAATAGGGTGAGAGTAACTATAACAGCCAATATTGCTATTATTGCGATTACAACTAACAATTCGATAAGTGTAAAACCTTTCTTCATGTTAGTCTAATGTTGTTAACAACGGCAACTGTCCTGCGCACGGCTTAATATCCGGTCGCGCAATAAATGCATTGTACTGTGCTTGCAACTGGAAATACTGTTGCTGCAAACCAATATAATCTGTTCTCAATTCTCCGTCCATCTGCTGCTGCTGTGGCGACCACTGCGTTTCGTCCTTTGGCAATCCTGCCTCATACGAAGCAATAGCCGAAGACGCTACTGGAAGTTCCCCATTTTGAATAGCTGGGAACGCTGCTACCATTGCTTGGTACTGTGCATTAACGTTGATACAACGCTGTGCATCAGTTTCAATGTTTACTGCTTGCTGGGTTTCGTTGAGCTTGGCCTGGAATTTGTATACCGGCAACCATGCCCACCCGAGCCCAAGGCCAATCAGGTAAAGAATAGTAAGAGCTGCGGCGCCCACTACTACCCAAAGCACTAATTTGCCCCAAGGAAATTTATAATCGTCCATGTTCTAAATTTACGATTATTATTCCTCGTCTTTTTCTGCCTTCTCATCAGCAATCTTTGTGGTTGCTGCTGCTGTGAACTCAGTCACAACACCTGCTGCATAAAGCTCCAACAACGCCGTCTTGCCAGCTTCAGTCAACTCGAGTGTCGAGCTGTCGCGGTAACCCGCCTTAACCTGAGCCTGCACATTGGTGTCGAGAAACTTCTTCATCGCGCTAGAAATTTTTGTTAT
>Ga0265338_10010784_pt1 | contig 10655 bp, 11 predicted proteins | sample 42126metaG_FD_193579 | JGI IMG/M metagenome (GOLD analysis project Ga0265338, IMG submission 193579) | Rhizosphere microbial communities from Carex aquatilis grown in University of Washington, Seatle, WA, United States - 4-21-26 metaG | ecosystem: Host-associated > Plants > Roots > Rhizosphere... | reverse complement strand
CGCGCATGCCGTTGAGCTGGCTGGCGCCGCCGGTGAGGATCACGCCCGCGCCGGGCTCGATGGGCACGCCGGCCGCCTTCAGCCGCTCGCGCAGAAGCTCCAGCGTCTCCTCGACGCGGGGCGCGATGATGCCCTTGAGCAGCGAGCGGGGCGCCACCACCGGGCCGGCGGCGGGATCGTCGCCGCGCGGCGGCGCCTCGATCATCTCGCGGTCCTCGTTGGCCGAGGCCATGGCCGAGCCATGCAGGGTCTTGATGCGCTCGGCGCCGGCGATCGAGGTCGACAGGCCGCGGGCGATGTCGGCGGTCACGTGCGAGCCGCCCACCGGCAAGCTGTCCACGTGCACCAGCGAGCCGTTGGAGAACACCGAGACGGCGGTCGAGCCGCCGCCCATGTCGATGCAGATGCAGCCGAGGTCCATCTCGTCGTCCTCGACCGTGGCCAGGGCCGAAACGAACGGCGCGGCGACCACGCCTTCCAGCTGCAGGTGGGCGCGCTCGACGCAGTAGCTGAGGGTCTGGAAGGCGGTCTCGCTGATCGACACCACCAGCAGCTCCAGGCCCAGGATACGGCCGAACATGGAGCGCGGGTCGCGCACGCCCCGCTGCTGGTCCACCGACCAGGCGATGGGGAGAAGATGAATCGGGCGGCGGCCCGGCGTCTTGGCCTGGGCCACGGCGGCGGCGATGGCGCGGTTGCAGTCGTTCTCCGAGATCGGGCGCTGGCCGAGCGAAACCTCGACGCGCACGCGGCGGCTGGCGAGCTGGCCGCCCGAGGTGGCGACGGTGATGGCCTGGACCGACACGCCGGCGACGGTCTCGGCGCGCTCGACAGCCTGGGCGATGGCCTCCACGGCCTCCTCGGTGTTGACGATGGACCCGCCGCGCACGCCGCGCGATTGGATATAGCCCACGCCGGCGGGCTGGAGGGTCCGGTCGGCCCGGCGCACGCCTTCGGGCTTCATGATGAAGCAGGCGACCTTGGACGCGCCGAGGTCCACCGCAGCGGTGATCTGCTGGCGAGGCGCGAGCGCTTTGAGCCCGTCTCTCGCCTCCCGCCTGTCCTCAAGCCTCGACATTCCGCCGACTCCCAAACCGGCCTCCCTGAAGAAGGCCCTCGTAGCTCAACTCGACCTAGTGCGCCGCCGGTCCCGCCTGCGGCCCCGCAGCCGCCGACGGCCCTGACGACGAAGACCGGGGCCGCACCACCACCTCGTCCGGATCGCGCAGGTCCACCCGCTCGAAGCCCAGCGACAGCAGCCGCTGCTTGTGGTCGAGCTGGTCCAGCTGGATCAGCGCCGAATCCGCGCCGATGGCCGGCAGCTGGATCAGCGAACCGTCCTTCAGACGCAAGTCCCAACGTCGTCCGTCCACCCGCACCAGGGCGTCGACCCGGGTCATCACGCCGGGATGCTGGCGCAGCAGGGGCAGGATGTTCTTGGCCTCGTCGGCCGCGCCGTCGCCCACCACCAGGGGCAGGTCGGGGAAGCGGGCCGGATCGGCCCCGTCGATCAGCTGGCCGTCGAGATCGACCACCTTGCTGACGCCCAGGTGCTGCCAGACAGCGGCGGGCGTGCGTGGGGTGACGGCCACGATCAGGGTGTCTGGCAACAGGCGCACGATCTTGGCGTCCTTGACCCAGCCGGTGCCCTCCACGCGATGGCGCAGGTCGTCCAGGTTCACGTCCAGGATCGGCTCGTCCGTGGTCAGGGCGGCGGCGCGCAGGATGTCGGCCTTGGCCATGTCGGGCGCGCCCTGCACCTCGACCCGGGCCAGGCGGAAGCCCAGCGGGGCCATCAGGCGGGCGAGCGGGGATGAGGGGGCGACGGGCGCCGCGGCGAGGCCGTCCGCCTGCGGCGCGTGGCCGCGGTCGCGATGGGCGATGACCAGGCCGGCCGCCGCGCCGCCGAGGATCACCAGGGCGCCGACCGCCAGGGCCAGGCGCGGGCCGAGGCCGGCGCGGTCTGTCCTGGGATGTTTGGCCGACGCCTGGGCCTCGCGGGCGCGCGCTGCGCGTGCGGAAGCGGGCGCCCGGCCGGCGGGCGTGGTCCTGGCGCGAGAGCTAGACGGACTGCGCTCCCCTCTGACCACCGCGACCATACGCCTCCTCCACGATCCACAGCACAAGATCATCGAACGACAGACCCACGTGCGCCGCCTGCTCGGGGGCGAGCGAGGTAGGCGTCATGCCGGGCTGGGTATTGACCTCCAACAGGACCAGATTTTGGTTAAGGGGGTCATAACGGAAGTCCGATCGCGTAAGACCTCGGCAACCAAGTGCGGCGTGCGCCAGCTCGGCCTGATGCAGCGCCTGGTCGTAGATTTCCGGCGGAATCGGCGCAGGAACGACATGGCTCGAGCCGCCCTCCCCGTACTTGGCCTCGTAGTCGTAAAAGCCGGTGCGCGGCACGATCTCGGTGACCGCCAGCGCCTTGTCGCCCATCACCGCCACGGCCAGCTCCTGGCCGGGGATATAGGGCTCGATCAGAACCTGCTCGCCGAAGGTCCAGCTCGGCTGGGCCAGCTCCTTGGGCGGGCTGTTGGCGCCCTCGAACACCAGGAACACCCCCACCGACGAGCCCTGCGCGTTCGGTTTCACCACATAGGGCGGCGCCATGACGTGGTCCTTGGCCGCCTCGAAGCGGTCGAACAGGCCGCCGCCCGGCACGACGACGCCGGCCGCCGCCAGCACCGCCTTGGCCTTCTGCTTGTCCATGGCCAGGGCCGAAGCCAGCACGCCGGAGTGGGTGTAGGGAACGCCGACGGTCTCCAGCACCCCCTGCACGCAGCCGTCCTCGCCCCACTCGCCGTGCAGGGCGTTGAACACCACGTCGGGCCTGGACTTGGCCACCACCACGCCGACGTCGCGCCCGGCGTCGATGCGCTCGACCTCGGCCCCCAGGCGCTCCAGGGCGTCGGCGCAGGCCTTGCCGCTGACCAGCGAGATCTCGCGCTCGGGCGACAGCCCGCCCATCAGGACGGCGATACGGCGGCCGGCGAGCGGCTGGGTCATGGCAGGGCTCCGAGCAGACCGGGTGACGCATAAGCCGCATCGGGCCTGGGGGAAAGCGCGCGGCATATGTTCTTATTTTGTTCTTTTCGAGTCAATTTCCGCGTATTAGGCTCGGCCGTTCCCCATCAAGGAGCGCGCCATGTCCGATGCCCTTCTTTCCGACGCGAGCCCCGACGGCGGCCAGGTTCTCTACAATCTGGCCATGGGCGCCCAGCCCGAGGATTTCCCTCCCGCCCTGCAGCCCCTCGCCCAGGGTTACAGCCTCCTGTTCCAGCCCCAGCCCACGCAGGCGCCGGGACTTCTTGGATCGGCCAACGATATCGACGTCGCGCTGGCGTCAACGGCGTCCCCTGTGACCGATGAACCGGCGGACGACAGCAAAGGACAGGCAGGGCCAGCGCCGTTTGATGACATCGCCGGCCGGATTCGCCAGCGCGACGTTGACTATCTGGACCGATACTACGATCCAGTCAGCCGATACGCACAGCAGTTTGGCGTCGACCCAACTCTCGTACTTGGGCTCGGCATCGAGTCGGGCTTTGGAACCCGGGGAACCTACAATGCCACGGGCGATGCGTTTGGCATGACCGGCGGCAGCACCAGCCATATGACCACGGCGACATCACCCGAGGACAATGTTCACCAGTTTTTCGGAAATTTCGGCTCTCGCATTCGCGGTGTGGGCAGCGATCCAGACGCCTTTATCGATGCGCTGCAGGCTCGAGACGCCAAAGGCAACCCGATCAAAGGCGTGAACCCATACAACAGCGACAAGCCGGTCGAATGGGAGAAAATGGCGCGTGATGGGATTGGACAGATGAAGCGTGATCTGCCTGTCTATTTGCCGATGCGGCCGGTCAAGCCGCAAAAGAATTGAGGACGAGCAATGGCTGGCCCTGGGCGATTGGCGACCATTGCTTTGGCGTCTTGGTTGGCGATGGTCGCAGTCGCGTATGCTGGGCCACCTGAAAGCGCGCCTCCGGTTTTTGTCAGCGTGAGCCATGCCCTGACATTCCGAGCGCCGAGTGGGACTTTGATCTGCCCGCTACCCAAAAATTGGGTAGGCGCTGATCACGGGACTATGCTGTTCCTCGTATCCCCAGGGCGCTGCGGCGAGGCCGGTTTTCCCTCCGGTAGTCGCAGCTTTGACCGGAACACCCCGCGCATCGAAGTGTACTATCAATATTGGCTCGATGACCCGCCGACACCTCCGCCCCGATGCAAACATCCCGTGGGCTCGATGTCCCTCTTCGGCAAAGCCCGCCCCCTATGTCAAAGCAGAAAAGATGGGATGATCGAAACGTCCTCGACCGCCGGCTACATGGCGGATTCCCGGACTTGGGTGGAGGTTTCCCTCCAGACGCCCCCCAACCGCCTCAAGGCCGACATCGAGGTCCTGAAGCAGGTCGCGGCTTCCATCCAAACCTGCCGTGAGACCTGGTCGATGAACAACGGACGGTCGGGCGCTTTTGGTGTCGGAAAGCCGTGTCCGATAGAGGGGAAGTTCTTTTGAGCGCGTCGGACGTCATCCACCCGGACTCCTACAACGGGAATGCGCAGCTTCCGACGCGCTAAAGCACGATGGGATCAGGTGGAATCGCCTGATCGCTGAATCGTGCTTTAGAATCTTAGAATTAGAGCGGGTTGCGGGCGGAAAACCGGACCCACTTTTCCTCAACCCGCTCTAGGATCGGCGCCGGCTTGGCCCTGGGCCTTGTCTTCGCGGTGGGCGCCCCGTTGGCGGCGAAGGCGGCGGCGCCAGTCCAAGGAACGCCCGAGCAGTTCGTCCAGGCGTTTTACGACTGGTATGTCCCGCTCTCCATAAAGAACGTCTCGAAACGTTCGGAATCACCTGCCGACATCATCGCCATCCGTCAGCGCCCCGCCCTGTTCGGCAGGGAACTGGCGGCGATGTTGGTAGCCGATTGGCGCATGCAGTCCAAATGCCGGGGCTACATCGTCGGCCTGGACTTCGATCCGTTCCTGCAGGCGCAGGATGACGACGGCCATTTCCGTGTCGCCGGCGCCAAGGCGACCGCCCGGGGCTACCAGGTGTTGGTCTCAAGGGATGGAAAGCCTTTCCTGTCCGCCGATGTCGCCGGCGGACCGGGACATTGGCGCTTTACGGACTTTTCCGACCACGACGGTCAATCGCTCATCGCGACCCTGCGAGGCCTGGCGAAAAGCGACCAGACCTGCCCCAAGGACTGACCTGCCCAAAAGACTGAGCAGGTCCGGCCGGCGCCTCATTTGCAGCTGAAGCTGGACTCCACGTTCGGGTCGCCCTTGCCGTCGTAGCGGGCCTGGGCCGGGTAGGCGCAGAGCGGGCGGGTGACGTTGCGCGCCGGGGCCGGCTGGCCGGGGAACGGCGCGGGCGTGCGGGCGGTGATCCGGTTCGGCGCGGCGCCGGTCTTCACCCAGCCGTCCAGCGACGCCAGCCAGTCGATCTGGCTCGGGCCGGGGCCGCCGGCGCAGTGCAGCACCCCGGGCGCCAGGAACATGCGGGTGTCGGCCGCCGCCAGCTCGCCCGTCGCCGCCACCATGCGCTTGTCATAGGCCACCGTGCCCCAGGGGCTGGGGCCCTGGTCGTCCAGGCCATGCCACAGGATCAGCTTGCCGCCCTTGCCCAGGAACGGCTTCAGGTTGGGATCGTCGGCCTCATAGTATTTGGCGAAGGCGCCGGCGCGGGCCTTGGGGCCGTCGCGGGCGATGTCGAAGGTCTTGAAGCTGAAGTTCGGGTCGCCGAACATGATCGCGCGCAGGGCCAGGTCGCGGTCCTGCGCAGCCTTGACCGGATCGGCCTCGATGTTCTGGAACGTGGCCCACGCCGGCTCGCTGCCCTTGCTGTAGGGATAGGCGTAGACCTGCCCGTCGCGGCCCTTGGCCTCGCTGTAGAGCGCCTTCAGCGCGTCGACCTGGACGTCGGTCAGGCAGCCGGTGTCCTGGCCGGGCTTGCACCTCAGGCTGTCGGGATTGTAGCGGCAGGCGGCCGGGTCGCCCAGCACGCCGTCCTTGACCCCGTCCTGGGCGTCGCAGTCGGCCAGCACCTTGGAATGCACATAGTCGAGCTCGTTCTGGTGGAAGCCGCCGGCCTTGGCGAACACCTGGTCGCGGTAGATCTCGGCCAGCTGGACCCGGAGGCTGTAGACCGGCGCGCCGGCGACGATGCCGTCATAGTCGTCGGGGAAGCGCTGGGCCTCCATCAGCGCCATGCGGCCGCCGGTGGAGCAGCCGATGAACAGGGCCTTTTCCTGGGCCTTGCCGTAGTAGCGGGCCGCGACCAGCTTGCCGACCACCGTCATCTGGTGCACGGCGCGCCAGGAAAAGTCGTTCAGCGCCACCTCGTCGGGCTTGCCGCCCGGGGCGGTCCAGCCGGCGTCGAAGGCCGCCGGGCTCGGATGCCCGCCATCGGTCTGCAGGGTGGCGTAGCCGCGGGCCAAGTCGGCCCTGACCGTCTGCAGGCCGACGTTGCCGGCCCAGCCGCCGCCGCCATAGCCGACCACCCGGCCGTTCCACTGCATCGGCATGCGGTAGACCACGCCGATGTGCGAACCCGCCACGGGGCTAAGGATCGCCGTCACCTCGCAGAAGGAGCCGCCATCCAGGCTCATCCCTTGCGCCTTGGAGACGGTCATGTCGGGGATCAGGCCCGGCGCGGCCAGGGCGGCGCAGGCCGGGTCGGCCACGGGCTGAACAGGCGGCGGCGGCGGACCGCCAGGCTGGGCGTGGGCGGCGGAGGCCGCGGCGAGACCGGCGGCGGCCAGCAGGGCGAAGGCGAACCTGCGCATGGAAATCCTCCCGAGACATCGGCCTTCTGTCGGGCCGAAGCCACAGGCATACGACGGTCCGGCAAGCTCGGCTAGAGGGGCGGTATACAGGGGCCGGCGAGCTCGGCGTGTACTGATAAGCCGGCGGCGGCTCGCTCTGCGGCAAGCAGGCAATCATCGCTTCCGACCCAAAGCGGAACCTGCGAAGTTCGGGTTGCGGGGCGGCTCGACGTTCTGCCAAGTTACCGCGATCATTAGGCCACACGCTTGGCGTTCGCTTCCGCGATGCTATCGCGGCGTAGCTCGGTTCAAGAAATGCAAATTTCTATAGTCATTCACGGTATCTAATTCTGGTTAAAAGGGGGAGCAAATCAGATATGGGGAGATTTTTAACGATAAATTGGGTTTGGCTCATCGTACTTGCGACATCTCCAGTATTGTCCGGATGCGCAGGGGTTCCTGGAGATTCTTCACGTGTTTCCAAAAACATCGATGGTCATGCTATTGCTAATCATTTGGGCGGAACCGCCAATGTATATTACAATTTCACTAAAGACAATGTCGTATTTACCGCGCACATTCCTGCATCTGGTAGTATTGAGATCAACTTAGACGGTGATCAAAACGGAAAGTGGGGTGATGGACCTGATCAATTATCTATGAGAGAACACAAAACCAACGATCTGATATTTGGAGAAACTTCTTCCAAAGAGCTTTGCTCGGGATACATTATGTCATCTGCGGCGGAGCATCCCGAACTCACTCAACGCGTGACTCACTGCGGACAATTCAAGTCCTCAGGTTCCATCGAAATTGTCCCAGATCAACGACTGGGGTGGATTAATATCAAGCTGGCAATTCCGATTGTTGAAATTTTTGGAGATCATTACGAAGCTCATTTGCAGGTTTGCCTATGGGAAGGAACTCTAAGAACCTGCCGATATTCTCCTGCCGCGCCGTTCATCATTGCTCGTCCGCCGCCAGTTCACCCGTAGGCGAGCGAATTGGCCCGACTATCGGCGGCCTCTCGCTCGATAGCCGCGCGTCGAGGACGTAAAGCGTCCGCTTTCCGGACCGATACCAACGTCCGTTCACCCCCCTCCTCCGAAGCTGAGACCGCCTTCCCGAACCTCCCGCGCCCTAGAGCGGTTTGGGATTAGGCGACTCCGTATCCGGAGTTGCGCAGGTAATTGGCGCATTCGCTTGGTGAGTAGGTGTCGAGCAGCTCGGCGACTGCGGTGAGCAGGCCGTCATAGGATCGCGCCTGGGCTTTGCGGAGGCCATGCTTCAGCTTGGAGAAGACCTGTTCGATAGGGTTCAGGTCGGGCGAGTATTTCGGCAGGAAGAGGAGTTTTGCTCCAACCTGGCGGATGGCCTTGCGGACCTGTTTGCCGCGATGGCTTCCGAGGTTGTCCATCACCACCAGGTCGCCGGGTTTCAGGGTCGGGACCAGGAAGCTGCGGATGTAGGCCAGGAAGGCCTCGCCATTGATGGGCCCGTCGAAGAGGCAGGGCGCGTCGATGCGGTCATGGCGCAGGGCGGCGATGAAGGTCATCGTCTTCCAGCGGCCGAAGGGGGCCTTGGCCTTCAGGCGCTCCCCGCGCGGAGCCCACCCGCGCACCGGCGACATGTTGTCCTTCGCCCAGGTCTCGTCGATGAACACCAGGCGCTCAGGGTCGATGCGTCCCTGATATTTGCGCCACTGCTCACGCCGCCGCGCGACGTCGGGACGATCCTGCTCCTTTGCGAACAGACTTTTTTTTATAGCTCAGCCCCTCGGCGTGGACGAACTCCCACACCGAGTGCAGGTCGACCTTCACCCCGCGAACTTCGCGCAGTTCCTCCACCAGCCCCTTCAGGGTGAAGTCCTTCGTCTGACACCTCGCGATCAGCCACTCCGCGTGCTCGCCCCGCAGGATCTTGGGCTTGTAGCCACCGATCTTCGAGGGTGCGACGCTGCCCGTCGTTCGATAGCGACGCACCCAATGCACCGCCGTGCTCACCGCGATCCCGAAGCGAGCCGCGGCCTGATGGCGCGACATGCCCTCCTGTTCAACCGCAGCAACCACCCGCTCCCGAAGGTCCAACGAATAGGGTCTGCTCATCCCTGCTGGCCTCCCGTCCCAGCAGCCATGTTGAATCAGAGCTCAGCTGATTTGGGAATCCGTCGATTCATCAAAACCCCCAACCGCTCTAGTCGCATGGCTCCTCATCACCGAATTACAGAGGGGCGTGATGAAGTCGAGGTTCGGGACCTATACCCGCGCGACGGAGCCAATGTGGCTTTGGTTCGAAGCGGGGACGTACCTGACAGTGATCGCATTCTGGATAGGATGTATTGCCTGGATGGCCGCCGTCACCGTTCGAAGCCGTTAGGGCCGTCTTGGGTGGATTGCGGGCGTTGGTGCAGTCGCAGCAAGCGGACGCGAGGCGGACCTATTTCCCCGGACTCGATTGCAAGCGAAATCGGATCGGAAATTTCATATGTATACCTTCTGTAGGCTTTGTAAGGTCTTTTGGCTTAAAGTGAAAAAGCGGAGACATCTTAATCGCCGCGTCTCCGAAGTCCATGTTGGCCGGCGTTTCACTTACTACGACGCAGTGCGTTGGCCAGCCGTCCTCGTCCAATACACAATCCAAATTTGCCAATCCTTCAACGCCTGCATTCCTGGCTTTATCTGGATAATAGGACAGAGCATGAGCAGCCGCGTAGTCGTGTCGCAGCTGACCCGGGCTTTTCTGAGCAGATCCTGGATGAGTCGAGGCCGTCGGCGCTCCAGATTGGCTGGTGCTCAGGCTTTGATCTTGAAGGGGCTGTTGATTTTGTCCGTGGGCTTGGGTTGCCATTGCCGCAGCTAGCGCGACGGCAGTGGTGCGAACTACCATTGCGGTCTGGATTTTGTATCGCATTTCCAAAGAGCTTCCATCGGGCTCAGCCGCCAACAGCCAAGAATAGCGGCCTGAGTAACCTGCGCAATGGATGGTAAGCTGCATCTGGCGCTTCCAGGAAGCGGACCTCCCCAACTTCCCCTCAGGGTCGCGAACAGGCGTTGACCTCAGCGAGCTGGCTCGAAGATCGCCCGGAGCGGAACCGCCCCGATCTCAGCCGGACACTCGCGCTCAGGATTTCGCCGCCGTGAAGGGGGAGGGTTTGTTGCCGCCCAGCGTCAGCATGCCTTTCATCGCGGTGTCGGAAACGATGTCCGCCTCGAATGCGACGTGACTCGTCTGGACGCGGAAGAGGACATCATAGCCCCAGCTGGCGTGCGCGCCCCGGACGACGACGGTGAAGGCCGGGCTGTCGTCCCCGCCCGCGGGCTTGCAGGTCCCGGTGATGGCCGCGCCCGTCTGACTCAGGGCGCAACTGACGGTGATGGGCGTGGTTCCGACGCTCGAGGAGATCGTCCACGCCCCCGAGATGTCCTGCGCCCAGGCGAGGCCCGGCGTCGCCAGAAGGGCTGCGGCGAGGAGGATGGGTTTCATGGGGCGTATCCTGCTTGCTTCTGTCTGATCCACTACGCCGCCGCCGCCAACGCGATTGCATCCGCCCGGCGGGCCAGGACAGCCGGCGCGGTTTCCTTGAGGAACAGGGCGGTGACGCCGGCGACGATGTTGCAGCCGATCATCAGGAACATGGGCGTGTTCAGGCTCGACTGGTCGGCCAGCCAGCCGGACAGGAACGGGGAGCTGAACCCGCCGATAACCTCGCCGAGCCCCTGGATCAGGCCCATCGCCGCGCCGAAATAGCCGGGCGGCACGCTCTCGGAGGGCACGGTGGCCATGAACAGGGCGAACGTCCCCGACGCCGACCAGCCGACCACGACGATTGCGCCCAGCACCATGAGGTCGGTGGGGGCGTAGAGGGCCCCCAGCGGC
>Ga0265338_10010783_pt1 | contig 10656 bp, 12 predicted proteins | sample 42126metaG_FD_193579 | JGI IMG/M metagenome (GOLD analysis project Ga0265338, IMG submission 193579) | Rhizosphere microbial communities from Carex aquatilis grown in University of Washington, Seatle, WA, United States - 4-21-26 metaG | ecosystem: Host-associated > Plants > Roots > Rhizosphere... | reverse complement strand
GCCGCTGCTCTCGATACCAAGCATAAAAAGTATCTCTCTGATGTAGCAAATGGATTTGTAGCGGATAACGAACCATACGTTATCGCCGTTGACCGCTCCGAATTACCCCATCCCGAAGTTCCGCCCTCGCTTATCCTCAAAGCGCTTTTTGGCATTGGAAACCTCACGTTGAGTTTCCCAGTGCCTCAACCCGGAGAAAGACGCCGATCACAGGAACCGACAAGCTCATGGTCTCGCCAAGCCGCCATCCAAAAGAAAAGCGGTCAGCCCGTAGAGATGACCTTTTTCGAGAACCCCTAGCACTCGGGTATTAGTGCTGTAATCTACTCAACTCGCCATGTCATAAACAGTCCGCGAGAACCAGAAGGAATGGGTGAGCACTTCATCGTCGTGCACAATCCTCACGCCACGAACTCGTTACCACCCGAAGTGCTTCCTTTCGGCGAAGAATACCGTGCGGTCGGAGATTACATCAGCAAGACGAGGGAGCCGAAATCCTACCGGCAACCTGATGCTTTTGAGCATCTATACGAATGAGTATGGACGCGATATCCAAAAAACAGATTGAGCAATTTGTTTCGATCGTCGATAAAATAGTAACTTCTCGGTTTGTGCAAAACACGAAAACGGTTGGCTATACGTTGAACTTCACGGCAGGCCAGCCAATCGAACAGGACGTGAAGGGTTTTGATGAGAATGACCTACGGTCGATGCTCATGGACTTGCGAAAACTGACGCTCAAAAGAGACGGCGTCAATTTCCCCGATATCTGCGACTTGCTCGTGGCCAACTCGTCGGATGCCACTACTATCTCGAATGTCCGGCAATGTAAGGCGTTATGGAGCGAAGTGATGGAAAAACCTCCGGTCAAAATGGTCATTGGCGACGAAACCGAAAGCGGCGAGGGAATGATGAAAAAGTGGCTTTACGGCCATTACTTTCACGAGGATCGCGCAAACGAGTTGCAGGAGTTAGGACTCATCGAGCAATTCCATAAAGCGAACTTCGTTATCGCAATGACCGACCTCGTCAAAATAGCAGCAATCACGGCGAACAACGCAAAGGTGCTTTTGGGACTCAAATAGTTTCGTCGTGAGAGCGAGGTGGATACTTTGTTTTTACCCCTTCGAGCTGTACCTTGCTCGAAGCAATAAGCCGCTGCGAAGAATGTAGGATTGTCCGTTGGTTGAGTTGTTCAGCTAGCTCCGAAGGCATCTCGGCATAGCTGTCTTGGTTGAGTATCCAACCGGCGAGGAGCATACGATCCCGCGAGAGCGGAAGAGTAGCCTCGGCGTCCTCAAACAACATACCCGGACGACTCCCGAACGCATTTCTGCCGAACTTCTTGATCGCGGCTGGCCGCTCAACTACGAGTGGTGAGTCGGAGGTTACGAAAGTAGTTCCTCCGTCCCTGATTTCCAGCACCGCCCACTTCATGTTGAAGATGATTTGGGCGGTGTGCATGGTTTGCGGAATTAGGTGGGCAGCGTGCAACTCGTCGAAGTCCTCCAATCCGGCATCCAACTCTTCGGGGGTGATAGTTGCGCCACCACCACTCGGCGTTGCATTGAGAGTTCGGCGTTGCTCCGGTGTGATGGTCTTGACCTGCTCGCGCCACTCTTCCATGTTCTTTTTGAGTGTCTCGAACATCCGACGCGTATTTTCTCGATGCGGTCTTGTACGATGTAACATCGCGGCAACAAACACCGCGACGTTTGCTCGCTCTTGCGGCGTTAGCGGGATGTCCTTTGCTATTTTCTCTCTGAAAATGGTCGCGTACACGCCCTCAATGTCAGAGAGAGCGTTCTCAACCACCAAACTCTTCGAGCCGTCTTTTAGAGTGATCCGGTAGAAGTGGTTCTCGACGAGAATGTTTTTCGGACGAATGCGAATTATTTCGTTCTTCGTATCAAGTACCCAAACCCAGCCGTCGGAGTCGGTAAAGTTGTCGAGATAGCAACAGGGGATAGTGTGATGGCGTTTTTGCATCTCTCGATTGTAGTTCACACTCACTGCAAAGAAAACACTTACGGCACGTCAAACGACTTCGTCCGTCTCCGCCGTAAGGTTTGGAATGAAAAAGTAGTTGGAAGGCGTCATCCAAAAGGTTCTAATCTCATCTACTACCCTCCGCAGTCAGTACTTGTTATCGGTAGTATGTTGAGGTCTCGGCGCGCGAGCTTGACGCCCTTCACCGTTTTTTAACGCAGCTCGTGTAAATATCTTTCGACGACCTCGAACCCTCGGGAGTCGAATGTTACAAAGGGACGTTCAAAATGACCAACGACGGAAAACCCAATTCAGAGACACTCACAGAGCAGGCAACTGCCGCTCGTGATGCGGGCACAGCCCACGAGGAAGAAGCAACAGCTCTGGACACTGCGGCTGAAGCCGCGAAAACGACCGAGACCGCTGACGCCGAGGCCGCTGATGCGGGCAAGAAGGATTGATCGCTTTGCGATCTGCGACGAGACCATGCCCGGCTGAGCTGGGCATGGTCTTCTATTTTTTAATGGGAAACGATTAAATAGTTCCAGCCTCGTACCATACGGCCCGCAAAATTGTTGTTCTTCAACTTCACCGTATACATAGGTTCCACAATATACGATGCCTCTATTGAGTGAGATATACGATAAAACAGAGAAATCCATGAAAACAATGACTTGCAGACAAATGGGTGGCCCGTGCGACACAGCCTTTCACGGCAATACTGCCGACGAGGTCATTAAAGCTGAAGATGCACATCTAAAAGATGCGGTTGCAAAAGGAGATGAGGCACATAAACCGGCGCTTGAGCGGATGCAGGCAAGCTGGAAGCATCCGCTGTCGGGTATGAAATGGTATATAAAAGCGAAATCTGACTTTGCCGCTCTTCCGGAAGATAAGTAAATGAGATACCATTAGACAGATAAAAGGCGGATATCATTAATCAATATCACTATAAAATATGGTACATGGAAATTTTATTGGTGCGGCGATTGTTGCAGTAATCTACACGGTGTATCTCTTGGTGAATCCCGGTGCGGTGAAATCAAAAACGACGCTTGTAGTCGCATTGGTGGTTCTTAACGCTTTGACTATCATATTGATGAATTTTGCATTCAAGTAAACCGGTTTCGGTCGCGTGCCATACGGTCGACATCTCATGGTGCTAGGATGAAATTATGCAGAAACGTCCACTCTATATATACGTGATCGGGGTCGCTGTCGTGTGGTCGGGTATCCTCGCACTTTCATGGTTCGCGGTCATTCCGACGCCCTTCGATAATCTGGCCGTACTGTGTGCCGGTTTCGCGCTCGGCATGCTCGCCATGTACATCGCGATGCATCTGTACTCGTGGAAGTAGCGTCGTTCTCCCCATACCGCGAACACCCCGGCACGATCGAGGAGATATAATGGAAAGCGTTCATGGAAAATCCCGACGCCCACGGGAGGGGTCTCTTAGATAAACGGCCAGTCCGGGGTTTCACCAATCCCGCAACGATGCTTGCGGCCGGGCTCATCGCTTTTCTCGGTATTGTGTTCGGCGCACATCCGAATACGTCACTCCACGTAATTGCGACGCAGCCTGCCGCAGCAGCGGTGACGCTCCCTCCGGCTGCTCAAGTAAGCGCAACGGTCGCTCCCGTAAAAGAAAAAACAGCAATCGTTTCCGCTCCCACCCAAGTTGCCGCTGCCGCAATTGCCCCGGCCGAGCCGCAACGCATCATCGTGGCCGAAGCCTCCGGCGTGAGCGAGGCGGAACTCACGCAAAAATTACAAGACCTTGCGAATAGTTTACGTAGCTCATTCCCGCAGACTCCGGGCGCGCCTGTCGGAACGATAGCCTCCGGCGGCATGTGGAATAGCATTGCGGGTAGCAACAAAATCGATCAGCTCGACGGGACTACGCTCAACGGTGTCCATGTGAACGGCGTGACGGGACTCACCGCGTCCGACCTTCCCGACCTTTCGGGGAGCTACTTGCCGCTTACGGGCGGGACTCTTTCGAGCCTCTCGACTTCGGGGCACGTGGCGATAGGCAACATCGGCGGCATCGATTCGAGTGTTGACTGGTACGGCACGCCGTATAAGGCAACCCAACACCTCAACTCGGCGCTCAACATCGACGACCAGCAAACCGGCGATTTCGGTATCGGGGACGGCGCATCGACGTTATCTGTCAGCGGTTCGTATGTGCACACGGGTCCGGGCGGGAGTATTTTCGGCGTTGCCGCAAACGCTCTCGTCGCGACAAGTTCTACAGGCGCACTCGATTATTTCGCCGGCTCCGGAGGATACGCCAACAATTTCGGTACCGGGCGTATCGATCAGGAGGTCGGTGTTGATGGGGCGAGCTATAATTACGGGGCGGGTCTCGTCAACGATATGTACGCCTTCAACTCCGAAGGTGTCAACAATTACGGCTCAGGCACCGTCAACAACGGCTACGGTATTTTCCTTATGTCGCCGACAGTCACCACAGGAAAGCTCGGCAACGTATACGGAGTATACGTGGCGGACCAATCCGGCGTCGCAACGTCGAGCTCATACAACATTTACTCGGCTGGCAGCGGCAAGAATTATTTCGGGGGCGCGGTGGGCATCGGCACGACGAGCCCGAGTGCACTGCTTGCGGTAGCCGGAAATGCATACATGACAGGCGGTCTCGGTGTCGGTGCGATAAACGCAACTGCCGGGAGCATTGTCGCAACTGCCACCTCGACCGCGCTGAATTTTCTTGCGAGCGACAACGGTGCGGTCGGAGCTCCGGCGTATACGTTTGCGAACGCAAAAAATAGTGGGATGTACGCGGCCGGTTCGAACAATCTCAAATTTGCCGCGAACGGCGTCAATAGCCTGACGGTAACCGATTCGCAGGTGTATGTGCCGCTTTCCGGCACCGCGGTCGGACCCGCTATCAGTTTCGGTGCGGCAAATCTCGGTTTCTTTTCACCGGCCGCCAACGTCATGGGGTTTTCCACGGGCGGTGTCGAGCGGATGCGACTCGATAGCGCGGGCAATCTTGGTATCGGCACAACGTCGCCGAGCGCCGGGCTCGCGGTCAACGCGAGTTCCGTCGGTATTTATGCGACCTCGACCACCTTCGGCGGCAACGGCGGCGGCTTGCAAAGCTGGCAGTCGACGACCGGGCTTCCGTCCGCGGCGTACCTTTCCGAGTCGGTAACTGCGAACGGCTACATCTACGAAATCGGCGGATATTTCGGCGGCGTTCTGTCGAGTGTGTACTACGCCAAGGTAAATCCCGACGGTTCGGTCGGTTCGTGGCAAACCAATGCAAACACGTTGCCCGCACCGAGGTACATGGCGACCGCAGTTACGGTCAACGGATATGTATATCTGCTCGGCGGCTCGGGCGGAGGCGGTTCGCGGGTGTCGACCGTCTACTACGCGAAACTCAATGCCGATGGTTCTACGGGTGCATGGCAGACGGCAGCGAATGCGCTCCCTGATTCCTTCTTCGGCTCAAGCTCGGTTGTGGCCAACGGGTACATCTACGAAATCGGAGGCTTCAACGGCAGCTACACCTCCGCCGTCTACTACGCAAAAGTCAACGCGGACGGTTCGGTCGGCGTGTGGCAAACCGCTAACGCACTGCCCGCGACGCGCGAGCGTAGCGCGACAGTTACCGCGAACGGGTACGTGTATGCGATAGGCGGATACAGCAGCGGCAATCAATCTACCGTGTACTACGCGACACTCAATCCCGACGGCTCGATCGGCGCATGGCAAACCGCCGGCAATGCGCTGCCCGGCGCGCGGGGCGAGGCTACGGCGTTCGTCGCCAGCGGATACGTGTACATCATCGGCGGGTACGACGGCAGCGGCAATACGCAGTCGACGGTGTATTTTGCGAAGCTCAATTCCGACGGCACCGTTGGTCAGTGGCAAACGGCCAGCAACCCGCTTACCGCAGCGCGCGCGAGCGCAACCTCGGTCGCGCTGAACGGGTACGTGTATGAGCTCGGCGGCATGGATTCTTCGCCTGCCGTGCAATCCACCGTGTACTACGCATCGATCGCACGCACCGTGTTTTCGACGGCGTTGGACCTCATCAGTAGTGGTAGCTCCATCACTGCCGGTGACATTTTTTCCAACGGTGCGCTGAACGTGCTCGGTACCACGCAACTTTCAGGCGGGCTCGGTGTGAACGGTTCGTTCACGTTGAACGCAACCACCTCGCAAGCGCAAAATGTTCCCATCTTTTCCATCAACAATGCGACCGGCACCGCGCCTATCCTGACCGCGTTTTATAACGGCTCAGTCGGCATCGGCACCACGACGCCGGGCGCGCGCTTCTCGATAACGGGTGCCGGCACCGGAAGCGCTTACACGTTCCAAGCAGCCGATGCGAACAATAACGCGCTCCTTTCCATACAGGACAACGGTAGTGTCGGTGTGGGAACGACGACACTCTCCGCGCTCTTCACGGTCGCGGGCGGAGCGACCGCTGCTTCGACTGTCTTTTCGAGCGCGAGCACGGGCGTGAGCTACACCGTTCCCGCCGGTGTGACACAGCTGGTCGTGAAAACGTGGGGCGGCGGCGGCGGGGGCGCAGGCTCCCAGGACGGAAGTGACTCCGGCGGAGCGGGCGGCGGCGGCGGTTTCGCGCAGGCGACCATTACGGTCACTCCGGGCGAGACGCTCACTATCAAGGTTGGTGGCGGCGGCGGAGCCGGCGGTCACTCCAGCGGCTCGGGCGGAACCAACGGCGGCGGCTCGGGCGGACTTGTCGAAGGAGCGCTCGTAGGAGGCTCCGGCGGCGGCGGCGGATATTCGGAAGTTCTACGCGGCAGCACTCCGCTTGTGCAGGCGGGCGGCGGCGGCGGCGGCGGATATGCCGGTGAGTTCAGCGGCAACGGCGGCGGGGGTGGTGCGGGCGGCGGTAACAGCGGTGTTGCGGGAGGTAGCACGTTCAGCGGGAACGGCGGCGGCGCGGGAACGCAAAGTACCGGCGGTACCGGCGGTCCCAACACGACGTGTTTTGATTCGGGTTCGGCCGGCAACGGCAGCGCGAATCAAGGAGGCACCGGCGGTAGCAACGGCTCGTTCTGTAATGCATCCGGCGGTGGTGGTGGTGGAGGTCAGTTCGGCGGCGGCGGCGGCGGCTTGAGTAACTCGGGCGCGGGCGGCGGCGGCGGCTCCGACCTCGTGACCGGATCGAATACGGCCGAAACGGCGGGCTCCGGCGTGAACGCCGCCAACAGCAGCGATGCCAACTACGCCGGCAACGCGGGCAAAGGCGGTTCCGGCAGCACCGGCAGCTCCGGCGGCGCGGGCACCGACGGTCGCGTCGTTATCGTCACGGTCTCGACGACCGCCGTGCAGTTCACCAACTCAAGCGCTTCGTCCATCGCCACGTTCCTCGGCAGCGGCTACTCCGGCATCGGCACCACGACCCCGTGGGGAAAGCTCTCGGTGCTTGCCACCGACAATGCGCTGGCGCCTCAGTTAGTTGTCGCATCATCATCGAATGTAAGTTTTATGGTGGACCAGCTCGGCAGGATCGGCATCAACACGTAGGCTCCCGCCAACTACCTATCCATTTCTACCTCAACGAATCTCGGTACCATTTCGATGGAATGGGACGGCACGTCGCAATATGCCGGCGGATTCAACGACAAGCGCAGCGGCTCGACAGGGGATACGGTGTTCAATTTCATGCGCAACACTACGCAAGTCGGCAGCATTTCAGAAACGAACACCGCAACGACCTATAACACAACGTCCGACAGGCGTCTCAAGGAAAACATCGCGACAACCACCGCGGGACTCAGCGTGCTCATGCAAATTCCCGTCGACGACTTCAGCTTCATCAGCGACCCCGCGCATCAGCGCACACAAGGATTTATTGCGCAGGACGTTGAGGCGCTGTATCCGGAAGCGGTAACGACCAACGGCGATAACGGTGTCGCTCCGCTCTCGTCGACTTCGACACCGTGGTCGGTCGACTACGGCCGCATTACGCCGCTCATTGTCCGCTCGGTGCAAGACATTGCGAACCTTTCGGACACATTCAAGGGGACACTCATCGCGTGGCTCGGAGATGCGGGTAACGGCATAGACGACCTCTTTGCGCGTAATATATATGCCGACAAGCTATGCGCAAAAAATGCCGACGGCTCGTACACCTGCGTGACGGGCGACCAACTTGCTGCCGCCATCTCCGGCGCGGGTTCCGCGCCGGCCGCTGCGCCACAACAAGACTCCGGCACGTCGACTACCGAGAGCGACACATCGGCGGGTGTGCCCGTTATTGAAATCAACGGCGATAACCCTTCGCATCTTCAGATCGGTACGACATACGTCGATCTCGGTGCCGTGATTACCGGTCCCACCCAAGCTGACACGAACCTTGGTGTTCAAACGTTCTTCGGGACGACACCGCTTGAGTACGCGCTTATCGATACGTCCGCACCCGCGACATACCACATCTACTACGTGGCGACGAATGCCTCCGGCACCTCGACCTCGACGCGCACCGTCATCGTCGACGCGCCCGTCGGAGATGCAACGACGACACCGGACGAGACGGACGCTACGACGACCGACGATACGGCGACGACAAGTCCGTCCGAGTAGTGCAGCAGATATGAATGATAGTCTCCATCTTTCGTGGACGGACATTGACGGATATGTGAGCGATATTGCGGCGAGCATACGCGCGAGCGGCTTTGTACCGGATTTTCTCATCGGCATCGCCACAGGGGGATTAATACCGCTCGCGTACCTTTCAAAGAAACTCGGTGTCCGGGATGTCGCAACAGTATCGGCGCGCTCGTACGAAGGTACTGCGCAAAACGAATTACGAATATCGAACGTTCCCGACATTGACCTGCACGGACGCTCCGTGCTGCTCGTCGATGAAATAGCCGATTCGGGAAAAACGCTGCGCGCGGTCGTCGAACTTTTTTCGGAGCGCGGCGCATCCGCGCTCAAGACGGCTACGCTCGCTGTCCGCTACGACAAATGCACGTTCCGCCCGGATTTTTTTGCTCTCGAGTGCGACCGCTGGGTAGAATTCCCGTGGGACGCATCACCGGGTTCTGTGCACACGGAAGCCTCGACGCGATGAATCGATACGTTACAATTTCAGTATGATAGTCGTCTCGTTCCTCGTCATTCTTGCGGCAGGCATCGCGTCCGTATTGGTCGGTTGGTTGTGGTACCACCCGCGCTTTTGCGGCAGTCTCTGGATGCGCCTTGAGAATTTCACTCCTGAAATGGTGGAGCGCGGCAAGAAGCGCATGCCGCTCAATGCCATCGTTGCACTCCTTGCGAGCATGCTCGTGGCGTGGGTCATGAGCTACGTCGGGATACTCTTGGGTGTCTACGACTGGCTCGGTGCCGTGGAACTCGGCTTCTGGTGCTGGCTCGGATTCGCGGCGCCTCCGATGCTCGGTATGGTGCTCTGGGAACAAAAACCTGTCCGCCTCTATCTCATCGTCGCGCTCAACTGGCTCGTCTCGTTCATCGTCATCGCGATGGTCCTGCTTGTCGGTTCACAGCTCGTTTCTTCCTCATCGTATGGAGTGACGCCGGATTCCGGTTACACCGCGAGCGAGTAGGGCATCATGAAAAAACACCATGTCATCTTTGCGGCGCTGTTGGTAGCCGTTCTTTTGTGTGTCGCGTTTGTGTACGGTTCGCGCGTACTCTCGTCTTCGGCGAGCGGCGGCATGCACACTGCCGTGCTCGACGGCAAAACACTGCACGTCGAGATAGCCGATACCGACGCTACGCGCGAATTGGGTCTCGGCGGGCATGCGCCGCTTGCTCCGGACCAGGGCATGCTCTTCGTGTTCCAGCAAGACGGCGTCAACAAATTCTGGATGAAAGGCATGACGTTCCCGCTGGATATCATTTGGCTCACCGGTGACGATAATATCGTGTATATTCAGCCTGACCTTTCGCCCGCAACGTACCCGAATGCATACGGCCCCGACACGCCGACACGCTACGTGCTCGAAGTGAACGCAGGGTACGCGCAGCAAAACGGCGTCAAAGTAGGGGACCACCTCCAATTTTAAAAAAGAAAGCGCCCGACGAAGTGAAGCCGGGAGCTTCCTTCGTCGGGCGCCTATTCGTCCTCAAGGACGAAATACTGGGGCGTCTTCGGCGCGTCGACATCAATTGCGATGATGCTGATGGTCGAATTGTCGGGCACGACCGTCTCCGCTTCGCTGAAGTTCTTGCGCACGCCGTCGAGCCGGACGTGGAACACTTTCGGCTGCGCAAAATCCTTGTCTTTCTTCAGACGTCCGAAACCGATCTTGATGGCGGTGAGGAGTTGGAGCGGCGCCGGCGGGAAGGGGATTTCAACGTGGAATCGGCTGAACAAGAGCGTGATCATGCGGATTGTCCTTCTGCGGGAGGGGAACACAGGAACTGCGCGGGATTGTAAACTATATGGACTTGTGGCACAATATTTCCCTGCGTTAGGCAGTCGCCCCGAGAGTAATCGAGGGGAGGAAAGTCCGGACACGCGCCCTGAGAGAAATCGAAGGGCAGCACGGTAGCGGGTAACGCCCGCCTGGGTAATCCAAGGGATGCGAACAGAAACGCCGATGCCGAGAGGCTAGGGCTCCTTCGGGAGTTGTCGCGCGGAAACGCGCGGATGAAACGGCAAAAGTTCCTACCTGCGTGCAAGGCCG
>Ga0265338_10010782_pt1 | contig 10656 bp, 12 predicted proteins | sample 42126metaG_FD_193579 | JGI IMG/M metagenome (GOLD analysis project Ga0265338, IMG submission 193579) | Rhizosphere microbial communities from Carex aquatilis grown in University of Washington, Seatle, WA, United States - 4-21-26 metaG | ecosystem: Host-associated > Plants > Roots > Rhizosphere... | reverse complement strand
CCGGCGCTACCGCTCCGCCGCCGAGCTGCTTCTGGCGCTGCGCAGCCTCGTCGCCCCGGCGGTGCACTGATGCCGACGTCTCCTCCCGTCGCCCAGCTCCTGGCCCTCTTCGGCCGCGCCGACGTCATCGAGCTGATGGTCAACGACGACGGCTCCTGCTTCGTGGAGCAGGCGGGCCAAGGGCTGCGCGCCGTCGGCAAGCTCGAGAACGGCATGAGCTACGAGCTCCTGCGCGCGCTGGCCGGCGACTCCGTCGAGGCCAGCCTCATCAAGCGTCCCTACGCCGACCTCGTCTCCTCGGACGGCTCGCGCCTGCACGTCCTGGCCCCGCCGATCGTGAAGGGCCTGGCGCTGACGATCCGCAAGAAGCCTCTTCAGCGGCCCAGGCTCGAGGAGCTCGTCGCCAACGGCACGCTGACGGAGGGCTGCGCGGGCCTGCTGGCCTACGCCGTGGAGCACGGCCGCAACGTCCTCTTCGTCGGCGGCACCAGCTCCGGCAAGACGACGCTCCTCAACGCGTTGGCCGCGCTCTTGCCGGACGACCAGCGCATCCTGGTCCTCGAGGATACCCCGGAGCTGACGCTGCCCCAGCCGCACGTGATGTACCTGCGCACCCGCCACGCCGACCCCAACGGCTGGGCGGACGTGACGCTGCGCGAGCTCGTGATCAACACGCTGCGGATGCGGCCGGACCGCATCGTGGTGGGCGAGGTGCGCGGCTCGGAGGCGGCCGATCTCCTGCAGGCCATGAACATCGGCCAGGAGGGCGTGCTCTCGACGCTCCACGCCAGCTCCTGCCGGGAGGCGCTGATGCGCCTGGAGACCCTCGTGCTCATGTCGGGAGTGGACATGCCGCTGCGCGCCGTGCGCGGCCAGATCGCCTCCGCCCTCGACCTCATCGTCTTCGCCGCGCGCCTGCCGGACGGCAGCCGCCGGGTGATGCAGGTGGCGGAGGTGACGGGTCTTGAGCTCGACAACATCACGATGGCCGACCTCTTCAAGGTGGAGGCGCGCAAGTCGCCGCAGGGGGCCACCTACCAGCTGCGCCCGACGGGCAGCATCCCGCGCTTCTACGAGGGGCTCCGTCAGGCCGGCCTGGAGCCTCCGCTGGAATTTTTCAAGTAAATAAGCTATCGTTCGCCCATGGGCAAGAAGGTCTTGGTCATCGACGACGAGCCGGAGATGCTCGAGCTCATCAAGTACACCCTCGAGAAGGGCGGCTTCGAGGTCACCACGTGCGACAACGGCCGGCACGCCTGGGATGAGATCTCCCGCATCAAGCCCGACCTGCTGGTGCTCGACGTGATGCTGCCCGGCATCGACGGCTACTCCCTCCAGCTCAAGATCGCCGGCGAGAGCTCGACGCGGGATCTGCCGATCATCGTGCTCACGGCGCTGGAGCCCTCGCGGACGCTGTTCCAGAAGTTCCCGCAGGTCGTCGGCTTCATGACCAAGCCCTTCAAGACCGAGGAGCTCCTCGCGGCCGCGCAGGCCGCCGTGGCCCGCTCCGAGTCCAAGCCCTCCTAAGCCGCAAAAGGGGTCTTCCATGGCGGACGAAGCGTACGACGCGATAGTGGTCGGCGCCGGCCCGGCCGGCATCTCGGCGGCCATCACGATGGCGCGCGCCGGCCTCAAGGTCGTCGTCCTCGAGCGCGGCGAGTATCCCGGCGCCAAGAACGTCCAGGGCGCGGTGCTCTACTCGAAGATGCTCCACGAGATCGTCCCCGAGTTCTGGAAGGATCCGAACGCCGCCATCGAGCGCCCCGTCGTCGAGCAGAAGACCTGCATCACGACGGAGGACTCCTGGGTCACGGTCGGCTACAAGTCCCTGAAGTTCCTCGAGGGCATCCCCAACTGCTACACGATCATCCGCGTCAAGTTCGACCAATGGTTCGCGAGCAAGGCCGAGGAGGCGGGCGCCGAAGTCTTCTGCGGCGTGACCGTGCGGGAAGTGCTCAAGGACGCCGCGGGAAAGATCGTCGGCATCAAGACCAGCGAGGGCGACGATCTTCATGCTTCCGTCGTTCTGGCCTGCGACGGCGTCAACTCCATGATCGCGCAGAAGGCCGGCTTCATCGACGAGCTGAAGCCTTCAGAAGTGGCCTTGGGCGCCAAGGAAGTCATCGCCTTGGACCCCGGCGTCATCGAGGACCGCTTCCAGCTCAATCCCGGAGAAGGGGCCACGATGGAGATGTTCGGCTCGATCACGCTCGGCATGCTCGGCTACGCCTTCATCTACACCAACAAGGAGACGCTCTCCCTGGGCGTGGGCTGCAAGCTCTCCGACTACCAGAAGAAGGGCCTGCGCCCGTCCGATCATCTGGAGCTCATCAAGAAGCACCCCTACATCAAGAAGCTCATCTCCGGCGGCAAGACGCTCGAGTACTCCTCGCACCTGATCCCGGAAGGCGGCTTCAAGTCCATGCCGCCGCTCGTCGCCGACGGCTTCATGGTGGCCGGCGACGCCGCGCAGATGACCAACCCGGCCTACCGCGAGGGCAGCAACCTCGCCATGACGGCCGGCAAGCTCGCCGGCGAGGCCGTGATCGAGGCCAAGAAGAAGGGAGACTTCAGCAAGGCGGGGCTGTCCTCCTACGTCGACAAGCTGCGCGCGGGCTATGTCCTGTCGGACATGGAGGACATCAAGGACCTCGAGGAGCACGTCGAGCGCTCCAAGGGCTTTCTCGAGTTCTACCCGCAGCTCGCCTGCGACCTGGCGCACCTGCGCTTCAGCGCCGACGGAGTGCCGAAGAGGGAGCACCTCAAGCACGCCCTCGGCCTCATCAAGAAGCGCGGCCTCATCCGCATCGCCAAGGATCTTTTCCCCCTGAGGAAGGTGGCCATCTGATGGAAAACAAGCCTGACGCGACGGTCGAGGCCAAGCTCGGCACCTTGGAGTGGAAGAAGTCGCCCAACCCCCACATCGTCCTGCGCGACGCCTCCGAGAAGGCCCCTTGCGTGACCCAGTGCGACAGCAAGCCCTGCACGACGGTCTGCCCGGCGAAGGTCTACGAGTGGGAAGCCGACCACAAGAAGATCATCGTCAACTACGAGAACTGCATCGAGTGCGGCGCCTGCCGCATGCTCTGCCCCTTCGACAACATCAAGTGCGACTGGCCCGAGGGCGGCATGGGCGTGAAGTACAAGTTCGGCTAACTTGACCGACGGACCGCCCTGCTAGACCTCCGCCGTGGCCCTCGATCGAAAGACCGCCGGCAGGCTCGTGCTCGGCGTCGGCGGCATCCTCGTCCTATGCGGCTTGCTGCTGATGCGCTGCTCGGGGCGGGCGCCGGTCGCCGGCGTCGCGCCCGGCCCGGCCGCGACCCGCTCCGGCTGGAGGACGACGGCCGGCGCTAGCGCCGGCGGGCGGGAGCGGCGCTCGGCGCGCGCAGCGCCTCGCCGATCACGAACCAGGCCTCGTCGGCGTTCTCGGCGTAGTGGAACAGGCCGAGGTCCCGCTCCGAGATCAGGCCCAGCTGCGCGAACTTCTTGAAGTCGAGGACCTGGTTCCAGTAGTCGCGCTCGCCGACGAGGATGATGGGGGCGCGCGGCGTCTTGCCCGTCTGCATGAGCGTCAGCAGCTCGAAGAGCTCGTCCATCGTGCCGAAGCCGCCCGGGAAATAGACGTGGGCGACGGCGCCGTGGCGCAGGTTCGCCTTGCGGGTGGAGAAGCTCGAATAGCGGAAGCTCAGGCCTTTCGTCTGGTAGGCGTTGGGCTTCTGCTCTTGCGGCAGCTCGATGTTGTGGCCGATGCTCGGCCCGCCGGCCTCGAAGGCGCCGCGGTTGGCGGCCTCCATGATGCTCGGGCCGCCGCCCGTCGCCACGCCGATGCTGCCGCCGCCCAGACGCGCGATCAGGCCGCCGAGCTGGCGCGCTTCCTCGTAGTAGCGGGACAAGGCGACGGCTTGGCGCGCCTGCGCCAGCGCCTGGCGGTCGGCGTCGGAGTCGGGGGCGTCGCCGACGCGCGCGCGGGTCTGCTCGTAGCGGCGGCGGGCCTCGGCGCGCGGCAGGATGCGGGCGCTGCCGTACACGGTGACCGTCGCCTTGACGCCGGCGGCGGCCAGGGCGGCGCGCGGCTCTTCCAGCTCGCGGCGCAGGCGCAGGGCCTCGTCTTCCGGCAAGGGAGCGATCAGCTCCGGGACCTTGGCGGCGGGCAGCAGCGCCGCCACGTCTCTCTCGAGCTCGTGGACGAGGGCGGCGTCCTGCGTCGTCTTGAAGTTGTCCCAGAGAGCGAGGGCCGAGGCGTAGCGGCGCTTGCGCGCCAGCTTGCGCAGGGCTTCCAGGAAGCGCCGGGCCCGCAGGCGCTCCCGCGCCTGGCGCAGCGGCGAGCCGGGGGGCTGGTGGGGCGCCTGGCGCTCCAGCCGGTCGAACTGGCGGTGGGCCGCCTTGACGCGGTCTTTCTTGAGCAGCAGCTGGATCGTGTGCACGTCCTTGTTGTCGACGCGGCCCGGCGCGCGGCCGAGCGGGAGCTGCGACTTGGCCTGCGCGGCATAGCGGCCGTCGGGCTGGCGGTGGAAGACCTTGAGCTCGAGGCCCGCGAAGACGTAGACGCGCTCGAGCGCCACGGGCTGCCGTTTCGCCGCCTTGCCGGCCGCCCAGGCGTCGAGCTCGCGCTTGAGCCGGCCCACGTCGACGCTCGTCTCCGAGGTCAGGTCGACGGCGGCGGCGCCCGGGCCGAGGCGGTGGCGCGCGGCGTGCTCGGAGACCTGCGTGTTCGCCTTGTTGACGAGGAAGGTGAAGTCGACGTTGCGGCCGATGAGGCTCTTGAGCTCGGTGATCCGGCCGCCGAGCACGATGTCGGGGGTCTTCAGCTCCTCGCGGACGACGACCTGGAGGTCGGTGTTGTAGAGCTGTAGCTTCTTGATGAGCTTGACCTCGTGGGACTTCTGCTCCGGGAGGATCTCGATCAAGCGCGGGTTCTGCGAGAGGTCGATGGCCGTGAAGAAGCCGCCCTTCGAGTCGTGGTAGCGGTAGACGCGGTACGGCGCCATCTGGGCGAGATGCTCCTTGAGCCGGGCGATCAGATAGCGCGAGTTGCTGCCGTCCGGGATCCAGCGGTCGACGTCCTCGGCGGTGCGGATCGTGTGGGACTCGGCGCGGACGACGCCGGCCGGAAGGGCGATCGTCGGCTGAGTCCCCGTCGCAAGAGGCTCGGAGAGCGCGGCGCCGTCGGAGGGCCGCGCCGCGTCGAAGAAAGCGTGGCCAGCCTGCGCCGCGGAGACGCCGCCGGCGGGCGGCTCGACGGCGGCGCCGGCCAGTCTCTGGAGGTCGGCCGCGGCGTGCGGGGCGTCGGGCGCGCCCGGGGGCGCGACGGCGGCGGCGGGCGCCAGACCCGCGGCGGGCGCCGCGGCGGCGTCGAGCGAAGGGACGGCGCTCGGGCCGAGGGCCGGGATCTCGAGGGCGGCGGGCGCCGCGACGGTCCGCTCGACGGGCGCGGCGGCCCCGAGCACGGGCCAAGCGAGAGCCAGCAGCAGCCGCGCGAGCATCGCAACGATTATGAACGAAACGTCCGGGCGAAGTCTGGGCCGATGGGGCCCGCGCGCGCGGGCTAAAAGTCCTAGAGCTTAGGGCTCAGCGCGCCGCTTTCGCGTAGACGCGGAGGAACTCGCGGGCGACCTGATCGGCGCTCGTGAACGCCTTGCCTTTCTTGGGGAGCAGTCGCGCGTGCAGGACGGAGGCGCCGGAGTCGAGCTCGACCACGGTGACGAGAGCGTAGCTCCAGTCGGCCGCCATGCGGCCGATGATGAGGGCGTCGGCGCCGGTCTTGGAGCGCAGCGTCTCGAGCTCCTCGGCGCGATAGCCGACCTCGCGGTCCGGCTTGTATTGGGACAGGATCTCCGCGAGAGCCTTCTGATCGACGGGCTCGTAGGTGGACTGGGCCAGGGCGGCGGCGAAAGCGTCGGTCACCTGCTGGCCGCGGCCCTTGGGATCGAGGAACGGCGCCACGCCGAAGTGGCGGTACGCGCCGAAATCGACGGCTTCCTCGGCGCGGAACTCGGAGCGGCGGGCGCAGGCCGCGAGGGCCAGCGCCGCGGCGGCGACGACACAGAGCCAGCGACGCATCGGCCGTTTATACCATTTACCGAAGCGTTGCCTTCGTTTTAACGAGAATCAACGGCGGCCCGGCGCGGCCTCGGCTATACTGGAGGCATGGACGAGCGAGGCCAATCGACGCTGGAGGCGGTCCTGATCCTGGCGCTGTCGCTGTCTCTGGTGGCGGCCGGCGTCTCGGCTTTCAAGAACTCCCAGCCGCGCCGTTGGAGCGAGCTGGCCGAGGCGGTCTCGGACGTCTCGCGCGACCTGTCCTGGCAGTACGCCGACGCCGTGGCCGCCTGGACGGGGCGCGGCGTGTCCGGCAGCTTGCGCGCCTCGCTGGCGCGCGCCGAGATCCCTCAGGCGGACGGCCGCGCCTATCTGCGCCCCGCCGCCGACCCGCTCAAGCAGATCCAAGCGCTGCGCTAGCGCGGCGGCGCCCGCGGTCGGCCGTGCTATCCTAGAAGCATGAGAAGAGTCATGCTGCTCGCGGCCGCGGCGCTGGCTTTGGCCGCCTGCTCGACGCCGCAATCCCGCGTCAAGAAGCATCAGGCGCTGTTCGACGCCTACCCGCAGGAGGTGCGCGACAAGATCCTGGCCGGCGAGGTCGAGGTGGGCTTCACGCCGGAGCAGGTGCAGCTCGCCCTCGGCTCTCCGGCCCGCGTCTACTCCCGCAAGACGCCGCAAGGCTCCCAAGAGGTCTGGTCCTACGGCGGCAACGGCGGGGGCCCCACGGTGGGCTTCGGCTTTGGCGTCTTCGGCGGCGGCCCGGTCTCCTACGGGGTCGGGATCGGCTCCGGCGGCGACTGGTATCCCGACGAGAGCGAGCGCGTCGTCTTCGAGAACGGCCGCGTCGTCACCGTCGAGCAGCGCCAAAAGTAGGCGCTAGAACGAGTAGTTGATGTCCATGAAGACGGCGAGGCCTTCGCGGCCGACGCCGAAGTCCACGGAGCCGACGACTTGGGGGCGGGCGACGGCGCGGATCGCGCCGCCGACCACGGGGCGGAGGTATTGCAGCGCCATGCTGCCGGGGTTGTCGGCGACCGTGCCGGCGCCGACGAAGGGGGCGACCTCGAACTCGGTGGTGACGCCGCCCATGCGCGTGTCCCAGACGGTGTAGCGCTGCTCCACGTTCAAGGCGACCATGCTCCGGTCCATGTAGCGTCCGTCGCCGTAGGCGCGCAGGCTGTACTTGCCGCCCAGGCGCGGCAGCAGCCAAAAGGGCGCGTCGCCCATGAGCTGCTCGAACTGCAGCTGAACGGCGGTCACCTGCTTGCGCTCGGTCTTCCACGGGTGGAACAGGCGGCCGTCGAAGCCGCTGCGGCTGTAGTCGTAGGAGCTCGCGAAATCGCGCACGGACTGCGCGCGGTAGAACTGGACGAAGGAGCCCTGCGTGGTCGTCACCGGGTGGTCGCGCGTGTCGTAGTCGAGCGTGAAGCGCATCTCGTCGGTCTGGTGGCGGTGCTCGGCCTGGAAACGCGGGAAGACGTCCGAGAAGCCCTGAAGCCCCGGGAGCGGGCCGTTGCTGACTTTCTCGGCGACCATGGTGTTGCCGATATGGGCGCGCCAGTTCGAGCCCTCGGCGAGCGGGGCGCCGACGGTCCCCTTCACGGTCAGGGTGTCCTCCTTGAAGTTGGTCTCGTTGGAGCGCGGCGTGTTCGGGCCGACGCCGAAGAAGCGCTGGCCGGCGTCGATGTTCTCCTGCACCCGGAGGACGACGTCGTGCGAGGAGCCGGCGAAGGATTGGTCCTCGTAGTGCCCCAGGATCTCGTGCTCGTATTTGCCGACGGAGGCGCGGGCGACGAGGGCGGCGTCTTCCTGCGGGTAGTAGTAGTAGCGGTAGGTGGGCGTGACCTGGAAATAGCGGTTATAGGTGATCGAGGGCGCGTGGATCTGCTTGATGCGGTCGCTGCCCGGCGCCTTGAGGACCCAGATGGGCATGACACCCACCGTGATGCCGCGGTTGGGGTCGGTGTCGACGATCGGCAGCCGGATCCACATGCCGCGCTTGAGCGGATGCAGCATCCAGCTCAGCCAGGGCGCCGGCGCCTCGGGCTCCTCGAGCTGCGGGGGGATGTCGCGGCGGGGGACGAGCTCCGAGGATGAGTCCTCGGGCGACAACGGCGTCATCCGCGGCGGCTTGTACCCTTCCCCGCGCGCCGTGACGGCGAAGCCGAGCAGGGCCAGCGCCAGCCCGATAGTTCTCCTCCGCATGAGGGAGAGGAGTCTACCAAACTTGAAAAGTCAGGGGCCAGCCGGCCGGCGCTCAGTCCCCGTCGACGTGCTTGCGGTCCCAGCGCTCGGTGAGCTCTTGGAACTTCTTCTCCTGCTCGGGCTTGAGCAGCGGCCGCAGCTCCGAGCGAAACGACAGCCGCAGCTGCTTGAGGTCGGCCGAGGCCTTCTCGCGGAGGGCGAGCATCTGCTGGCGGTGCTTCTCCAGGAGCGTCTTGACCTTGGCGCGCTGGTCGTCGTCGAGGCCGAGATCGCGCGACAAGCGGCCGACGGCGCGCTCGGCGTCGGGACCGCGCCGCCAATAGCGGCGGAGCATCGCTCTCTGGTAGCGCGCCCCGCTGACCACGCCGACGAGGCAGCCGAGCAAGAACGCGACGAGGACGGCGCCGCGCGAGCTCACGGCGCCTCCGGGGCCATCAGCGGCCGGGCCGGCTCCGCCGGCAGCACGAGCTCCGAGGGGGCGCTGGCCGCGCCGACCAGGACCTCCATGTCCAAGGTGTCGGCCTGGCGGCCGATCGCGAGGAACACGCTGGCCAGGCCCACGCCGAGCGCGGGGACCAGCCACCGCGGCTGCAGCAGGGAGCGCGCCGCCTCCAGCCACGGAGACGGCCGGGGCTCCAGGCGGGCCATCACGGCGGCGACGAAGCGCTCCGTTTGGGCGCTCGTCGGCGCGTGCCGGGCGCTCAGCCCCTTCATCGCGTCTTGCCAGCGCGGGTCCAGATCATCCATTTCGCTCATTAGACGTTGCTCCCTCCCAAAAGGTGGCGCAGGTTCTGCTCGAGCTGGCGGCGGGCCCGCTTGAGCCGGGTCTTCACGGCGTCGAGCGAGCAGTCCAGCGCCTGCGTCAGCTCGCGGTAATCGAGGCCCTGCGTCTCGCGCAGGACGAGGATGAGGCGGTAATCCGGCGGCAGCGCCGACAAGGCTCGCTCCACGAGCTCCGCGTCCTCGAGCGCCTGCGCACCCGAGGGGGCTTGGCCCAGCGCCGCCTCGGCCGCGTCGCCGCCGGCCTCCAGCAGCGCCTCGAGCGAGTCGGACTTCTCTCGCGCGCGCTTGCGCAGGCGGTCCAGGCAATGGTTCGAGGCGATGCGGTAGACCCAGGTCGAGAAGGCCGAGTCGCCCTGGAACCGGCCCAGGCTGCGGTAGGCCTTGAGGAAGGCCTCCTGGGCGGCGTCGTCGGCCTCCTCGCGGTCGCCCAGCATCGAGACGCACAGGCCCAGGATCGCCGGGTGGTGGCGGCGCACGAGCTCGGCGAAATCGTCCCGCCGCCCGGCGCGGGCGCCGGCGACGAGGTCGAGGTCGGAGCGGGGCTCGCTCATGCGCGCGCTCCGGCCCGGCAGCGCGCGAGCGACCAGCGCGCCTGCTCGCTCAAGACGGGATCCTCGTGGGCGGCGTAGCGCTCGAGGGTCGGGACGTGGCGCGGGTCCCCGGCGTTGCCCATGAGAAGGAGGGCGTCGCGGACCAGGCCGCGCCATTTCGTCCGCCACAGAGGGCTGCCGCGGAAGCGCGCGCGAAAGGCCGCGTCGTCGAGCGCCGCCAGCTCCTCGAGGTCGAGCGCCGGCTCGCCCGGAGGCGGAAAGGCGGCGCCCGCCTTGGCGAATCGGTTCCAGGGGCAGACTTCCTGGCAGATGTCGCAGCCGAACAGGCGGTCTTGGACGCCGCTGCGCAGCTCTTCCGGGATCGCCTCGCGGTGCTCGATGGTCAGGTATGAGACGCAGCGCGAGGCGTCGAGGACGCGCTCTCTCGGGAAGGCGTCCGTCGGGCAAGCGTCCAGGCAGGCCGTGCAGGAGCCGCAGAAGCCATCGCCGGAATCGCCGTCCGGCGGGAGCTCGAGATTGACGGCGATTCCGGCGATGAAAAAATAGGAGCCGTTTTTCCTATTTATCAACATGGTGTTCTTGCCGACCCACCCCAGCCCCGCCAGGCGCGCGTACGCCCGTTCCAAGACCGGGCTGCTGTCGACGAAAACGCGGCCGTCGGCGCCTGGCTGGCGCCGTTTCAGCCACTCGAGCACGCCGGCGAGCCGCGCCTTCAGGGAGTCGTGGTAATCGGGCAGCCGCGCGTAGCGCGAGACGCGGCCCTTCCCGGGGACGGAGGGCTCCGGCGTGTTGCCGGCGTAGTTGAAGCCGCAGACGAGGACGGACTTCGCGTCGGGATACCAGTGGCGCAGCTCGTCGCGCACGGCGGCGCGGGCCGCCATGTAAGACATGGAGGCGTGGAGCCCGGACGCGAGCCAGGTCGTGAGATGCGCGGCGTCGTCGGGTTTCACGGCGGAGGCGACGCCGACGAGGTCCGCGCCTTGGGCGCGCGCTTGGGCCTTCAGCTCCGCCGCGAGCCGGCTAGACAGCGGGTTCGGCAGACAGGATCTTGAACTGCCTGGGTCCGGCCGGCAGC
>Ga0265338_10010781_pt1 | contig 10658 bp, 11 predicted proteins | sample 42126metaG_FD_193579 | JGI IMG/M metagenome (GOLD analysis project Ga0265338, IMG submission 193579) | Rhizosphere microbial communities from Carex aquatilis grown in University of Washington, Seatle, WA, United States - 4-21-26 metaG | ecosystem: Host-associated > Plants > Roots > Rhizosphere... | reverse complement strand
TTCCGCGTGCACTACGCCGGCTTCTTCGACCCGGGCTTTGGCACGGAAGAGACGGCCAGCCGCGGCTCCCGGGGCGTGCTGGAGGTGCGCAGCCACGAGACCACGTTCCTGCTGGAGGACGGCCAGGTCGTCGCGCGCCTGGTGTTCGAACCCCTGACCGAAAAGCCGCAGCGCCTCTATGGCCAGGACGGTTCGCACTACCAGGGCCAGGGCTTGAAATTGTCCAAGCATTTCAAGAGTTGGCGCTAGGGTCTCGCGTTCCGCGGCGCGTTCGAGCGGCGAACCGTCGCATTCACGAACGCGCCCTGAACGGCCACCGTGTCTTAAGACGATTCAGTGTAAATGGGCTCCGAGGGGGAGGGCCTATGAAGTCAGTTCTGGCGAACCACGCCGCCGACGACCTGTCGGCCTTCTTCGACGTTTCCCTCGACATGCTGTGCATCCGCGACATGCACGGCTGTTTCGTGAAGGCCAGTCCGTCGTGGGAGCGCACGCTCGGCTGGAGCGTGGCCGAACTGACCGGGACGGCGATGCTGTCGCTGATCCATCCCGACGACGTCGAACCCAGCCGCGCCCAGATGGGCCGCGCCGACCACGAGGGCGAGGTCGTGGGTTTCGTCAATCGCTACAGGCACAAGGACGGCCGCTATCGCCACCTGGAATGGCGCGCCCGCAGGATGGGCGAGTTCGTGTTCGGCGTGGCCCGCGACGTCACTGACCGCCTGGCCGTGGAGGCCGAGATGCAGGCCGCCCGCGAGGCGGCCGAGGCGGCCAACCGCACCAAGAGCGATTTCCTGGCCAATATGAGCCACGAGATCCGCACGCCTCTGAACGGGGTGATCGGCGTGGTCGACGCGCTCGGCCGCACCAGGCTCGCGCCCGATCAGCGCGAGATGGTGGAGCTGATCCGCACCGCCGGCGTCACCCTCGAGCGGCTGCTGTCCGACATCCTCGACATGTCCAAGATCGAGGCGGGCCTGCTGCACATGGAGACGCGCCCCTTCGACCTGGCCGCGGTCCTGACCGCGGTCAGCGACACCTTCCGGGTGCGGGCCGAGCAGAAGGGCGTTGGCTTCAGCCTCGAGATCGAGCCGGCCGCCCAGGGCCTGTTCCTCGGCGACGGCGTGCGCCTGGGCCAGGTGTTCGCCAACCTCCTGGCCAATGCCGTCAAGTTCACCGTCCTGGGCGCCGTGCGCGCCACGATCAGCGCCGAGGCGGGCGATGGCCGCACGGCGATCGTGCTGGAGGTCGCGGATACCGGGGTGGGCTTTGACGAGGCGCAGGGCGAGGCCCTGTTCCAGCGCTTCAGCCAGGCCGACGCCTCCATCACCCGGCGGTTCGGCGGCTCGGGGCTCGGGCTCTCGATCTGCCGTTCCCTGGTGGAGATGATGGGCGGACGCATCGAGGCGCGCTCGGCGCTCGGCGAGGGCAGCCTGTTCCGCGTGGTCCTGTCCCTGCAGCGCGCTGACCCCGAGGCCTTGGCCGCCCCGGCCGCCTCCACGCCATTCGCGCTCGAAGGCCCGCTGCGCGTGCTGCTGGCCGAGGACCATCCGGTCAACCAGAAGGTGGTCCAGTATATCCTGGAGCCCCTCGGGGCCCAGCTGACGATCGTCGAGGACGGCCGCCAGGCGCTGGACGCCGTGGCCGCGGGCGGTGGCTTCGACCTCGTGCTGATGGACATGCAGATGCCGGTGATGGACGGGCTGGCCTCCACCCGCGCGCTGCGGGCCTGGGAAGCGGAGACCGGGGCCGAACGCCTGCCGGTGATCATGCTCAGCGCCAACGCCCTGCTGCAGCACCGCCAGGAAGCGCAGGCCGCCGGCGCCGACCTGCACCTGGCCAAGCCGATCAGCGCCGCCGGCCTGATCGACGCCATCCGTGAAGCCATGTCGCGGCATAACCCGCCCCCGGCCGCTTGAGCCCAGACCTCGGACGGGATAAAGGGTTGCGCCCCGGCCGCCCCTCGCGGCTCAGGCCGGCGCGGGCGTAGTTCAGAGGTAGAACGTCAGCTTCCCAAGCTGAATGTCGCGAGTTCGATTCTCGCCGCCCGCTCCAATCTTTTCAATGAGTTAGCTCGAATCCGGCCTCGCGCTTTCGCGTGTTTTTTGGCGGCGTTTCGGGCGTTGTCGCGATTTATTGTCGATCAAGTCATTGAAATCACTATGAGAACGCCAGCTTTCCGGGCTGGATGGCCACACAGGCATCGTCGCCGCGGGCAGCTCGACATGTTCTCGTTGTGTTCTTGACAAGCGACCGCGTTTCGGTCAGCATGCCTCTGCGACACGGACAGTGCGCCGCACCAAGTCCTGCAGCCGTTCCAGAACATAAAAGGACAGGGCCGTGGCCGAACAAGCATCGGCGCGCAGGCGCGCGCCTGCGACGTCGCACGTCGACATCAATGACTGGATGAAGCGCCGGAACGCCCAAGTGCACGCGGCCCGCGAAGCGGAGGCGGCCGGGCGTCGAGTGTGGGCTAATTCCACACGCACGGGAGAGAATCTGCTCGCCGCTCATGCAAGCGACATCCTTGCCCTTGGTCGGCAGACCGCGAGTCATTCCGTTTCGGGACATGGCGCACATGACACGGCTGTCGACGGGGCAATCGAGTTCTTGCATCAGTTCCAGAAGGCTAAGCCCATGCCCCAGCCATCATGGTGGCAGTCCATGATACCGGTCGTCGGGCCAGGCTGGGAATTTCTCGCGGACGTCCAAAAGGAGCACTACGGCCACGCCGCTTTAGATGCCGGCGTGGGCCTGCTTGACGCCCAAGTCGGCAAGGCGATCATCAAAGGGGGAATGAAGGTGCGGGCGGGTAAGGCGTTCTACGTCCCCCAAAAGGAAAAGGCGTTGGAGGCGTCGTTCGACTGGAAGAAAAAGGTCCGGCCGTGGATGGAGGCGCAGGATTACCTAAAGCCAAGTCAACACGGGCACCATTGGTTCGTCCCCCAGAACGGCTGGGGCAAAAGCATCTCGAAGAAGATCAAGAACCAGCCTTGGAACATTATGGCGATGCCTGACGAAGTGACGCACGGCAGGCTGCACCATCGGGTGGGTGACTCACCCCGGTTCAATGCGCTTGAGCGTTACTGGCATGGCACACCCAACTGGTGGAAGGCTCTGACGGGGGCGCCGGCGGCCCATGGCGTCATGGCGACGCAGTCGCGGCAGGATCGGCCCAAGTGACGGCGCCCGATTTTCAATTCCCGCTCCTGACAATCAGACCGAAGCCAAGCTCGCCGGCCCAGGAACTCATCGATGATCTGGACGACCTGTGGAGCGTCTACCACTGGAAGAAATGGATGCTGGAAGATCGCACGCTGGTGGGGATGCTCCTGTTCGACTGCAGCGGTCGATGCTGGAGGATTTCGGACGTGCAGGACCTGGGCGTCGAGGCGGCGTTCTGGCGGCGGATGTTCGGTTGGGTTTTGCCGCTCACCCACCGGGTTGCCTGCGACTTCGTCGAACTCGATCCGGTCCCGCTGGAGGCGCTCAAAGATCGTGTGTGCACGGCGATCGTCAACGATCCGGACAGTTGGCGCGACGACGAAGCCATCGCAGGCGAAGACGGACCGCCTCAGGATGAGCAAGTCCTGCTTGCCGAACTGCAGGCCAGGGTCCGGCGGGCCCGATCGGTGCCCCAAATCATCAACGCGCTCTGCGACGACCCTCGGGGTGATGGATTGTCGCCCGATCTTGTTTGACCCAATCGTTAATTTAGACCAGTCTAACAACTGGTCTAAATCGGATTTTCCTCATGCCCCGCGAAGTAGGCGCCTATGACGCCAAGACCCACCTTCCCCAACTTCTGCGGGACGTGGAACAGGGCGATCGCATCACCATCACCGTGCGGGGCAAGCCGGTCGCCGAACTCGTGCCGGCGGGGCGGACGGTCGGACGCGTCGGCGACGCCGTCCGAGCGATGCAGCACTTTGAGCCGGTAAAGGGCGTCGATCCCGCGGTGGTCGCCGATTGGATCCAGGAAGGCCGCCGATGAGCTTCGTGCTCGACGCTTCCGCCGCCTTGGCGTGGGTGTACGAACGCGCCGATCCGGCGGAAGCCTCAGCCTCCCGCGCCCTTCTGGCTCGCTTGGACGACGAGGAGGCGCTAGTGCCGGAATTCTGGCACCTGGAGGTGCTCAACGCCCTGATCGTCGGCCAGCGGAAGGGCGTCATCAGCACGGCGAAGGCAACGGATTTCCTCGCGCGCCTGGACGCCTTGCCGATCCGCACGCAGACCGAGTCCCACGCGGGCCGCAAGGAGCAGCTGTTCAGCCTGGCGCGCGAACACGACCTCAGCGCCTACGACGCCGCCTACCTGGATCTGGCGATCCGCTCCGGATCCGCGTTGGCGACCTTTGATCGCAGGCTCGGAGTCGCGCGAGACAAAGCCGGCGTCGCTCGCGCTTGAATCCGCGATAGGGCGTAATTTTGGAGCTAACCTTTTGAAGTAGTGGATGTCATTCCAGCTTCCCAAGCTGAATGTCGCGAGTTCGATTCTCGCCGCCCGCTCCAATTTCACTCTTCGCCGTTGGAACGGCCTGCTTCTGGCGAGCGCCGCCCCGGCTGACAGCGGCGCGGGCGGGTGAACCGATGACGGCGACACTGGAACTGACTAGGCTGTTCGCGACCATCGGATTTACTGGAAAGAGTCTCCATGCGCCTTCATGTTCTCGCCGCAGGCGCGGCCGTCGTCCTGCTCGCGCCCCTGGGCGCCTCGGCCCACTTCAGGCTGCTGGCGCCGTCTTCGGCCATGGTCGAGAACCAGCTGGGCGATCCCCAGAAAATGGCGCCCTGCGGCGGCGTCACCGGCAATCCGGGCATGCCGACCAATGCGGTCACCGCGGTGCGCGGCGGCGACATGCTGCGCGTGCAGGTGCAGGAAACGGTCTTCCACCCTGGCCATTATCGCATCGCCCTGGCGGTGGGCGACCGCAAGGAGCTTCCCGCCGATCCCATGGTCATGACCAAGCAGGCCGCCAACGGCGCCACGCTCTCGGTTTCCGCAGACATCGCGCCGGCCAAGCCGCCGATCCTGGTCGATGGCCTGTGGCCCCACACAGATCGCCAGCCGACGCCGATCAATTGGGAGACCGACGTCAAGCTGCCCAACATCAACTGCGACCCGTGCACCCTGCAGGTGATCCAGTTCATGGCCGAGCATGGCCTGAACAAGGACGGCGACTTCAGCTATCACCACTGCGCCGCCCTGAAGATCACCGCCAATCCGGCCCTGGCGATCGACAAGGGCTGGCCGGGCCAGCGCTGAGACGGCGTCTAGGCCGGCTTCCCTTCGATCACGCTGAATGCCGCGCCCGAGGGGACGATTCCGGTCAGCCGCCAGCCGCTTTGGGCCAGCAAGGCGCTGTATTCGTCGGCGGTGCGCTCCTGGCCGCCCATGCCCATCATCGTCAGATCGGCGCGGATCACCGCCTGATGCTCCGGCGTGGCGGCGATGGTGTCGGGGACCACCTGCTCGATCAGCACCAGCGTCGCGTCCGGCGTCGCGGCGGCGCGCGCCTTGGCCAGGATGGCGCGGGCCTGCTCGTCGCCCCAGTCGTGGATGATGAACTTCATCAACACCAGATCGAACCCGGACGGCACGGTCTCGAAGAAGCTGCCGCCCATGAAGCCGCCCCGCTCCGCCACCCCGGCCTGCCGCAGATAGGCCTCGGCGCCGGGCTGCAGGAAAGGCAGGTCGAACACCGCGCCGCTCTGGCTCGGATGGGCCTTCAACAGCTCGGCCAGCACCCCGCCATAGCCGCCGCCCAGATCGAGCACGCGGGCGAAGCGGCCCAAGTCGTAAGCCTTCATCGCGTCGCGCGCGGCCAGGGTGCTGCTCTCGGCCATGGCCTGCTGGAAGGCGTGCAGCCGGGGCGGATCGTTCTGCAGGGCCGCGAAGCCCTCCGCGCCCGACACCACCGCCTGGGTGCGTCCGCCGGTCTTCACCTGATGGGTCAGGTCGCCGAACTGCTTCCACAGCATATCGCCGGTGAAAAGGGCGCGTCCGCGCACCGAACCGGGCGCATCGGCGCGCAGATAGCCGCCGGCCTCGGTCAGGCTGAAGCGGCCGTCCGCCTCCTGGGCGCAGAGTCCCAGGGCGACCATCGCCCGCAGCAGCCGCCGCATCGACGGCGCATGCGCCTCGGCCGTCTGGGCCAGAGCCTCGGCGGTCATTGGGCCTGCCGCCAGATGGTCGGGCAGCGACAGGCTGGCCGCCGCGCAGGCGACCTGAGCGGCCCAGAAGCCGCCGATCAGGCGGCTGACGTGCTGCTGGGCGGTGTCCATGGCGGTCCTTGGGCGAGAGGGCGGCTTTCGCACTCCTCCCAGAACCGGGCGCGGAAGGCCATATCGAACCGCCGTTCAGTCATCCGCTCATCGCAATTCCGGCGGCAGGAACGGCTCCCAGGCGTGGTTGTCCAGCACCTCGACCACCTTGCGCAGCTGGGCGAAGAACGCCGGCCAGTCGCCGGCCTCGATCGCCTGGGCGAAGCCGAGATTGATGCGGGTCTTGGCGTTGAGCATGCCCGGCGGCCCGGGTCGCGACAGCTGAACCGACACCCCGCGTTGGATCAGCGAGGCGATCAGGTCAGGCGTGCGGCCGCGGGTGAAGTCGCTGGCGTCGCGGAAGGCGAGGATGGTCACTTCGCCGATGTAGCCGTCCCCAGGCTCCTGGATGACGTCGAACAGCAGGCCCGACTTGTCCGGCCGCATGTTGTCGCCGCCGAGGAAGGGGGCCCATTTCCAGCCGCACAGATAGCCGATGCAGATGTCGTAGCGGGTCTCATAGATGGCGCAGCCCTGGGCCGTGCAGTGCTGGCAGGCGACGCCGGGCGCCTTGACGATGCCGCCGGTCGAGATCGGCTTGACCGTGCAGCAGACGGTGCAGGCGCCGCACTCACGGCCCGGCAGCTCTTCGATCTTGGCCATGGACGACGCACTCCGGCTCGGACGGCCGGTCCCATAGCACGAGCCCGCGCTCAAGCAGCCGCCAGACGGTAGGGCGAAGAGAAACTCTAGGCCGCGCTGGCCTCGTCCTCCGCGATCAGCCGATAGCCCAGTCCCGGCTCGGTCAGGACGATGCGCGGATCGGACGGCTGCTGCTCCAGCTTCTGCCGCACCTGGCCCACCAGCACGCGCACGAACTGGGCGTCCACTTCCGCATCGGCCCCCCACACTGCGGCGATCAGCTGACGGTGGGTGACCACGCGCCCCGCATGGCGCGCCAGCGCCTTCAACAGTTCATATTCTCGAGGGGTCAGCCGGACTTCCTCGCCCTGCACCAGCACGTGGCGGGCCGCGAAGTCGAGCTCGAGGTCGCCGGCCTTGAACCGGGTGCGGGCGGCGAAACGCCGCTCGCGGCCGCGCAGGGCGGCCCTGAGCCGCGCCAGCAGTTCGCCGACGCCGAACGGCTTGTTGACGAAGTCGTCGGCGCCCAGGTCGAGGGCGGCGATCTTCTCCTGCTCGATATCGCGCGCCGACAGCACCAGGATCGGCACGTCCGACCAGGTGCGGATGGTCTCGATCACCGCCTTGCCGTCGAGGTCGGGCAGGCCGAGGTCCAGGATCACGGCGTCGCAACCCTCCTGCGCCAGCAGCGTGAGGGCGTCCGCCGCGTTCGAGGCCGCCGACACCTCGTAGCCCACGGTGGTCAGGACCGGCGTCAGCACCCGAACCAGCTGCGGTTCGTCGTCGACCAGAAGGATGCGGGCGATGGGGCTAGACATGTTCGGACACCAGGATGCGCAGCCGGATCTTGAGGCCGCCGTCGGGCTTATTTTCGGCGTGGATGTCGCCGCTCATCGCTTCCAGCAGGCCGCGGGCGATCGACAGGCCGAGGCCCGTGCCCTGGCTGCCGCCGGATGACGCGGGCGAGCGGTAGAACTTGTCGAAGATCCGTTCCAGGTCGTCGTCCGGAACCCCCGGCCCCTGGTCGTCGATATCGATCTCCAGCCGGTCGGCGCGCCGGGCGCAGTGGACTGAGATCGCACCGGCCGGCGGCGAATAGCGGGCCGCGTTCTCCAGGACGTTGCTCAGGGCCTGCTCCAGCAGGATCGGGTCGCCTTCGGCCGCGACGGGGGCGACGCCCGTGCGTTCGACGGGGCGCTGGCGCCGCCGCTCGACCCGGCCGACGGCGCGATTGATCACCTCGGCGACGTCGAAGGTCTGGCGCTCGAGGGTGAGCGCGCCGGACTCCAGGCGCGTCATGCTCAGGAGGTTGCCGACGAAGCGGTTCAGCCGCTCGGCCTCCTCCTCGATCGTGGCGATCAGGTCGGCGCAGACGTTGGGCGAGAACTGGTCGCCGAAGGTCTTAAGGCTGGTGGCCGAGGCCAGGATCGCCGCCAGGGGCGTACGCAGGTCGTGGGAGATGGAGGACAGCAGGGCGGTGCGCAACTGCTCGGTCCGGGCCGCGGCGACCAGGTCCGCCTGCACGGCCGAGGAGCGGGCGCGCAGGATCGCCGCGGCGCCCAGATCGATGAGCACGCTGATCAGCCGGTCCCGCTCCGGGTCCAGCTGTTCGTCGTTGGGCGTGCGCCAGCCGGCCAGTCCCAGGTCCACGCCCTCGGCGGTCATCGGCTGGGCGCGCCATTCTCCCTCGGGCCGCCAGGTCCGCGCTGCGTTCGCCGCGAGCATCGGCGTGGGAGGGTGGCGCCAGGTCTGTCCGCCGTCGGTCAGCCGGGCTTCACCCTTGGCCGCCATGGCGATGTGTTCCACCAGGAGTTGGCGGATGGCGTCTGCGTGGGTGGCCGAGGACAGGCTGCGGCTGGCCTCGAACAGCGCCGTCGTCGCTCGAGCCCGCAGCGTGTTGAGCCGCGCCTCGTCGCGCAGTCGTCCCGCCAGGGCGCCCGTGAGCACGGCGATCCCGAGGAACACGCCCAGGACCAGATAGTCTTCGGGCCGAGCCATCGCGAGGGTGAAGCGCGGCTCCGACAGGTAGTAGTTGTAGAGCAGGAACGCGAGAAGGGCGCTGAAGTAGCCCGGTCCCGAGCCCAGGGCGGCGGCGCTGATCAGCACGCCCGCCAGGATCACCATCGACAGGCCGGTGACGTCGAACACCCGATAGAGCAGGGCCACCAGCAGGGCGGACGACAGCACGATGCCGGCGGCGGCGGGGTATCGCCAGAGCCTCATCCGCTGAATCTGCAGCCGCACGTCGCCCTCGTTACGCTGGAACCGCATGTCGGCCGTCAGGGCTCCGGACCCTGGCCGGGACTATAGCTCCGCCCGGTCTGATCGCCATTATGTGGAACTTATAAGCCCGCCGTGCCTGAGCTTGGCCTTGGCCGTGGCGGCGCGCCAATTCAGCCGCTCGCATCATCCCGTTCGTCTGCCGCCAGGCGCCGGTGGTGGTGACGAGCGACGAAGCCAAGGTCGGGGCCATGCGCGCGGCCCAGAGCGCCGGCGCCCGCGAATTCCTGATTCGCCCGTTCAGCGCGATCGACCTCGCGCGCCGGCTGGAGCCTACTCGAGCGCGGCTATTTCGCCTTGTCCCGAGGCGCGTCGTCGAGCTTGTCGTCGCCCGGAGGCTCGGCGGCCTTGAGGTCCTTGGCCGCGTTCCCGAACGTCGCCTGGTCCGATGGCGTCAGGTCCGCGACGCCGATCACCACGCCCTTGGTCAGCACGCCCTCGACGAAATAGGTTTCGCCGGCGTCGATCTTCAAGGTCAGCTTGTCCTTGAACTCGGGCTCGCTCTTGGCGGTGAAGGTGTGGGTCCCCGGCGCCTCGGCCTGCACGAACCAGGCCCCGTTGGTCAGCTTGCCCAGCGCCTTGCCGTCCTCGCGCACGTTGAACCACTGGCCCGTGCCCAGCAGCGACTTCTGGCGGAAGAACACCACCTGACCCTCGCCCTTGGGCGGACGCGGCAGGACGATTGGACCGGAGAGGGGCGTGGGCGCAGCGATCTGCCCGGCGCCCCTGGGCGCACGGCCGAGGGAGCGCAGGGTCGCGGCGGAGGCCAGCTTGGCCGTGGCCTGGGTGCCGGCGGGGAAGGTCACGTCGCCGCCGTGGATGGCGAAGCCCACGAAGCCCAGCGGCATGAAGCCGATGCCGGCGACGCCCAGCGCCGTCGCCGCCGTCGCATGGCCCTTGCCGGCCCCGGACAGTTGCAGGGCTTTCAGCGGCAGCTCAGCGCCGTTGGGCGCGGTCAGTGACCGGGCCGCCAGCACCAGCTTGGCCGACTTGCCGCCCATGGCGGGCTTGGCCGCTTCCACCACCTCGCCCACGCCCTTGGTTCCGGCGGGAAGCACGATCTGGCCCCGCATCACCACCGGCTCGGCCAGGCGGATGGCGAAGGTGTCGCCCGTCTTCTGGGTCTTGGTCGAGATCGGCTCGGCCAGTTCGATCATCACCACCTCGCCAGCGGGCACGCGGCAGCAGCGGGCGGCGATGGCGGCCGTGCGGGTGGGTTGCTGGGCCAGGGCGCCCGGGCCGGGCAGGGCCACGGTGAGCCAGGCCGCCGCGATTAGTATGCCAGTCCGGGTCATGGGGCGGCCCGCCTCCTCATCTACTCTCCTACCGTAGCGCTTGGCCGCCAAGCGCGTTCCCTGGGGGTCGCAGGGTCGGCGGCTGGATCGCCCCCGCCAAGACCGGCTCATGCGCTCGAGGGATGTGGGGGCGGTGATCGCAAAAGCTTCTTTGTTGCAACAACATGGGCGGATTAGA